>ERZ1026860.21-NODE-21-length-115539-cov-61.627576_pt1 | contig 115539 bp, 76 predicted proteins | sample MGYA00380160_ERZ1026860 | MGnify/ENA primary metagenome ERZ1026860 (study PRJEB33269, sample SAMEA4719796) | human gut metagenome | biome: human-associated habitat; feature: organic feature; material: feces | place: Cameroon | collected 2013-10 ... | reverse complement strand
CGATGACAACGGTGGCAAGACCGATCCGCAGCTCAATCCCAAAAGCCGGATCGACCTTGGACAGACAGTCAAAAGTTCTATTCTTGGGAAGGAAGTGCGCTATACAATCTACCTTCCGGCCGGCTATGATGATTCGAGAAAGGAATATCCGGTCCTCTACCTCCTTCACGGCTATGATTTCAATGGCGGGAACGAGAAAGGTGATCTTGCCTGGGTAAGTGGTGGCTCGATGGTGCAAAGCACGGACTCGGCCATCAAGGATGGAAAGGTCGGAGAATTAGTGGTCGTTATGCCTTGCGGATTCAACGCTTTTTATGTCAACGGATTTCAGGACGGAATGAAATACGAGGATTTCTTCTTTGATGAACTGATCCCACACATAGAGGCCAATTACAAGGTGAGGCCCGGCAGGGCATCACGTGCCATCGCAGGACTATCGATGGGAGGTTACGGCACGACACTATACGCTTTCAAACATCCGGAGATGTTCTGTATGGCCTATTCGATGAGCGGGGCGGTGGCAGGAAACGGTAATGTCACGACCCCTCAGTCAGTCATCGAGTCATCAATGACTAACGGAGCAAAATCAGACGGTTTCCCTTATTATATTATGGAAGTCGGAATCCAAGACCAGATCCCGGGACTTTACAAAGCGAATGTTGACTTCGATAAATATTTAACCTCCAAGAATATAGCTCACGAATATCTCGAAAGGGAAGGTGGGCACGATTGGGCTTTCTGGACAGAATGCTACAAAAAGTGTCTTGTCGCGCTTGGCAATTACTACACTGCTAATAACAAACAATAAAATCCATGAAACCAAGAAAAAAGATTTTGGCGACCCTGCTGTCAGTCCTGCTGTCAGGCGGTCTGGTCGCGACAGCTCAGCCTGCTGTCATTCAGGTGAATGGTACTGTGCTTGATTCCGGGGGCTCGACTTTGGTCGGAGCCGCTGTCGAAGTTGAAGGCACACGTACTTTCGCACTCACGGATTCTGACGGAAAGTTCTCGCTCAAAGCTCCGTCAGGAAGTTCCTTGAAAGTCTCCTTGCTCGGTTTTGTCACACAAAAAGTGGCGGCCCAAAAAGAAGTGAGGATTGTCTTGACCGAGGATATTCAGCAACTCGAAGAGACTGTGGTCATAGGTTACGGTGTCCAGAGAAAGTCAGATGTGACCGGGGCGATCGCGTCATTGAAATCCTCTGATTTGGAGAACCGCACGATCAGCAATCTCGCCCAGTCGCTCGCCGGAAAGACAAGTGGAGTGCAAGTGATCAACACTACGGGGCGTCCAGGCTCGTCAGGCAGCATACGTGTCCGTGGATATTCATCAAACTCAGGAGCCATCAGCCCTTTGTATATTGTCGATGGCATCCAGGTGAGTGACATAGGCTATCTGGATCCGAGCAACATCGAGTCGATGGAGGTCCTCAAGGACGCCGCTTCCGCCGCCATCTATGGCGCTCAGGCCGGAAATGGTGTCATCCTTGTGACGACAAAGTCCGGTGCGAAGGAAGGTGAAGGCAAGATATTCTATGATATGCAATATTCCATCGAGTCGATTGGCCACGTTCCGGAGATGATGCAGGCACAGGATTATATCAATTATATGGTCGAAGGCGGAAAACTTTCGCTGGAGGATCTTAAGACCTACTATGACGGCCACACCAACACCAACTGGATGAACGAGACTTTCGAGAACGGTGTGTATCAGAAGCACACGGTCGGTTTTATGGGTGGAGGCAAGCGCGGCAACCTTTATGTGGCCGGTTCCTGGCTTGACAATGATGGTGTCGTGAAAGGCGACAAGGATTTCTACAAGAGACTGACTTCGCAGGTCAACGCTGACTATCAAGTAAAGCCTTGGCTGAAGATCGGTCTGACAAACTCCATAGAGAAATACAGCTATGGGAGTGTTTCGGAAAGTAACTACTATGGATCGGTGCTGGGGTCCGCCATCATAATGGACCCGCTCACTCCGGCGTATTACACCGAGGAGCAGCTCCCTTTGGGTATGAAACTGGCCCTTTCGAACGGTTATAACCTTCTGAAGAACAAAGATGGTCTCTACTATTCGGTCTCTGACTTTATCGGTGGCGAGGACGCCCATCCTCTTGTCCAGACAGAGACTTATGAGGCCAAGAACGAGGGTATGAACGTACTCGGCTCCTTCTTTGCGGATTTCACTCCGGTCAAAGGGCTTGTGTTCTCCTCTAAGTTCGGCTACAGACTGGGCTACAGCAACTCGTCGAACTATTCATTCCCGTATTTCATCAACACGCAGAAATACAGCACCAAGTATGGCCTGAGCGGGACTGTGTCCAACAACCTCAGTTATCAGTGGGACAACTATGTCAACTATATGTTCAACATAAAGGAACATAATTTCACCGCGATGGCAGGTATGTCATTCATGCACGGAAGTTCGAACTACATCACAGGCAGCGGTGATGAGTTGAAAAGCTACGAGAAGAATTTCCGCTACCTGAGCTACCTCACGACAGAGTGCAACGATTCCGTCAGTGGAATAGAGAGCGAAAGCTCAAGTCTTTCCTATTTCGGACGTCTCGGCTGGAGCTGGAAGAACCGCTATATGCTCCAGGCTACGTTCCGCGCGGACGCGTTCGACTCCTCCAAGCTGTCCTCCAAGAACCGTTGGGGCTATTTCCCGTCAGTTTCAGCCGGTTGGGCCATAAGCAACGAGGAGTTTATGAAAGGAATAAACCGCAACGTCCTGTCATTCCTCAAGATACGCGGAAGCTGGGGTGTCAACGGCAACATAGGTGTGCTGGGTGGTTATCCTTACACACGCAGCATCAATGTCGGAGCGTGGTCCTACCAGTACGACACGACAGGTGGCTTCTACTACGGTTCCGGCCCTGCCGGACTTGCCAACCCCGATCTGAAATGGGAGACCTCAGAGCAGATCGACCTTGGATTGGACGCACGTTTCCTCCGCGACAGACTCTCTTTTTCTGTTGACTGGTACAACAAGAAGACCAAAGACCTGCTGATAAGCGTCACTCCTCCGTTCGAGACCGGTGCCACCAGCGTGACAATGAACGCCGGCAAGGTCCGTAACTGGGGTATAGAGACCGAACTCTCTTGGAAAGACAGCATCGGTGACTTCCACTACGGTGTCACCTCAAATCTCTCGATGCTCAGAAACAAGGTCACCTATCTTGATCCGACCGTTTCTAGAATCAGTGGCCAGAGCTACCACACCTCGACAGTGACGATGTTCGAGACAGGGCATCCGGTCTGGTATATGTACGGCTACAAGTTCGATCACATCGACCAGGCTACCGGCAACCCGATTTTCGAGGACATCAACGGTGACGGAGTGATCACCGGGGACGACAAGACTGAGATCGGATGCGCTATTCCAGACCTTACCTACGGACTTACCATCAACCTTGCCTACAAAGGATTTGACCTTACGGTGTTCGGAAGTGGAGTGGCAGGCAATGACACCTGGCTCCTGTTCTACCGTTCCGACTACCAGAAGCGCAACAATCTCAAACTGTTCTATGACGACAGATGGACCGAGACCAACACCGGCGCAAGCCGTCCGCGGTCCGGGTGTGTGGACGAGGACAAATATTACCTGTCAAGCGCGACCATATTCGACGGTTCCTACTTCAAGATCAAGCAGATGCAGCTGGGATACACTTTGCCGCGGAACCTTACCAGAAAGGCCAGAATCGAAAACCTGCGCCTCTATGTCTCGATGGACAATTGGTTCACATTCACCAAATATCCTGGATTCGATCCAGAGTCTGCGTCAATGGGCGCAACGGCTGGAATGGGAATCGACTGCGGAGCCTATCCTGTGACGCGTAAACTCGTCTTCGGACTCAATCTGTCTTTCTAACCATTAATGTTTTATGAATATGAAGAATAAGATAATACTTGCGGCTTTGGCTTGCCTGTCGGTGGTCTCCTGTTCCGATATGCTGGAGATTGAGCAGAAAGGAGTGGTCAAGGAGGAGACCTACTATTCCACTGACGAGGACGCTCTTTCGGCCATCACGGTGGTATATTCAACACTGAACGCCAGCAACTGGTTCATGGACAACAGCGTCCGTAATGTGCTTTCGGACGACATCTACAGCGCCGGAGGCACCAGAGGCGACAATGCAAATTACGAGCAGTTGAATGAATATAACTTCGCGGTCAACAACGCGTATATTCCGGGATTATATTCATTCTACTACAATGTGATCTATTACTCCAATGTGCTTCTTGGCAAGTTCTCCCAGGGTGAATCGGATGCGAAGGACAGGTGTATCGCCGAGGCGCGAGTGTTCAGGGCGTGGGCACATATGCAGCTGGCCACGCTATGGGGTAACCCTCCGCTCATCGACCATATATTTGAGGGTTCAAGTGAATACCAACAGCCTAACAGCGACCCGCAGGAACTGTGGAAGTTCATAATCGACGAACTCGGTGAGGCGGCCGCGAAGCTTCCGTCAAAGACCGGTATTGATGAACCGGTGGTCAGGCTCACAAAAGAAGTCGCCTTGTCATTCCGTGGAAAGGCTCAGGTTCTGAGCGGGGATTACGAAGGTGCCAAGACCAGCCTTAAACAAGTGATTTCCTCCGGGTTGTACGGCTTGGTTCCGACCTCGGCTCTCGGTGAACTCTTCACAGGAAAGTACGATCTCTGTAGAGAGACCGTCTATGAGACCAATCTTGTCTATAACAAGTCGAATGTCTGGTTCGCCTCTGTGAACGGACCTAATATGTACGGCCCTCGAACCGACCACCTTTCCGGCTATCCAAGCGGCATCTATGGGATCGGCTGGGGCTTCTTCAATCCGCGTCAGGAGTTCATTGATGAGTTCAGGAAAAACGAGGAGGGTTCTCCGCGTTTCAACGCGTGGGTTCGCTCCTGGGATGATCTGCTCGCTGATGGCGTAAGCGGAATCCAAGGCAATTCCCTTTACGGATGCTGCGGTTGGTTTGACTGGAAATATCACGTGGACCAGAATGATGTGCCTACGGAAGGCTACGGCTACTGTTGGATGAAAAACCCGCGTTGGATGCGCTATGCCGAGGTGCTTCTGTTATATGCCGAGGCTTGCGCGGTCGCCGGAGACGGTGACGGCAGCGGACTGAAAGCCCTGAATGACATTCAGGAACGTGCAGGAGCTCCGAAGACATCCTTGTCATTGGACAATGTGAAGAAAGAGAAACGTTTCGAGATGTGGATGGAAGGTGTCAGGATTACGGATGTCATACGGTGGGGAGATGTCGGTAAGACCACATTGCCTGAGCAGGGCAAGTACGTTCCGCTGTTCAAGGGCAAGGCGTCCGACGGGAGCTATATTGTGGACAAAACCACCTACACCAACGAGAATTATGGATTCAAGACGGGGCGGCACGAACTTCTGCCATACCCTGAAGTGGAGACCATCTCGAACTCCAAAATTGTTCAGAACCCTGGCTGGGGAACTGAAAACTAATGTTAATTTCAATGCTTAAGATATTATGAAAGAATATATTAAATATTCAATAAGTCTCATCCTGGCATTGTCGGCCATGCCTTCGTGCAGCAAGATAGAGCCTTGGGAAGAGGGTGGGGTAGTGTTTCCGAACAGAGTCCACTATTCTGTCAAGACGACGGAATTGATCGATGTCAACGATGGAGTGTCGGTGATAAACGAAGAACTTCTGAGGTACGACATAAGTTTCTATGACGACAATTCCGTTGACAGGGGAACAGTCAGCGTCATCGCCAGTCGGGACGCCGACAGTTTTCAGGGTGATTACAGTGTTTCTGGTGCTGTACAAGCTGGGTCGTTGCTCGGTGGTTCAATAATCAATGAGGACGGGACTGGAACTGATCTGAAAGAGTCGGTAGTAATCGCTCAAAATGGCCTTAAATCATTGTCTGTCACCGTTTCGGGACAAGAAGTCATCAGCTTTGCAAAAGGTGCGGGAGTGCCGGATCATCAGCGTGACGCCAACGAGGACTGCTGCAAGAAATACCTCATCAACCATAGCTCTGAATATGCAGGGGCCTATGTCCACACGTTGAGCGTCGGAGCTAAAGGAGTCACCTGCACGGAAGGGCAGTACTATGACACCTACACCGGTGAAGGAGACTATCTTATCCTTAAGTTTGTCTCCTCTTCCGAAACTCTTGGGGAAGGACGTTTCACCGCCGCGGCGATGGACAAGGCTGTGTCAGGAAATTTTATGGCCGGAAAACTGATCGATTCAGGAATGGGATTCTCTTACCTTGACGGTTCACAATTCTACACTCTGAAAGAAGGGGAGACTTATCCGGTCGTGGCTCAGGCTGTCACGGGAGGAGACCTCCAGATCACGATACAAGACGCGGAAAAAGAGATATTCACAGTCAGCGGCACACTTATCTTGGAAGACGGAAGCATATTCACAATCTCCTACAATGGCCGCCTGACTCCTGAACCAGCCCCTGAAAGGGATTGGAATGTCTGGAAATATTCCGTAAGCGCAGTCTATGGACCTCCGACGTGGGCGCCGGTGGAAGGAATCAAGATGTTTAATGTGGCCATTTTCGATCCGAGGGAGAACCTTGTCGCGTTCTTTACTCCGATTGTCAATGACACTGACGACAGTTTCCTCGGAGAATTCACGGTCGCTGAGTTCGCAGCCGCCTCCGGGCTGATGGGCAATGGTTATGAATATATGGGCAACATCGGTGGCTCATATTTCTACGACGATGGTGATCTTAACCTGATCAATGCGGGAAGCCGGATCAGCATCGTAGCCAATGAAGACGGTAGTATCAGTTTCAAAGGCACAAGTGTATCGGTTACAGTGAACGGTGCGACAGTGACCAAGGACATTGACATCAAGGCTTATTCACCTGACTATACAAAACAGTAACAACTTAAATTTCGGATATTTATGAAAAAGATTCTTACAACTCTCGCTCTTGCCGCAGCTGCGTTCACAGCGTCGGCACAACAGTCCCTTTGGGGTGGACAGGACTTGATCTCGCCACAGATCAACGCGGACAACACAGTGACATTCAGGTACAAGGCTCCTAAAGCTGTCACGGTTCAGGTGACCGGAGACTTCCTGCCGACAACCGCGATGACGACACCGTGGGGCAAATTCGATGCTCCAGGTGTGGCCGACCTCAAAGAAGGCAAGGACGGCATCTGGGAATATACCACCGAGGCCCCTCTCGCAAGCGAGCTGTATAACTACAGCTTCATCATAGATGGTGTCAGTGGTCTTAAGGACCCGAACAATGCTTATGTCCAGAGGGACATAGCCAACATATTCAATTACTTCATCATCGGTGGCGGTAAAGCTGACGACTACAAGGTGCAGGATGTACCGCACGGAACCGTGTCGAAGGTTTGGTATGACTCGCCTGTGGCCGGACATTCCAGACGTATGTCGGTCTATACTCCGGCAGGCTACGAGAACGGCAAGGGACGTTACCCGGTCCTTTATCTTCTGCACGGAATGGGAGGCGATGAGGAAGCGTGGCTGTGTACGGGGCGCGCGGCTCAGATTCTTGACAATCTGATCGCCTCCGGACACGCCAAGCCGATGATCGTGGTTATGACCAACGGCTGTATGAAGCATCAGGGCGCTCCTGGTGAGACAGCCGAGGGAATGTACAAACCGTACAACAGCGGCTCTTCCGACGGCACTTTCGAGTCTCATTTCAAGGATGTCATCAAGTTTGTTGACAGCCATTACAGAACCATCGCAAAGAGCTCAGGCAGAGCCATCGCCGGCCTCTCGATGGGAGGGTTCCATAGCATCCACACCTCGGCTTATATGCCTAAGACCTTTGATTATGTGGGTGTGTTCTCCGGTGCCATTATGCCTCACGAGGGTGTCAAGTCACCTGTCTATGACGATTTTATGAACCAGCTTGATGTGCAGTTCGCAAACTCTCCGAAGCTGTACTACATCGCCATAGGTAAGACGGATTTCCTCTATCAGGCGAATGTGGAATACCGTGCTTTGCTGGATTCAAAAGGCTATCCTTACACCTATGTGGAATCCGAAGGCGGACACATCTGGCGCAATTGGAGGGATTATCTTGTGGATTTCGCTCCACGTCTGTTCAAATAACTACCAGGTATGAATAAAGCGATTCTTTACGTCAGCGTGTCACTGTGTGCCGCGGCCGGATTCCAGGCCGCGGCGCAGGATGCGCCCAAACTCCGCAATGACAACGTCAAGGAAGTGCTCTCCGCTATGACCCTTGAGGAAAAGGCAACTCTGGTTGTAGGCCAGGGAATGGCGGGATTCCATTCCAACACAGCCACAATCGGCTCTACGGAAGTTATGGTTCCTGGAGCCGCCGGAACCACAGCGGCGATTCCGAGGCTGGGCATCCCTTCCATTGTTGTGGCTGACGGTCCAGCTGGTTTGAGAATATCCCCGTACCGTACCGACACTCCTGACAGGACATATTACTGCACCCATTTTCCTGTCGCCACCCTTCTAGCGTGTACTTGGAATCCGGAGGTGGTTATGAAAGTGGGTGAGGCGATGGGCGATGAAGTGAAGGAATACGGTGTTGACCTGTTGCTAGGTCCGGCTCTGAATATTCATAGAAACCCTCTGTGCGGAAGGAATTTCGAATATTATTCCGAGGATCCGTACCTCTCGGGAAAAACCGCTTCGGCGATGGTGAAAGGCATCCAGAGCAACGGAGTTGGAACATCCATAAAGCATTTCGCTGTCAACAATCAGGAAATCAACAGAATGCACGTGGATGCGATTCTTTCCCAACGGGCGCTTCGTGAGATTTATCTACGCGGTTTCGAGATGGCCGTCAAGGAGTCCGTCCCTTGGACGATAATGTCCTCGTACAACCTCATCAATGGAGTGGAGGACTCGCAGTCCCGTGACCTGTTGCGTGACATAACGCGTGATGAATGGGGATTCAAAGGACTTGTGATGACGGACTGGGGCGGCGGTGCTGTCCCTGCCGCGCAGATGCGTGCCGGGAATGACCTCTTGATGCCTGGTTATCCTAAGCAGACCCAAGCGATTGTCGATGCGGTAAACAACGGCTCGCTTGCGGTCGAGGATCTCGATTTCTGTGTTGAGAATATGCTGAACCTTATAGTACGCTCACCAAGATTCAACGGCTACAAGTACTCGAACTCTCCTGACTTGAAGGCTCACGCTCAAGTGACTCGTGAAGCCGCGGGCGAAGGAATGGTTTTGCTGAAGAACTCCGGGAACGCTCTGCCGTTCTCCAAGGAGATCAGGAGAATAGCCCTGTTCGGAGTCACCTCCTATGATTTCATAGCCGGTGGAACTGGCTCCGGAGATGTGAACCGTGCCTACACCGTGGATCTGAGGCAAGGCCTTTTGAATGCCGGCTACGAGATCGAGGCTGAACTTGAGAAGGATTACCTGAATTACATAAAAGTCGAGAACGACAAGTTCTGGGCTAAGCAGGACAAGAACAACCCGATGATAAAGTTTGTCACAATCCCAAGGCCAGAGGAAAAGATATTCGAAAATGGTTTTCTTGACGCTACCGCGGCATCCGCTGACATTGCGGTCCTGACGATAGGAAGGAACTCTGGAGAAGGGTGCGACCGGAGTGTGGAGAATGATTTCAAATTGACTGATGCCGAAAAGGCTTTGATGTGGCAGGTAAAAACTGCTTTCGCTAAAGCCGGGAAGAAGGTCATTGTGGTTCTGAACATTGGAGGAGTCATCGAGACCGCCTCTTGGAAAAATGTCCCGGACGCGGTTCTGCTTGCTTGGCAGGGAGGCCAGGAAGGCGGCAACGCTGTCGCGGACATCCTTCGGGGCGAGGTCAATCCGAGCGGGAAACTTTCGATGACTTGGCCGGTCAGCTATTTCGATCATTGGTCCTCAAGGAATTTCCCGTGGAATTTCAATGTCAAGGAAAGCGAGAAACTCGCCTTGTTCTTCGGTTCCGTGCCACGTACTGATGACAAACCTATGAAGGATGTGGACTATACCTACTATGAGGAAGATGTCTATGTCGGTTACCGTTATTTCGATAGTTTCGGGAAAGATGTAAGTTATCCTTTCGGATTCGGTCTGAGCTACACGACATTCGAGTTCTCTGACGCATCACTAATCAAGAACGGGAATGGATGGCAGGTCAACGTGAAAGTAACGAACACCGGAAAATGTCCCGGAAAGGAAGTGGCGCAGGTTTACGCATCATCTCCGTCCATAGCGGTTGGACGTCCCGCACAGGAACTCGTGGCTTACGGCAAGACCGACTTGCTCGCTCCGGGAGAGTCTCAGACTCTGACATTGGATGTGACAAGGCGTGACCTGGCTTGGTACAATGCCGAAGGATGCTCCTGGACATTGGAGAAAGGTAAATATGTGCTCAAAATCGGAACATCTTCCAGAGACATCAAGTCCGAACTCTCTTTCGATATCCCTATGACCGAGATTATCGAGGAGACACACAATTCATTGCCGATGAAAAAGAAAATTAATCTTATCTTTGCGACTGACTGATTAACATCGACCACAATGCGAAAGACAATCGCGGCAATACTTGGACTTCTGCTTCTTTCTTGTGCGAAAGAGGCGGAAGTCCTTTCTGACTTTCAGGAGTTTACGGAAATATCCCAAAGCATCTCAAACAATCGGGTCAACGCTTTCGTCCAGGATGGTGAGGGATGCGTCTGGATCGCCACAGACAGGGGCGTAAACCGCTACAACGGCTATGACTATCATTGCTGGTACCATACAGACAATCCTTCCAGTCTTTGTGACAATCAGGTAAAAGCCATTGCGGTCGATAATGACGGCAACGTTTGGTGCGGCACGATCAACGGAGTCTGTCGCTACACCGACAAGGATGACTTCAAGACTGTTCCGGTTGGAGGGTCAACATTCATCAGAAATATATTCCTGACACCGGGCGGTAATCTGGTAGTCTGCACTCTCAACTCGATAGAGGTTCTTGAGAAGGATGACAATGGCGGAGAGTCTTTCCGGATGGTTGAGAGTTTTGACAACAGGTTCGGTATTTTCAGTATTGACTCGCTTGGCCGGCTGTGGCTTGTGTCGTATGAAGGACTTAAATGGTGGAATATAGACAACGGGACAAAGTCTGAGACCGATGTGAAAGTCGATGGGTGGGTGTATAACATTCATATGCAGGAAGGTCGGTACCTTTGGATGAGCTCCTATGGTGGTGGTCTTTACATATTCGACACTTTCACGGAGACTTTCATTGATGTACCGAGTCAACTTAAACACTTTGCTGACAGGAATCATAACGAGATTAAACTGATTCTTGGAGGTGCGTCCGAAGGTAATGTTCTGATTTACACAAATTCACTGGAAACCTACGAGTGGAATCCAAAGACTTCCACCCTTGCCGCGATGCCATTCACGGAACTCACTGACGACGCCAAGTCGGGAATCCTATCCGTTACAATGAGGGACGTTTCCGGCAACCTTTGGGTAGGGACCAGCGACCAGGGCTTTGGAATACGCCGGGCAAAAGGGAACCGCTTCAACAACAACAGCGAACTGAACCGGACTCTTTCGGTGAAATCCGTCACCAGTCTGTGCCGGACGCAGGACAACAGCATAGTCATAAACACCTATGGTCACGGCTTGTGGAAATGGGATGGTACCAATGTCGTCCGGTTGCATTGCGATGGACTGTGGAATGAGAATATGCTCCAGAGGCTTACCGCTGCCTCTGATGGCTTCATCTACGCCACAATGCCATATTCAGTAGTGAAATTAAGGCTTATAGGAGACAGGCTTGAATATGTCCGTGACTGGAAGTTTCCTGTTATTCAGCTTTACGATATCACTGAGGACAACTGCGGAAGGTTGTGGGTCGGAACCTATAGCAATAAAGTGTTTTTCATTGACAAGGATGGTGGAAAAACACAGGCTGTTGACGTTGGGTTCGACAACGATGGAAGCACGATGTGCCAGAAGATTGTCCCGCTCTGTAACGGAACACTCGCGGTCGCGGTAATCCATTTGGGGATAGTCTTGATCGATGAGAGCACTCTTGACCTGAAACTTGTTCCGATTTCGGATTGGTACGATGGCAATCTGTTCATTCCTGTGTCATCTTATGCTGATTCTAAAGGTGATCTTTGGGTCGGAACCAGAGGACAGGGACTGTTCCGCTACTCTCCTTCATCTGGACAGATTGAAAGGATGGAAGGTCTTGTGCCAAAGGATATTATGGGATTGATTGAGGACTCCTCGTCGCGGATTTGGATCTCCACACTGCACGGCCTGTACAGATACAATCCAGAGACGGCCCGATTTGTAGGCTTTTTCGTCTCTGACGGCACCGGCGGCGACCAGTACAACGAGTCTGCTGTGACCTTGACCGGAGACGGGCAGCCTGTTTTCGGAGGCACACACGGAGTGACTCTTGTCAGCGGATTCGAGGACAGCGACACTGGCACAACCGACATCCTGTTCGAGGACGTGTTCATCAACAACAAGATTCAGCATGCCTACAATTCCGATGCTTTGGACGGCAGGATCGCTCAGACCAAGTCTTTGAGGCTTCGCCAGGGAAAGGACGTGAACGTTGGAATCTCGTTCTGCACGGTCGATTACGGACTCTGGCCATCAACTCATTTCAGTTACCGTCTTGAAGGATTCGAGGATGAATGGATTGATTCCAGCAACAACCGCAACGCATTCTATTCCAACCTTCCCTCCGGCAAGTACCGTTTCTGTGTGCGGGCTTGGAACGCGGACTACACCAGAATCCTTACTGAAGATGCCGTCAACGTTGTCGTGACGCCTCCATGGTGGATGTCGTTGTGGATGAAATGGCTGGTCTATCCGTTCTTCACGCTGATGCTCCTAACGGGAATCGCGTACTTTTTCATCCGTGACAGGAAGAACCGTGCGGAGGCCGAAGAGGCGAGACGGAAAAGCGAGAATGAGAAGCGCATCAACGACATGAACATGAGCTTCTTCGTCAATGTTTCCCACGAGATGCGCACGCCTCTGGCTGTCATCAAAGGACCATTGGATATGCTGGTGTCTGACCAGACGATCAGTGATGAAAACCGCAGTCTGTTGAAGATAATGTCTCGGAATGTCAGCCGTCTGCTCCGCTACATCAACCAGCTTATGGATGTGAGCAAGTTGGAAAACGACACCTTGGCCCTGCGGGTCCGCTACATCGATGTCACAGTCCTGATCAGGAATATGCTCGACATATTCAGGATCAACGCCGCCGAAAAGAGAATAGAGATCTGCACATCAGGGCTTGATGAGTCTTTCATATTCCTTTTGGATGAGGACAAGATTGAGAAGATCCTCTCCAATCTGTTGTCCAACGCTGTCAAGTTTACCGGCCGCGGTGGACGGATTGAGATTTCGCTTGATGCGGATTCAGGTTTTATGGTGCTTTCCGTGGCGAACTCTGGCCCTGAAATCCCTGAGAATGAGTTCGAAAACATATTCCTTAGATACTATCAGGTCGCCTCCGGCGGTGGGCAGCTTAATTATGGCACGGGCATCGGCTTATACTATTCGAGAAGGCTTGTTGAACTGCATCACGGCACGATCGAGGCTCATAACCGTCCTGGCGGTGCCGGGCCTGTCTTTGTAGTCAGGGTACCGCTCACCGAGGATGCCTATGCCAACGATGAAAGGCAGGAAGAGAGTGACTCTCAGCTTATGAGCATTCCTTCTATGCCGATGACAGAGGCTATTGCCCCATCATCGGCTACGGACGGAAAGCCTGTTCTGTTAGTCGTCGAGGACGAGACCGAGATGGCACGTTTTCTCAAGACCATCTTCTCGTCAAGTTTCAAGGTTGTCAACAGGTACGATGCCGACACAGCACTCGCGGATATGGGAACCGTCAATCCGGACCTTGTTATTTGCGATGTGATGATGCCTGGTACCCGCGATGGTTTTGACCTTTGCCGGGAAATCAAGAACAATCCTGACACAAGTCACCTGCCTGTGATTCTTCTAACGGCCAAGGTGAACATTGAGTCTCAGGTCAAAGGATTGGATTGCGGTGCTGACTCATACATCACCAAGCCGTTTAATCCGAATTATCTGGCGGCCAACGTCCGTTCCCTTCTGGCGAACCGTGACCGTCTTCGTCATTCCCTCAGTTCCTCCACGCGGACCAAGGGCATCAATTCTGACAGGCTCTCGCCTTACGACCGTGAGTTTATGGATCGTCTTTACGAACTGATGGAGAAGTCTTTAAGTGATCCGGAACTCAACACAATGGGTATTGCCGAGGCGATGAGCATCAGCCGTACGAAACTGTACTACAAGATCAAGGCATTGACCGGTGACAGTCCGAACTCATTCTTCCGCACCTACAAGCTTAACAGGGCGGCTGAGCTGCTGCAGGAAGGCCGATACAACATCTCCGAGGTGGCCGACATCACCGGTTTCTCTTCGCTCTCTCATTTCTCCACATCATTCAAGAAGCAGTTTGGTGTCAGCCCGAGCTCGTATTCATAATGATTCTCAGTTCACGATATAAACCCTTCAACTTTAGATGATTTCACTTGTTCTGAATAAGAAGAGTTATCCCAACAGTGCTTCCGCGTCACACCCAAGCGCCTTTGCAAGGCTAAAAACAGTGCCGGCCTCGGCTTTGGCAAGGGGTTGCTGACCTTGCTCGTAGGCGCGGATCATTCGAAGGGACACGCTGGAGCGGTTCGCCAATTCTGTCTGTGTCAGGCCGGACAACTTTCTTTGAGTTTTCAGGCGGTTGACTGTTCCCATCGCATTCATTCGGCCGAGGGCGACTTCCACGAATTTACTCAAATCCGCTTCGTGCAAAGTGGGATAGAGTGAGACGACCGTCTGGATTGTGCATCCGGACTGCTGGATCTTTTCAAATGAGTAGCCTGTGTACCATTGGAGGTAGGCGAGAGACCATCCGGCCCAGAAATTTGTCGAACGATCTCGTAGGACGTACTCAAAGTCCGGGATGTTTCCTCCTGTCCCTTCGATGACCTTTATGGCAAACTCTATCCCGGACATTCCTACCAGATAATTAGGGTTCCCGTTCTCGAACTGATGCACCGTGGCTCCGACAAGAAGACGGTCATAATATTCATCAAGGCCTCCTTTGCAGACCTTTGCGCCGTAGTCAAGCGACACGGCGAAGTTCTGCATCGCATCCTCAAGGTAGATTTCATCGTAGGCGCGGATCATCGTTGCTGATTTTATTTCTAAGAATGTCAATCATATACAACCCATCCAAAGACGGGTTGCCTTTGTCTTTACGGAACGCCTCCCTGGCCAACCGGTCACGTGTCATTTTTCGCGGATAGAAAATTTCATTATTCGCCACCTCCACTTTCACAAACCTTAGGCGATCGAAAGCCCGTTCTGATTTCAGAACAATCTGTCCGCCAGGTTTCCCTAATCTCATGGCGCGGCCGAGCTGCTCATAGGAAATTGTATTGTTCAAAAATGCCCCGGCGAACGAGAAATACGAATCATCCGCCCGATAGCCTCGAATGACGTCATAGCCCTCGTAGTCTGGCAAAAATGTGTTATGAATATACTCCTTCGCTCTTCCCGACAATTCATTGCTGATGGCGAATGTCCTGTTTCCCAACAATATGGCAAGCCAATTAAGGAAGTGATACTCCTCTCCGGACAAGTCAAGAACCTTCAAATCTTCCGTCTCAAGAATATATTCGTTTGCAAATCCATCCTTGTTTTCGGTGCACGCCCATTCCTTTGCCAGATCCAGGCGTTCAGTGCAGTAGAGCCCGAGGCCATAGTCGTTGTGCCTGTTCCCTTTGCCGAAAACAGGTGCTTCAATTATGTTCGCCGATCCGTGATATAATCTCATAACATTTAGTGACGCTATAACGTTACTTTGCAAAGATAACATTTCTTGATTATATTCCAAAATAAGTCAAAGTTGTTGCTGTTAGGATTCTTTTCGCTAATTTTGAACCTAAAATGTGATGAACGATGAAAGATAAGGTCAAGGTGATAATCTTCGATGCGGACGACACACTGTGGGACAACCAGACGTACTTTGACAGGGCGGAGGACGTGTTCACGGAGGAGTTGAAGGAATATGGGACGGCGGAGGAACTGTCGGATGCGTTGTACAAGACGGAATCAGTGAATATGCCTGTGCTGGGGTACGGGGCGAAGGCGGTCTGCATCTCGATGATGGAGACGGCTTTGAAGGTGTCTGACTGCAAGGTGCCGGGCGAGAATCTTTCACGAATATTATTGAGCGCGAAATCGCTGCTCAGCCTTCCGGCGACACCGCTTCCGGGAGTGGCGCGGACGCTTGAGGCGCTGGATAAGACCGGCCGTTATCGCCTGATCTTGATGACGAAAGGCGATATGCTGGACCAGCAGAACAAAATCAAACGCTCCGGGCTGGACAAATACTTCTACCGGGTTATCGTCGTCACAAAAAAGGGAATCAAGGAATATCTTGACATCTGCAATGTGGAGCAGGTCGCTCCGTCACAGATCGCTGTGGTCGGAAACTCCTTCAAGTCCGACATCCAGCCGATAATCGAGATTGGAGGCTACGGCATACATATTCCTTTCCACACCATTTGGCGGCACGAGGTGGTCGAGGAGTTCGACCATCCGAACATATTCAGGCTTGATTCAATCGAGGAAGTTCTTTCCTTGCTCTGACTCTATCATATTCATAGAGCGTCTGTTGGATTGATCCAACGGGCGTGTCTTCTGTGTCAGATGTGAAAAAACGTTTTATTTTTCTTTCGTGTATAAGTAATTTTACGTAATTTTGTTCTGAATATAAAACGTTAAATTAACATCCTGGCTAATGCAAATGACTATTGTACAAACCATTACACTGCATATCAACTAATAATCCAATATCGTATGAAGTTGTTTTCCAGATTTTTTCTGACTTTGTTGACGATGTTGTTCCTGGGCGTTACGCTTAGCGCCACGGGGCAGACAGTCGATAAAGGCATCTCTGTGACTGTCAAGGTCACAGACAAGGCCGGTGCTATGCCAGGCGCCGGTATTTTGGTGAAAGGTACGACAAACGGACAGATCACAGGTGCGGACGGAACGGCCACGCTTACGAACGTCGCTCCTGACGCTGTGCTTGTCGTCACCTTTGTCGGTTACCAGACCGTCGAGGTCCCGGTCAAAGGACGAGCCAATGTGAGTGTCACTTTGGAAGACTCGCTGACTCTTGACGAGATCGTGGTCGTCGGCTACGGTACACAGAAGAAAGCGAATCTGACCGGAGCCGTTGATCAAGTGGGCTCTGAGACGTTTGAGGGAAGGTCCAATGCCAATCTCACGCAGATGTTGCAAGGACAGATCCCTAACCTTAATCTCAAGTTCAAGGACGGACGTCCGAACAGTTCTCCGTCCTATAATATTCGAGGAACGACATCCATCGGCCAGGGTGGAAGCGCGCTTATCCTGATTGACGGAGTGGAAGGCGATCCGGCTTTGCTTAATCCGAACGACATCGAGTCCGTCTCCGTGCTCAAGGATGCGGCTTCTTCCGCGATCTACGGATCGAGAGCGCCTTACGGAGTCGTGCTTATCACGACCAAGACCGCAAGGCAGGGCAAGCCGACGGTTTCCTACCAGGCCAACCTGACCTTCGAGCAGCCTACCACCATTCCAGACTATGTCTCAAACGGTTACACTTGGGCCGATCACTTCTATAAGGCCTACTACAACTACAACCTCTCCAATCCTTCCGGCATCAACAAGACAATGGAGTTCTCCACAGCCTGGCTTGCCGAGTACCAGAGGAGGAACGAGACCGGAAACTACGAGGTGCTTGTCAGCGACGGCAGCATCGGCACCGCCGGAAGATGGCTTTACTTCATCGAAGGCGAGGACTACATCGGAAAACTGTACAGGAACCATATGACCAGCCAGACGCACAACCTCTCCGTGTCGGGTTCCGACGACAAGTTCGATTACTATGTGTCAGGACGTTACTACGGCAACAACGGTATTTTCGACACCGATGTGAATCCGGAATCGTACAAGATTCTCAACGGGCGCATGAAGATGGGCTATAAGGTCACTCCTTGGCTCAGGATCTCCAACAACACAGACATCTCCTGGACAAAATACGTGATGCCGCAGACCTATTCCGAAGGCAATGGCAACATCTGGAGGAACATCGCTGACGAGGGGCATCCTTGCTCTCCGATCTGGAATCCGGACGGTACGCTCAGCCATTCCGCCGTTTACTCTGTCGGCGACTATCTTTACGGTCACAGCAACAGAGGCTACATCAACAGGCAGGTGAAGACGACTTTCGCAGCTCAGGCCAAATTCCTTGACGACAGGCTCAGGCTCAACGCCGATTTCACTTACCGCAACAAGGACTTCAACACCACCGTTAAAAAGGTGAAGAGCGAGTTCTCAAGATACGAGGGTGTGACGGAGACAATTTCCGGCACACAGTCCTACCTCAGCGAGACAATCCGCAACTATGAATATCTTGCCACCAATGAATATGTCGAATTCGAGGACACATTCGCCGGCAAGCACTATTTCAAGGCGTTGTTGGGTTACAACTACGAGCAGGAAACCTACAAGAACACATATTCCTACAATGACGATCTCCTGACTCCGGATGTCACCAACATCAACCTTGCTATGGGTATCGACAACAGGAGCATCACCGGTGATTACTATCGGTGGCGTACCGTTGGAGCGTTCGCGCGAATCAACTACGCTTTCGCTGACCGCTATCTCATTGAGGTCAATGGTCGTTATGATGGTAGCTCGAAGTTCCCGCAGAGGCAGCGTTGGGCATTCTTCCCGTCTGTTTCTGTTGGTTGGAGACTGACCGAGGAACCTTGGTTCAAGGTCAGCAAGGACGCCGTGTCAAACATCAAGTTCAGGGCGTCGTTCGGAGCTCTGGGCAACAGCAACGTCGGCAACTACGCTTACGACGAGACTTTCAGTTTTGACAACGGCCGTATCATAAACGGAGCGAAGGTCCGTTACACCAGCGCCCCGGCTCCGATTCCGGAGTCCCTTACCTGGGAGACAGCCCAGACGCTTGACTTCGGTCTTGATATGAGTTTCCTCAAAGGAAGGCTTTCGTTCACAGGTGATTACTACATCAGAAAGACTCTGGATATGTACACCGTGGGCCCTACTCTGCCAGACGTGTTCGGAGCCAGCTCTCCTAAGGGCAACTATGCCGAGATGACGACAAGAGGCTACGAGATGACAATCCGTTGGAACGACTCGTTCAACCTTGCCGGCAAGCCGTTCAACTACGGCCTCAAGGCTTCATTGGTGGACTACAAATCGATCATAGACAAGTTCAACAACCGCAAAAAGGAACTCTCTACCGCCGCTTACAACACAAACTATTACGCAGGAATGGTTGTGGGCGAGATCTGGGGCTTTGTCTCCAACGGTCTCTGGCAGAACCAGGATGAAATCGATGCCGCCGAGGCTGGAGCGTTGGCCGCCGGTCAGAAGTACTACAACCCTCTGATGCAGACCTCCAAGACCTACAAGCTTTACCCTGGTGACATCAAGTTCGAGGATCTCAACGGCAACGGCTACATTGACAGGGGTCAGAACACTGTTGATGATCCGGGAGACCGCAAGATCATCGGTAACTCGGAGCCAAGGTACATCTACAGCTTCGGAATCGACCTTGAGTGGAACAACATTTTCCTCAGCGCGTTCTTCCAGGGTGTCGGCAAGCAGGATTGGTATCCGAGCAACGAGGCTTCAGTGATCTGGGGACAGTACAACCGTCCGTATGCCCAGATGCCTAAATGGCACCTGAACAACTACTGGACAGAGGACAACCCTGACGCTTACCTGCCAAGGTACGCCGGTTACTACGCTCCTTTCTACAAGGGCACCAACAACGCCAACACCAGATACTTGATGGATGTCTCCTACATACGTCTGAAAAACCTTCAGGTAGGCTACACCCTTCCTTCAAAGTGGACTGACGCGATCAGGATGAAGAAGGTCAGCATTTTCTTCTCCGGAGAGAACCTTTGGACGTGGTCACCGATGTACAAGTACACACGCGACATCGATGTCACCGCGAATATCTACGGCACCGACTCCGTGCTGTCTTCAACGGGTGACGGATTCAACTATCCGACCCTCCGCTCCTACAGCTTAGGTCTGAACATCACCTTTTAATCATTAAGGAATATGAAAAATCTCAGCATATATTTCTCGGTTCTCGCGCTTCTCGTCGGAGCGGCTTCCTGCGACCTTACGGAATCCCCTCAGGCAAAGGCCGGACGTGATATGGTCTTCGGCTCAGAAACAGGACTCAAGAACTACACCTACGGGTTTTACAACTACCTGCCGAACTACGACGATGCGTTCAAGCTGAACACGACAATGGACAATGCGGCGAAGAACGCTACCGGAACCTACGAGGTCGGGGCATACACGACAAACACATCGACCTCCTGGAGCTGGAGCGCTATCCGCAACGTCAACTATTTCATCAAATACAACACTGACTCTCGTGTCTCCGAAAGTGTCAGAAACAACTATACCGGAATCGCAAGGTTGTTCAGAGCCTATCTGTACTACAGCAAACTGGTTCAGTACGGGGCGGTTCCGTGGATCGCCGTGCCTCTTGAACCTGACAGCGAGGAACTGTACAAGGGACAGGACAGCAGGGACGTGATCATCAGCAACATCATCGCTGACCTTGACTTTGCCGCCAATAACATCACCGAGGACAAGGTTACACCTAACTCCAACACCGTCAACCGTTGGACCGCGCTGTTCCTGAAATCCAGATTCTGCCTGTTCGAGGCTTCATTCCGGAAATATCACGCCGCCGGAAGCGAATTCGGAAAGGAATATCTCGCCGGATGTGAGATAACCGCCGATGAACTGTTCAGGCAGGCTGCCGATGCTGCCGGTGAGATAATCGAGAAGGGACCATACAAGCTTCACACGACCGCCGATGCCTACACAAAGGACGGCCGCGGAGCCTACAGGGATCTTTTCATCAGCGATAATCCGATGACTGACGAGGTTATGCTCGCACTGTCGCTCGATCCGGTTATGCAGCTTGGCGAGATGAACTGGTACTACAACTCATCGACTTACGGTCCTCATCTTTGTATGACCCGCACATTCGCCAAGACTTATCTCAACCTTGACGGTACGGTCTATAACGAAAAGAAATCCAACGGAGCCTACAAGACTTTCGCGGAGGAGACAAGCGGACGCGACTACCGTCTGAACCAGACCATCAGGGGGGCCGACTACACCTGCAAGAACTCTAACGGTGAATATGTCCCTACAGCGGCGAATATGACTGGACACTCACTAACCGGCTATCAATTCACGAAATATGTGATGGACGATGTGTCTTTTGACAACGGCAGAAACAACTACAATGATGTCCCTCTCGCACGTTATGCCGAGGTGCTTCTGAACTATGCCGAAGCGAAGGCCGAGCTCGGAGAGCTGACTGATGATGACTGGAAGATCACCATCGGAGCCCTCAGACGCAGAGCCGGAATCACCGGTGGCGACTTGGACAAGAAACCGACTGTGGTTGACCCTTATATTCATTCAATATATCCGACAGTCAACGATCCTGTCATTCTGGAAATCCGGCGCGAGCGCGAGATTGAGCTGATCCTTGAAGGAATGCGTCTGAATGACCTCAAGCGTTGGGCTTGCGGAAAGCTTTGGCAGACAGCCTCTTGGGACGGAATCTACATCCCGGCTCTCGACACTCCGCTTGACTTGAACGGAGACGGCACTTACGATGTCTTTGTCACTGAGAACGGCAGCTACAGCGGACCATACAAGAGCATAGCAATGACCACCGGGAGCAACCTCAAGGTTGTCAAACTGGATGATGATCCGGCCGGCGGCTACAAACTGAATTACGAGATGAACAGGGTCTGGAACGATAATATGTACATTTATCCAATTCCAGAGGTGGTTATCCAGAAGAGCGACGGAACATTGTCTCAGAACCCTGGATGGAAATAACAGGAGGAAATGAATATGAGAATTCATACAAGAATATTTATGATGGCGGCTTTGGCCCTTTTCGGCCTTTCAGCCTGCCAGAACAATGAAGTCGCGGTTTATGCCGACTTCACCACAGACAAGGATGTGTACGAACTCTACGAGGACATATTCCTGAAGAACACATCCTATGCCGAGAACGCAAGGGTCATCGCCAGCAAGTGGGAATGGGATGGCAAGAAGATGTGGGGGCTTCAGCCCCAGACTCCTATCTCATTCGACAAGACCGGAGAATTCGAGATCACTTTGACCGCAACTTCAGATGTCGGCAATGTGTCATCCAAGAAAGTCAAGAAGATCACAATCCAGGACACCAATGTCAAACCGATAGCCGACTTCACTTGGGAGCCTCAAAGCGGAATCAGGGCCGGAGACGAGGTTCAGTTCACGGACAAGTCATCCGATCCGGACGGCTCCATCGTCTCCTGGGAGTGGAAGTTCGGAAGCACGGTGCTCAATGAGCAGAATCCTAAGTTCACTTTCGCTGAATATGGCGATGTGGAAGTCAGCCTTACGGTAGTGGACAATATGAAGGGAAGGAACACGAAGACCGTGACTATCCACGTTGACAAGAGTGTCTATAGCCTTGAATTGGTTTGGGCCAAGGCCTACGAGAATGATCCAGAGGCGTTTGTGAAGTTCTCCTCACCGGCCACCAATGCCGATGGAAGCGTTGTTTACGCATTCTCAAGCGGTTGCCACCTCGCCGCGTTCTCAAACGAAGGTGAGAAGCTGTGGTCATTCGATGCGACCAAGCATAATCCAAGTCCGTACTGCAAAGACGGGACAAAGAAAGGCAACTCCTGCACCCCGTCTGTGGACACTGACGGAACCGTTTACATAGCGCTGGCCTACAACGAGAGGGACGCAAAACTTACTACATACGAGTCTGGAGTATATGCCGTGAACGGTGACGGATCTGAGAAGTGGTACTTCGGCTATGGAAACGCCCGTTATATAGCAGTCGTTCCTGTGGTGTTCGAGGATCAGATCATCCTTACCACCAAGGCCAACCCTACGAAGGACAAGTATCCTGAGATCTGGTCAGCCTACGGCAGTCAGGACAACGGACACGTTCTGGACAAGAACGGCGGCTTTGTCCAGACCCTTCTCGTCAAGCAGGGCAACTATGGAGGATCTGTCGGACTGAAGAACGGCATATTCATCACTCATTGCAATTCCAAGTTCGGATCCAGAATGTATTTCAAAGAGAATGGTAAATGGAAATTCTACGGGCCGAACACAAACCAGTCTTCAAAAGCCCTTGGTTACTACAACGGTGGCACTCTTGAGACAGGAGACTCCGGCCAGATGGCTGTCACTCCTGACGGCAAGGTTTACATCCTCTATGAGAATGTGACCAATAGGGTAGCCGCATCCTATAACAGTGTGTTGTACTGCTACGACACGAAGAAATATGTCAAGGACGACTCCACACCTTACGAGCCTGAGTGGGCGACCGGAATCAACGGCAAGCTTGCAAGGTACAACGGACTTGGTGTGGTCTGCGGCGCTGACGGGACAATATATGTGACCAGCGGCTCGACCGGTGACATCAAGGCCAGGGTTACAGCCTTGACCCCTTCAGGTGATGTCAAGTGGGAGTCCCTTGCTGACGGCAACCTTTCCGGCAGTGCGGCCGTTGACAATGAAGGCTACATCTACTATAATGATTATATTACCGGAAGGCTTGTCAAACTGTCTCCGGCGGACGGAAAGAGAGTGGCTGAGATCCAGCTTGGCGATGAGATGCGCTCATCTCCGACAATCAGCAAGGACGGCACGATCTACTGCACCGGAATGAAGGATGGTTATCCGACGCTCTTCGCTGTGAGAGGCTCGGCTACGGGTTACGCAGACTCCTGGTCTCAGCTTGGCGGAAATCCTTCCAAGACTTGTGTTCAGTACTAATGTTATGAATATGAAAATATTCCATAAATTATTGATTATCGCCATCTTTCTTGCGGCATCCTGCAAGCCGGAACCCGTGATCAACCGGGTTCCGGGCGGCGATGACAACGGCGGAACAGACAAGCCCACAGTCAAGTCACAGACACTGAAAATCTGTTCCTTCAACATCCGTTGCTTCAATGCTAACGATCCGTACCCTTGGTCGGTGCGCAAGGATCCCGTGATGAAGTTCATCAAGACGGATAAGCCTGATCTTGTCGGCCTTCAGGAACTACGCTCCACACAGGCGCAGGACTTCGCCTACAATCTTTCCGATGAATATGTTTACTACGATGTCAACAGGGACACCGGTAAGCCAGTCAGCAGCGGCAGTGGAGAAGGTGTCGGCATCCTGTACAGAAAAGATCGTTTCAAACTTGAGAAGAAAGGCTTTTTCTGGCTGGCTGACAATCCCGACAAACTTCCGGACAAGAACGCTGACGGAACATATTCATCCTGGAACAGCGCTTGCCGCAGGATCGTGGTCTGGGTCAAGGTCAAGGATCTGGAGCACGACGGGCAGACGGTCTTTTTCTTCGCGACGCATTTTGATCACAAGAGCGTCGCGGCAAGGGAGAAGTCCAGCACTCTGACAGTTAAAAAGATCAAGGAGATCACTGGTCTGTCTGATTTGTCCCAAAGCGGCAATCCGATATTCCTTGTCGCTGATTTCAATTGTTCGTATGGCTCGTCCGAGCTCGCTCCTCTCCGGTCTGTGATGAAGGAAGCCCGTTCAACTTCCTCTAAGACAGAAAGCGGAAGGACTTACAACGGATTCGGTGAGACAAGCACTTCTGTGATTGACCACATCTTCTATGCCGGAAGGCTGACCGCGGACAAGTACCATATAGTGACAGAGGACTATGGTGTCAAGTACATCTCGGATCATTACCCGATAACATTCGAGTGCGCATACAAATAGTTTTTGGTAGTTAAGGAAACGCCCTTATGTCAGCACGCATAAGGGCGTTTTTTTTATGTACGGAAGTTGTTCAATAGCCGTAAATTCCATCTCAAAAAACACTATCTGGATGAAGGGGGGAATCGGAATATTGAGTAAATTTGTGGAATATTCAATAATATTATGGACAGACAACCTGATAAGATATTGGTGCGTGGAGCGAGGGTGCACAACCTGAAGAATGTGGATGTGGACATTCCGCTGGGGAAGATCGTAGGGATCGCCGGGGTGTCCGGGTCCGGGAAGTCCTCGCTGGCGCTTGGGGTGCTATATTCAGAAGGATCAAGACGTTACCTTGAGTCTCTTTCGACTTACACAAGAAGGAGGATGACACAGGCGGCGAAGGCTGACGTGGACGAGGTCCTTTATGTCCCTGCGGCTCTCGCGCTTCATCAGAGACCGGGGATTCCGGGCATACGCAGTACTTTCGGTACTGGTACGGAACTTCTTAACAGCCTTAGGCTTATGTTCTCAAGACTGGCGAGTCACAGATGTCCGAACGGTCACTATGTCGAGCCGTCTTTGCTGGTGGCGGCTGGAAAGGAGCTTGTCTGCCCTGCGTGCGGAGAGCATTTCTACGCTCCGTCGGCTGAGGAACTGTCGTTCAACAGCCAAGGAGCTTGTCGTAAATGTGACGGAACAGGAACCGTCAGAACTGTTGATGAATCCACCCTTGTTCCGGACGAGAACCTTACAATTGACGAAGGGGCAGTCGCTCCTTGGAATACGCTGATGTGGTCACTTATGAAGGATGTCTGCCGGGCTATGGGGGTGCGTACCGATGTCCCGTTCAAGGATTTGACTGACAAGGAAAAGGACATTGTCCTTCACGGACCTGCCGAGAAAAAGCACATTCTCTACAAGGCGAAGAACTCCAATGACGCCGCCGAACTGGATTTCACATTCTATAACGCGACCTACACGGTGGAGAACGCACTTGCCAAGGTCAAGGATGAGAAGGGAATGAAGCGTGTAGAGAAGTTCCTTAGGCTTGACGTTTGCCCTGACTGCGGAGGCACAAGGCTATCCGATGCGGCAAGAGCGCCTAGGCTTAGAGGAATATCTTTGGCTGAAGCCTGTACGATGACCCTCACCGAGATCGTGGAATGGGTCAAAGGTGTTCCGGGTTCGCTTCCGGAGGAGATGAGGCCGATGGCCGAAAGCATTTGCGAGTCGTTTCTCGACACGGCCAAACGGCTGATGGACTTGGGAATAGGCTATCTGTCACTGGATCGCTCGGCGGCGACTCTCTCGACCGGAGAGAGACAGAGAATGCAGCTGGCCAGAGCCGTCAGGAACCGCACGACTGGAGTACTGTACGTTCTGGACGAACCGTCAATCGGTCTGCATCCATCGAATATAATCGGACTATGCGGCGTGATGGAGGACCTGATAGCGGACGGGAATTCCGTCATTCTTGTGGACCACGACACACAGATCCTAGGCAAGTCCGACTGGATGATCGAGATGGGACCAGGCGCCGGCTCAAGCGGTGGCAAAGTGATCGCTCAGGGCACGATAGGCGACATCGAGGCCAATGAATATTCAAGGATAGGTCCTTTCCTGTCTGGCAAGGATTCTCTTAAGGTAAGACAACAGGTAAAAGGCTCTGACATATTCATTGATGGAAAGATAACGATGGTAACCGATGCCATCCACACCGTCAAGCCGCTGACAGTTGAGATCCCGAAAGGCAGATTGACGGTTGTCACAGGTGTCTCAGGTTCCGGCAAGACCACGATGGTGCTTGAAAGCTTGATACCTGCGCTTCAATCTAAGATTTCAGGTCGTGAGCTGCCACGGCACGTGAAGTCTATAAAAGCTGAAGGAATACGTCAGGTGAAACTCATAGACGCTTCTCCGATAGGTATTAACGTCCGCTCCACTGTGGCGACTTACGCCAATGTCCACGATGAGTTAAGGAAAGTCTTCGCTAAGACTCCGGACGCAAAGAAGCACGGCTATAAGGACGGGGATTTCTCGTACAACACCGGCAAGCTCCGTTGTCCGACCTGTGACGGTACTGGCGTGATAAGCCTTGACGTGCAGTTCCTACCTGATGTGGACATCCCGTGCCCGGATTGCCGTGGGTCAAGATATTCAAAGGCAGCGGGAAGCATCCGGAGGGAGAATGCGGCAGGGGAGTTCCATTCGCTCCCGGAGCTGATGGATATGGACATTAATTCCGCCCTTGACGCTTGTGCTGATTTGAAACTCATCAGCCAGCGGCTCAGGGTTCTGCGTGACCTAGGCCTCGGTTATCTGACTTTGGGTGAGGAGACTCCAAGCCTGTCAGGTGGTGAGGCTCAAAGACTTAAACTGGCCAGCGAGATGGGCAGGGGACAGAGCGACTCCGTCTTTGTGTTCGACGAGCCGACCATCGGCCTCCATCCATCAGATGTCCTCACGCTTCTGAAAGTGTTCCAGAGCCTTATCGATCACGGGGCCACCGTCATCGTCATCGAACACGACTTGGACGTCATCCGCAACGCCGACTACATCATCGATATGGGTCCCGGCGGAGGTGCCGAAGGTGGCCGGGTTGTAGCCGCAGGCAGCCCGGATCAGATCCGAGGCTCGAAAGAAAGTGTCACAGGACGATTCCTATAATATTCATTGATATGGAAAATAAGATTTTGACTCCGTCGGAGTACTGGGAAACATACGCTTCAGATAGCAACAGGAAAGCGTTGGAAGAAGAGTTCGACCGTGTCCTGCACGTGGAGCCGTGGGCTGAGAAATCCAGCTTGGAAACCATCTGCAGACGGGTTGTGGAGAATGTCCGCAAGGCGAAAAAGTAGTCCGTACTATATTGTCAGATTATGAGAAGATTGTTACTGCTGGTTTTTATTCTGGCGCATTCTGTTGGTCTTTGGGCGCAGAACGGTAGGAATGTCACCGAGGAATGGCTGAAAGAGAATTACACCAAACGTGAGGTGATGATTCCGATGCGGGATGGCGCCAGGCTCTATACGGCTGTCTATGAACCGGTTTCGAGCTCTGAGGCCAAGCCGGTGATGCTTGTCCGCACTCCGTATTCGCTAAGACCGTATGGCTTCGAGGCTGGCGAGGAGCCCTCAAAAGACAGGTTTGCCTATTCCTCAGGAATGTGGGGGGACTTGCTGAACTATGCCGCTGATGGCTATGTTATTGTACTCCAGAATGTTCGCGGCACGTATTTGAGTGAGGGGGAGTTTGAGAACATCAGACCGCATCTTAGCGGAAAAGCTGGTGGGAAGACCACAAAGCCCCTCATTGATGAGGCCACGGACACCTACGACACCGTAGAATGGCTTCTTGCGAACACAGAAAACAATGGTAACATCGGAGTCAAAGGCACGTCATATCCGGGATATTATGCCACGATGGCTGCACTTTCCCGTCATCCAGCCATCAAGGCAGTATCACCGCAAGCCCCTGTGACCGATTGGTTTATGGGCGACGACGCTCATCACAACGGAGCTCTTTGCCTTGCCGACTGCTACCGTTTCGGGTCTTCTATGTACAGAAGCCGAAAGGCACCGTCCACCAAAGGAATGAAACGCCTTGTGAGCATTGACTCTGATCTTTATGAATATTTCCTTGGCAAGCCGCTTTCTGAATTGTCTGCGTTCTTCGGTGACACACTTGCCTTCTGGAACAAAATGGTATCTCATCCGGACTACGACAAATTCTGGAAGGACAGGAATCCAAGCCTTCATCTGAAAGGCATTGAGCCAGCGGTACTTGTTACCGGTGGGTTTTACGACGCCGAGGACTGCTACGGGGCGTTCAACACCTACGCTCAACTGAAAAGGCTTTCACCTGAGTGTGATCTGTATCTTGCCGTTGGCCCGTGGCGTCACGGAGGATGGGGCGACCGCCGCGTAAGCGGCATAGCCGGGGCGTGGTTCGGGGAAGCGTCCGGAGAATATTACCTGGATAACATCGAGTACCCTTTCTTTAGATATTACCTTGAAGGAGAGGGGGACAAGCCGGCCAATGTCAATGTCCTACCGTCCGGCGAGACTATGAGAAGCAATATGGAAGGCGTTCCGTCAGCGTCATTTTGGGAGACATATTCATCGTGGCCACCAGAAAACACCAGCCCAACCAGAATCTACCTTTCAGGAACAGATTCCTTGAATATGTCAGGTCAGTCTCCGGACGTGGGATTCAGAACTTTCACATCGGATCCGTCCAATCCTATTCCGTATATGGATGTCAAGTCCAGCGGCCGCGATTACGGTTATATGGCTGCGGACCAGAGTTTTGCTTCCGCGCGGAAAGATGTTCTTACATATTCAGGCAAGGTGCTTTCAGACACGCTCCATCTCGCCGGTCCTGTCAAGGTATATGTCGAACTGAGGCTTGACTTTCCGGATGGAACATATTCAAAGAATATGGATGCGGACATCGTTGTGAAGTTGATTGATGTCCGCCCTGACGGGTATCAGATGCTTGTAAGGGGAGATGTGATGCCTGTCCGTTACCGTGGCGGCTTCGGCAAGGCAAAGGCTGTGAAGGCGGGAAAAGTTTTCAGCGTGGACTTCACGATGTGCGACATCGATCATTACTTCCTTCCGGGCCATTCTTTGATGATCCAGATTCAGGGAAGCTGGTTCCCGCTCATCGCTATGAACCCTCAAACCTTTGTCAGGAACCCTTTCCAGGCTACAAAAGACGACTATCGACCTATTAATATCTCCGTTTCTTCAAATTCGTATGTAGAATGTGGTAAGATTAATATTTATAATAGATAAAACAATTGTGTTTATTAGTATAACAAAAATGTTTATCACTTAATATGCTGCCAGAATCCACGTTTGACCTATTGGAAAGCATCGCCGGGAAGCATAGCGCGGGCGATATGAGTTCCACTCTTAATGATGAGCAGGAAGTGCTCAATAAAGTCAATGAGGCCATAGAGGCCGGTGACATCGAGCTGTACCCGATGAAGGCCCTTCTGGCCGCCAGCAACGACTGGAACACAGGCCTCATCACCCGTATGGGCCTATACAAGAATATCCTTCTGGAAGGAGTCAAGCGCGGTGCCCTCTCTCCTGAGAATGAATATGCCTGGGAATGGATAGGCGCCGCCGCGACGAACAACGACCCCGAAGAGTTCATCGATGACAAAACCCTCTATTACGACCTCCTCTCCACAGCCGCCGAGTCCGGCGTCACAATCGCCCAGGACATAATGGACCGCATCTGGGAGCCGGAGAACATCATCGAGGAAGACTGACGTAAGGACTACGCTCCGTTGAAGATATTCATAAACTCCTCGCCGGTGATGGTCTCTTTTTCGAGGAGGTATTGTGCGCTTTTGTGCATCTTGTCGATGTTGGCTGTGATGATGTCGGTGGCTTTTTTCTTGGCGGCGGCGATCATCTCGCGGACCTCGGTGTCGATGTCAGCGGCGGTCTCGTCCGAGCAGGCCAACTGAGATGATCCGCCAAGGTAGGAGTTGCCTTTGGTCTCAAGGGCCATCATTCCGTACTTGTCGCTCATTCCGTAGGTCGTGATCATCGCGCGGGCCATCTGTGTGGCCTTTTCGATGTCGTTCGACGCTCCGGTCGTGCAGGTGTGGCAGATGATCTCCTCCGCGACACGTCCACCGGTCAGGGTGGCGAGACGGTTAAGAAGATATTCCTTGCTGTAGAGGAACTTCTCGCCCTCGTCCACCTGCATCGTGTAGCCGAGCGCTCCGGAAGTTCTCGGAATGATCGTGATTTTCTGAACCGGGGCGGAATTGCTCTGCGCGGCGGCCACCATAGCGTGTCCGATCTCGTGGTAGGCGATGATCTTTTTCTCCTCGGCTGAGATAACGGCGTTCTTTCTCTGCTCGCCGGCCATAACGACCTCGACACTTTCCTCAAGATCTTCGGTCGTGGCGGCTTTCTTGCCGAGACGCACGGCTCTCAAAGCGGCCTCGTTGACGATGTTCGCCAGTTCAGCTCCAGAAGAGCCGGCAGTCGCGCGTCCGATGAGATCCAGATCTATGTCTTCGTGCTTGATATTCTTCAGATGAACCTGAAGGATTGCCTTTCTGCCTTGCAGGTCAGGAAGTTCCATCTGGACACGCCTGTCGAAGCGTCCCGGACGGAGAAGAGCCTTGTCCAGACTGTCCGGCCTGTTGGTCGCGGCAAGGATGATCACACCCTTGTCCCCGTCAAAGCCGTCCATCTCCGTAAGCAATTGGTTGAGAGTCTGCTCACGCTCATCGTTGCCGCCTCCGATGTTGTTCTCACGGCTCTTTCCGATGGCGTCGATCTCATCGATAAAGACGATGCACGGAGCCTTTGCCTGTGCCTGGCTGAACAGGTCACGAACCTTCGCGGCACCCATTCCCACGAACATCTGGACGAACTCTGATCCGGACATCGAGAAGAACGGAACACCGGCTTCTCCGGCCACGGCCCTTGCGATCAATGTCTTGCCGGTTCCCGGAGGCCCGACCAGAAGGACCCCTTTAGGCAAGTGGGCACCGACCTCGTTATATTTTGCGGGATTGTGCAAGAAATCCACGACTTCCATAAGCCCGTCCTTGGCCTCGTCCTGCCCGGCGACATCCGAGAAACGTGTCTTTATGTCATTCTCGGCATAGACTTTAGCGCCACTTTGTCCGAACTGCATAAAATTACCCATTCCGCCACCTTTGGCCATATTGCTGCCGACACGCCTCATAGCCGAGCTCAGAAGCCAGTACATCAGCATACCCGGAAGCACCCACCAGAGGATGAAATCCAGAAGAGGGGAGCGTTCGCGGTTGAGTTTCTTCACAAAACGGATCTTGCCGTCCTTGTTGGGACTCGGGGCCGTTGACAGGCGGCTCACGAAATCCGGATCCGTGACCGCGCCGGTGACATAGGTCGTGTCTCTCTGCCCTTTGAGTTTTTCCTGATATGTGAGCGGAGCACTCTTTGAATATAACACCTTATCTCCATCAATCACAACGTCATAGACCAAACCTTTATCCACGTCGGAGATGAACGTCCCATAGTCAGTCTCGACCACGCTGCTGCCCCTGCTTCCCGGAAACAGGAATGTGTTGATCAATGCCAGAAAGGCGAACATCAGCACCATGGTCCAGAATATGTTCCCGTTTGGAAACCATCCTCCACGGGTCTGCCCTTCCGTCTCCTTTGGAGAGTCAGTCTTCTTATCTTCAGGATATTCCACGAATTTCATAATATAATATTCATTAAAAGTCACGGTGCGAATAATTCAAAAATCAGGCTACTTCCGGAAGGCTGACATATTGACGGAAAGAAAATATCATGAATATATTGATACGGCATATTCGTTTTATTGTGTAAATTTGTGGCAACTATTGAAAGTCACTAATAACTGGGATTATGTTTTCTTTTTTGATCAGTCTCGCGGCCCTTGTGGTCGGGTATATTCTTTATGGTAAGTTCGTGGAGCGGAGGTTCGGGGCGGATCCGACCCGTAAGACACCAGCCATCACCAAGGCGGACGGGGTGGATTATATTCCAATGCCGGCGTGGAAGGTCTATATGATCCAGTTTCTGAATATCGCGGGAACGGGACCTATCTTCGGTGCCATTATGGGAGCCAAGTTCGGACCGTCAGCCTACCTGTGGATTGTTCTGGGCTGCATTTTCGCCGGTGCAGTGCACGACTATATGACCGGAATGCTCTCCATAAGGAACGGGGGAGCGGGACTGCCTGACCTGGTCGGGGAATATCTCGGGAAAGGCACAAAGACTTTCATTCTGGCGTTCTCCATCATTGTGCTGATGCTTGTGGGAACGGTGTTCGTGTTCAGCCCTGCGTTGATTCTCGGAGACATCGCGGGGGATGGAGGCCGCATATCGATTATGATATGGGTCGGGGTGATATTCCTTTATTATCTTCTTGCCACGCTGATGCCGATCGACAAGATCATCGGACGGATATATCCGGTTTTCGCTTTCGCGCTGATTTTTATGGCTTTGGCTCTGATGGTCTGCCTGTTTGTCAAATGGCCTTCGCTTCCGGAGCTTTGGGACGGGCTTGGCAATCTAGGTGAGTCGAAGGGGCTTCTGAGCGGCCAGCCGATATTCCCGTGCCTTTTCATCACCATCGCTTGTGGCGCGGTGAGCGGTTTCCACGCCACGCAGAGTCCGATGATGGCCAGGTGCCTGACTGACGAGCGACTTGGCAGGCCGGTGTTTTACGGCGCGATGATCACTGAGGGCATTGTGGCGTTGATCTGGGCGACCGTTTCATCGTGGTTCTTCTTTGATGGTGGTGCCGCTGAGGTCGGTGCGACTGTTTCCGCCGCGGCTCCGGATGTGGTTGTCAAGGTTTCCAAAGGTTGGCTTGGCGTTTTAGGTGGCATTCTGGCCATCCTTGGTGTGGTCGCCGCTCCTATCACGAGCGGGGACACAGCGTTCAGAAGCGCACGCCTGATCGTGGCGGATTTCCTGCATCTGAATCAGAAACCGGTCGCCAACCGGCTTATGATCAGCATTCCGCTGTTTTTGATCGCTGGGGTGTTGCTTTGGTACAACATCGCCGATGAGAACGGGTTCAATGTCATCTGGAGGTATTTCGGATGGGCGAACCAGACTCTTGCCGTGTTTATGTTGTGGACCGCGACTGCTTATCTGGTGAAGTTCATGAAGGGGCTGACATATCTGATCACGATGATTCCGGCGGCGTTTATGACGGCTGTCTGCACGACTTACATCTGCGTGGCGAAGATCGGGCTTGGGCTGCCTAACTCTTGGAACAGCGCCATCGGACTTGCCACGTTTGTGGTCTCGCTGGTTGTGTTCTATACTCTTTATTTCAGACGCAGGAAGTAGGTTGTCCACCTTGTCCATACGGATTCGACTAATATTCAAAGTATTACCAACTGCCATTGTCCACATATTCATAGATAAGGAATAAATTTTCCGCCGTAACTTTGCACCCGGAAAATTCAAATTGCATCAATGAATATGAAAAAGTCATTTTTGTTACTTTGCGGCTGTTTGGCCATCGCATCAGCCTGCTGTAACCGACCGGCCAAGACCGCCGGAATCAATTACGCCTATATGGACACCACCGCGCGTCCAGGAGACGACTTCGCCAAGTATGCGACCGGTCATTGGACCGACTTGAACCCACAGCCGCTTGAGTACTGATGATGGACTCCACAAGACTGAATGCGGAAGGTGCTGCCCGATCAAGGCCCACATCGCTGAGCTTGACGCCATCAGCACACGTGAGGAACTTCTCAGCCGTTGTGCCAAGGAACACGACAACCTTTTGTTCGCGATGTACATCTCGACCGATCAGAAGGATGCCGACAACAACATTGTCTGCGTCAGCCAGAGCGGCCTTTCGCTTGGCGAGAACATCGCCGATCACGGTGGTTTGAATGTCGCCTACGACGCCTTCCAGATGTGGCAGAAGGATCACGGCAAGCTCCCGGAAGACAACGGGTTCACTCCTGAGCAGCGTTTCTTCCTGTCCTATGCCAATCTTTGGGCCGGTACAGCCTCCGAGGAGATAATGCGTTACCTCACGATGATGGATGTACACTCCATCGACCGCCTGAGGATTAACGGAGCTCTCGCCCAGTGCGACTACTGGTACGACGCCTTCGGCATCCAGCCGAGCGACTCCCTCTACGTCAAGCCAGAGGACAGGGTACGAATCTGGTAGAATGTATCTGAATATTCGATAAAAAAGGATGGCTCCTGAGATTTTGGGAACCATCCTTTTGGGTTTCTGAATCACCTATAGTCTAAGCTTATGGCCCCTGAGCTTGTCGAAGGGTCATAGGGTGGGAAAAATACTCTTAGAGTACCCGCGACATTGTCGGCAGAGGCTTTGCCTCATTGGAAGGATCACCGGCGATGCGTGAGACACATTTCACGTTCGGTTTGTCGAACCATTTGTCATTTACTTGATACTCGGAGCAGCATCTTTGCCTTACAACGAACTCGTCTGTCGGATTTTCCAGAGTCACTGTAAATTCCACAATCTTCTGATCGGCGGTAAAGGCCATATTGTAGGTGATGGTCTCTGAGCTAAGGTTGAGCGTCTCGGTCTTCTGCTCGAAAGCCGGAACAGGCTTGAACTCATTGCCATCCTTATATTCAATCATCCAATATTTCGCCCCGTATTTGCCTGGGTTGTAGGTGTATATCATGTGCAACTGCGTTCCCTCCGGGAAATCATTTTTTCCGGTGGTCTCAAACTGCCAGCAGTCTCCAGGCATCGGTCCGCACATCACCGGCTGTCCGCCGTTGCTTACATCCAATATGCTTAACCCCGCCGAATTTCCCGGCCACATTGTCTTGTCTATCTGAATATAACTGAGCTTTCCTTTGCCCTTTCCGTTGGCGTTATAGTAACCGTGTTCTCCAGGTTCATTGCTGTAGGTGTACACACCAAGTTTCTCTTGGCCGGTCCACGTCTTCACGCAACCGTCATTCATGGCTCTTTCCGGAGTGAAATACCATTGCGCGAGAACTTCCCGCTTCGCCTCTTCACCTCCTTCGTCGGCAGGTTTCTCGAAATATGACAGATCCGTGATGGTGTAAGGATGCTCACAAGCCTCATGAGCCGCGGTCCGGCAGACTTTGGCGGTGGTTTCCGACATTCCTTCAGGGCGGTAGCTGTTGCCCACGACGCTCTTCCCCATAATCTTCTCATACCACAGGCATCCGACCGTATATCTGCCCGTAGTGTAGTTGAGATGCCAGCCGTCTCTGTTCATGTTATCTCCTATGTATGAGGTTCTTGCGTTCTGCACCGCATCCATGCTGTTCATGAACAGGCTGAATTCCGGATGCGCTTTCAGTACCTCCTGAGTCGCGGTGCAGATCATGTTGTACATCACGTTCTGGTCAAAGCCGTAGTAGCTGAATTTGGTCCCGGTGTAGCCGGCTTTTGCGGCCCATGGCGCATGATAGACCAGTCTCGCATTCTTGCATTTGGAGCGTATCACGTTGAGAAGATCAGTCAATGCTGGCTCCATCGTGTGCGTGATACCGTTGTAGGTGGTGTTGTAATATCCGTGGTATCCGGCACCCTCCTGTACGCTTATGAATGTCCAGTCCTCATCGGCCAAGGCCTCAGACATCCTGGTGTCCGGTGTCTTTGTCATTGTGCCGTTGACGATCTTGCGGTAACTGTACGCCGCGGCATCGGAAGCAGCGTTCGCGGCATGCTTCTCCAACGGACATCCTCCGATATAAAGATTGCCGATGATAACTTTCTGTCCCTCGGCCTCAAACAATCCGTAAAGTTCCTGCTCCACGGCGTCAGCGGAAAAACTGTTTCCGATCGCGAGTATCTTGATTGTTTCCGGTAGTCCAGGATCAGGTTTAGGGTCTGGATTCGGGGTTGGTGTCGGGTCTGTCTGTCCGTTGTCGTCAGGCTTCTCGTTGTTGTCAGCCGATGACGGTGTGCAAGCGCATAATACCGTAATTGCGGTAAAAGCCGCGAAAATTGATTTTAGTCTCATGTTTTTAATTAATAAATGGACACATCCTCCAGCATGCCGCTGGAATTCCTTACAAATCTAAGAATGTTACGGCAAATATCCAACCTTAGCCAATAAATACAATTAACCGACAGCTCAATACCAATCCTCTGAATATTCCTTCACAGTAACTTATTTATTGTCTCCATTAATTAAGTTCACAACAACCTTTACCATCATATCCATTTCATCTGTCTTGCTTTCAGCGATCATCAAAGTCAATGCTACCAAGGCATTGTCAGCGATACGTTTGTGTCCATCCGGAGCATAAAGGATCCGGTTATTCTCCATAAACCAGAGGAACAGTGTGACGGCAATGCGTTTGTTGCCATCGGAGAACGAATGATTCTTGACAACAAGATACAACAGCATAGCCGCTTTCTCCTCCACTGACGGGTATAGGTCAACTCCATCCCAAGTCTGGTATATCTGACCGATTGAACTGTGGAAGGATTCGTCCTTTTCGTGTCCGAAAAGCTCGCTTCCTCCGAACTTGACTTTCAGGTCGTTGATGACCGTCATAGCATTCTCGTAAGTGGCGTGAAAGCACTCCTTTGTGGTTGATTTTACTCCCAACGTCTGATAGTCGTAGCTATCAAGCGTGTCCAAAGCATAAGTGTAGTCCTTCACTACATCGAATATGCTCTTGATCTGCTCCTCGTCCGTGGAGCCAAGATACCCCATAGTGCGGCCCATTACATCCACAAGAGCCTTCAGATCATCGTATTTCTGCTGTGCAAGGTCATTGCGGACGGCGTAGCCTTTGATCAGGTAGTCTTTTAGGACGGAATTCGCCCAACGACGGAACTGCGTAGCATTCTTACTGTTAACACGATAACCAACCGACAGGATCATATCCAGATTATAATGATCAACAGTTCTTCTGATTTGTCGTGTCCCCTCACATTGAACTATTTCCATTTTGGAAATGGTTGAACCCTTGTCCAATTCTCCCTGTTTGTAAATGTTTGAGATGTGTTTTGATATTGCCGGCACGTTTGTGCCCATTAATGCGGCAATCTGTGCTTGCGTCAGCCAAACCGTCTCATTTTCAAGTTTGACATCGATCTTTGTCCTGCCATCGGCAGTCTGATAGAGGATGATTTCTCCTCTTTGCGGAGCATTCAACAGCTCCTTTGTTGTTTGTGTGTCCATAATAGTAACAATTTTGATTACAAAAAAAGGCCATACAGCATTTGCCGTATGACCATATCATCATATTTCCAAGTAATATAAGTTTAGTAAAAGAACATATTCAAGATGAGAACACCCATCCAAGTTCTTTATACTATACTTTGGCGGATATTTAAAAAAAAAGCAAAAAAAGCGACATCAGTACGACTATACCAATATCGCGTTGTGGAACTCCAAACGATCCACGGCATTCAGACTTTCCTTGCAAAGATGACTATATTTTTTGAATATAGCAATATCTTTTTAGTAGTTATTCCCGAATTATGAATGTCTCTATATCAAACGAATGACGAATATAAACGCTATTGGTTGCCGTCCAGATAGTCGGTGTAGAGGATACCGTCGAGGTGGTCGCATTCGTGCTGGAAGATCACGGCGGTGAAGCCTTTGATGCTTTCTGTCGTGTCGCGCAAGGTTTTAAGCGAGGTGTAACTGATGTCGATGTCCTGATAGCGCTCGACATTTCCGCGCTTCCCAGGAATGCTGAGACATCCTTCAGGTCCAAGAGCTTTTTCGCCTCTGTGACAAGTGATCCGGATGTTCGGATATACCTCGAACGGCTCGCCATCCTTATCAAACCTCTGAACAGCCACGATGCGGCGTGATATTCCCACCTGCGGCCCGGCTATGCCGACTCCATCCTGTTCCGGAGAGGTCACGGTGGCCACCATCTTCTCCGCCAGCATCTTATATTCATCACTCGTCAGTTCCTTAGCGCTGATTTCAGCGCACTCCGTCCGCAGCACCAGCGAGTCCGCCTTGTCATAAATTGTCAGCACCCGCATAGTCTCGCCCTCACCCTTTATGAGACTCCTTTCGGCATTGCTCCAACTTTCATCATTCCGGCACGCCACAACAGACAGCATAAGTGCTGCTACGAGAATATTCCTTCGTGTTTTCATATTCTTCATATCAATTTATTGTTTGTTTTTATCACCTTGCATAGGTGTTCGCCAGTATCGTGACGATGATAGCTATGATTATCATAGAAATCATTGATGACCAAAATATTATGTCAGACATCCCGGCCAAAGGAAGCAGGCCTGTTGGTAAGCAGGTGAGCAGCAAACCGTAACCGCTAACTTTTCTCAGCCTTCCGATGTCATATTTCGCCCTTTCTTCTTTGCTCGCTGTGTTGTAGCCGGCGATAAGATCGTCCCCTTTGCCGAAGAGGATAAAGATGGAGAATGTGATGAGCATAAGAATCACAATTCCGACTATGATGAAGTTTGCCAACAGCATATTAGGGGCTATCTATTTTGATCTTGACAAAGATAAGTTTTCTGATCAGAAATCCAATATGTTTTTCTGATATCTGTATATTCGTATTGCCGTGCATGTCTTCGCAATCGGTTAAAGATCAATTTGTTCGGAATATAATCAGGCGTACGGCATTGGATCTCCAATATTTCCCCTGCTTTGTAAATATGGCGGCATATATGTCCTGTACAGAATATTGTGAGAGGCTTGTAAATATGCCGCCTATGCTTTTAGGGAACATAGGCGGCATATCAGCACACAATACGCAGGCGTGGAATTATGATTCTGTACCGGCATTTTTATACCTTGCGGAGTGCCCTTGGGAGCATTGTACTATTATTGAACTAAAAACATTATCTTTACCTGAAAAATTAATGAATATGACAAAAGAGGAAAAATACCTTGCGCTTCTGCCTCAGATTCAGGCTCTTTTAGACGGTGAGACTGACGAGGTGGCAAGAATGTCGAATATAGCGGCTATGCTCCATTATGAGTTCGGCTTCTGGTGGACAGGCTTTTACCGTGTGGCTTCAGCGGAGGAACTGGTGCTCGGTCCGTTTCAAGGACCGGTGGCTTGTATGCGCATCGCCAAGGGCAGGGGAGTGTGCGGCACTTCCTGGAACGAGGCGCGCACTGTCATTGTCCCCGATGTCGAGCTGTTCCCAGAGCACATTGCCTGCTCAAGCGAGAGCCGCAGCGAGATTGTTGTACCTTGCTGGAAACGTGGCCGGATAGCCGCCGTCCTTGACATCGACAGCAAGGATCTGAACACATTCGATGAAGTTGACAGAAAGTATCTTGAAGAGGTGGCCTCCTTGCTCTACGGAAAGGAAAGGGACATCTGGTTCGCCGCCGGATGCTTCTGGGGAGCGCAGAAGTTCTTCAAATTCGTGGACGGAGTAGTCTTCACGGAAGTCGGCTTCGCGAACGGTTGGGAGATCGACCCTACCTACAAACAAGTCTATACCGATGAGACCGGCCACGCCGAATGCGTCCACGTCCGCTACGATCCCGAGAAAGTGTCTTTGATGCGTCTTGTCAATCTATTCCTGAATATGATCGACCCGTTCAGCCTGAACAAACAAGGCGAGGACGAAGGCACAAGGTACCGCACCGGCGTCTATTACGATAACGTCGAGGATAGGGAAGTGATCGAAACCGTACTTGGCTCCTTTGAGAACAAAGCCGGCAGGAAATCCGCCGTCGAGCTCCAGCCCCTCCGCTGTTTCTACAAAGCCGAGGAGTACCACCAAAACTACCTCGACAAGAATCCCGGCGGCTACTGCCACCTTTCTCCGGCGATTTTTGACCTCGCCCGGAAAACGCCTAAGGAGCAATAGGATTCCGTACACAGAAGCCCTGTTTCCTGTACCAAAGGCAAGTCTGTGTGCGCTTGGTACACCAAAGCCCATATTTAAGTACAAAATTCGAAGCACAGAGCTACCCGATAAGATGAGTTGCGATGAAATGGTCGAATCAGCTGGTTCCACTTTGCCTGTATGTGCAAGTTTTTCGGCAATGTCTTTCAGGGCATAAAACACATAATATCCCTGTTATCTTGCAGTTATATACAAATTTTTCTATTTTTATACGGAATTATACTCTTCACAGCTATGGCTTAACTTGGTTCAAGTCTCGAAGGACGATTAAGAAATACTGATTTACCAGTAACAAAGTGTTTGTTCCCAGTATTTGAAGCTGTTGTCAATTCTATTTATGCAATTGACGATCGATTGAAATCGGATAATTCGTTCTCTATTACAGAGGGGAAAATCCGAGTCATATTGTAACGGGCTAATACGTCCGATTTGTTTGGAGGAAAAGCAGAATTGCTTGGTATTACTGTTGAGGACAATGGAATCGGTTTCACCAAGGATAATTATAAATCATTTTGCGAACTAGATTCGCTATATAGGGAATCTCTTGGATGCAAGGGAATAGGACGATTACTTTGGCTTAAAGCATTTGATTCTGCAGAAATCGAGAGTAATTATATTGATGGTTCAGAGGTAAAACGGAGACATTTTATTTTTACATCAAGAGGAATCGATGATCTTGACGCATCAGAGTTAAATCAAGAAAGTTTAGGCACAATAATCCATCTAAGGGGTATTAAGCCGTTATTCAAAGAATCGCTAAATAAGCTTTCACAGGAAGGCATCGCAAAGGCGATATTTGAACATTGTCTTTGGTTCTTTATCAGAGAAGGAGGGTGCCCGGACATAAGAGTTATTGATGGCACAAATCCGGCAACCAATCTATCCGAAATTTATGATTCGTATATGGGCAGCGATAATTCTAAGACTGCCACATTCTCACTCGGAGATGAAACATTTAATGTTCTTCACATAAAACTGCAGAGGTCCGACAAAAACAATAATGTGATTTCATATTGTGCAGGTAATAGAATTGTAAACGACGAGAAAATTAAAGACGTTGTAGGGTTGTATGACTCAGCGATTCAGACTAACTCCGGGACTTTTTTCTATAAATGTTTTGTTACGGCTCCTTATCTTGATAAACACGTAGCACCAGATAGATTTTCATTCCTCATCCCTGATAAACGAGCGAATGAGAATGGTGATGAGCTATACTCAGAAATTTACTTTTCAGATATTCGCTCAAAAGTATTAGAAGCCATCAGACAATACCTATCTCCATTTTTAAAAGACACCATAGAAGCTGGCAAGGAAAAGATTCAAGCATTTGTAGATAAGCAAGCTCCTTATTACAAACCGATTCTGGCATCTTTGTCAGAAGAAGAAAAATCGATCAACCCTAATGCTTCGGATAAGGCGATGGATCTTCTTCTACATCAAAAGATGATGGAAAAAGAACATAATCTGTTAGCTGAAGGGCACGATGTCTTGGAAGTAAAAAGTGGGGAATCTGACGAAGAGTATCAGAGGAGGACACAAGCATACTTTGATAATATTCAAAGTTTAAAACAAAGTGACCTTACAAGATATGTTATCCACAGGAAGATTATACTTGAGCTGCTTAAAGATGCTCTTTCCAGAAATGACGATGGACACTATTCGAAAGAGGATAAAATCCACCAAATCATTATGCCGATGAGAACCACAAGCGATGGCGGTGAATTCAAAGACAACAACCTTTGGATTATAGACGAGCGGCTCGTTTTCCATCATTTCTTAGCGTCTGACAAATCCTTCAGCTCTATGCCTGTGACAGATTGCGACTCGATAAAACGCCCTGACATACTCGTTGAAAATGTCTATGACAATCCTATGGTCGTTACAGAGAAAGACAACCCGCCTTTCGCATCCCTGCGCATTGTCGAATTCAAAAGGCCAATGAGAGATGATATGAGCGCAAATAATGACCCGATTAACCAATGTATTGATTATGTCAAAAATATTAGACAAGGGAACGCTGTGACAAAATCGGGGCGACCACTTGACATATCAGAAACAACACCTGCCTATTGCTATATCATATGTGATTTAACGAAATCAATGCGGGACATTTGTCAAAACCATGATCTCAAAGACACCTATGACAGGTTAGGGTATTTTGGTTATCACAGTGGCTTCAGAATATACTTTGAGGTTATCTCGTTTGACCAGCTTCTTAATTCGGCAAGTGAACGTAATGCTTCGTTCTTTGATAAATTAGGAATATCGCACAATTAGATGGCTCACTATAAGAATTCGCTTTGTTGTGCTTTATTGACAGACAGATACATCTGATTTATGGTGTTCACATAGCAACCGTGAACTTTGGTGGTGTAGTTTTGGACTTCATTCAAGGCATCAATGAGCCGTAGCGAATCCATCATAACCCGGCTTTCGTCTATTTCTACGCACCGGGAGTCGTATAAGGCGAAAGCATCAATATGAGTCTCAATACTTCGTTCTTCTTTCCACCAATTGAAAGAGTTAGAAATGGCCTCAAGTCCATTGGTTATTCGAATATATTCCGTTTGCAGGAATGGCGGTAACATACTTTGGATTGCTTCAATTTTCTTCCACTTCGAGTTAGCCTTGCCTTTACCAAAGCCGTACAGTTTCTTGAAGCCCTCATTAAGGACAACTTGAAGTTTTCCTCTCAGGAACTTCTTTTCATAATCTTCTTCGGCTAAAATGAACAGTTTGCTCGCTATCAGGCAATCAATGAATGTCATTGTCGCAAACATATCCAAGTCATCTATCACCATGACAAGGTTGGAATAGGCAAGGTTGGGATTACATTTGTTAGTTGTGTATTCTCCTTTGAGAAGTTCCAAACCATCTGAAAATTGTTTAATGACAGAATCCACATAACCGGCATAGTTCTGCCGACCTTCGGCAGACAGGACGTTGCCGTTTGGCTTATAATTATCTGAGGGGCGTAACATAGCAATATCTTTTATGTGGTTTACAACTCGATATCTAAGGGGGCGTGAATATCATTTTCCTGATGTCAGGAAAATGATGTAGAAGTGCGTCAGATGGCGTTTTACGCCTTTGGCAACTTCTCGGCAGACTTTTCAAGCTTCTTTTCTTCCGCGGCAACTCGTCGTTCAAGTTTCTTGATGTCTTCCGCTGCCGGAAGCTCTTCTGGCTTGATTCCTCTTTTTCCTAACATCTCACGAACACTTCTATTGTTTTGTATGTGTTCACGGGTTATGGAATTCTCTCCATACAAGTCCGCTTTCTCCACATTGTAGTTGGTCATCTCAGTGGCAAGGTTCTTTGCGGCAATGGTAAGTGTCGGCAGGAAGTCTGCGAGAGGTCTTGTGCCTTTTATACCCAAACGCTGTTTCATATCCTCTGTCGTATGTCCCCCGAAAAGAGCCGTATCTCCTTTGGAGCGGATTCGCCCGAAGCCCTTTTCATCAACACCACGTTCATAGATGTTCTGCGACAGCTGCTTTTCTGAAGCTCGCAGTCTTTCTCTCGTCTCTAATCTTGAAATATGGTTCAGACGCTCTTCTATCAGCTCGGCTTTTCGCGTCTGCACGGCGAAGTAACTCTGAGCGAAGGCAATCTGCTCCTTTCGTGGGTCTCCATTTTGGGCTATTAGATAACAAGCGTATCTTGTAAGCATGTAATCTTGCACTTCTCTTGTCGCGCCACTGCCCAAAGTAACCATTTTCGTGACCTCACGAAAATGGTCATCAACATTGACTCCTTGCGTTTTACAAGATTCGACAGCCCTATTGATTGCTACTTGAAAATTCTCCCATCTTGCATATCCCAAGAGTGGTTGAAGATCCCGGGCGAACCATATTTCTACTTTCTCTTTACCGCTATTGCCTTCAATGTAAGAAGCTATCGCGTCAAATGAGGTTTTGTATTGAATGATACTTTGTTTGTCCATATTCTCTGTGTTTTCAAGCAAATCTAATTATAATATCGTCATCTACCAAAAAACCGTGATAATATTTTGAATTAATTTCGGTTTTTATTGTCAGAAAAATCACTATCTTTGCGTAAATAGCAAATTCAGAACTGAAATGAGCGAAGATTTGAACAGAATCAAGGTTGTCTTGGTAGAGAAGAAGCGGACTAGCAAATGGCTGGCCGAGAAGATGGGCAAGGACCCTGCAACAGTGTCGAAATGGTGCACAAACAAAGCCCAACCAAATGTGGCCACTCTCGTGGAAATCGCAAGATGCCTCGAAGTGGATACAAGGGATTTACTGAGATCAATAAATGAGATAGACGAGATTGAGAGGTAGAGAGATGATAACAAAGCCTATCCAAAATAGTATAGATAATATTGATACTCAAGGTGCAACTTGGGTAAACAAAAAGTTCTCACATCCTGAACGGATAATAAGGGTGGGGACATCTTTTAGTGGTATTGGTGCTTTTGAATATGCACTTAAACGGCTTGGTTTGCGTAGCGAGATTGTTTTTGCTGGTGATATTGATGCGAACTGTAAAAAAACATATTTTGCAAACTACGACATAACCGAAGACAAATGGCATGCGGACATACATGACTTCAACGCAAAACCGTATAAGGGGAAAGTGGATATTGTAGTCGGAGGTGCCCCATGTCAAGCTTTTTCCATTGTTGGCGAGCAACGCGGTTTTGAAGATACCCGTGGAACACTATTTAGAGAGTTTGCTCGTATAATAAAAGAGTGCCAGCCTAAAGTGTTTATCTTTGAAAATGTTCAAGGTCTTTTCAAGCATGATGGAGGCAAAACTTGGGATGTAATCAAAACGACATTTGAACAGTATTGTGGTTATGACGTGCACTACCAACTACTTAATGCTAGAGATTATGGCATTCCTCAAACTAGAGAGCGCCTTTATTGCGTCGGATTTAAAAGGACAACTAAGTTCTTATATCCTGCTCCGATTGAATTAAAATATAGAATGTACGACTTTTTAGAGGACTACACAGATTCCCAATTTTATGACAAGGCGACTAATTCAAAAGTCCTGAAAGCGTATTCATCAGACGACGAGGATAATTCAAGGCCTTCAGAGAAATACAATGAGTTTATTTTCACATGTGGTGATGTAGATGAAAAGTATTATTTATCTGAGAAAGTTGCTAAGTATGTATTGGCAGGAGGCACAAAGACATTCAAGACTTCGACTAAAACAGATCTTGATATAGCAAGGCCACTCCTTCAATCAATGCACAAAATGCATCGAGCTGGTGTAGACAACTATGTCACATACAAGAAAGATAAGGGCGTTAATGGCATACGGAAACTTACTCCGCGAGAATGTTTTAGGCTTATGGGGTTTAAAGATGATTTCAAAATAGTAGTCCCTAATACTGCCGCTTATATGGAAGCTGGTAACAGCATTGTTGTTGATGTATTAATTGCTTTGCTTAAGCAGATGGACATCACGAAATATGGAAGAGAATAATGAAGAACAAATACGCTGAAATACAAAATACTAAAGCGAACATCGATACCAACGATAATTGGTCTGAAGTGAAATTTTCTCATCCGGAGAGAACCATTCGGCTTGCGACGTCTTTCAGTGGTATCGGTGCAATTGAGCATGCTTTTCACAGATTGGGGCTGAATGTAGATATTCAATTTGCTGGGGACATTGATGAAGATTGCAAGAAAGCATATTTTGCAAACTATGATATCACTGATGACAAATGGCACACGGACATACATGATTTTGATGCCAAGCCATTTAAAGGGAAGGTGGACTTATTTGTGGGAGGTGCTCCATGTCAAGCCTTTTCTATGAGAGGGAAAAGAGGAGGTTTTGAAGATACACGAGGAACACTTTTCAGAGAATTCGCTAGAGTTGTCATCGAGTGCAAGCCTAAAGTGTTTATCTTCGAGAACGTCAAAGGTATGCTTAGTCATGACAAAGGAAACACTTGGAGTACCATTAAACAGACTTTTGAAGAAGACTGTGGTTACAATGTATATTATCAGGTTCTAAATGGTAAGGACTATGGAATACCCCAAAGTAGAGAGAGAATTTACTGCATCGGATTCAAGAAAGAAACCGAGTTTAAGTACCCGAAGCCAGTTCCACTAAGGATGACCGTATTTAATCTCCTAGAGCACAGTTTTGACAAAAAATATTTGCTCAAACAAAAAGGAGTCCGGTTTATAACTGAGAGCATTAATCATCAGAAGAGCTATACTCAGATTAATGGAGATATTCAACTTTGTCAGAAACGGAACCAGCAGTTTAATTGGCATGGGGACTTCATATTCCACCCAGCATTAAAATCTGATACAAGCACTGCCATTACAGATGAGAATTATTTCTGCACCAATGACTTTGAAGAGCAGTATTTCATACAGAAGGGCTGTGGAAAGTATGCCATCATCCCAAAGGGGGAAAACTCTATGGAAATGACTTCCAAAGATGACAATGATATTGATCCAACACATGGTCGATACAGGAAATTGACTCCACGTGAATGTCTGCGACTTATGGGCTTTGATGATAGCTTTAAAATAGTTGTCTCTGATACTGCAACATATAAGCAGGCCGGCAACAGTATTATTGTAAATGTGTTGATGGCATTATTAAAACAAATGGATATAACAAAATACGGAATATAATTATGGCAGATCCAATTTGCAGATGGAGGAATTCATCTATAAAACAAGTAGTTGAATTCAATATTTTGCTACCTCTTTCTCCTTGTACAAAAAAAGAAGCTAGAGCCGTAGTTGAACATAGGTGGGCAGTATTTGGCGGAAAAGATTTTTTTCAAACTCCATATCAATTAGCTGCTCAGATGGGACTTTATTATGAAGATGACCAATTCTTCTATCCGCGATTTGATAAACTCATATCGATAGAAGAAGCGACTGATTATATGGAGTATTGGGGAAAGCATTATTATGCCCCAAACCCATATACACGTAGTATGACAACGACTAAAGAGCCTATTATAATAAATAGATTCCTTGTAAATTGGGCGCTGGATCATAAGAATCCATTGTTTAGCGAGGCGCTTAAGTCAATGTTTTCCGAAGATATTGGAAATACTGATATCTTGGTTAATATGATTAATAACTTTACCGATGTAACGATCAATAATGATATTATCTCTATCAAGCCCAATGCTCCGCATAATAGGTTCAATGTAGTATCGCCGGAATTTGGAATCAATGACAAGAAAGGATTTTTTGAATTTGTCGGTAAAAATGCAGGTTCAAGCATATCACTTACTAATGCTCCTCTTTTGCCTCTCCAGCAAATCTTCTACGGCGCACCAGGAACTGGCAAGTCGCACACTGTTGACAAAGACTATGTGAAAGATAACAAGTGCTTCAGAATTACTTTCCATCCGGATACGGACTATGCGAGTTTTGTGGGTTGTTACAAACCCAAGATGGGTGGGCCAACAGGAGAGGACATCACATATTCTTTTGTCCCTCAGGTATTCTTGAATGCGTACATATATGCGTGGAATCATCCCGACGAGCCTACCTATCTCGTCATAGAGGAACTTAACCGAGGTAATTGCGCCCAAATATTCGGAGACATCTTCCAGTTGCTTGACAGGCAGAAGGCGGGACATCCTGGATATTCGAAATATACCATCAATGCGGACTCTGACATCGCGACATATCTTAGTGGCAAGTTGGAGGACAAAGATCGTTATGAGAAGGCCATTCGTGAGATTTACGGCCTCAAAGAGTTTGATTTCAGCATACTGGCATTGCCGTCAAACCTCAATATTTTAGCGACGATGAACACATCCGACCAAAGCCTCTTCCCCATCGATAGTGCGTTCAAGAGAAGATGGGAGATGGAGTATGTGGGTGTGAATTATGCTGATGCCGAACAATTTTCCGTGAAGATTGACGATGCGCATAAGTATTCCTGGGCCGAAGTATTAAAAGGTCTTAACGGATATATCAAGCAGGAAAAGCACTCCACGAACAAAATTCTTGGCAACCGATTCGTTCAGGCTGATGAGAATAATACGATTTCTTCGATAGCGTTCAGAGATAAGGTGCTGTTCTTCCTTTTCAATGACGTGTTCAAGGATGAGGACGAGTTCAGAACTGGTTTCTTCGGTGGAAACGATACTCTGTATTTTGAAGACTTATGCGAAGGTGATGATTGGACAACTTACGTCATTAACTTCGTTGAGAAGACTTGTGGAGCTTCAAATAAATCGAACGCGACACAACCAGATGGAGTTACACCTCAACAAGCTGAAAAAGAATCTACCACCGAGACTGAATAATGATACTGTTTTTTGAAGGAAAGGACTATAAGCGTTCGCTGCTTGATTCTGTCTTTGGGAATGAGCACGCAAGAGTAATCTCGCGCGGAAATCTCAAAGATGACAAGGCAGTACTTGATTGTGTCGGATATTATTACGATCCGACGCAGTCACACGTGTTCATTCTTCCGAAAGTATTCAATATCGGTGGCAAAGGATTCGGCTGCATTGACTTGACTGACGATTCTCCTGTCAAGGTTTCGGATTCCGATGCGAAGACATTGAAAGACAACGGATGGAGGCCGGAACTGCTGACGGAACTTCCAATATATCTGTATCAAGCTATTGAGAAGTACCGGAAGCGTGAGATTGACAACATCTCGACAGAAAAGGACTCAGTGCAGAGCGTTATGAGTTCCAAGAAGGGCAAGAATGAGACTTCCCTTATGGACGTGATTTTGTCCCTTCGCGATTTCTACAATGAGAATCAGAGCTTGTTTGTACTGATTTACAAGCAGACTCATTCCGGATACAACAAGGTGAGTTGGAACAAGACTATTCGGACGCAGCAACCAGTGATAAAGGACAGGAAAGTCATCTATCCGTTTATCGTGAACCGGAGAAAGGAAATCAACTATGATGAGGTGTTGCTTGTTCTGTTTTTTAATGCGTTGAGGTACATCAATAACGAGTATCATTTCAATTTCAGCATTGACCAGCCTTATAGCCTGCTTTCGGACAGTGAGTTCAAGAGAAGGCTTGAGCGAGGGGCTGTCAGCAGGAAGCTCAAGAGCCTCAGAAACAATTATTTCAATGAGAAACTGGTGCTTTTGTGGGAGCTTTTGTTCGCTTTCGCATCAAAGGTTGAGAATGTTAGAGATGCTAAAGAGAAGGAGGCGTATCTTCTTGTCCGGGACTTCAACAATGTGTTTGAGGATATGATAGATGTTCTACTCGGTGATTCGGATGCGCCTCGCAGCCTTGTCAAGCAGCAGGACGGAAAGATTGTCGATCATCTATTTAAGGGATTGTCTTTGACGACGGCTAGGCGGCAGGTATATTATGTTGGTGACAGCAAGTATTATAAGGAGAATGCGGCACCGAAGGGCGATTCGTTGTTTAAGCAGTACACATACGCAAAGAATATAATTCAGACGCAGCTTGACTGGTACCACAAGGACAAGCCGCATTTGAAATATCGGGATGAACTGACTGAGGGGTACAATATTACTCCTAACTTTTTTATCAGCGGAAGAGTTGAAAATGACTACGGGTTCACTTCTGCCGAGTTACATCTGCAAGACATTGAGTTTGATAAGAATTATCAGTTCAAGAACAGGGTTTTCGATAGGGACACTTTGTTCTTAAGAATGTATGATGTCAATTTCTTGTTTGCATTGTATGCTTATGTGAACAGGTCTCAGAGTATTCGCAACAAGTTCAAGGCTGATGCTAAAGATGTGTTCCGGAGAGATTTTATCAAGTATATTGACACTGAATATGATTTCTATTTGCTGCAGCAGCGCGCTGATGGAGATATTCGAGACTTGGTGAACAAGCATTTCAGGGAACTGAATGGCAAGGTGTTCTGTCCTTATGACATTGGCGAGGAGCATTATGGGCTTCTTATGTTGGGGTTGGAGAGAGGTGATTATTTCGCAAACGCGAAGCTACTGTCTGTGTTAAGCAATGATTTCATAATTAAGGAGTATCATCTCGGGACTGAGCCTTATGTGTATTTTAATGGGCTGCTTTTCGGAGAAGAGGTCTCCAGGACGATGGTGCTTAGGGATGCGCTGACAGATGGTTATGGGAATTACAGGAGGGAAACGGTTCTTGTGGGGTGTTACCATTCACAGGAGCAGCGCAATTGGATTCTGAGGAATAAACTCTATAATGTGAGGTTCAATAAGGGACGTGCTGGAGCTGTGTTTAAGAATACTCAGCAGGTGTTTACTGCAAGTTTCCTGATTTTGTATGACTACAGCAATAAGCCCGCGGATGCTGAATGCTATGTACTTACTGGCGGGAATATGATTGTCTATGCTTCAGGGATGCAAGAGCGTGACTATCCGAAGACGGACTGGTTCGGTGATGAGGAGTATCTCGTGTATGGCATCGGGGAGAGGGTTGCCGGCAATGTTTGCGTGAAGGATGTTCTTGACAAGCATCCGGAGGTTGAGGACGGGAGACCATTATATCTGTATTTTGTTGAAGTCGAAAGTTTTATCCACGAATGATATGGAGGATCCGTTGACTTCGCAGCTACGCCACAAGTGCATGCTGCACATCCAGCCGAAGAACACAAAGCCGGAGATTTGGCTGCACAGGGAATTGTTCAGATTGGGTTACCGGTATCGCATAAATGTGAAGAAACTGCCGGACACATCAGATATTGTGCTATCGAAATACAGGACGTGCATTTCCGTAAACGGATGCTTATGACACAGATACAAGGGCCGTCCGAAGTTCGTGCTGCCGGTGACTAATACGGAGTTTTGGAGTTCAAAGATTACGAATAGCAGGGAGAGGGACCTGCGGGATTATGCTTTCCTTGAGTCGCTCGATTGGAGGTGGATTGTAGTGTGGGAGTGCGAGCTGGCGGCGGCCGCACTGCCTAATACTGTGGGAAGGGTCTGCAAAGGACTGATTGAGAACAGGAAGAGTTGGCAGGAGGAGATGGCGAACAGAAGACGTAGAAGAGAGCAATGGCGATTTGAGAAAAATGTCCCCCAAAGATTACCATGATTAACTTGTGCGTACTCTTGGGCATAAGAGGACTCAGGATAAATATTATTTGGAGCTTGATGATTAGATTGGTATGACGGTGGATAGTCTTGACATAATCACAAGGATAACTGTTGAGTTATTTAAAGAGGGTGTCCCTAAACAAAAGTTAGGGACGGGTGTTATATATTCCAACAAATTGTTGTCGGGCCAAGTGTATATCTTGACTGCCAAACATTGTCTTTCTGGAATTTGTGAAGGAGAAAAGATTTCATTGCGGTTCTTTAGTACAAAGAATGGAGCATATGAATACGTCACGCCATCCAATCAAACTATAATTCGTCATCCTTCTGAGGATGCGGGTATTATCATTTTTAATCAGCGTGAGTTTGCAGAAACGAGCAATAATTTACCTTCGGTTTTTGTAATCGATAAGATAGTTGAGTTCGGTGATGCTGTTACGAAGGGATTCCCAGTAGCTAGTCTTGACCAAACAAGCGAGAATGGGGAGTCTTCACTAACTTCTATCAATACACGTTATCTTCAAGAAAGTCCAACTGCTAAAGAATTCCAACTTTCCACGACGGATGATTATAGTGCAGATTCCATCAAAGGAATGTCAGGAGCAGGAATCTTCATAGAGGCAAGTGAAGAAGTTTACATAAACGGCATCTTTACACGTTATTCTGATGAGGAGAGAGGTAAGGTCATATATGCACAGAGGCTATCTACTTTCAATGAGTTGCTTGCTATAGAATTCAAGACCACGCTGCCTTTGACTTTCCTATGTCATCAAGGATTAGGGCATAAAACTTTCAAGAATAAAGTAGACCAATCCATAAAAAATCTTGGTCCAAGGTATTGCCAGAAAGTTAACGTTAAGACTGGTACTGCATTATATTTTGATTGCGTTGCTAAAACACCCTATTATTATGAAATCATGAATAAAAAAATTGATTTTTGGCTCACAGAAAACAGCTATAGAGTGCGGCCTGATTCAACCAGAATCGGACATCTTGAAGCATCACTCAAATCAATCAGGAATGATTTCGCGGCTGCTTTGGTTGGAATGGATAGAAATGTAGAGGCAACAATTGATTTTTCCGACATTATAGGTCGCATCAATGACTTCAAAATAGAGGTTGAAGATACACGACATAAACTTTACTCAGAAGTCACGCCATCTAATCAACAAGATAAGTCAAAAAGGGAGTTTGAAGAAGATGAGTACAGGTTGTCAGAAATATCTCGTGATTTATATTCATTCTTAGAGGATTATGATGATTTGAAGATAAGTTTGGCGAATGCCCCGTATCTGATTATCAAAGGCGAGGCAGGTTGCGGAAAGTCACATATGATGGGAGATGTCGCTAAAAACAGGATTGAGACGGGCCTTCCAACATTGTTGTTCCTCGGAACGGATTTCAATGGTGCCAATTATGAGTCAGCAATCATATCCCAAACAGGATTCAATGGCACTTTCCCGGAGTTTCTATCAGGCTTCAATCAGATAGGCACACAAGTGGGATCAAGAGCGCTACTTATGATAGATGCCTTAAATGAGGGAAGTAATCCTGAGATGTGGAAAGAAAGACTTTCCGGACTCATTGAATCCATTAATCACTATCCGGCTATTGGTTTGGTCGTAACAGTGCGGGATACATATTTTGACGATGTGATTCCATCCGATATTGAAGAAAAGTCAAAAGCTACGATAATTCCTCATAATGGCTTCAAAGGGTTGGAATATGAAGCCGTCAGGCAATTCTGTTTTGCTTATAGCTTGAATTTGCCAAATGTACCTATTCTCACCCCGGAATTTTGTAACCCGTTGTTTCTTAAAATTATATGTGACACTCTTGAATCTTCAGACAGGAGAGATTTTCCAAATGGCTTCAATGGCATCTCAGAAATATTCCGAAAATATTTCACACATCTGGATGAAAAGTTCGCTGAAAGTAAGCAAGAATATAAATATCGTAATGTTGTCAGCACATCAGTTGATTTGTTGGCGATGCCAATTTTTAAGGCTGAATTCAATCTCCTGAAGATGCAAGATGCTGATTCAATACTTGCTGATAAGTTCCCTGGGTGTAGCTGCCTACTCGCAGATTTGATAGACAATAATGTCTTACTTAAAACGAAATACACGCACGACGATAAAAATGTTGATTGTGTTGTCTTCAATTATCAAAGAGTAGGAGATTATGTAATCGCTGGAGAACTAGTTAAGAAGTATTCCGATTGGGATTTATTCACGAATAACATTAAAACTGACGTAGACCTTCGTTCTATTTTCATTGATTCTTGTTGGGTGCATAGAGGCGTTCTTGAGGCTCTTGCGGTTCTGATACCAGAGACATATACTCATGAAGTGTCAGAGATCATTGACTACATTCCCAAGGCAGAACAGAAACGGTTTATGTTTTCCGGGCTTGATTCTATTTCTGAGATACTTGTCAATAGCTTGAATTGGCGTTCAATTGAATCCATTGACACAAGGAAAATCAGAAGTTTTCTGAAGTCCAAGTATAATAGACTAAGACCTGAAGACTGGTATTATAAATTAGCGGAACTATCCGTGATTCCTTCTCATCCATATAATGCTGACTATTTTCACGCTATGATGATGCGTGTAACGATGAAAGAACGTGACGGGGAGTTTCAATTCTTTTTCAATGGTTGTGCCGGATACGACGACAACAAATGTGCAAACCCTTTGCGCAGGTTGATTGACTGGGCATGGTTTGAAAACATATCGGTATATGCAGATGACGAGTCTGCGAGGCTCGCGGCTCTAATGCTCTGCTGGATGCTGTCCTCAACATATATCAAATACCGTGATGAAGCGACTAAAGCATTGGTCAATCTCCTGAGCGAAAAGATTGAGGTGCTGCTTAAAACAATGCGAACATTTGAAGGCGTTGATGACATGTATATTTCCGAAAGAATTTACGCAGTTGCATATGGTGTTGCACTACGGACATCATCAACGGAGGGCCTTTCAAAGCTTGCCTTGTATATATACGACACAATTTTCAAGAGAGGAGTGCCTCCTAATAATATTTTACTTCGTGATTATGCAAGGAATGTCATAGAGTATGCCGCCTACAAAATTGACGGTTTTCATGTAAATATGAAAAAAGTCCGACCTCCATATAACGGCATACTCCCTCATTGGCCAACAGACAAAGAGGTTGATATTCTTTATGTTAAGTATGACGACCCGGATTATTTACAAAAATCTGGTCCAGAGCAAAACCTGATATGGGATTCTATTAAAGGAGGCCTTGCCGACTTCTGGAACAAACTGGCATTGCCAGTTATAGAAGATTTTTATCCTATTCCCTTGGCAGATGAGAAGGAATATGATAGAGCGGAGAGGATGTTTAATGGAAATATGAAGAAATGCGCTCGTCTGTATGCTGAAGCAAAAGCTCGTGACATATTGAATGACGAAAGTCCTACTAAACGTAATTTATATAAGGATAAATTTCTAGAAAGTACCGAGAAATTGATGACGAAGGATCAATTGTTAGCAGTTAATCAAATAATGATTCCTTTTAAGGTCAGAGAACTTAAATTGAGAAAGAACCTCTTCATTAAATTCCCTGCAGAAGGAATACGCAATTGGTTGGTGAAAAGGGCATATGAACTTGGGTTTGATGCTAAATTACATGGCTATTATGACATATTCGCAAAAAAATGGACTTGGAATCATACTGAAGATAGGATTGATCGTATTGGCAAAAAATATCAATGGATAGCGTTCTATGAGGTAATGGGAGTCCTGACTGATAATTACAAATTTGAAAGTGATTATGCGCGAGCCGGACAAGGGGGCTATGAACTGTATCATGGTACGTGGCAATCTTTCCTTAGGAACATTAATCCATCAATGATAACTCGGAAAGCACAAAACGAAGCTCAGTTTGAAGATTCTAATAATAAAGTTCAGCGTGGGTGGTGGTCAGAAGGAGCGAATTTTAGCAATTGGGATGATACTAGTAGTTATGAAGAATGGACATCCCTTGTTAAGGACTTGCCTGCCCCCTCATCCATTATCCAAAAGATTGATGAAAAGGGAAAACAATGGCTGACGTTGCATTGCATAAATAGTTGGGATGAACCGAAGATTATCGGAGAGGAGAAGTATGCACACAAACTTACCAAGCGCGATGTGTTCTTGTCTGCATATGCCATTCTTGTAAAAAAAGATGACCTTACCAAAGCAGTTAAGGATTTAAGTGGTAGAAATTTATGGGAGGGAATAGAACTTCGTGAGGACAGTTGGCAATATCTATTTAATAGGGAAAAATATTGGTCTCCTGCTTACAAAGATGTTTATCGCCATGATATTGACCATTATGATTCAATAAAAGGACTAAGTGTCCCTTTCATGTACTCAAGTGAAAAGGCATGTGGTCATATTGAAAGAGACAAGTCTGGGACCATCGAGAAATATAGCATACCGTGTCGGTTCTTGTTCGAAGAGTTGGGTATGTGCTATGATTCCATAGATGGGAGGTATGTTGATTCAGAGGGGAATCTTATTGCATTGACCTTCGGAACGGAAGAGATTATGATTAAGAAAGAGCCTCTTATCCAATGTGTAAAGCGAAATAACATGGAACTTCTTTGGATAGTCCGAGGCGAAAAACGAATATATATGAGTAGCGGTATGGGGTGTCTTAGCGAATACAATCCCTGTGGCGTCTATTATCTTGATGAATACGATAATCCTACTGGTGAACTTAAAACATATAAGAGGGTGTAATATGAAGTTAATCAGTTATAAGGCTAAATGTGGCGATGCTTTTCACATACAATATGTAGGCAGAAGCGGTTGTCGTAGAAATATACTGCTGGATATGGGTTATAGCAAGACGTATACCGATGTGCTGAAAAGAATCATTTCGGATATTGCCGATTCCGGTGAAAAAATAGATACTCTATTCCTGTCCCATATTCATAACGACCACATAGGTGGAGCCAGTAAATTTATACGGGATATTGAATCCGGCACCGTACCTTGTAATATTGTTGCGCACTGGATTTACAACGCTCCAAGAGAGTATAAAACAGTTCCACCAAGCGAGAATAAAAACGGGACATTATGTAGCATTGTTTCTGGAGATAGCATATATGAACATATTTTGAGAACTTGCCCATTGGAGATTGATGAATATATAGCAGGAAGATCTTTTGATCTAGATGGGATGAGAATTTCACTGCTTTCACCAAACACTCATGAACTTAAGCAGTTGAGAGATAAATATGCGAACAATAGGCCATATTGTATATATGAGACAGATGAAGCCAGCATAGAAGCCGGTGCTGTTTATGATGACTATTTAACTCCTTTAGCCGATTTCAAGACGGATATTTTCCAGGAAGATACAAGCATTGAAAATGCCAGCAGCATCGCAGCTGTTTTTGAGTTTGAAGGCAAAAGAATTCTTTGGCTTGCTGATTCAGTACCATCAGTAGTAATCAGATCTCTTTCCGAAATGGGATTCAGCGATTCTAATAAGTTACATTGTGACATCGTAATACTTTCACATCATGGAAGCTCTGCCAATAACAGTTTGGATTTGTTTCGGATGATATCTGCTGAAAAATTCGTTATCAGTGCGGATGGAATTAACAGGCATTGTTTGCCGAACAAGGAAACGATAGCCAGAATTATCTCAGCATCATCAATATTGCCAGTTAATCTGCATTTCAACTATGATGATGGTAGGATAAAGCACATCTTCGATATAGATGAAGTTGGCAGTTTGAATTCATTGGTTACTGCTCATTATTTGAGGGATATGGAAGCAATTGAAATATAAAAAGTATATGAACAAAATATCAATACGTTTCTTTGATGACCGAGAGGTTAGGGCTATTTGGGATGAAGAGAATTCCAAGTGGTGGTATAGTGTGCTCGATATTGTTGGGGTGCTGAATGCGCAGGATGACTATACGAAGAACAGAAACTACTGGAAATATCTGAAGGGAAAGCTGAAGAAAGATAGCGTCGAACTGGTTAGTAGCACTAACCAGTTGAAAATGCGAGCACCTGATGGGAAGATGAGATTTACCGATGTCCTTGATGCGACTGGAGTTATAGAATTAGCGAAGAATATGCCGAACAACAAGGCATCGCGATTCATCGAATGGTTTACTTATGGTGAGGACACCATCGATGGAAAGAGCAAGGCGAAGGCCTACACCCTTTTCGAGAGTTCTTTGCTTGACAGTATAGAGGTCGGAACTGTAAAGGGGCTTCAACAGATTCACGCATATCTGTTTGGTGGTTTATATGACTTTGCCGGGCAGATCCGTTCGGTGAATATTTCCAAAGGTGGGTTCACATTCGCCCCGGTGGCATATTTATCACAAACGCTGCAAAACATTGAGCAAATGCCGGAAGAGTCTTTTGATGAGATTGCAGACAAATATGTGGAAATGAATGTCGCTCATCCGTTCCGTGAGGGCAATGGACGAACTACGAGGATTTGGTTGGATTTGATTCTAAAGAAGAGGCTTGGTCTATGCGTAGATTGGAGCCGTATTGATAAATATGCTTATCTTGCGGCAATGGAAAGGAGTGTGGCAGATAGTACGGAAATCAAGAGGCTGCTGAAAAATGCGCTGACTGATAAAGTAAATGACAGGGAGATGTTTATGAAAGGGATTGATTATTCGTATTATTATGAGGAACGGTAAAGAGAATCTACTGAGAATGAAAACAACAAACGTTGTCGCCGCGGTTATATTCAAAGACGGAAAAGTGTTCGCCACGCAGCGTGGCTACGGTGCATTCAAGGATGGTTGGGAGTTCCCTGGTGGCAAGGTCGAGGCGGGGGAGAGCCCTGAGGATGCCCTCAGAAGGGAGATCCGCGAGGAGCTGGAAACCGAGGTCCAAGTCGGCGAACTGATTGACACCATTGAATATGACTACCCGGACTTTCACCTTTCGATGAAGTGTTACGCCTGCACCATCCTTTCCGGTGACCTCCATCTGGTCGAGCACGAGGCCGCACGCTGGCTGTCCGCCGGGCAGCTCGATTCCGTAGAATGGCTTCCTGCCGACATCACCTTGATCCCTAAGATCGCCCGACTACTTTAAGGTGTTATTGCGCAAGATGTCTTGGAATTTTCCTCTAAATAATGTCGAAAAATATTGCCAATTTGCTTGGAATTTTTAGGGGGGGGTGAGTATCTTTGTGCCCAAAATCATAAAATATGAAAAAGTATATTTTTGCATTGATTTGCGCGGCAATGACGCTTGTGTGTGGCTGCATCAAGGATAATGGCTCTGACAACGAGCCTGTAATCTGTCCTGAGGATACGATACCCTGGGGAGCGCTTGTTAAGGAATATCCTTTCCTTAGAGGTTTCCCTGTATTTGAAGGGGAGGTAGAGAACTGGCAGTATAAGGAGCTCGGCAGCGATATGAAGACAGTGACATTCTTCGACTACAAATGCGAAGAGTCAGTGGCGAAAACCTACTACGCCAAGTTCATTCCTGAAGGGTTCACGAAGAGCGATGGCTCTGAGATCTATCGAAAGACGGTTGATAAAACCATATATACTTTCAGCGGTAGTTATAGCGGCGGCAATTTCGCATTGAGTTTTTCTGTCCAAACCAAGTAAGCTATGAGATTCCGGAATATCTTGGCCTGCGTCCCGGCGGCAATGATGCTGCTCGCTGGCATATCAGCAAACGCCCAGAATGCCGGTGGCAAGAAGGCCCGGCAGCCGAAGGACGACGATGTGAAAGTCAGAATCTGGCTCAACAAGGGCGAACAGAGAGTCCTTGACGGCTATCTCCGCTCCGCACTCGTCAATCGCCCTGACCATATCGAGTTCAGCACTACTCCTGATGGTCAGAGGATAAGATATATCAATGAGGATGTCGATTCGCTTCTTCTTGAAGGCACAGACAAGTATGTGAAGCGCCTTGTCAAAGTCGTTGGTGCTTTCGGAGGAAATGCGCAGGTTCAATGGGTGCGCGAGGAATATCACGGCAAAGGTATTGACCTGTACTCTCTTTTCACTGTCGAGTCCGAAAGGACAGGCAGGAACATCACGGTAGTGCGTCCGGTGCGCGGATGGTACCTGAGCATCGCCGGAGATATGGCGATAATGGTAGGTACAGACACGCGCGACAACATATTCGACAGGACAGAACCATCAATGTCCACATCAATACTGAATATGTATTTCAGGAAAATCTATGACTATCCTGAGTTCGCAGCCAGGATTAAGGCGGGGGAGTTCAAGACATTTATGGATGTTATCTATGCTTGGGAAGCGGATTATGGCGGCACGGTTCGTCGTGTCGGTGGCAAATTGAAATCAGAACAGATCGATGTTCAGAAAGGAATAGCAGCGTCTGATGCTGGAAAGAATGTCAATTGGAAGCGAACTAAATCCGAAATCGTATTCCCTAAATATTCAAGAACTTTGCAGATCGGTGCGTCTCCGGCAATGGCTGGTTGGTCAAAAGTGATGAAGCACGCTACTGATGATGCGGCAAAGTCGTCGTTCAAGATGGTCGTGCCTCCTGTGATGATATATTCAGACATCTGTTTCCTTGATTTCGGCCGCTTCGGTGGCATAGGTTGGACTGTCGGCGGAGAATATTCCCGATATAGTTACAACTGGATGCTGGACAATGGCTACGGTGACAAGCAGCAGGACACTTTCTGCAATAGGGTTGATCTTGCGGCTGGTCTCAGTTATCACCTTACTCTTTGCAGCCGTCTCGAATTCTATGCGCGTGGTATGGTTGACGCTGGCCTGATAGGCGAGCACACAAAGGACCACGAGAGCGGGGAGGAGGCCAGTTCGACATTCAACAAGATGGACACTAAGATGTCATTCATAGCCACAGCAGGCCTTAGATGGTATTTCTGCAAGAAGGCAGGCCTTTGGGTAGAAGGCGGCCACGACATAGGCTACGTCTCAGCGGGATTGTCCTATAGGTTTTAAGAGAAATACTAAAGGCAAATTCACTGAAGCTCTGCATTGGCCTGACTATAATTCTGGCAGCGCGGGGATGATTATTTTCCCCTATTCCCGAATCCTTGAGTCGATGATTATCGTCACAGGACCATCGTTGACAAGGGAAACCTGCATATCCGCGCCGAATACCCCTCTGCCGACCGGCTTGCCGATCGCCGCCGAGACTTCCTCGCAGTACTTTTCGTACAACGGGACAGCAATGTCGTGGCCTGCGGCCCGAATATATGAAGGGCGGTTGCCTTTCTTGGTGGAAGCCGTCAGAGTGAATTGCGACACCGCAAGTACCTCTCCACCAACATCCATTACACTCCTGTTCATCACGCCATTATTGTCATTGAATATTCTCAGTCCCACTGTCTTGCCCACAAGCCAGCGCATATCTTCTTCCGTGTCGCCGGTTTCCACCCCGACAAGCACCAGCAGCCCGTTCCCGATCTCGGACACGGTCTTGCCCTCAATGGCAACGCTTGCGCGCGACACCCTTTGAATCACCAATCTCATTGTATCGCAATAATTTAGTTCGTTTGTCCTTTTACGTCTTCAACGACATATTCTTGGTAAAGTTACGAAAAAACATTGAAGAGAGCCATCATATTGACATCGTTTCATTGCCCGTTATTTTTTTTACCGCCAAATGGCGGTAATGTGATTTATTTGTCTTATCTTTACGCAGAATTAAATTGAATGCCATGAAAGACCGTACGATTGAAGAGATTTTGAGGAGTCCGGAGGGGAGGACACTGGAATTCAAGGCGAGCCTGCCTAAGAATTCTGATTTGGCAAAAACCGTTGTCGCTTTTGCGAATGATGCCGGTGGTGAGATATTCATAGGCATTGATGACCATCATCGCCCGGTCGGCATGCCCGAAATTGATTTGCCACAAATCGAGGAGCAACTGAGTAATATGATATATGACAGGTGCTATCCGTCTGTGTTACCGGACATCTCGTTCATTTCAGTTGGTGGACGCAGTGTCGTGCGTGTGAGGGTGTACCGTGGCAGCACACCTCCATACTTTCTTAGGTCGGAAGGAAAGGCAAACGGGACTTATGTGCGTGTCGGTTCCAGCAATCGGTTAGCCGACGAGGAGATTATCGCGGAACTAGAGAGGCGAAGGCGGAACATTTCATTTGACGGAGAGATTGTTTTGGAGAAGCCTTTGGCAGACCTTGATTTCCGTGGATTCCGCCGTATTTACGAGGAAAAGACAGGAGAGATTCTGGATGATTCGGCTTTGATGAAACTTGAATTGGCAAAGCCCGAAAGGGGAGTGCTGTACCCTACGAATGCTCTTGTCATGCTTTCAGATGACGGACTGCACCGCAGCCTGTTCCCTAACGCGAAGATTGAGTGCGCTCGTTTCAAAGGGACAAGTGCCGGGGAGTTCATTGACAGAAAGACTTACGACTATGGCATCGCGGAGCAGGTCGAGGTCGCGTACGCATTCGTCCTAAGGAACATCAGACAGTCGGGCTCAATTCAGGGTGTTTATACTGTCTCACGTTGGGAATATCCCGTCAAGGCTATAAGAGAGATCATCCGGAACGCTGTGGTTCACCGCCAATATTCACTGGCGGGAAAAGACGTGAAGATTGCCATCTATGATGATATGATTGAGATCACAAGCCCTGGGCTTCTTCCTCCATCAATAGACTATTCTGATATGGAGAGTCGGCAGTCAGACGCGCGGAACAAGGTCATCGCACCGGTGTTCAGGAGACTGGGTATCATCGATCAGTGGGGGAATGGGCTGAAACTTGTCGCAGAAGAGTTAAAGGACTATCCGGAAATTCAGTTCCGCTGGCGTGAGGTGGGGCTTTCGTTTCAGGTACAATTTGTTAAGAAATACATTGATAACACGGCAAACGTATGCTTGTCGGAACCTCAGGCCACATATTCTTTGTCAAATGAGGCAGATCCGTCTTTCAACGAGCCGAGGCTATCATTCCGCCCACATATTCCGACAGCGCCGGAAAAGCTTATACTCAGCGAAATAGCAATAAACCCATCTGTAACAGTCCCAGAATTAGCCGCATACTCCGGCCTAAGCCAGCGAAGCTGCGAGCGTCTCGTGGCCAGTCTCAAGTCCTCGGGAGTTCTGGTCAGAGTCGGTTCCGCCAGAGGCGGTCATTGGCAGATAAGACAATGACCGTCTGACGCGACTTGTAAAACAGCAGCCTCTACACTGTATTAGTTGGCGAACAGGCACTTATTCAGTTAGATAAATCAAATTCATTCCAGATTCGTCTATGGCTAGCGTATGAATCCCTCCTGATCATAGCCTCGGCGGAACCGGTGTATGAGGGAGATCAAGTACTCAAGTCGTGGATCGTCGGAGTGAAGATTGCCGAATCGGGCGATCTGCGCGTCATATCGTTCGCGGGAACCGTGTGAGAGGCGTGACTGGACATCGGTCGGAATAAGGAACTCGGAACGTTTCCCATCAGCGTCGCCCAATGGATTTCTGAACTCCGTAAGGAAAATATTTATGCCGGCCAGGTCCAGATCTCCGTAGTGAATATACCGGTTAGAGACACCCTTTAGCCAGCGGACCAAGTCTCCGGACTGAGGATAGCGGCTTACAAATAGCAGAGGTGCCATCAAGTACTCGAACAAATAGGCCTGTTTTTCCACAAAACGGAAGTTCTCCATATTCTCGACTCCAATCACAAACACTTCAGGAGGGATCTTAAAGTGTTCCCAGTCCGAAATGAAAGTGAACGCCCCAGGTGTAGGATTCAAAGTAAGGATACGGCCTCCAAGAATGACTTGCAGCGGGCTTACCACATTGACGGGGAAACCCGGGCACGAGCGTGTCGCGACAACTTTAGAGTCTCCGAAAGCAGCGACCTGATCAGCTCTGGAACGCATTGAGGATGGGTCGGCCAGAGGAAAGATCCGTCCGATCTTAGAAGGGTCCATTGCCCGGTAGGACACTCGGCTTCCGTGCCTGATAGTTGTTATCAGGTGTTCTGTACTCAGTTGTTTCAGCAGTTCACTGTCAAAGCGCGATCCGCAGACGGATTTCCCTTCCGAGAGCGCGAGCAGTATGTCATGATGCGATTTTTTCATTTCTCTGAGGCTCCTTGATTATCATTCGTTCTGGAAATCGCTGCTTCCCGCTTGGATATCAATGGATAAACAATGGTCTTGGCGTTCTTGTCCTTGCTCAGAAGGTAGGTGTGTTTGTAAACAGTCACATTGTACGTTGTCGGCGAGGAGTTGATCAACAGAATGTTCCTACTGTTGGCAAAATCCAGGATGCCCTTTACGTTGTTAGGGTGGAGTTTTCCGATCTCATCCATCATACAGTGAATGCGGAATTCCCCGAACTTTCTGGATACCTTTTCTTTGAAGACGTTGATCAGCATTATGTTAACCATTGCCTTTACTAGAATGTCAGTACCATCGGATCCTACATTGGCTATCTTTTCAACCCATCCGGTGTCGTTGTCATTCTCAACAACGCGGAACTGAAGCTGGAAAGTGTCGGACAGGGTCAGACTGGCACGGGACGGGAACTCGTTGAGAGAAGCCATGAAGTCGCTGAGGTATCCTACAGCCTCGCGATTTACAGAGTTACGGCCTTTCTCATCGCTGAAAAGATTCAATCCACCTAAGTTGAAACTGTTCTCGTCGGTAAACTCCTTTATCTTGAGCAGCAACTGGACCATTCTGTCAGCGGAATCCGTGCTTCGGATTTCGATGCTTCTTATGGCTCCGACGAAATTCTTCTCTTTGAAGTCGTAGTTGATTTCCCTGATGATCTTGTCAACCTCGGAGCCAAACCCGCTGATGTCGCCCATCTCTCTGGAAACCCTCTGCAAGATTTCGAGATAGCGGTCGCTTGTCCGGCCTCTGTAGTCCTCGATCTTGTTTTGTTCCACAAACTCCTCAAGATTGGACGCATAGTCGAGATAGTCCTCGTCCAAAACGAGATTGGTCTTGAACTGGAAAACGTTTCCTGGCCCGAATGGAGCCTTGAAAAGATTCACGAAGCGTTTGAACTGGTCGTTGACAGCCATCCGCTCAGAAAGGGTGTCGCGAATCTCTCCTATGAGAGGAAGTGCACGGGAAAGTGTCGGACGCTCAGCCACCCTCATCAGAAATGGAGGAAAACTCTCCGAATTACGGAACGCCTCGAACCTCGCAATACCATCCTCGCTTTCTTTGATGTCGGTCTTCAATGATTCGAGCAAGGATCTTTCGGAACCGCACTTCTCCTCAATTTGGCGGACACGACTCTGATGTTTTTCAGCAAGCATTCCGCGCTTGTCCTCGAGAGTGCGTCTTGTCTGTTTGAACTCATCCTCTCTGTCAAAAAGATTTTGTTTGTCGAGCCTGTATTCGATTGATTTGCCGCGGCTGGCTTCGATAAACGCAATCTCAGCCGCGAGTTTTTCCAATTGCTCCTCGCAGTCTCTCAAGGCCTTGACATCAACCCCTGCCCCCTTTAGCTCCGCATCACGCCGAGCCTTCAACTCACCCAAAGAGGTGTCCATCCATCTCCGTTTGATTGCGATTTCGGATTTCTGTGCCTCAATCGCAGTGTCTCTTTCTGTTTCAAGAGCCGTGATCTTTTGCGAATGACTCTTCCTTGCGGCTTTCATTTTCGACGAGCAGTCGCTGTCAATGCGCTTCTTAGTCTGGTCTAAATCATAACGGGCGAGCGAAATGTCCTGACGTATTTTATCCAGTTCCTCCTTTCGCTTCTCGATCAGCCCGCATTGTTTGTCCTCCAGCCCTTGGATCTCTGTTCTAAGGGTCTTGACCTTGCCAGGCAGTATCTGGAGATTCATTGAGTCCGTGGTCCGTTTCTCCCGGAGATCCTTTATTTTAGGAGACAATCTGCTTGAGAGCGACTGGACTTCTTTCTCACAAGCCGCGGACAGTTCAGCCAACGAAGATTTGATGTCGGTGATGGCATTAACGTACATTTCCTTGTCTTTCCGGAGTTCCGCCGGGCTTTTCACGTCAGTGTCCAAGTCGCCCAGATCAAGTTTGATTCCAAAGAGGGACGTGGAACTTTCTCCACCGGCAAGACGTGGGTTCAAGCCCTTGCAATAAAGGATCTTTTGCTGATCCACAACCTTGCCGACTGTCCGTTCCCATCCTGGAGCATTCCTGTCAAGCCATTCATAGAATGAACCTGCGGATGAAGTGAGAAGTGAATCAATTCGCGAGATCTTGTCTGTAAACCCAGAAATCTCCATTTCGAGTTCCTTTTCTTTCTCTGAGAATTGGCTCTTTATTCTTTCGCTTCCGAATTCGAATTCTTGGATAAGTTTCCCGATTTCAAGGTCATAGGTGTTGATTTGAGATTTCAGTGTCTTCTCCGAACGTACAATCTCATCAGCCTGAGCGAGTTTGGCATCGATCTCATCTCCGAGCGGACGCCAGTATTTGAGCTGGACGAAATCTTTGTCAAGTTCCCTTTCACGGAGTGTCAATGAACTCATCTTCTCCGAGAGAGAATCCAGTGCTTCAACCCTCTCCGCGTCAATCACCCTCTTACATTCATCAAACTCCTCGGACAAGGCTCCGCTGAGAGCCACAAATCTTTCCTTGGCTCCTACAATCTTTTCATTTGCAAGATATTCAAACTGATGGAACTCTGTCTGGATATTCCCCTCTAACACCTCATATTTCGCTGAAAGATCCAGGTTGGTTCTTGTCAGTGCTTCCTTGCGTTTCCGGAGACTATCAAGCTGCATTCTGACTGAAGGTTCGGCGTCGACTCTGGCGAGCAGGCTGTCGATTCCGATCATCTCGTACTCTTTCCGCTTTAGTTTGATTTCCTTAAGCTTGCTCTCAACCTCACCGATTGACTTGTTTACTTCCTCTACGTCCTTTTCATATTTATGTTTCTGCTCGGCCAGAAGGCGCTCGTATCTTTGCAATTCAGACTGGTGCCTTTTGATTCTTTCCTGCATTTCCGGAATGCTTTCCCTTGCGATCCGGTCAGCGTAAAGAAGCTCAGCGTACAAAGACTCCACCTTACTTTTCAGGAATATCAGTCTGCGGCGGCTATCGATAACCTTCTGTGCATTAAGACGTACGTGGTTCACGCCTTTGGAATCCTCCCTGAACCATTCAGAGATGTTCTCGTACTCCATAGCGAAGTCTGCGACCTGACGCCTGTAGTAGGAAAGGTCGATGGATGGAACATCATCGTTCATCGAGCGGATAATTATCTCCTTGATGAAGTCCGCGTCCACTCTGGAATTCAGGAACACATTTTGGAGAGATCGTGGAATATTCTGATATGCAGGACTTTCCATCAAAGCAAAATTGTAGAACTCTTTGTCCGTCACCCGATGATTGCCATAGATGATGTTGCGGTACTCATCGTATCTGTCAACGATTCTTGACATATAGCGTCCGGCAAGACGTTGGCGGATAAGGGTGTAGTCGCTTGTCACGTCTCCGGTCTCGTCCACGAGCAGCCTGCGGTCGTAGTTCCCGGCAACGAAACGGAAGCAGGCACGTCCTTGGCTGCGGAAAACAAGCACGCAGAAGTCTCCACGTTCATGCGTTACCTCATAGACAATGTAGGAGTTCGCGTGTGGAATGTAGAAGTCATCGAAACTCTTCTTCTCCTTGGGAATGCCGAGTTTCTGCTTGTCTCCATTGTAGAAAAAAAGAATCGCACGCAGAAGCGTACTTTTACCTACGCCTTGGGTTCCAATGAAATGGACGTTGCCGTCCAGGAGAATCTCCGCATAAGGGACATTGGCACTGTTAATGAACACAACCTTATTCAAGCACCTCATTACGCACCTCCTCTGACACTGTCAGACAATCAACCAATTCCTCTATGTAATGGAACGCGCTTGTGACCTTCCACGTCCCGTCCAACTCATTCTCCTTTTCCACAAATCCTATCTTTTCCAATTCATCAACAAGTTTGTCTACGACCTCGTCCAGTTTGAGTTTTTCCGCATAGAGATGCATCGCCTTTTCCTTCAGTTCCATATCCGCCGCTATCTGTTCGAGGATATTCGATGTCCTGAACGTGAATCCGGGTCCGAACACATTGTTGAAAGTCTTAAGGAAATCCAACCTGTCAATCCAACGGACAAACCTGTCAAGCTTGGCATCAAGCTCGACACGGCTTTCCTGCCTGGTGAAATAGTAGTAGCCGTTCCCGCTTTCAAGATTGAATCCGATCCCGGAATAGTACTCCCTGTACTCTTCATAGTTGTCCTCGATGGCATCGTAGATTGTCTTGGTTTGGCGCCTTACGCTGTTGGAGCAGATGAATCCTCCCCGACTCAGGATGTCAAATATTTCTTTTGTGTATTTCATGCTGGATAAATCAATGGATATTCTACATCGCTGTCAGTCTTGTACCTGTCTGTCACGTCCAGTTCATCGAGAAACTGTGAGGCGATCTGGCAAAACAGCACAAGCCGTCGCTCCTGATCCGTGGGAATTTTGTAGTTGTAGTCCCGGATAAAAGAATACAAGTCTACGCCCGAAGCCAAGAAGGCATTTTTTATCTCATCGGTATTGAGATCTTCATTGATCTTGGACTCTGAGTTTAGATATTTCTGAGTCAGTGGCTCGGCCTTGTGGCGTTTGATTGCAATTCCTTTTCTTAGCCGGCTTGAAAGACTTCTCAGCGCTCTTAGGCCCTCATCACTGTTCCGCAGGGTCTCCAAGGATATTTTCAATGTGTACTTGGGACGGTTTTCCATCCAGACCGGATTGGAGGATGAAAGCATTTGTCTGACATTCGACTGAGACTCGAGTACCAGTTGGTCGCGCAGATACTTCACGCGTCTGAGCTTCTCCATCAGGCGGTTTTGGTACTCGATAAGATTGAGGTACTCTATGATCTGGCGGTCAAGCTCAAGAATGTTGTGGTACGCTTCTACAAGCTGCAACCTAACATCGCTCACTGTCTTTTTCAAGCCGACATCCATAGCCGTCGCGAAAAATCCCTGCTGATTTTCAGACAGGTAGCGTTCGGTCTGCTTGATGAGCTCGGCCACCGCCATACGTTTGCCATCAAGATTAGCCAACTTGAGTTTCTTGACGCGATAGTTGGGCTCATTCTTGTAGGTGCTGTCAATGTTGCGTTTAAGGTCAATCACATTTCTGAATGTCGTCAGGGCGATGTTCCTCAAGATGCGTCTTACATCCTTCAGGTAGCCATACTTCCTTTGCGGTGACGTCTCAGTCTTGTAGTATTCAATGGCAGCGTCGAGAGAGCCTATGCTTTCTTTCACACCAGCCACATTGATGTCCTCGTTGACGTCCAGAACATCCTCGAAGAATCTGAGATAGACATCCTCAAGCTCAAGAAACTCTCCGCTGTCGTGCACAACACCGTGCTCTATGAGAAAAGCGATCCGGCTTTCCTTGTAATCCACGAGTTCCTTTGCTGTGTCATGTCTGTACGACAGTTTTTTCCTGTTCTGGAACATATCCTTCAGGAGCACTTTCTCCCTTGAAAGCATCCTTATGAGTTCATCTATAGACCGGAATGTCTCCATTTTACTTAGCAGTCAATTAGTTAATGTCACAATGTCGCCAGACATAGATAGATGGCGGCGGCAAACGCAAAGATATGCAATTGACGTGAGGGAAGCAAATATTCTTTACTTGAACCTACTCCACCGATTGGCAATTAGCAGGCACAAAGTCTCATCGCGGCTTTGGGTGGATTAAAGCAGCAGGATATAAATCAGCACCGCGGGAGGAACGGGTCCTGAAATATTCATCAGTGGCTGCGAATATCTTTCGTCACCTTTGCGAATATATTGACCGTCAGAGTTATACAGCGCGGCGGAATATCTGCTGTCGCCTTGGCGGATACATTTCCCGTCCCAGCTGAAAAGCACCTTGGCATATTTGCCGCGACCGCCACGCAGCTCCACCCCGTTCCAATTGTACAGAATCTCACCATAGCGACTGCCGCCTCTGCGGATATATTCACCATCGAAATTAATCAAAATCTCTGAATATTTACTGTTCCCCGCCCGCAGGCAACTTCCGTCCCAATTGTATAGTGGCGTCGAGTAAACATCCTTCCCGCGCCTGATGTAAGACTGCGCGTCCGCCACCACGCAAGCAAGGATCATTATGAATATAACAACCGCTATACGTCTCATATTAAAAATGAAGGATTTGTCAATATGTAAACATAACCTTTTCCGGATTCCATGATTGTTTTGGATATTTTAGTTTTATTCGGTAGCGAATTTAATGATAATCCGATAAATATCCTATGCTTATCTATATGGGTTGACTATAAATGATAAATTTACTCGCCGAAGTTTGAACGGCGAACAGAGGTGGCGCAAAAACATACGATATTGCTCCCGTCGAGGACAATAATGCGTGCGGCGGGAGCATTAAAATGATAAAACGCGGCTTCTGGCGGTTGCGGATTCATTCAGATATAATGTGATTATTCCTGAATATTCCGCTTGATATGCACGACAACTTCCACTTGCGACTCGGGATGCGCGTCAGGTGAGACTCTCGTCACACGAACCTCGTAAAGATCTCCCCAACCCATATCGAGGTATTTGCTGATTTCCTGATTGGAAGCGCGCGGAATGAAACCGAGCTTGAGATCTTTGTAGTAGATCGCAACGGCATAGGGATCGAAACGGTTGTCCTCTTCCCTGACGAGATCGAGTTTTGTGCCGATTTTGAGGTGCTCGAAAGCCTCACTGCCATCCCAGTAGGTGAATCCTGCGATGTGGAAATTGGCGAGATGCCTCTTCATCTCCTGTCTGTTTTCCTTTTTCATATTACGTAGTTTTATTTGGTTTACGGTACAAATATGAAATAAGGCTGTCTCAAATTGTGGTACAGAGTCAAAATATTCATTTGTAGCGCTCCACCGCCATTTGATGATAGTCGCGGATGGTGTCGGCAAGCCATTGAGGTTCAAGGATTTTGATCGCTCCGCCTCTGGCAATCAGAGGTGTATGAAAGTCTCCGGTAGGGCTGAGCGTCAGTTCAAAGTCTGTATATTCATCAGTGTGGGAGATTTCTTTTTGCGAGGGATGCATAGGCAGGTCGCGCATATAGAACGCTTCATTTCCGAAGGCCCGGATTACAACGCGTTGCACAGGGATGGCAGTGTCTTTCACTATGCCGTAGCAGTCACGGAACCATCGGGCGGCGTCAAAGTTTTCATCCATAGTGAATTTTTCTTCCGTGACTTCCAGGCTTTTTATGCGATCGAATGCCAGAAGGAAATAATCTCCGTTCTTTAACGACTTTACAAGGCCGTACCAACGCCTGTTGAATAGTTTGACGCAGTATGGTTCAACCTTCATAGATGTCTCGTACTCAGATGTATAGCGGCGGTAACGGACGATGATTCGCAGGCCGCGTTTCATAGCGTCTATGAATCTATGAAGATTCTCGCCGTCGGAAGGAATCGACTCCAGCAGGATCCTGTCGTGCACGCTTTTGCTTTCACTTAGGATGTTGTTTACGGACAGGGTGGACAGCATCCAGTTCTGTATGGAATCCTCGTCAAGCACTTCCTCGTTGCCGATATAGTACTTGAACCCGTTTTTCTTGTCGCACTCGATATAGATTCCGAACATATCCTGAATGGCGTCCTTATGCCTGTTGAATGTGCTGCGGGCCAGGCTTATGCCCTCACTCATCTCGGTTTCCAACCACTTTCGGTTGATTTCCCCGAACGTGATTCCGTGCGCCCTATGAATGATGTTCACAAGCCAGATATATTCCTGAAACAGTGTGTAGGATCTCATAATGAAGGTTATATAGGTATCTAATCTTCCGTGAAGAAATCGGAGTCTACTTTCTTGACTTCATAAACTTGCTTGATACTGACACCTATATTGAAGTCAATCATATAATTGCAAAGCTGTTGTCCATCTATCAGAACAATTTTAATGTTGGTCGATGGTTTATATTCCTTTGCTTCTCTGGTGAATGTGGAGGTCGTTATGAAAATGCCTTTTGTCGCACCTTTTCCGGAAAGAGCTCCTACAAAGCTTTGGATTTCTTTTCTTCCGACAGTGCCTGTGTCGTATCTTTTTGCCTGCACATAAATGTTGTCAAGGCCAAGTTTGTCCTCTTTGATTATTCCGTCGATCCCTTCATCGTGACTATATTGTGTGACGCTTGCCGCATCTTCAAGAGAGCCTCCATACCCCATAGCGACGAGGAGCTTGATTACAAGGCGCTCGAAAAATTGAGGCGTTTGCTTTTTGATGGCGGCAAGAAGCTCGTCAGCAAGGTTGTTGCTTATCTCCGAATAAGCTTCATCAATTAATTCCTGTGGTGTCTTCATTAACGCATTGTCAGTCTTTGTCGCTGCCTCGCAGGTGTCTTTTTGCTTTCTTGATCTTTTCTGAAAATCAACAAACATAGGGTAATTGGCTAAAAGCGATCTGTCGATATGGGATGGATTCGTATTCAGCAATTCTTCGCCGGCTTGTGTTATCATCGTCTTGCCACCGCCGCATAATTGTGCAAGACCTGCTTGTCTGAGGTAGGTTCCGGACCATTGTGTCCGATCATAGTATTTGTATGAGTTGCCTTTCTTTGTCCTTTCGGCCTTGTCTTCTTTTGATAGATTTAATGAAGAGGCGCAATATTCCGCCATTTCCGCCGTCGTGTGAGGCAAACCATCGGCAAGTCCTTTTAGGTACGGCAGCATAAAGTATTCAAAACTTGGTGTCATAATTAATATGCGATTATGATGATTATGATGATTATGGCAAAAGTACGAAAGTTTTGGCGATTATTGCTGATTAAAATCACCAAAATAAATTGAATGGTGACTATATAAGAATATGAGTGCGGGAAGTGGTTTACCATACCCGAAGTCAATCAGGATATCGCCTCGTGTTTCCAAAAACTTTTTCACATCCGAATCAGAATGATATGGTTATACTATCCCGTCAAGATAGGCTACGTACAGTTCCTTAGGTACACAGCAATGCTTTTTGCACTACGTTTTCTGTCTCACGATGGCCTGGTGTCTCTTCAGTTTCCCTTCAGCGTACTCATATGAATACTATCTCATCATTTTCCGACGCAAAAATGCTCGAAAATATTCCCCAGCACCTCGTCCGTGGTGACTTCGCCGAGGATGGTGCCGAGGTGGTGGAGGGCTTGGCGGAGGTCTTCGGAGAGGATGTCGGGAGTTTGGCTGGCGGCGAGGGAACGCTTGACGTTTTCGAGGGATTCTGAGGCTTTCATAAGGGCTTGGTAGTGCCTAAGGTTGGTGACGATTGTCTGGTCAGAATCCAAAGTCGCGGACTTTTGGGAGTCGGACAGCAGTTTGCGCAATTCATCAAGGCCGAAACCAGTTTTGGCGGAAATGTATAACTTAACTACCTTTTCATTAGGATTAGAAACAGAATTGTTGATTAGGCTAACATTAATGTTATTACATAAAGCATCTACTTTATTCAGCAGAACGATCAACTTTTGGGACTTTACATCCAGATTTGAGACTATGTCAGAAATCGAAGACTCGTTTTCTTCTTCGGAGGCGGTGACATCAAGCAGGGCAAGGACAATCGAGGCCTCATTCATCTTCTTGTACGATCGGGAAATGCCGATCTTTTCGACCTCATCTGAGGTTTCGCGGAGACCAGCGGTGTCGATGAAACGGAACAATGTGCCATCAATGGTCATTGTCTCTTCGATGGTGTCACGTGTGGTGCCGGCGATGTCGGAGACGATGGCGCGGTCGTCACAGAGGAGGGCGTTCAGGAGGGTGCTCTTGCCAGCGTTGACGGCACCGACTATGGCGACCGGGACTCCGTTGCGGAGAGCGTTGCCGTAGCGGAAGGAATCGGTCAGCGAATGAATATGCGCGAGTGCACCATCAAGCAGGGAGGAGAGTTCCGCTCTGCTGGCGAACTCGACATCCTCCTCGCTGAAATCCAACTCTAATTCGAGCAGGGAAGTCATTTTCAGAAGCTCCTCCCTAAGGGTTTTCAACTCTTGGGAGAAGCCTCCTTTCAACTGACTGAAAGCGACTTTGTGCGCGGCTTCGTTCTGCGCTGAAATCACATCTGCAACAGCTTCAGCCTGAGCAAGGTCCATCTTGCCATTTACAAATGCCCTTTGAGTGAACTCGCCGGGGCCGGCGGCACGGGCACCACAATCAATCAAGCGTTGCAGGAGCCTTTCAACAATGTACTTTGAGGAATGGCAGGAAATCTCGACGGAGTCCTCGCCGGTGTAGGAATGCGGTGCACGGAATACACTTACCAAGACGGTGTCCAGATCGGCGCCATCCGCCTCAAGCGCAACTCCATATCTAAGCCTGTAACCTTCAGTGTCTGAAATATTACCACCTTTGCATCTTATCACTTTGTCAGTGATGGAAAAGGAATCCTTTCCACTCATTCTGATGATGGCAATGGCACCGGTTCCAGGGATGGTGGCGGGTGCGCAGATCGTGTCTTCTATGTTGAGCATATTCGTTCTTTTATGTCCCTTCGGCAGGCTCAGGGACCGATTATTATTGCCTTCGGCTTACCTAATATGGGGCTACAATGCCTACTGATATAGACAAAAAAGTCCACCACCGAAGCGACAATAAAAGACAAATTTATCAACATTCCCCAACATATTCAAGGAATAACCGACAAACTCGTGAAAACTCACACCAAACTCGCTATCTTTGCACCGCAAAATCTACTCTATGGCTCAGAATGACCTCACTCAAGGCAGCATTCTCGGCAACATCCGGAAGTTTTCGCTGCCATATATGCTGTCATATTTCCTGCAGATCCTCTATGGATTGGCGGATTTGTTCGTCATAGGGCAATATTGCGATGTCGCCAGCACGACGGCGGTGTCCAACGGCGCGCAGATAATGCATATGTTCACCGTCGTCATCATCGGCCTTGCGATGGGCACGACGGTACGGATAGCAAGGGCGATCGGCGCGGGCGACAGGGAAAACGCGGCAAGAACCATCGGCAACACATTCACGCTGTTCACCATCGTCGCAATCATCACAACAGCCATACTATTAGCAGCTAACAAAGGCATTGTCAACCTAATAGACACTCCGCAAGAAGCTGTCAAAGGCACAATAGACTATCTAAGAATATGCTTCATCGGCATCCCGTTCATCATAGCCTACAACATCATCGCATCCATATTCAGAGGTCTCGGCGACTCGAAAAGTCCGATGTATTTCGTGATTGTGGCTTGCGTGGTAAACATCGCGCTCGACTACATATTCATAGGTCATTTCAAAATGGGAGCGACGGGCGCGGCACTCGGCACGACCTTGTCACAGGCTGTCAGCGTCATCGTCGCGGCGATAATGATCAAAAAGAAGTCCCTGATGAGCATAACCCGCCGTGACCTAAGACCGGAACGGCGCACGATGGCAGGCATCCTCAAAACCGGCGTGCCAATCTCGCTCCAGGACGGCTTCATCCAAATCGCGTTCATCGCCATCACGGTGATCGCGAACGGCAGGGGATTGAACGATGCGGCGGCGGTCGGAATAGTGGAAAAATTCATCGGACTGCTGTTCATCGTCCCATCGGCGATGCTGGCTACCGTCTCTGCGATGGCTGCGCAGAACATAGGCGCGAAAAAGCCTGAAAGGGCCAGAAAGACAATGAAATATTCAATAGCGATCGCGGTGGGCTTCGGCACCGTGGCTTCAATTATCCTCCAATTCATTCCCGAATATGCCGTAAGAATATTCACGAGCGACAGCAGTGTCATCACCCTTGGCGGTCAGTATCTGAAAGGCTACGTGTGGGACTGCATATTCGCCGGCATCCATTTCTGCTTCAGCGGCTTCTTCACCGCCTGCGGCTATTCCATCGTCTCGTTCATACACAACGTCCTGTCAATCACCTGCGCCCGTATCCCTTTGTCCTATCTGACTTCCATTGAATATCCTGGCACGCTCTTCCCGATGGGCCTTGCCTCTCCGGCCGGCTCGCTTCTCTCCGTCATCATCTGCGTCACTGTTTACATAGTGATGCGCTGGAAAGAAAAATTGTAACGCCTACTTATTCCCGAACTTCACAAAAATTCTTTATCTGAATATATTTGGCCTATCTTTGCAGCCCGATTAGAGTAGTGGGCTAATCACAAAGATGTGAGCAAACTCTTCGAGCGCGGGATAAGGTAATGTGTGCAAGTAATTGCCTACTTGCGAAAAAAACTGAACGAACAATGAAAAGAGACGCCATCGATTTCGGTTCCGACAGCATTCCGGGACTCTTCAGGAAAATATTCATTCCTACTTTGATAGGAATGGCCTGTATGGCAGTGATGACGACCATCGACGGGGTGTTCGTCGGCCACGGAGTGGGGAGCGACGCGCTCGCCGCGGTCAACATATTCGCACCTTTCTGGATGATTATGACCGGGTTGGGGATGCTGTTCGGCATCGGCTGCTCGGTCGTTTCTTCCGTCCATCTTTCCCAAGGCAACGAGAAGGCGGCCCGAATAAATATGACGCAGACGTTGATTTTCGGAGTGCTGGTCACTGTGGGACTGACGCTTCTGGTCCAGAGCCACAGCACCAAGAGCGCCTATCTTCTCGGCTCGTCTGACAGGCTTCTACCGTTCGTTCTTGACTATCAGAAATGGCTTTCCCTCGCATTCTGCGCATTGTTCCTCCAGTCGGTCGGGCTGCTGATCATCCGTCTGGACGGCTCGCCGAAGTACGCGTCCGCAGCGGCTGCTATTCCGTCCGTCGTCAATGTCATCCTTGACTATATGTTCCTGTTCGTCCTTGACAAAGGACTGGAAGGAGTAGCCATAGCCACTTCGATCGGTTGCTGGACAGGAGGGCTTATGGTGCTGTTCTACATTGTGTTCCTGTCCAAGACAATGAGACTCTACCCATTGAAGATCTCGTGGAAAAGCCTCTGCCTGTCGTTGCGCAACCTGAGGTACCAATTCCGCCTCGGACTGTCGGCGTTCCTTGGCGAAATCAGCATCTCGATGCTTATGTTCGTGGGAAACTATGTGTTTATGAAATATTTAGGTGAAGACGGTGTGGCTGCGTTCTCCATCGCTTGCTACATTATGCCGTTCATCTTTATGACCGGAAACGCGATCTCGCAATCCGCGCAGCCTATCATCAGTTTCAACCACGGAGCAAGGAACCGCAGCCGTGTGCTTGAGGCCCGTAAAGTTGCCCTGCTCACGGCCTTCGTACTCGGAATCGTGGTCTCATTGGCCTTGGCCTTCGGAATCAGTTATGCGGCCGCCCTGTTCCTAAGCAAGGATGCACCGGCATATTCAATAGCGGCTCACGGTGTGCCTCTGATGGCGATCGGGTTCACATTGTCTATTGTGAACGTGGCTGCCATAGGCTATTACCAAAGCGTGGAGCGGGCGCTTCCGGCGACCATATTCTCGCTTTCGCGCGGTGTGATATTCCTTGTCCCTTGCTTTCTTGTCATTCCTCTTTTTGCCGGGGTAAAAGGGATTTGGCTAGCACTGCCGGCGACAGAGGCACTTACTTTCCTGACGATTGTTTCTTTCGGTCTTTTAAGAAAGCGCCAGAATGCAAGGCGGTGAATTTATATTCATTGAATATTTTGCCGCTTATTCCCATTTTTTTGCGTACATTTGCAAAACAAACGAACTTCCTTATGCTTGATGTGACTTTAATACCTTTGAGCTGCGGTGCGTCCCAGGATGCACAGTGGGAATGTTCTTCCATTGACTTTCACCGACCATTTCATCACTGTTTGAGATGGTCGTTTTTTTTGAATGCCTCAGAATATTTTTTTTCACGCCCACCTGATCAAGAAATCGGAGGCACGTAGTGCCGACAGGGCCTCCCGGCGAGGGAGGCGGTGGAGGGTGGCGCTCCCTCGGGAGCTGTCACGAAGTGACTGAGGGGATGAAGGTAATGAGGCACGAATGTGCCTCCCGGCGAGAGAGGCGGTGGAGGGTGGCGCTCCCACCGGGAGCTGGCGCGAAGCGACTGAGGGGTGGATAAAGCTGAAAAGTCTGTTATTAGGAAAAAGTTGGATTTAGTTATAAGTCAAAATTATTGACAAGGAAATGAAATCAAGAAAAGGCGCGACATTAAAGTTGGAGAACGGAGCGGAGTTCCGCGGATTCTCCTTCGGCTACGACGGATCGGCTGACGGCGAAGTCGTCTTCTCGACCGCAATGGTAGGCTATCCGGAAAGCCTCACGGACCCATCCTATTCTGGACAGATTCTCTGCGTTACCTACCCATTGATAGGTAATTACGGTGTCCCACAGGAAGGAGCGGACGAACTCGGAATCTCAAAGAACTTCGAGTCCGAAAAGATATGGGTGAGGGGAGTCGTCATCAGTGACTATTCCTTCGACTACAGCCACTGGGATGCGGTCAAAAGCCTCGACGAATGGCTGAAAGAGCAGAAGATTCCGGGAATATTCGGAATCGACACCCGCGCCGTGACGCAGCTTCTCCGTGAGAAGGGCTCGATGCTCGGAATGATCGTTCCAGATGGCGTCGAGAAGGATTTCCCGATCGATGACCCTAACCTCGCCAACCAGATCGCCATCGTCAGCTGCAAGGATGTGATTGAATATGGCAGCGGCTCCAAGACAGTCGTGATGGTTGACTGCGGAGTCAAGCACAACATCCTCAGGTGCTTCATGGAAAGGGGAGTGAAAGTCATCAGGGTGCCTTGGGACTACGATTTCAACAAGCTCGACTACGACGGGCTGTTCATCTCCAACGGGCCTGGCAACCCGCAGTTCTGTAACATTACTGTCGCGAACCTTCGCAAGGCGATGGAAGGGGACAGGCCGATTTTCGGAATATGCATGGGCAACCAGCTGCTCGCCAGAGCCGGGGGCGCAAACACCTATAAATTGAAGTACGGCCACCGCAGCCACAACCAGCCTGTCCGCATGGTCGGCACGAACCGCTGCTTCATCACCTCGCAGAATCACGGATTCGCCGTGGACGACAAGACCCTCGGAGCTGATTGGGAGCCTTGGTTTGTGAATATGAACGACGGCACGAACGAAGGCATCCGCCACAAGACCAAGCCTTTCTGCTCGGTGCAGTTCCATCCGGAAGCATCCAGCGGCCCGACCGACACGAACTTCCTGTTTGATGAGTTTATCAGCAAATTGTAACTTTCGCAAAAAGAAGAGTTTATGAAAAACACAAATATAAAGAAGGTTTTGATCCTCGGATCAGGCGCACTCAAAATCGGTCAGGCCGGCGAATTTGACTATTCAGGCTCACAGGCTCTCAAGGCCCTCCGTGAGGAAGGCATCGAGACAGTCCTCATCAACCCGAACATCGCTACAGTACAGACATCGGAAGGTGTGGCTGACAAGATCTACTTCCTGCCTGTAACTCCGTTCTTCGTTGAGAAGGTCATCGCGAAGGAACAGCCCCAAGGCATTCTCCTCTCGTTCGGTGGCCAGACAGCACTGAACTGCGGTGTGGAACTGTACGAGAACGGCATTCTGGACAAGTACAATGTTCAGGTGCTCGGAACTCCGGTTCAGGCGATTATGGACACAGAAGATCGTGACCTCTTCATCAAGAAACTCGATGAAATCGGTGTCAAGACAATCAAGTCGCACCCAGCCTCCAACATCGAGGAGGCGCGCAAGGCCGCCCACGAACTTGGCTTCCCGCTCATCGTCCGTGCGGCCTACGCCCTCGGCGGACTCGGATCAGGATTCTGCGACAACGACGAGCAGCTTGACGAACTCTGCGAGAAAGCCTTCTCTTTCTCCCCGCAAGTGCTTGTGGAAAAATCACTTAAGGGTTGGAAGGAGATTGAGTATGAAGTTGTGCGCGACCGTTACGACAACTGTATCACGGTCTGCAATATGGAGAACTTCGACCCGCTCGGAATCCACACCGGAGAGAGCATCGTCGTGGCTCCGTCCCAGACTTTGTCCAACAACGATTACTATTTCCTGCGCGAACTCTCAATCAAGATTGTCCGTCACATCGGAATAGTGGGTGAGTGCAACGTGCAGTACGCCTACGATCCTGACGCTATGGACTACCGCGTCATCGAGGTGAACGCACGTCTGAGCCGATCCTCGGCCCTGGCCTCCAAAGCCACCGGCTATCCGCTCGCTTTCGTGGCTGCGAAACTCGGTCTCGGCTACGGATTGTTCGACCTTAAGAACTCCGTCACAAAGACCACTCCGGCATTCTTCGAGCCAGCTCTTGACTACATCGTCTGCAAGATTCCTCGTTGGGACCTCAGCAAATTCCACGGTGTTTCCCGCAAGATCGGTTCTTCTATGAAGTCCGTCGGCGAGGTAATGGCCATCGGCCGCAGCTTTGAGGAGGCCATCCAGAAAGGCCTCAGGATGATAGGTCAGGGAGCGCACGGATTCGTAGGCAACAAGGAATTTCAGGTCGCTGACGTGGACGAGGCCCTCCGCGAGCCTACCGACAAACGTATATTCGTGATCTCCAAGGCTATGCGTGCCGGCTACACTGTGGATCAGATCCACGACCTCACCAAGATCGACAAATGGTTCCTGAACAAGTTGGAGAACATCGTCAAGACCTACGAGGATATGAACTCGTACGACAAGATCGAGGATATGCCGACTGAACTCCTCCGCCTCGCCAAGCAGGAAGGCTTCTCAGACTTCCAGATCCAGAGAGCGGTTTGGAAGGACAGCGGAGCCGTCGCCGCCAATATGGACAAGGTCCGTGAATATAGAAAGTCTCTCGGCATAGTCCCTGTCGTCAAGCAGATAGACACCCTCGCAGCCGAATTTCCGGCACAAACGAACTACCTTTACCTGACATACAACGGCACAAAGAGTGACATTGAATATGAGAACGACGGCAAGTCCGTTATTGTTCTTGGCTCGGGAGCCTACAGGATCGGATCCTCAGTTGAGTTCGACTGGTGCTCAGTGACCTGCCTCCAGACAATCCAGAAGCAAGGGTATAGGGGAGTGCTGATCAACTACAACCCAGAGACAGTCTCCACCGACTACGATATGTGCGACAGGCTCTATTTCGATGAGCTTACCTTTGAAAGGGTTATGGACATCATCGACCTTGAGAATCCGCACGGAGTCGTTGTCTCTGTGGGTGGTCAGATTCCTAACAACCTTGCCCTCAAACTTCACAAACATAATGTTCCGATTCTCGGCACGGCCGCCGAGGACATCGATAAGGCCGAGGACCGTCACAAGTTCTCAAGCATTGTTGACAGCCTCGGTGTCGATCAGCCGGAATGGAGTGAGCTTACCACCGTTGATGAGGTTGACAACTTCATCAAGAAAGTCGGCTTCCCTGTCCTCGTCAGACCGTCCTACGTGCTTTCCGGAGCCGCTATGAACGTCTGCCACGATGAGGAGAAGCTCCGTCACTTCCTTAGCCTTGCAGCGGAAGTATCACAGGAGCACCCGGTCGTCATCAGCAAATTCTATATGCGGAGCAAGGAGATTGAGTTCGACGCCGTCGCCGACAATGGTGAGATCCTCGCCTATGCGATTTCAGAGCACATTGAATATGCCGGTGTCCATTCCGGTGACGCCACCATCCAGTTCCCGCCGCAAAAACTCTACGTCGAGACAGTGCGCAGGATCAAGAAGATCGCCCGTGCCATCGCCGGTGCGCTCAGTATCTCCGGTCCGTTCAATATCCAGTTCCTCGCCCGTGAGAACGCCATCAAGGTCATCGAGTGTAACTTACGAGCATCCAGGAGTTTCCCGTTCGTATCCAAGGTCCTGAAGATCGATTTCATCGAGCTGGCCACAAAGGTTATGCTCGGTCTCCATCCTGCCGCTCCACAGAAGAGTGCCTTCGACCTTGACTATGTAGGTGTGAAATCCTCACAGTTCTCGTTCGCAAGACTTGAGGAGGCGGATCCGATGCTTGGAGTGGATATGTCTTCGACCGGAGAGGTAGGTTGCTTGGGCGATGACCTTAACGAGGCTTTGCTCAAGTCTGTGCTTTCAGTCGGCCAGAGGATTCCGGAGAAGAGGGTTCTACTTTCGACAGGTGATCCGCTTCAGAAGGCTGATATGCTGAGGGCATGCCGTCTTCTCGTCGAGAAGGGGTACGAACTTTACGCCACCGGTGGTACATACAAGTATCTTGTTGAGAACAGTGTGCCTGCTACGAAGGTACTTTGGCCAAGCGAGTGTGACAATCCGAATTTCAAGGGGAGGTTCAAGCCAGCTTTGGAAATGATTCAGAACAAAGAGGTTGATATGGTGATCAATATCCCGAAAAACTTCTCGGCCCTGGAACTCTCGAACGGCTACCAGATCAGGAGAGCGGCCATTGACTTCAACGTCACCCTCTTCACCAATGCCCGTCTGGCCACCGCTTTCATCCGCGCCTTCTGCTCCACCAGCATCAACGACATCCAGATCAAGTCTTGGGATCAGTATTGATCTCTGGATTTGATTCCATAGCCGAATATTTGGTGCTGCAGACTTCCGCGCTGCGCGCTCCATCCCGTCCCGCCTGCGGCGGTCCACCCGTTCATATGGCCACGGGCGGCCATAGTCTGCCACACCAAATATTCGGCTATAAAAACATCTCGGATTGTTATGCATAATCAACTGAAAGGCAGTTGCCGCAAGCGACTTTGGCTCCCGAAGAGGGAGGGGACCCACGGAGTGGGGAGGATCGCTGGAGGTAACTGCCTTTCAGTTGATTCAAAATTAGAAAATAAATAAAGGCGACTGAAAATATTCAATCGCCTTTATTCATATATTCCTGAATCAATTAGAACGTGTCGTAGTACTTGGCGTCACGAGGGGTGACTTTGTTCATATTCTCAAGTAGAAGATCGTTGGTCTTGTACTCGTCCATCAGCTGAAGCATAAAGTTCATCGCCTCTGTAGGATTCATGTCGGCAAGAAGCTTGCGCAGGATCCAAATCCTGTTGGCCGCCTCACGACTGTACAGAAGATCGTCACGACGTGTGCTGGAGAGAACCACATTGACGGCAGGGAAGATACGCCTGTTGGCGAGGGTTCTGTCAAGCTGAAGTTCCATATTGCCGGTACCTTTGAACTCCTCGAAGATCACGTCATCCATCTTGGAACCGGTCTCGGTCAAGGCAGTCGCAAGGATTGTCAGCGAACCGCCACCCTCGATGTTACGCGCCGCACCGAAGAAACGCTTAGGCTTCTGAAGGGCATTGGCATCCACTCCACCGGTCAAAACCTTACCGGAAGCCGGCTGGACAGTGTTGTAGGCGCGAGCCAGACGGGTGATGGAATCAAGCAGGATCACAACATCGTGACCGCACTCCACAAGTCTGCGGGCCTTCTCAAGCACCATATTCGCGACTTTCACGTGCCTCTCAGCCGGCTCATCGAAAGTAGAGGCCACAACCTCTGCCTTCACGCTGCGGCTCATATCGGTAACCTCCTCTGGGCGCTCATCTATAAGAAGCACGATTTCATAAACCTCAGGATGATTGTCCGCGATCGCATTGGCGATTGACTTAAGCAGCATAGTCTTACCTGTCTTAGGCTGAGACACGATCAAGCCACGCTGTCCCTTTCCGATAGGGGTGAACATATCCACAATACGGCAGGAAGGATCGCTCTGATGGCCGTGACCAAGGAGATTGAATTTTTCCTCTGGGAACAACGGGGTAAGGAAATCAAACGGAACCCTGTCACGGATGTAGTCCGGAGTACGGCCGTTGATGTACTTGATCCTCACGAGAGGGAAATACTTGTCTCCCTCCTTTGGAGGACGGATCTCACCGGTGACGGTGTCACCAGATTTAAGGGCATTATTCTTTATCTGGCTCTGGCTGACGTAGATGTCGTCAGGGGAGTTTAGATAATTGTAGTCCGAAGAGCGGAGGAATCCATAGCCGTCAGGCATAATCTCCAAGACCCCGGTAGCCTCCACAGTACCCTCAAACTCAATCTCCGGAGTTTTCTGTATCTGGTTCGGATTCTGGAAATTCTGAGGCTTTTGCTGATTAGGATTCTGACCGTTCTGTCCTTGGAACTTGTTTTTCTTCCTGCGGCTGATGTCTCCGGTAGCGGCAGGATCATCCTTCAAATCATCAAAAAGCGCGTGGATGAACTCCTTTCCGTTGACAGGCTTGTCAACATTAGCCGCCACCTCCGCCGGAGCCTGAGCGTCTCCTTCCACCGGAGCGGCAGTGGCAGCGTCAGCCTGTTTGTTATCAGATGATGCGCTTGCTTCTGCCTGAGGTTGCTCAGCGGCAGGCGCGGCAGCGGATTTCGGCTTGCGCCCTCTCTTCTTAGGAGCTGGCTTTGCCGGCTGATCCTGAACGGCGGCAACCGGTTCAACAGTCTCTTTAGCCTCTTTCTGCTCTTTTGGTTCAGTCTTTTCCTTTGCGGCTTCCTGCTGTTCCTTAACAACCTTTTTCTCTGCTTTGGCCGCAGCCTTGCCTTGATCCGGCAATGGATTCTTGCGTGGCCTTCCGCGCTTACCCTTAGGCTTCTCTATCGGTTCCTGAGACGCGGCGGCGGCCTGCGCGTCCAATATCGCAAACGACAGATTCTCATCCGTCAGTTTCTTGATGTTCTTAATCTGATGCTCTTGAGCGACCTTTTCAAGCTGCTCTCTGCTCATCTGAGTGAGTTCGAATAAATTATAAGGCATAACTTTTAATGATTCCGGCATAATGAGCCGGAGATTTTTCAGAAAAAATATTTTCGGGTATTTAAATCAGCTTGCGCTGGAAATATGCAGTGTGCAAATATAGAAATAATATCTTGAATATCCAAAAATACGAGAACCGGCGCAAAAAAGGCGCAAAAAAAGCGGGTGCGAAACCCGCTGTAATTGAATTCTGGCTGTACGCTAATTATCCCAGTAGCTTGTGCTCTTCTTGAACCTGAGAAGGTCCGCCAGAGCCGCGGCATTCGCCGAAATGAGGAATGAATATGACTGGTACATACCGGAAGGCACCCACGACACGGAAATATTGAAGCAGTGAAGATCATACCTGAACGAGAATTGCGTTGTGGTCATCTTCATAGCGGTGAAATCCCATCCTGACTGTGCCTGCATCGACATCTTCGGGGTCAATTGAATATTACCTTGGACTCCGAGAGTCTGCGTGTAGTTGTCCTTCTTGATGAGCTGGTTGTTTGTGAAGTTGAACGACCGGTTCATCTGGAAGCTGTAGTTGAAATTAAGGCTCCACGGAACATTCGGATTGGTGTAGTACAGCCAGCCTCCAGGAATATATTCGCCAGTGACAGGATGGTAGTATATCCGCCTGTAATAGTCCGCGGGATTGCCGGAGGAGCCGGAATCACCACCTCCTGAGGACTTTGACCCGTCATTGCCTTTGACGGTTCCCTTGCCGGACAATGAATATGACAGCGAGGCGCTGACATTGGTGAGCCTCAGCGGGACACCGTTCTCCATTATGTTGTACTTGTTGATCCTTTGGCCTCTCTCATTGATGGCGTACGGATCAAAGTTCATATTTCCGTTGACTCCCAGCTTCCCGAAGATAGATGTGGACATAGACACACCCACATTGTTCATTTTTAAGGAGTCCGCAAGGAAATTATAGCCAGTTGAGATGTTGAACTGATCCAGAAGCTTGACTTTTTTCGAGCCTGTTCCGGTAGTGTCTTTCATATCACGCACCTTAGCCTCAAGGTTATTGCCGATCGAAATGCTCATCGTGGCGGATTTCCCTTTGCCCGGAGCCGAGTTGATCTGTCCCTGGTAGATGTTGTAGTCGTATGATTTCTGTACACCGAGGGTGTCGATGTAATTGAAAGTACGCCAACCATTGAACGCCTTGCCTTTCTCCGGACTGAAGCTCATACTTACGCTTGGAGAGACCACGTGCCTGAGGGCCTGTATCTTATGATACTTGCCGAACGTGTACATTCCGTAGAGACGGGTACTCATAGAAACGGAACCAGAGTAGTTGTGGGTCGCTCCGAACGTGCCGAACTGCTTGCCCATCTCTGTCTTCACGCTATTGGTCTCCGGATCAAAGTAAGCCTCGCTCTTCCTGAAGAACCAGTTCATACCATAGCTCACGTTAGGAGCGACATTGACATATTTGAACAAAGTGAAATCCGGCAGCTTTATCGAGAAATTGTGAGCCATACCGTTCTGGAACTTGTCCATAAACCCAGGCTCGCCGAACTCTGATGCCTTGAAATTGATCTTGTTCTGGATCGAGGTGTTGTAACCCAATGCGAATTTCTCATAGAAACGCTCCTTGCCGACCCTGTTCTTGATCTTGAACGGATAGAACGTGGAGACGGAGAACGTGATGTTAGGCAGGGTGAATGAATACGAGCTGTCCCTTGAGTTCTGGCTATGCAGAGCGTTGATGGAAAGATTGAATTTTCCGTTCCAGTTCTTCGAATATGAGATTGAGGACGAAATCTGGTTCTGGAGTGCCTCCGAGACCGAATGGGAGTTGTAACGGCTGTTGGAAGGACTGGAGAAGTTCACCGAAGCGGAGAACGATGTCCCCGGATGCGCCTTGGAATCCTGCGAATGAGACCACCTGACACCGAAGTTCTTGCTCTGGAAGAAATCCGAGCTTCCCTTCTCACCGGTCTGGTCCACAGAGTAGTTCACGGCCAGGTTACCGTTGAACTTGTATTTCACCATATACCGGGAGTTCAGGTTGGCCGCCCAGGAGCCCAAAGTGTAGTAGTCACCGGTCAGGGACATATCGAAATAGTCACCCAAGACGAAATACATTCCTGCGTCCCTCATATAGAATCCACGAGCGTTCTCCTCACCGAACGACGGCATCAGCATACCTGTAGCCCTGTCCGGACGCTTAGGAATGAATCCGAAAGGAATTCCGATAGGCAAATCAACATCCTCGACAACCAGATGAGCGGGGCCGAAGACGGTCTTCTGAGATGGCTTCGTGACAACCTTGGCGGAAGACATCTTCAGGTAATAGTGAGGATGTTCAAGGTCACAGACGGTGTATTTTCCTTTCGTGATGTTGATGGACTTGTCCGGCATCATCTTGATGTTCTTTCCGTGCATAATGCCGTCGTCCTCCCTCGTGATCATATTCGTGATCCTGGCCTTCTGTGTATTGAAGTTATAGCGGACTTCCTCCATATTGAAGGTCTGGTTGCCCTGAGTCATCTCCGGCTGGCCTTTCCACGTGCCGGCAAGGCTGTCGTAGGTGCCTCTGGCGAACACGGTTCCGGTAGCCATATCATATTCCATATAGTCCGCCTTCAGCTTGAGGTTCTCGTAGGAGACCTCTACATCTCCCCAATAGTACATCTTGCGCTGGCCGTTGGAGAAGTCCTGGCGGATGGAATCCTTGGCCCCGGAGAACGCCGGTCTGGACAAGGAACTCTTCTCAAGCATAAACAAGGAGTCCGCCCTGGAAATGGAATCGGCCCTATGGGCAGAATCTCTGGCTGCTGAAAGTGAATCTTTTATGATTGGAACTGAATCATTTATCGGAATGACGGAATCCGTCCTGGCGACAATGGCGGTATCAGGTACGAACTCGGTCCCGACAGCCTTTCTAAGGTTGCGGTTCCTCCTCACATCCTGCCCGAACATCGAGAATCCGGTCAGGCCGACAAGCGCTCCAATGAGGATAATGTTATATGTATGCTTTCTGAAATGCAATTATTTTATAAATTTGCAAAAGACAAATATACTACATATTTTGGATTTACATCGCAATTTTCTTGCCGTACTCACGGCACTGTCGTTTTCAACGGCCGGATTTCTCGCTTACGCACAGAAGAGTCCTTCGGCCTCGATACGTTTGTCCACCGTGGTCATAGATCCCGGTCACGGAGGCAAGGACTCCGGCTGCATAAGTCCGAGCGGAAAGACTATGGAGAAGACCTTGGTTCTGGACATCTCCAAGCGTCTGGCCGAGATGATCAAGGCCGGCTACCCGGACGTGAAGGTCATAATGACCAGAAGCGATGACACCTTTGTCACACTTCAGGGGAGGGCGGACATCGCGAACGCGAACAACGCGAACCTGTTCATCTCCGTCCACGTGAATTCCGTACCGGGAAAGAAGAACGGCCCCAACGGCTACTCGGTGCATATCCTCGGCCAGTACAACAGCAAGAAGAAGGATATGTACGCCGGGAATATGGACGTGGTGCGCAGGGAGAACTCAGTCATAAAGCTTGAGGACGACTACACCACCCGCTACGAGGGCTTCGACCCGAACGATCCGGAATCCTACATATTTATGAATCTTATGCAGAACGCCTACCTGGAGCAAAGCTTCAAGTTCGCCCAGGCAGTGGACAGGGAAATGAAGGGCGGGACATTCCAGCATAGCCGAGGAATATCCCAGGATGCCTTCTACGTTCTGTGGCGCACGGCGATGCCGGCGGTGCTCATAGAATGCGGCTTCCTGTCCAATTCCGCCGACCGCGAGGCCCTGATCACCGAAAAAGGACGCGCCAGGATCGCTTCAGACATCTACGATGCGTTCAGAAGCTACAAGAAGGAATATGACGGCTCGGACGCTGTCAAGAGCCCCGCGACCGCCAAGGCGAAAGGCACCGGCTCTGAATCAAGCGTGGCTAAAGATAGGAAGACGGAAGCATCTGTGAAAGAGGCTGCTCCTATAATCTATGGAACTCAGGTTCTGGTATCTTCCAAATCAATGCCCGGCAATGATCCTTTCTTCAAAGGATATGATGTTATCAAGGTTCCGTCCGGAAGACTTTTCAAGTATATCATAGGTTACTCCGCTGACTTGGACACTGCCAAGGAGAAGAACCGCTCACTGAGCCGAGATTTCAAGGACTCATTTCTTGTAAAGGTTGAAAATGATACCGCGGAACGTGTGAGATAGCCTTCTGAAATTCCGTTCTTCCACTTAATCAAAGCGTTGGAGGGACGGAATTTCTATTTTTGATAAATTCTAATTTATAACTTGCTTGATAATAGCCAATTTAAGAAATTTATCAATCGTAAAATATTGATTATTTTAATATTACATAATTTAATTAGCGTCAAGAATAGGTCCGTATAAGGAAAATAAAAAACAAAAACAATACTAAAAAAGATTTTTTATGAATTAATTTTCCCCCAATTTTGCACAAGCAAACAAACGAGGGATAAACACTCTTTAATTCATTAAAATTTCATTTAAAGAAATGGCTGAACTGGAAAGACATATTTCTGTGTGGGACGAATGTCTGCGTATCTTTGAGAAGAACGTTGAACCGAAACAGTTCGACGTATGGTTCAAGACTATAGTGCCGGTCTCTCTCGAAGGCTCCACGCTGACAATCGAAGTGCCGACCGATTTCTTCAGAAGCTATCTGGAGGACGCTTTCCTTCCTATTATAAAGATGACACTCAGAAGGGTAATCGGCCCGGACGCCAGACTTCTGTACAAGATTCATCCGGTAAAGAAGGAGCCGGCGATGGTATTCACCGCCTCACACGGCAATGTCCCTGAGAACAAGCCGGTGACGATCAACACTTTCCAGCCGTCAGGAAATCCAAGTCCGTTTGTTTTCCCTGGAATTCAGAAACTTAAGATCAATCCAAGGCTGAATCCGACATACTGCTTCGACAACCTTATCAAGGGAGAGTGCAACAAGATGGGCTACAACGCGGGTGTCAGCATCTCGGACAAGCCGGGCAAGACTCCGTTCAACCCTCTGTTCATATTCGGAGGTCCGGGGCTTGGCAAGACGCACCTCGCACAAGCCATCGGCATTGCGATCCACGAGGCGTATCCGGACCTTGTCGTCCTTTACGTGACCGGCAACGAGTTCAGGACACAGTATGTCAACGCAGTTAATGTACAAAATAAACTGACAGACTTTATGGCGTTCTATATGAGGATAGATGTCCTCATTATGGATGACATCCAGGAACTCATCGGTCCGGCGTCGCAGAACGCTTTCTTCAACATATTCAATCATCTTCATCAGTCAGGCAAGCAGCTGGTGTTCACTTCCGACCGCGCCCCTGTGGACCTGATGAACTTTGAGGAAAGGCTTCTGTCCCGCTTCAAATGGGGGCTTTCAGTGGAACTTTCCAAGCCGGACCACGACACGAGGCTCTCTATGCTTAAGGCAAGATGCGCCCGCGAGGGTGTCACGGTGAGCGACGATGTGCTGGAATTGCTGGCCAACAGGATCCGCTCGAACTTCAGGGAACTGGAGGGTGCGCTCATCTCCTTGATAGCGAACGCAACTTTGTGCCACGAGGAGGTGACGAAGGAACTCGCCGAGCAGGTGACAGGCAACATAGTGGGCGAGGAGCAGAACGAGGTCACGATCGACAAGGTCCAGGAGGTTGTCTGTGAATATTTCAACATCACGCGCGAGACTCTCCTGTCCAAATCCAGAAAGAGGCAGATCGTCCAGGCCAGGCAGATCGCTATGTTTATGAGCCGCAACCACATAAACGGCTGCTCTCTGTCAACGATTGGTATGGAACTTGGAGGGAAAGACCACGCTACAGTGCTGCACGCCTGCACGACTGTGTCGGACCTTATGACAACTGACAAGATGTTCAAGCAATATGTGACCGACATTGAAAAGATGCTTGTGCCTGTGGCAAGATAATAAAGGTGCCAAATGAATTCAGAAAAAGTACTCTCAATCTTCAAGGAGATCACACGGATTCCAAGGGAGTCCGGACACGAAGAGCCAATGACTGCCTTTCTTCAGCGTTTCGCCGAGGAGAGGCATCTTGAATGTAAAACCGACAAGACAAACAATGTCTGCATAGTCAAGGAGGCCAGCAAAGGCAAGGAGAATGTGCCTATGCTCGTCCTTCAGGGACATCAGGATATGGTCTGCGAGAAAAGAAGCGGCGTTCAGCACGACTTCCTCAAGGATCCTATTGAATATGTGATCGAGGATGGCTGGATGATCGCCAAGGACACCACGCTTGGGGCCGATGACGGCATAGGTGTCGCCGCGATGCTCGCGCTTCTGGACAGCGACCTTCCGATGGGAAAGATCGAGTGTGTGTTCACCATCTCTGAAGAAACCGGGATGGACGGTGCCTTCGGAATGGAGCCAGGCTTCTTCACCGGCAGGACACTCATCAATCTTGACTCTGAGGATGAGGGACAGATGTTCATCGGTTGTGCCGGCGGTCTTGACACGACAGCCGTATTCAACTACACACAAGAAGATTTTAAAGAAGGCTATAAGCCGGTAAGGCTTGAGATCGGCGGAGCGCTCGGCGGCCACAGCGGTGATGACATCAACAAAGGCCGCGCGAACACGGTGCAGCAGATGGCTCGCTTCCTATATTCAGAAATGGCTTACGGACTTCAGCTCGTTATGCTGAAAGGCGGCAACAAGCCGAACGCGATAGCAAGGGAGTGTGAGGCAATCATTACCGTTCCGGATGCTGACGCCACAATCGCGAGATTCTCCTCGTTCGGCAAGGATCTGAGAAATGAATATTTCAGGACGGATCCTGATATGAGCTTCAGCGGCGAGACTTACAGATGCACAGAGAAGCCTATCCAGAGCGATGTCGCAAGAAGGCTGATCGCATCCCTCTTCGCTTGTCCGCACGGGGTCGAGACTATGAGCCAGGACATTCCTGGGCTTGTGGAGACATCGACCAACCTGGCGGCCGTGAGGATGAACAAGCAGGGGAGGATCGAGATCATCACAAGCCAGCGCAGCTCGACCGGCTCTGCAAGAAAGATGATGGCCGCCAAGGTGGAGGCCAACTTCCTGCTGGCCGGAGCCGAAGTGACCCACCTTTCTGAATATCCAGGGTGGAAGCCGAACCTCGATTCCCACATTCTGCGCGTGTGCGTGGATTCGTACAAGAAATTGTTCGGATGCGAGCCGGAGGTCAAGGCCATTCACGCGGGGCTTGAGTGTGGACTTTTCGGGGAGAAGTTCGGGGATCTGGATATGATTTCCTTCGGTCCGACCCTGAGGGGTGTGCACGCACCTGGAGAGAAGCTTGAGCTTGCGTCCCTTGACAAGTTCACCGAGCATCTTGTCGATGTCGTGACGAATTTTGAATAATATGGTAAAGATAGCTCCTTCAATACTTTCCGGCAATTTCCTCAATCTGGAGCCGGACATAAGGATGGTCAACGAGAACGCAGACCTGATCCACATCGATGTGATGGACGGCAGTCTCGTACCGAACATATCGTTCGGATTTCCGGTGATGGAGGCGATCGCCAAGGTCGTGACCGTCCCGATGGACGTCCACCTGATGATCATCAATCCGGACAAGTACATCGAAAGATTCGCCAAATGCGGAGCGAACCTGATAAGCTTCCATCTGGAGGCCGCTGACCAGGCCGGCAAGGATCCAAAGGAGATCATAGGGATGATCAAAGCCTGTGGAGCGAAAGCCGGACTTGCGATCAACCCGGATGTGCCCGTCGAAAGGCTTTTCCCATACATCGAGGATGTGGACTTCTTCCTGATAATGTCGGTATTCGCCGGATTTGGGGGACAGAAATTCATCCCGGAATCCATCGACAGGATCAAAACTCTGAAGGCCGAGATGAACAGAAGGGGAGTCGTGAAGGACATCGAGGTTGATGGCGGGGTGTCAGCGGCCAACGCAAGGATTCTGGCCGAGGCCGGAGCGACAATGCTTGTGGCCGGAAGTTCGGTATTCAAGGCGGAAGACCCTGCAAAGGCTATTGCTGAACTTCGTTAGATGACATAGCTTATTTCCTTAAAGGCGAACTCGAAACGTTCGCCTTTTTCTGTTTCTATACAGAGCAAACCATTGTCGGTGACACCAACGATTTTCGCACGAATTGACGCACCGGTCGAGCAGACTACATATTCATTGAAAGTGCCGATGCGGTAGAGTCTGCTGACATATTCATCCGCGTTGTCGAAGTGTCCAAGTCTCATTTTCAGGAAGCGGCAAAGTTTGGGAAGCTGGTCTTTAAGATCATATTCCCTGCCGGTCAGCACCGACATCGAGACGGGGTTCAAAAGTTGTGGCGGAAACTCCTTTTGATTGACATTCAGGCCGATTCCGATGACGCTCGCAGTCAGGAAGTCTCCGCAAAGGGTGTTCTCAATGAGTATTCCGCAGATTTTCCTGTTCCTGACATAGATGTCGTTAGGCCATTTGACCGTGGCCTCAATCCCTTCATTTTCAAGGTAATCAAGCACGCCCAAGGTAACGCTGCGGCTTATGGCAAACTGCCTTGAGGCTTTCAATGACGGGTATGCTCCGTCCCCAAACTTCATCACCAAAGAGAAAGTCAGGTTTTCCCCGGACCGGGCGGACCAGGAATTGCCTCGCTGGCCACGCCCTGAGGTCTGATTGAGAGCCGCCAAGACTGACAGATTGTCAATCTCGGAAATATGTCTTAAGGCTTCGTTATTAGTCGAATCGACCTCATCGAGCCATTGTATGTCAACTTCCTCTTTCATTGGTTCAGAATTTGTCGTATATTTGTATATTTGATTGTAATTGCAAAAATATAAAACATTCTCAATATGATTACACACGATTTGCGGGTTATGGCCGACGCTATGCTCGACAAGAAAGCACAAAACGTCATTGACATAGATCTCAGGCCACTGGGAACCGCAATCACTGACCATTTTATGATCTGCAACGCTGACTCCACAACCAACGTCAACGCCATAGCCGACAACGTCATCGACAAGATGCGTGAGGAAGGCAGGAAACCTCTTCGTACCCAAGGTATGGAGAATAATTTCTGGATAATCCTGGACTATGGTGATATCGTCGCCCATATATTCCTGACGGAATACCGCCAGTTCTACAGGCTGGAGGAGCTCTGGGCCGACGCTCCGCACAAGGAATACAAGGAGAGACGCGTTCCTAAAACAAAAAAGACAGAGACAGATGCCGAATAACGCAAATTCGCCGAAAGGCAATGATCCAAGAAGGAAGGTTATCCGCGTGAGATTCAATTTCTCGTGGCTTTACCTTATTCTCATTCTTGGCATAGGTTGGCTGCTGCTCAACAACAGCGGGGCCAATCCTCAGAAGATAGAATGGGCCGAGGTCCAGGAGATGTTCCTCAAGGGCGACATCAAGGAGATTGATTTCGTGAGGAACGACTTCAAGGGCAACATAACAGTGCGCCCGGACAGGCTCAACAAATATGCGGACAAGTTTGGCGGCAAGGTTCCGCCGAGCTCGCCTCATTTCATATTCCTTGTCTCAGACAAGTTCGACGCCGAGAAGGAGTTCGGTGAACTGAACGCCAAGCTTACTCCGGATGAGAGTCAGGTCAAGATCGTGATGGAGAACGACAGCAGGATGTGGTCAAACGTCCTTGAATGGATAATATTCCCGATTCTGCTCATCGTTATGTGGATCTGGATGTTCCGAGGTTTCAGCAGGAATATGGGTGGAGGCAACGGCGGCCCCGGCGGAGTGTTCAATGTCGGGAAATCCACCGGCAAGCTCGCCGACAAGGAGAAGGTCAACGTCACGTTCAAGGATGTCGCCGGTCTTTACGGTGCCAAGGAAGAGGTGATGGAGATCGTGGACTTCCTCAAGAATCCTAAGAAATATACCGCCCTCGGAGGAAAAATCCCTAAGGGAGCCCTTCTGGTAGGCCCTCCGGGCACAGGTAAGACATTGCTAGCCAAGGCTGTGGCCGGAGAGGCGAACGTTCCGTTCTTCTCGATTTCCGGTTCGGATTTCGTTGAGATGTTCGTTGGCGTCGGCGCATCCAGAGTCCGTGACCTGTTCCGTCAGGCAAAGGAAAAAGCTCCTTGCATCGTGTTCATCGACGAGATCGACGCTGTCGGAAGGGCCAGAGGCAAGAATGTTGGATTCTCTTCAAATGACGAGCGCGAGAACACTCTCAACCAGCTTCTTACCGAGATGGACGGATTCGATACGAATTCCGGTGTGATCATCCTCGCCGCGACAAACAGGGCAGACATCCTCGACAAGGCGCTTCTGCGAGCCGGACGTTTCGACCGCCAGATCCACGTGGATCTTCCGGAACTGAAGGAAAGGGAGGAGATATTCAAGGTTCACACCCGCAACCTCAAGGTCGCTCAGGATTTCGACCTCGGATTTATGGCCCAGCACACGCCGGGCTTCTCCGGAGCCGACATCGCCAATGTCTGCAACGAGGCTGCCCTCACTGCCGCCAGACGCGACAAGAAGGAGATTGACCGTCAGGATTTCCTTGACGCTGTCGACAGGATTGTCGGCGGACTTGAGCGCAAGGGATCGATAATGACTCCGGCGGAGAAGAGGACGACGGCTTACCACGAGGCAGGACACGCCACCGTCGGCTGGCTGTTGCCGTACTCGGATCCGGTGTTCAAGGTCAGTCTCATCCCGAGAGGGGATGCGCTCGGTCTTACCTGGTACCTGCCTGACGAGAGAAAAATCCTGTCCAAGTCCTACCTTATGGACAAGATGTGCGCCTTGATCGGCGGACGTGTGGCGGAGGAGATCATCAACGGCGAGCCGGCAACCGGCGCGCTCAACGACCTGGAAAGGCTTACCCGTATGGCCTACAATATGGTTCAGTACTATGGTATGAGCGAGAAGGTCGGCGAGGTTTCGTTCTATGACTCGACCGGATCGAGAGGCTACGACCTCACAAAGCCTTACAGCGAGAAGACCGCCGAGCTTATGGACCAGGAGGTCAAGGATCTTGTCAAGGAGATCCACGACAGGACCTACAGGATACTGACCGAGCATAAGGAAGGCTTTGTCAAGATGGCTCAGATTCTTCTTGATAAAGAGGTGATCTTTGCCGAGGACATCGAGAAGATTTTCGGTCCGAAGGTCAAACCGACCGATGATAGCGAAAATCCGGCTCAAAAGGAAACCGAGGTAACAGAAAACGAAAATGAATAACGTTGTCGTCAGATCGATTTCAGGCGTGGTCTTCATCCTTGCGATGTTGGCCTGCCTGATGTTCAATAAGTTCCTGTTCGCCGGACTGATAATATTCATAATGTCCGTGATGCTGCTGGAATTCTACCACATCACGATGGGGAACAGCTACACATTCTCAAAGGTGTTGGCGATCATCGCCGCGATCTTCCTTTTCGGACTGCTGTTCGCCACGGCCTCCTATCATATTCCGATAAGATTCGTGGCTTTCGCGATGGTTCCGATCTTCATCGTGATGATCAACTCGCTGTACGTCAAGGACAAGGAGGAATATGGCAAATTCTCGAACATCTACACTGGGCTTTTATACATCGCGGTTCCGATAGCGCTCTCAAACCTCATCGCCTTCGACAAGGCCGGGAACTTCAGCGGCAACCTGCTTTTGTGCTTTTTCATCATAATATGGTGCTCGGATGTCGGGGCGTTCGCCTTTGGAATATCTCTCGGCAAGATATTCCCGCAAAAACTCTTTCCGTCCGTGTCTCCAAAGAAGACCTGGATAGGATTCATCGGCGGACTTGTCAGCTCTGTTCTGGCGGCGTTCGCTCTTTATGAGTTCGGAATATTAAAGTTCCCGCTTATCCACTGTCTCATCCTGTCACTTATAATGTCTGTGACCGGAGTGTATGGCGACCTGTTTGAGTCTCAATGGAAAAGAGTGTACGGTGTCAAGGACTCAGGAAAGATCATCCCTGGACACGGAGGCTTTCTGGACAGGTTCGACAGCACGCTGATGGCGATGCCGTTCGGGGCGATCTATCTGGCGATCTTTGACCTGCTCTGATTAATAATAACTTGATAATCAATTAATGAATATACAAACAACGATATGAAGAAGATAATTGTTGACAAGGACTCGCACGGAACGATAGGCTTCAACTGGGCTGTGATAGCGGTCCTGATAGTGTGCGCATTGATATTCATACCAAATCTGTTCATTTCAATCCCGATCACGGTAATCCTGCTCGCCTTTGCTTTCTTTGTTTTCTGGTTCCACAGGGTTCCGGACAGGGAGACACCTGAAGGGGACGACAGGATGATTACCTCCGTGGCCGACGGCAAGGTTGTTATTGTTGACCGGGTCTATGAGAAGGAATATTTCAAAGACGACCGCATACAGGTTTCAGTGTATATGGACTTCTTCGATGTCCACACTAATTTCTGGCCTATGGACGGTGTGATTTCCTACTATAAATATCATCCGGGAAAGTATTTGCTTGCCTTCCTGCCAAAGGCCTCGGAAAAGAATGAACATTCATCCACGGCAATCTGCAATGAGCACGGTGAGATTCTGTTCAGGCAGATAGCCGGCACTTTCGCCAGAAGGATTGTCTGCTACTCGATAGAAAATGCCGAGGTAGAGAGGGGATTGCAGTGCGGGATCATCAAGTTCGGATCACGAATCGACATATTCCTTCCGCTTGACGCTGATATCAAGGTGAAGGAAGGAGATTACACCCGTGCCTGCGAGACGGTTATCGCTGAACTTAAATAATTTACGACTGGTCTTTCTCGATCAGTTCAACAAGACGATCGATGGCTTCCGTGTCCTGAATATGCTTCAGCACGGGAGTCTTTCCTTTATAGATGGTGACCTTGTGGTTGCCTTCGCCGACATATCCCCAATCAGCGTCGGCCATCTCACCGGGACCGTTCACGATGCAGCCCATCACGGCGATGACGGTATTCTTAAGATGAGAAGTCCTCGCTTTAACTTCCTCGAACGCTTTCTGTAGGTCGTACATAGTTCGCCCGCAACCTGGACAAGCGACATATTCCGGTTTATAGAAACGCCTTCTGGCAGCCTGCATCAACTCATCGACAAGATAGGATCCGATTCCGGATTCCTGAATCGAAATCTTGTCGCCAGTTTCGTCTTGATAAGTGCCCGTGAGTTCGAGCTCGTCCAAAGTCTTGTCCAGCAGCCTCTTGCCGAAATCACACGCGGCATCTAACAAAAGTGTTTCCCGTGATGGAGAGTCGTAAACAGCGACAGCCTTGCGTCCCTGAATGTTTATGGAAGTCATAGAGGAGACAATCTTGTGCCCATAACGTGCGGCAAGATAACGCGCGGCCGGAAGCTCATCCTCAGGATCCTCGGTAAGAGAGACGCGAACCGTGTCACCTATTCCTTCGGACAACAAGGTAGAGATCCCGACACAGGACTTGATCCTGCCGCTGTCTCCGTTGCCGGCCTCCGTCACACCGACGTGAAGAGGGTAAATCACCCCGTTTTCCTTCATCGCGGCCATCAGTTTTCGGTACGCTTCGACCATAACAATAGTGTTACTTGACTTAAGCGACACCACAACATTATGGAAATCAGCCTCTTCACACATCTTCAACCATTCCAAGGCAGCCTTGGCCATCGCCTCCGGAGTGTTGCCGTATAGATTGGTGATGTAGTCGCCCAAAGAACCGTGATTGACACCTATACGTATTGCCGTTCCGTTCTCCCGGCAGACTTCGATGAGTCTGGCGAACTGTTTACGGGCTTCATTGTGATCCCTGTGGAAATTACCGGGATTGATTCTGACCTTCTCCACAAACGGGGCGACCATAATCGCTGTCTGTGAGGAAAAATGGATGTCGGCCACTATCGGTACATTGATTCCGAGCTCCTTCAACCGAGATTTAATTGACTTCACACACTCCACATCAGCGGGTCCCGGCACGGTTATGCGGATCATTTCCGAGCCGGCCTCATAAAGCCTGACACACTGAGCCACAGTGGCTTCCACGTCATTCGTGTGGGTGTTGCACATTGTCTGGACAACTATCGGATTCCCTCCTCCGATAAGCACGTTGCCTGCCTTGGCTGTCAAATATCTCATTATTCTACTGGTTTTGGAGTTGGATTATAGACTTGGTTGTAAGCCTCACGCCTGAGCTGAGCCTTTCCTCGCCCGGTCCTTCTTGTAAGCTGGAAATAAACTCCGGCAGTGGCCATAATGTCGAAAGGATATGCGAACCGGTAATAGTCCTTGCTGACATAGTCTGGATCGTAGATGGTTCCCCACGAATATCTTACATTTACATTGAAGTGAAATTCGAAAGGATCGAAGACAAGGCCGAATCCCACTCCGCCGCACAGGCCATAGTCAAAGCGCCGGTCAGTGTCCAGGAAGGAATTGACGATCGACTCGTCAACCCCGTCTCCGGTACGCTTGATATTCAGCCTGTAGCCGCCATAGATTCCGGCGTCCGCCATAATTGTGTAATGCAGACCGTCAAGATGCAGATGGGCCATCAATGGAACCTCGGCCACATCCATTATGGCCTCAGTGGCACCTTCGATGTTGTAAGTGGTCTTGGTGTCCTTGTTCTCCTTGAACTTGTAGCCCTCGTGGCTGTAGCGGAATCCTACCTTGAAGCCGAAGTACGGCAGATAATTGAACATCTTCCCGTACCGTGTGTAGAATATTCCGAAAGTGTTCGGAGAGAAGAGGTTCGTCTGAGTCTGAGGCGGATTGAAGAGCATTCTGCTGAACGAGACACCGTACTCGACACCTATCATCGAATAGTCGTTGAGCTCAAAGACCCTGTTCACTTTGACCGTGTCCAGATATATGTCTGAATATAGATCCGCCTTCAAAGTGTCCGCAGATACGGCCTTAGTCGAGTCCAATGGATTTTGGGCAAGACAAAGCGCGCAAGGCATAAGCAAGACAACAGACAGCAAATATTTCTTTATTATCCTCATCTCTTTCCTTATTGATTGAAGAATGTGGCAAGATCAAGATCCTGACTGATTTCGCTGCGTTCCGGAATCTCGAACAGGTCACTGTCCTTGGTCATCAGGAACTTGACCTTCTCAGGCTGCTTGTGCGCAAGCAGGTTGCCGGTGTCCACAATTCCGTTCCGGTTAAGGTCCTCTGTAATCCTTATGGAATACTTGCCCTTTTTCAAATACGGGAACAAAAGCGCCGAGTCATTGTCAACTATATAATTGCGCAGAACAGAGCTTCTCCTCTCGTCCAGAAGGTCCACGATGTACCTGTTCCCATTCACTCCTGTAAGGTTCAAGGTGAAAGAGCTCAGCTCGTCATCCTTCGGCAGAGCCACCTTGACCTCGGTGCTGTCGTTCCAGAAACCGTTTATGTCCTTGAACGTCCTTTGGGGAACCTTGAAGACATATTCATAGCCGGACTGGATCTTGACCTGCGGGACAATGTCATATTTCCTGAGGTTCAGGGAATCCCTTGTGATTGTGAATTTCTCGGTCTGCTCCTTCTGCTTAGGATTTATTGACTTGAATATCAACGAGTCGAAGCTGCCAAGAATAGGAGGAAAGTCAAATGTCAGCGAGATGCCGTACTGTTCAAAGGTCTCCGGCTCGGCCTTCAGGGTCAAGGCGCAGATTGTGTCCTTGTGCTCGATCTTTTTCCTGGCCGAACGGGATTTCGGCTTCTTCTCATCGACCAGACTGACTTTTTCGGTCACCGGCTGCAAAGTTCCCAAAGTATCTGTCTTCCAGTATTTGACGCACAGATGTAGCGAATCAGGCATTGCCCTCTGGTCATTCAGCCACAGAAGGAGACTGTCTTTCTCGATGTTGAACTCTGTGATCACCTTGCTGGCCGGATAACCTTGGAACCACAGAGAATCAATCCTGGTTCCCGGCGCCATAAAGGTGACGTACGCCGCCCTGTCCGCTGTCCTGGCCTTGTTCATCAAGAGCTGTTTCGAAGGCTTTTCCCTGAACACATTCAGTTTGATCTCTGATTTCCTGGCCAGACAGGAGGTCGTGTCCTTCATATCGTATTTCATCAGCTCGGGCACCGAGTCGTTCACGACATTGACCGGTCGGAAAAGCGTGTCCAGGAAGGCGATCCTGTCCTCGTCCGGATCATAGATGTTGTTCCCGTTGCCATCCACCACGGCATACACCCGGAAAAGCGTGTCCTGAATATTCCTGAGCGCGAAGTAGCCCCAGTCATCGGTTTTGACGGCGGCCACCGGCCTTTCAAGGAACACGGCTGAGTCACGGTGATCCTTGAAAAGCATCACTGTCGCTCCCTTGAGCGGCTTAAGCGTGTTGCAGTCCTGCACCGTGCCTGTGATGTACATCGAGTCTATCACGGTTCCAGTAGAGAATACGGTCGTGAATCCAGGGAACATATTCCCTTCATTGTTGTCGGCAATGGCTCCTGTCAAGTCGAGGGTGTAGGTGGTGTTCGGAAGCAGGTCTTCCTCAAAATACACTACCACGCTCTTGCCCTTTATCTTATATTTCGGACTTTTTTTCTGGGGAGGGGAGAGGAAGATACCTTTAGGGTCCTTGACAACGACATATTCATTGAAAGTGAACACAACCTTGGTGCCGTGCAAAGGCACGGACACTGAGCCGACAGCCGGAGTCACCCTCCTGACCACAGGGGGGATTGTGTCCTTAAGCCCTCCGGTCGGAGCCTGTGTCGTGTTGGCGCAGGATGGCTGGAACACGGACAGAACCAGCAGCGCGGCCGCCGGAACAAGTGGAAAAAACCTTGTGAGAAAATTTTTCATCGCGGATCGTGTATATTCAAAAATCAGGCTCAGATTTCGGTTCTGACCACACTTTTTATACCATCAATTGAATTCAGCTTGCGGATCATCCTTTCCAAAGCGTCCCTGTCGTGGACATAAAGATCTATGTAGCCGGAGAATATGCCGCCATCGGTGCTGAGATAGACCTTGCGCATATTCACGCCCATCACAAGGGATATGTAACGGGAGATCTCGTTCAGCAGACCGACCCTGTCCAAACCCTTTATTGACAGGCGTACCGGGAAGGACTGCGCCTCGTCGTCGTCCCACTGAGGCACTACGACCCAGTCTCCGTGCTTGGAGGCTATGCTGTCTGCGACAGGGCAGGATTTCTTGTGAACGGTGACGGTTCCGTCAGGTGATTTGATTCCGATGACAGGATCGCCAGGTATCGGACGGCAACAGGATGCGATGACATAGTCATTCTTCCCCTTCTTCGGAGCTTCCTTCTTCCTGCCGAACCACCATTGGAACCACGAATGACTCTTGTCAGCCTTACCGGAGGCCAAGACTTCGGAAAGGTCGCCAAGCTTGATGATTCCTATTCCGATACGGAAAAACATCTCTTCGGAATTGCCGCCAGGAATGGAGAAATGCTCCAATAATATTCCTATGGAATCATTGTTCATTCTATATCCCAGTGACTCAAGCTGCTCGGAAAGCATCTTCTTTCCCAATTCGGCGATCTCTTTCTTACGCCCCTTGAAATAATCAATAACGATATTCCGGGCGTGCCTTGTCACAAGGAACTGGAGCCACTCGCGCTTCGGTTGCTCGACCTCGGCGGTTATGATCTCTACCTGATCGCCACTTTTAAGAATATGCGAAAGCGGAACCAGTTTCATATTCACCTTGGCGGCTATGGCCTTGTTGCCTATCTCGGTATGTATGCCGTAGGCGAAGTCAAGAACCGTGGCTCCCTTAAGAATGGATTTCTGGTCGCCTTTAGGCGTAAAAACGGTTATCTCACTGCTGGTTAAATCATTGTGTATGATATCCAATAGTTCCAAAGCGTTCACGTCCGGATTGACAAGAATCTCCTTCACCTTGGCCAGCCACTTGTCCATCTCGCTGTCGTTCTCGCTGATGTAGCCCTCCTGCTTGTAGGTCCAATGGGCGGCGATGCCCTTCTCGGCGATGTCATCCATTCGCTTTGAGCGGATCTGGACCTCTATCCATATTCCCGTGTCACTCATCAGAGTGCAGTGAAGCGCCTCATAGCCATTGCTTTTCGGATGCTTCACCCAATCGCGGACACGGTCCGGCTTGTAGCGGTATATTCCTGTGATTATTGAGAATATATGATAGCACTGGTCGCGCTCGCTCTCCTTGGCGTCTGCCGGCGGTGTGAAGACAATCCTCAGAGCATAAAGGTCATAGACTTGGTCAAAGGTGATGTTCTTGGTCTGCATCTTGTGCCAGACCGAATATGGAGTCTTGACCCTTTTGCGTATCTCGAAATTGAATCCGGCTTTTTTCAAGGCCTCGTCTATCGGAGTTATGAAGTCGTCTATCTGCTTGCCTCTGCCGCTAAGGTTGGTGTTGATCAACCCGCTTATCTCTTTGTAAGCGTCAGGCTCCTTGTACTTCAGCCAGATGTTCTCCATCTCCGACTTGATCTCATAAAGGCCAAGCCGATGAGCGAGCGGAATGAATATGAACATCGTCTCGCTGAGGATCTTATCCCGCTTGTATTCAGGCATATACTCGATCGTCCTGCAATTATGGAGACGGTCGGCGAGCTTTATCAGAACGACCCGCACGTCATCATTCAATGTCAGCAGGATCCGTTTGAAGTTCTCCGCCTGAAGGCTCTTCGCATTGGCATCGCCCAGTTTCTTGCTGCGGTCCTCGTTGTCGAGCACGTTCTTGATCTTGGTCAGGCCGTCCACAAGACTTGCGATCTTGTCACCGAAGAGCTTGCGTATGTCATCCACCGTATAGTCAGTGTCTTCCACGACATCGTGGAGCAAGGCGGCCGCGATGGACTTGTACCCAAGCCCGATGTCGCTCACGACAATTTTTGCTACCTCGATAGGATGGATTATGTATGGCCCGCCAGAGCGGCGACGGACATTCTTATGGGCTTCATTCGCGAAATCGAACGCTTTCTGGACCACGTCCAGCTCCTGCTGGTTCGCGCAGCGTTTCTCCGCCGCGGCCTTCAGCTGGGCGTAACTCTGACGAATCAGTTCGTAGTCTTGTTCTGTGAATTGTGAGAAACTCATATTTCAACCAAATCTTTGTCACTATCCAAACCTGCGGGAATGCCGTCGCCTTCCTCCAAAGTCTGGAAAGTGTATGAAAACTGTGCTCCGTACATTATTATAAGCCATCCGAACCTCATCCAAACCATAAAGAGGGGAATGGCGGCGATTGTTCCGTAAACAGCGTTGAGACGCATCACAAACACCTGGGTCTCAAGGTAAAGATATTGCAGCGCCGTGAACGCGACACCTGCGATGACCGCGGCTTTGAAGGCATTGGAATATTTCACATCCACGGCAGGAATATACTTGTACATAGCCGAGAATATCAAAGTGGCCACGACACCCGTGATGACCCAGCCAAAGAAAGACTTTATCGAAGCAGTGACCCCGATCCAGTTTGGAATCAGATCCAGAACGTGCGAGTACACGATCGTTCCTGAATATAGGATCAACACCACGAACGGGGTCAGGAACAGCAGGACGAGATCAAATCCGAAACTCTTTATGAACGGTCTTTTCCTGACTCTCCACACATTGTTGAAGACGGTCTCCACGCGCATCATCATCCAGATGACGAGCCAGACGAAAGTCAAGGCGCTGACGAGACCGAAAATGTCATTGGTGGCCGAAGAAAGGATCTTGTCGGCGGAATTGAGCACGGTGTCGATGATTCCTTGATTGACATTGGCCGAATAGAGAACCTCCTTCAGCTTGTCCGCGAGACCGAAACCGTTGGTGACAGCGAACGCGACAGCGATGAAAGGCACGAAAGCCATAGTGCAGAAATAGCTCAGAGCCACTGTCTGGAAACCTATGGCGTGGTCCGCGAAATCCTTGAATGTCTTTGTGACAATCCTGCTCAGGTTGACAAACCGTGCCTTGGCCTTGGACAACTCCGTCACCTCGATGTCCCAGATGTCCTCACGGAAGAACTTCACCGTCCTCCGCAACCAACGCACAATGTTATTTATCAAAACCTTAAGCATTAATATTCAATTAAAACATTCCCGAGAACAGGTCTGGTTCAACTTCCTTTGCGGCGGTGCCGCCGACGGCCTGAGGAAGCATATTCCTGAACTCTTCCTCGCTGATGATCCTGACGCCAAGGTCACCGGCCTTTTTCATCTTCTCCGGGCCCGGCTTGCTTCCTGCCAGAAGGTATGAGGTCTTGCCGCTGACAGAGGAGCTGTTCTTCCCACCGTTAGCCTCGATAAGGCGCTTCATCTCGTCCCTTGAGACGCTGAAATTGCCGGAGATCACAATAGTCATTCCGGCCAAAGCGTCTGACGCGGCAGCCTTCGCTTCCATTGAGAACTGGATTCCTGCCGTTTTAAGCCTCTCAATGTCAGTAAGATGCTTGGAATTACGGAAATATTCAAAAACACTGTCAGCGATCACCTCGCCGACATCCTGGACCTCAAGCAACTGTTCCTTTGTGGCGGTTGCGATCGCGTCTATATTCCCGAAATGACGTGCGATCTCCTTTGCCGTGGTCTCTCCGACATAACGGATTCCGAGGGCGAACAGTACGTGGTCGAAAGTCACTTTCCTTGATGCCTCAAGACTGCTAAGAAAGCGTGCGGCCGAGCGTTCCTTCCATCCGTCCAGCAAGAGCAACTGCCCTTTGGTCAATGAATAGAAGTCCGCAGGAGTCCTGACAAGCCCGAGGTTGTACATCTGCTCGATCGTAGCGTCTCCCGCAAGCACATTCATCGCCTTGCGGCTGAGGAAGTGAACCAGTTTGCCCTTAATCTGGGTAGGGCAGCCGTCAATGTTCGGACAGAACCACTTGGCCTCGTCATCTTCCTTGACCAACGCCGTCCCGCAGTCCGGGCAAACCTCCGGGAACACTGGTCTGACAGCGTCCGAAGGCCTGAGCGAGAGATCGACATCTATGATCTTAGGGATGATCTCACCTCCTTTGATGACTGTCACCGTGTCGCCGACACGGATGTCCATCTGCGAGATAAAGTCCTGATTGTTAAGGGTTGCCCTCTTCACGACCGTGCCGGCCAACTGGACCGGTGCCAGATTAGCGACCGGAGTCACAGCTCCCGTGCGGCCGACCTGATAGGTGATGGAGAGCAGTTTCGTGTGCGCCTCCTCCGCCTGAAACTTGAACGCCACCGCCCAGCGCGGTGACTTGGCCGTGTAGCCAAGCGCGCTCTGATAGGCCAGCTCATTGATCTTGATCACGATTCCGTCGGTGGCGTACGGAAGGAACTTCCTTTCGGTGTCCCAATAATGGATATATTCCTCAATCTCGTCTATTCCGTGGACGATCTTCCTCTTGTCGGAAATCGGCAGCCCCCACGAGGCCGCGGCGTTCAGAGCGTCATTATGCGTGGCGAACGAAACGCTCTGGCTTGGAATATGATAGAGCGTGCACATCAGCCCTCTCCTCGCGACCTCGGACGGGTCAAGCAGTTTCAACGAACCAGAGGCCGCGTTCCTCGGATTGGCGAAAGGCGGATCCTCATTGTCCTCGCGCTCCTTGTTCAGTCGGTCAAATGAATCGTACGGCATCAGCACCTCGCCCCTGATCTCAAACTCCTCCGGCCAGCCGGTACCTTTCAATTTTTCGGGAATATTACTGATTTTAAGAGCATTGGCCGTCACGTCATCCCCGACCACACCGTCACCTCTGGTCAAAGCCCTGAACAGTTTCCCGTTCCGGTAGGTCAGGCAGATAGCCGTGCCATCGAACTTCAGCTCGCAGGAATATGTGAACTTCACCTCTCCGAGATCCTTTTCGGCCCGGCGCACGAAATCCTCTATCTCACCGATGTTGTACGTGTTGCCGAGGGAGAGCATCGGGTACTTGTGCGGGTACTGGGCGAATTCCTTGCGGACGGCAGGCTCGGCGTTCGTCCCCATACTTTGGTCAAGGTCGCTGCCGACCTTCTGGGTAGGGGAGTCAGGAGTGAGGAGGTCAGGATATTCCTTCTCCAGATCCTCCAGCTCGCGCATCAGGTGGTCATATTCAAAATCGCTCATCGTCGGAGCGTTGTCCACATAGTACCGCCTGCTGTTCTCCCTGAGGGTGTTCCGGAGTTCCTCGACACGTATTTTGGCCTGCTCGTGATCCATATCAGCAAAGTTCTTTGTAAAGAATACAAATTTAACGAAAATTGTCGGCTTTCCGTTCAAAAGAATCAAGAAGTTGGCCGAAATTTCACCTTGAACTACTTTTTTGAAAAGTTAAAACTGTTTCTTAAATTTGTGCCCGGTTTTACGAACATACAAATTTCTAAATCATTCGTATATGAAAGATTCAATCATCATTCTGTGCGGCGGCGGCCCGGCACCGGGAATGAACACCGTCGTGTTCTCTGTCGCCAAGACTTTCCTTTCCAACGGTTACAGGGTCATCGGACTTCACGAAGGCTACACCGGACTCTTCCGTAAGGAGGCCCGCACCGAAGACATCGATTTCTTCAAGGCTGACGCTTACTTCAACAGAGGTGGTTCCTACCTCCAGATGAGCCGTTTCAAGCCGACCAACGAGGATTTCGAGCGGAATTTCAACCTTGCCCTCTTCCAGGACAACAACGTGAAGCTTCTCGTGACCGTAGGCGGTGACGACACAGCCTCCACAGCCAACAGGATCGCCAAGTTCCTTGAGGCCAAGAACTATCCGATCCACAACATCCACGTCCCTAAGACGATCGATGACGACCTTCCATTGCCTCACAACGCCCCTACCTTCGGATTCAACTCCGCCAAGGACGAGGGAGCGCACATCGCCCGCACCGTTTACGAGGATGCCCGCACATCAGGCAACTGGCTTCTCATCTCAGCGATGGGACGCAGCGCAGGCCACCTTGCCCTCGGAATCGGCGAGGCCACACACTGCCCTATGACCATCATCCCTGAGATGTTCAACAACACCACGATCACCGTTGACAAGATCATCAAGCTCACCCTCTCAGCGATTATCAAGAGAAAGATTCTCGGCATTCCTTACGGTACTGTCGTTGTGGCTGAGGGTGTGTTCCACGATCTTGAGCCAGAGGACATCAAGGCCACCGGCGTTCATATGACCTATGACGAGCACGGCCACCCGGAGCTTGGTAAGATCTCCAAGGCTGTCCTCTTCAACGACATCCTTGAGAAAGAGTTCAAGAAGATCGGAATGAAGGTTAAGACCCGTCCTGTCGAGATCGGTTACGACGTTCGTTGCCAGGATCCTGTGGCTTACGACCTTTCTTACTGCACAGAACTCGCACTCGGAGTCTATGAGCTCTTCTCAAAGGGCGAGACCGGATGTATGGTCTATGTTGACGAGAACGGCAACGCCCAGCCTCTCTACCTGAAAGATCTCCAGAACGAGGAAGGCAAGATTCCTCCTCGCCGCGTGGACATCGAAGGCGGAATCGCCCGCAACTACTACGGACACATCTGCCACTACATCACTCCTGCTGACTACGAGGCCGCCAAGGCTTACGTCGCCAACCCTGAGGAGTACGACTTCAAGAAGATCCTTAACTGGTAAGCGATGAATATGTGAGGTTCAGTTAGTTGATCCTCACCATCGCACAGTCGTCAGATGACACTTCGACCTCGATCCGGGTTTCCGGGTCGAGTTTTTTTATGCCCAGATATTCGATTGCTTCCTTGGGTATGCGTATGGATATAACTTCCGGTCGCTGAGCCTGTCGAAGCGACTCTCCACCGGCGAAATCACAGAGGAACAACCAAGTCTCGGCCCCGTCCCCACGAAGGAACGCGAAATGCCGATCCGGATCAAATCCCGGCGAGTCATAGTTGCAGTAGCAAAGGTCAAACGTCTTTCCGGATGCCACCGCCGGAACCGAAGCCGCCATATTCAAAAACCTCCTCCACTTCTCAAGCAGCTCAGCCTCTTCCGGCGTAAGTCCCTCATTTGTATGAATATATTCAATCAGCCTTCCGATTGACGAAATCCTCCACCAATCGAATATGGTCGTCCTGCCATCCCGTCCGCTGAACCCTTCGGCGTCCATTCCGCGCTCGCCGATCTCCTCCCCGAAATAAACCATATACGGAGCCGTGTTCAGGAATATTCCCGCCCCCAGCGCCGCGAAAGTCCTTTGCGCGTCGCGGCCGAAGAAATCCGATGCGAAACGCTGCTCGTCGTGGTTCTCCAGAAAGTTCAGCATCCTCGGCTGCAACTCACCTAAAAACTGCCAGTTCCAAGTCAGACTTCTGGCCGTCCCGTGACCTTCCACAACTGCCCTTAGCGAATCGTAAAGACCAGACTTGTCGTAGAGGAAATCGAATCCAACCTCATTTATGTACCTGGAATACAACTCCTTCTGGTAAACCTCAGCTATGAATATGATCTCCGGGAACTCGGTCTTTATCTTCCCAATCAGCCACTGGAAGAACTGCCACGGCACCATCTCCACCATATCGCAGCGGAAACCGTCCACACCCTTGCCGCACCAGTAGCGCACAATCTCGTACATCTTGTCCCAAGTCTCGGTGTGGAAATCACAGTAATTCAGCCTGATGGTCTCGTACCAATCATTTACGGAAGGGGAGGGCGAGAAACAGTTGCCGGAAGCCTTGGCCGGATTCTCGTAATATGTCTGGCTGTCGAAAGGCAATCTTAGCGGCTGACCGGGATAGTAATAGAAATCGTTCTCCGGCCGCCAATGGACAGTCGGATCGTCATCAGCACCCAACGGCTTGATCTCGGGATGAACCAGACCGACCTTGCCGTAATCCCGTGACACGTGATTGGGAACGAAATCAATGACGACCTTGAGTCCGGCATTGTGACTCCGTTTCAACAACGCCTCAAACTCACCCATCCTTTCAGACGGATTGTCAGCGAGATACGGATTGACATCGTAATAGTCCGTAATCGCATAAGGCGAGCCGGCCGCACCTTTGACAATCTGGCTGTCGGATGCCGGGCACCCTTCTGCCGAGACCGTTGTGGCGTGCCGGATCACACCTGTGTACCAAACGTGGCTGACTCCCAGCGATTTGAAATACGACATCGTCTCGGAATCGAACTCCGAGAACTTTCCCTTTCCCCACAGCCTCGGGAGAACTTGATAGATGATCATTTTACCCATAACTAAAATCCGATCAAAGCCTTGCCTTTGTTTCTGTCAATGAATCCAGTGAGTCCGTCAACCTTCATTACCTTGGCGAACTTGCCGTTATATTCACAATCCAACCTTGCAAGCGCGTCAAAATCAATCATCCCCGAGCCGGCATATTGATCGACGGAAAGATAGCCGACCCCAAGCGAGGTGATGTTCTGGAAGAAATGTGTTCCTTGACTTGGGTCTATCCGGAATCCATCAATGCCATATTCAACGACCATCCTCGCGGCCGAGATATCTGTCCAGGCAACTGGCACTCCAAGGGTTGGAATCGACGATCCCCAACGTCCGGGACCTACCAGGAAATATGCCTCTCCCTTGGCGGCGAACCGGGCGTTGATCTCCGAAATCTCCTCCGCCATCAACGCGGTCTGCATCTTGTCGAACGATTCCGGACGGATTACCACAATGTGTGAAGACTCCGTGAAATACCCGTTGCCCAAAGCGTTGTCACTGCGTATCAATTTATTGGACACAATCGCCTCGGCATCCTCTATCGTGGAAGTCTGCGAACCGATTCCGCTGGAGACTGGACGGACCTGAAGCAGCTTAAGGTCAGCGACTTTCCCTGCCGAAGACTTGACCGGATCCACAGCGAACTCGATCTCGACCTCGCTCATCAGCTCATCCCGGCATATTGACATAATCTCCGAGAGAGCCTTGGCTAGAGGAAAACGGTCGTATTGGAATATTCCATCGAAGGAAACCACCCTTGCTCCTCTGATTCCTATGCCAGGCACCATCCTGTCATCCAATGCGTTATAGGTGGACGCCACAAGTTCCGGACGGTCATATTCAGTAAGCGCGTCTGCCACCGGGATCCTCCGTAAATTCACCCCGTCGTTTTTGGAAATCTTAAAGGCCGAAGGTCGCAGATCGAGCACGAACATCTCGTTCTGCGTGTCCCGTTGCGCCAGTTTAGGATTGGACAACTGGAGAATCTTCTTGGGGTGCAGAGGGTCAACACGTAAGGTACGGCCGCCGTCCACAACGGTCTTTCCCAGACCGAAAGCAACGTTCAGGACACCGTCGGTGGCTTTTTCGGATCCTATAGGGTAGGAGTTCAGCGAACGTCCCACACCGGACATCATCGGATAGAAATCGTGTCCGTGGACCGTTCCGCAGATTGTCTGCACGATAACGGCCATCTTCTCCTCTCCAAGCAGGTTTCCGCTGGCCTGGATGTAGTTACGGCTGCCCTTGAAGAACGTCGAGGCATAGACGCTCTTGATTGCCTTGCCTAATTCACGCAGCATCCTGTCCTTGTTCTCCACCGGAGGGCACATATAAGTCGCGTACACGCCTGCGAAAGGCTGATAGTTGCTGTCTTCCAACTTGGAACTTGAACGCACCGCCAGAGGACTGTCAACCGTGGCCAGAAAAGCCTTGAGGTTCTGAGTCAACTCTTCCGGAAGCGTGGATGCCACAAATTCAGAAAGAATCTCATCATCAGACAGTTCCGAGTCAATCACATATTGCAGGCCATTCTCAACGATGAATTTGTCGAACCAATCCGTCGTCAGCACGATGGTACGAGGGATTGACACTCGCAAGTCATCATATTTCTCTGACAATGAATATTTCTGGACAAGATGATTGAGAAAAGCCAAGCCTCTTGCCTTGCCTCCAAGTGAGCCTTCGCCGACGCGGGAGAACCAGTAATAATCCTGATAGGAATCCTTATGGAATTCCGTGATGATTCCCTGCCCGATGCTCCTGTGGTAACGTTGTATGTTGTCCAGAAGGAACTCTCTGAACTCCCCGGCATTCGTGTGATGCTCGGCCCTGAATGTCTCCGCAAGATTGAACAGCCCCCTGGCATACAGCCACTTCGAGAACATATTCCTGGAAGTGTTACTCATCAGCACGGCATCAGGAATGTCGTAGATGATCTTCTCCAGCTGGGAAAGGCTGGCCGCCCTTCCGCATTCAGCCCCGTTAGAGTCCCTGAACACGAAGTCACCGAATCCGAACTCCTCCTTCATATAATCTCCAAGCTGCAGGAACAGCGTGCTTGAATATTTCTTCAGGAATCCGACTCCGAGCTCAGCGGCGGTCTTGGCAAGGCTTCCTTGTGAGGACTGCAGCAGGACCGGCATCAGGGGATCATATTCACGGATGATCCTCACAAGGTCGATTCCGGCGTCAAGTTTCTCTGTCTTAGGATCATCACCCTTATGGAATACCATCCCGACATCGGAAATGACGCCCAGAAGATTCCTCCTGTACTTCTCAAAATAAGCGATAGCCTCTTCAAGGCAGGTGGCCAGGAATATCTTCGGCCTGGACCTCTTACGGTATTTCTTCTGGTCATCGTTAAGGGATTCCGTCAGGAACTCTCGGCTTTGCGTAAGCACAATCTTGTATAGCTCAGGAAGATAGTTCGAATAGTAACGGATCGAGTCTTCGACCAGAAGGATGCCTTTGACTCCGACCTCGAACACGTCGTTCTCCGCATTGGCCGCATCCTCCAGCAACTTGACGATGGCCAGAATCAGATCCGCGTTCCCGTGCCAGCTGAACACAAAGTCCACGCCTGGATGCGGAGACTCCAACACCCTCTGCCTTACCGCCTTGGAGTAGTGGATCAAAAGAATGAACGGGATTCCTCGCCCCTCATCCTTCAACCGCGAAGCGAACGGGAATATCTCCTTGTCCTGCTCGTTGTACATACAGATGATCATATCGATCTCCTCTTCGGAACCAATAATATCCCTGGCCTGTGCCGATGAGTTTGCCCAGATGAATTTAGGAGGATTGCTCAGGTTAAGCTCACGATACTCGTTCTTGACCTGATTCTCAATGCGTCCGTCCTCCTCAAGGGCGAAAGCGTCATAGTTGCTGCAGATCATCAGAATCTTCCGGATCCTGGACCGCATCAAGGATTCTTCGTTCATTTGCTTCGGTTTTTGCTAACGAACCGCAAATTACGAAAAATCCGCTGAATATTCTTGGAATATATGGACAAGATTTGCCTCAGGAGCCACTTTTCACACCCTGCGGCGGAACTCAGCTATGGTGATTGCGGTGGCTACAGCGGCGTTGAGAGACTCCGATCCTCTCTCGTCACGAGGCCAGGATGGTATGAAAAGCCTGTCCGTCACAAATTTGCCGACCTCGGCGGAAATCCCTTTGGCCTCGTTGCCGATCACGATGACGGAAGGGGAGACCATTCCTGTAGCCAACTCTTTGGCGTACATATCCTCGCCATCCAGAAAAGTACCGTACACATTGCCACCGGCGGCAGCGACAGCACCGCAATAGCCGCAAATGTCGCAATAATGGAACTTGACCCTGAATATGGCTCCCATCGTTGACTGCACCACCTTTGGATTGAATATGTCAACAGTGTCCTTAGAGGCATAGACCGCATCTATCCCGAACCAGTCGGCCGTGCGGATGATCGTGCCCAGATTGCCGGGATCCCTGATTCCATCCAGAGCCAGAAACAAACCCTTGGACGGCACGCTATGAATATTCCCGATTTCAATGTCGGCCGGTTTTCGGACAATGGCCAAAGCCGGAGAAGGGGATGACAGGAGACTCAGCCGTGCCATGGCCGCACTGCCGATTTCGTCAGCCCGATAGACCTTCTCGACCTCGAAAGACGACGCCAAAGCCTCGGCCACCATCTTCTCCCCTTCAACGATAAAAAGTCCGTTCTCGTCCCTGAACTTTTTCTGTTCAAGAGACTTGACGAACTTTATCTCATTGTGGGATACAGGTGACGTCATCGCTTAGAATCCGAGAATCTTAAGCATCGAGTCCGAACTCTGCTCCGGAGCGAAGACCCTTGTCGTGATCTTGCCGTCCTTGTCCTTGTCGATCAGGATGTGCTTAGGCGAAGGCTGGAGACAATGCTTTACTCCACCGTAACCGGAAATCGCCTCCTGATAGGCTCCCGTGTGGAAAAAGCCGATGTAGAGCGGATCCCTTCTGTTCTTCATCACAGGGAGGAAAATCGCGTTGGAGTGCGCCTCGGAGTTGTAGAAGTCCTTGCTGTCACAGGTAAGCCCGCCGATGAACACCCTGTGATATTCCTCATTCCATTTGTTGATAGGGAAGAGGATGAACCTTTGGTGCAGTCCCCAGGTGTCAGGGAGACTCGTCATAAACGAGTTGTCGATCATATACCAGCACTCGCGGTCATTCTGCTGCTTGACATCCAGCACCTTGAATATTGTCGCGCCGCTCTCGCCGACGGTGAAGTTGCCGAACTCCGTGTAGATGTCCGGAACCTGCACACCGTGGGAGTCGCACACGGACTTGATCTGGTACACGATCTCCTCGATCATATATTTGTAGTCATAATCGACTGCCAATGAAGTCTTTATAGGAAGACCTCCTCCGATATTCAAAGAATCAAGGTCCGGACATATCTGCTTGAGGTCGCAGTAGAGGTTCAGGCAGCGCGCCAGTTCGTTCCAGTAGTAGGAGGTGTCCCTGATGCCGGTGTTGATGAAGAAATGGAGCATCTTCAGCTTGAACTTAGGGTTCTTGCTGATGCCGTTGCGGTAGAACGGAATGATGTCCGAGTATCTGATTCCCAGACGGGAAGTGTAGAAATCGAATGAAGGCTCCTCCTCGGATGCGATGCGGATGCCAAGCTGCGCGGGAACATCGATCAGGTCGTCCAGATCCTCAAGCTCGTTCTTGTTGTCCAGCACAGGGATGATGTTGTGCCACCCCTCGTTGAGCATCGTGGCGATGTTCTGGATGTACTGCGGCCTCTTGAAGCCGTTGCAGATGATTATCAGGTTCTTGTCCACGAGCTTGTCTGCCTCCAGTTTGCGGATAAGATCCAGATCGTAGGCGGAGGATGTCTCCAGATGGACATCGCTCTTGAGAGCCTGCTCTATGACAAACTTGAACTGGGAACTCTTTGTGCAGTAGCAATAGTGATGGTCGCCCTCGTAGCTGACCTTTGACATTGCGTTGCGGAACATTCTCTTGGCCCTCTGGATCTGCGATGTGATCTTAGGGAGATAGGTGAGTTTCAACGGCGTGCCATATTCCTTGATGATTCCCATCATATCGATGTCATTGACGAAAAGATTGCCGTCCTCCACTCTGAATTCGTCCTGCGGAAAATCGAAAGTCTGATCCACAAGATCGATGTACTTGTTCTTCATCCTAAAAAAACTGTAAACCTATAATGTTCGACATAAGTAATGATCCGCCGATGATGCCTCATCCGGCTTCGGCGTGCAAATATAGGTACGAAAATTAATATTTTGACCCAAATTTGAAGAAAAATCAGAAAGGGTTGCTATTTTTGTAGAATATGATGGCAAAATCCTCGTTTTTTTCTTTGATGGCCACCCTGGCCACCGCCGCCGCGCTGAGTTTCTCGTGCAGCACTACACGTGTTCTTGAGGAGGGACAGTACCGCCTGGCATCCAACAAGGTGGAAGTCATAGGCGACAGCAAGTTCAACACAAAGAAAGTCGAGTCCTACATCAAACAGAAGCCGAACTCGTACATAATCTTCGGCTGGAATCCGTTCCTGAACATCTACAACTGGTCCGGCAGGAATCCCGACAAGGCCATCAACCGCTTCATCCGAAGTATCGGGACCGCGCCTGTGGTCTATCAGCCGTCTCAGGTCGAAGCCTCGATCGAGAACATCAACAGGCATCTTGAATATCTTGGCTACTACGGTTCGGACGTGCGGAGCGACATCGAGGTAAAAGGCCGGAAAGTTAATGTGACATATTCAATCACTCTTGGCAAACGGTTCAGGATAGGGGAGATAACCTATTCGGTGCCGGACGGAGAGTTCAAGGAGGATTTCATTGCCGACACTTCCGCGACCACAGTGCGGTCTGGCGACTACCTCTCCGAGGACGCTTTGGAAAAGGAGACGGAGCGCTGCGCCTCCGCTATGAGACGCAAAGGCTACTTCGGCTTCACTAAGAACTACTTCTCGTTCGAGGCTGACACTCTCAACTCCCCGGACACCGCCGGCCTTCTGATGATGGTCAAGGAATATACCAGGAACCAGACTCCTGAATATGCCCGTCCGCACCGGAAATATACCTTGGGCGAAGTCTCCATCTCCTACGACAAAGACCTGAGATTCAATGACAAGGTGCTTAGGAATATGTGCACTCTCCATCCCGGAGATCAGTACGATGAGAATGAGGTGAACACGACATATTCCAGGCTTTCCGCATTGAGGATGTTCAGCGGGGTCAATGTCTCCTTGAATCCTCGTGACTCCGGAATAGTGGACTGCGACATCAACCTCACCCGCTCAAGGATGCAGGGCTTCAAGGTCAATCTGGAAGGCTCCACGAACTCGACCGGCCTGATCGGCATATCGCCGCAGCTGAATTATTACCATAAGAACATATTCCACGGTGCCCAGTGGCTGAATCTGGGATTCCTCGGCAATTTCCAGTTCAAGTACGATGACAGGAGCGTCAAGTCCAACGAGTTCGGTGTCTCCGCCGGTCTGAGTTTCCCGGAGTTCCTCGGTCTGCCGAATTCCATATTCAAGGGACCGTCCGTGCCACGCACCGAAATCAACGCTTCATATAACTACCAGAACCGTCCTGAATATACGAGGAATATGATCTCGACATCCTACGGTTATTCTGGCTCTCTGCGTAACGGAAGGTTCTTCTACCAGTTCTACCCGATACAGGCCAAGATCGTCAGGCTGACGAATCTCGACCCGAACT
>ERZ1026860.19-NODE-19-length-116327-cov-8.974207_pt1 | contig 116327 bp, 106 predicted proteins | sample MGYA00380160_ERZ1026860 | MGnify/ENA primary metagenome ERZ1026860 (study PRJEB33269, sample SAMEA4719796) | human gut metagenome | biome: human-associated habitat; feature: organic feature; material: feces | place: Cameroon | collected 2013-10 ... | reverse complement strand
GGAGATGTGTATAAGAGACAGATTTAATACTATATCAAAACGTGTAACACATAGCATTATCTGCGGGAATTACGTCCAAAATTATAGGATTATCTGAAATTATCAATTAATAATGAGTTATTTATATTATCTTATATCTATTTATAGTTTGTGAGATATTCACGCGGCTTCACCATGTTGTTAACATTTGTAAAGTAACAGACATTTGGATTTATTTGAAATTCTATTTACCTTTGTAACATCATTGCTTACAACTATGAATTCACGTTTGTTACAATTTCTGAATGCCGAGAACATCACCCAGGCACAGTTCGCGAGCTCCATAGGAGTTGCCCGCGCAAGTATTTCGCACATAATCTCCGGAAGGAACAAACCGAGCTACGAATTCATCTCGGCAATGATGAAACAATATCCGCAGCTGAACCCGGAATGGCTAATCCTCGGAAAGGGAAGAATGTACAACGATGCCAACAGCCCGTCGCAGCAGGCTCCGGACAGCATCGGCGATGACTTGCTCTTTCCGACTGATTACGACTCCCCCGCATCTGCCGTTGTGCAGCCGGAAGTTCAGATGAAGCCTGTCCCGTCAAGAATGAATTCCAAAATCTTTCAGGACGGATCCCAGCTTGAAAGTAAGGCGACTCCGGAAACAAAGCATGAACCTGAGCAAAAGCCTCTGTCACAGCACCATGATATCTCGGCAACTTCTGTCGTAAAACAGACTTCCGAACGCCGAATCAGCAAAATAATAGTTTTCTTCGACGACGGAACATTTCAAGAAATGCACAGTTGACAAGTATCGACGATACATTTTCTGCCATACGCATGATTTTGTCGCAAAATTTGTGTATGTTTGCCGCCCGATCATTCTCCAGCAATACAATGCGAAAGAATTAATAGCTTCATGTATAAGACACTACTGAAATATTATCTTAGGCACAACTCCCCTGCTAAGGCCTTCAGGATTGCCACCGATGTGCTGACAGCAGTCAGGAGATTTCCGTTTGGTCGACAATTGGTCCGTATGCGCTACAAAAACGGGCTCAGAGCCGACCGCAAACGGAATATTTTCGGACTTGAATTCAGCAACCCTGTCGGGCTTGCTGCCTCAATAGACACTGAAGGTACTCTCTATAACATGCTGTCCGACTTTGGTTTCAGCTTTATAGAGATTGGACCTATGTCATACGTGGCACAGGACTACAACACCCCTATATGCTACCATTGCGGAGTTAAGAAAGCCATCGAACATCTGAGGTGTGACAAACCTGACTGCATAATCGCCGGCAACATAGCCAGAAGCCTCCAGAGCAAGGGTGCTGACATCATGAAAGACTATGAAGAGACGTTCGCGCTGCTCTACGATTTTGTCGACATGATCGTGATAAACCCCGGTTGTACAACAACGGAGACCACAGAGGACAGGCAGGACAAGGAGAACGGAATCACCTATTTGCCGGATGTCATCGACCGGCTTATGACAATGCGCTTGTACTATGACAGTAACAAGCCCGTACTCGTCCGCATCACGCCGGAAATTTCGCGTTCCCAGACAGAAGAACTAATCGAATGCTGCCTGAGTTCGGGAATTGACGGCATCGTGGCCGGCAGCACGCTAAGAAAAGATGACGACGGTGACGGTAGTGCCCTACGCGCAAAAAATGTTGAATTCATACGCTACATTGACGAGAAATCGCATGGGCTTTTGCCTATCATAGGCGTCGGGGGCGTAATGAACGGCACCCATGCTCAAGAAATGATCGATGCAGGAGCATCCCTCATTGAGGTGTACACGGGTTTCTTTCGAGAAGGACCATCAATAGTCAAGAACATTGTGAACAGCATCAAGGAATGAAACAGACAACGGCATCGATCTGCACAATTGGAGATGAAATTCTGATCGGGCAGATAGTAGACACAAATTCGTCAGTAATCTCACGAAAGCTGAACGAAATCGGGGTAACGGTTACTAGTATGGTCTCCATAGGCGACAATCGTGAGCAGATCATTGAAACGCTAAGTAAGGAATTGTCTTGTAATGACATAGTTATTGTTACCGGAGGGCTTGGTCCAACTAAAGATGACATAACTAAATCAGCTCTTGCAGAGCTTTCCGGCAGCACCGGCCACAGGCAGGACAAGATTCAGTTGGAGATTATTCATGAGATTCTGAGCTCGCGCGGGCTCGACGTTCTGGATACCAACATAGCCCAGGCATCGGTTCCGGACACCTGCGAGGTCATACCCAACCGCAGAGGGACGGCTCCAATTATGGTCTTTCCGTTTGCTCCTGACAGATTCGGGCACAAGGCAAGGCTTTATTCAATGCCTGGAGTCCCGTTCGAGACAGAAGCCGCCCTTCCCGATGTGATGGCGGACATACAGGAAAACTTTAATCTGGAGGCCATCACGCATAGGACGCTAATGACGTTCGGACTTGCAGAATCTGCCCTGTCAAAAAGGATAGAAAGATGGGAGACTGAACTTCCGCAGCGCATCCATCTTGCATATCTGCCTAATCCCCTGACAGGAGTGCGCCTCCGGCTTTCAATTTATGGAGGCAAGGAGGTGGAGAACGAGGCTGAACTTGATAGACAGGTTGCAGCTCTGCGCGATATGCTGGGGGACGTTATCTATGCGGATTGTGACAGCAACCTGCAGACTGAAATAGGCAGATTGCTGCTCGCTCGAGGAAAAACAGTAAGTGCCGCTGAATCCTGCACAGGGGGAAAGATCTCGGAACTCATGACATCAGTTCCCGGTTGCTCAGCCTATTATTTAGGCTCCGTCACTTCGTATGCCATTCCTGTCAAAGAGAAAGTGCTCGGCGTTCCGTCCGAAACCATAGAGACTCATGGAGTGGTCAGCAGCGAGGTCGCCGCGGCTATGGCGGAAGGTGTCAGGCGTCTCACCGGCAGTGACTATGCGGTGGCGACAACTGGGATTGCCGGACCGGGAGGCGGTACTCCAGGCAAGCCTGTCGGCCTGGTTTGGGTTGGCGTAGCCTCTGAAAAAGGAACAAGAACTGCCTCTTTTACCTATAAAAATGACCGCAAGCACAACATTGAGCGGTTTTCTGCCGCTGCGCTACATTTATTATGGGAAACAATCCGCAACGAATAGAACTTATTAGTAAATACATTTCAAAACAAAAATGTTTAATATTAAAACATTTCTGTTACATTACTTTTGTCAACAAATAACGAAAATTTATATAGCATTTCTTGCGAAATTTGAGTCACGCTAACAGGCGCAGGAAGTTGCCCCCGGCTATTGCCGCAATGTCCGTCTCCGAATAGCCTCGATTTCTAAGTTCCTCGAAGATTACCCCAAAACGGCTGCAGTCCTCAAGTCCCTCAGGAGTGACAGAAATTCCGTCAAAATCAGAACCGAGTCCGACATGCTCCGGACCGACAAGTGACACGGCGTGGTCGATGTGGTCCGCGATCCTCCTGAAGTTCGGGCGAGGCAGAGCTTTCAGTCTGTCTATACATTCATACCATGCCGTACGCCTGGAAATGTCACTTGGATCTGAAATGAATGCCCCCTCAATCGAGTCTATTTCGTCATCGTAACGGCTTAGCACCTGCGCAAAGTCCGCATCAAGAAACGACGGATAGAAGTTGATCTGGAGAACGCCACCTTGTTCCGCGAGGCTTCTAATCATCCCGTCGCTCAAGTTTCTCGGATGGCCGGCCAGTGCCCTGCAGCATGAATGCGTGGCTACAACGGGCTTCCGGCTGCACTCCAAGACATCATAGAACGAACGGTCAGAGATGTGAGAGACGTCCACAAGCACTCCGAGACGATTCATTTCCTTCACGACACTTTTTCCAAACGGACTAAGACCTCCCCATCGTCCGGCATCGCCGCTTGTGCAGGAATCACATATCTCATTGTCGCGTGAGTGCGTAAGGGTCATATATCTGACGCCCAACTCTGAAAACAGTCTCAGCAGTCCGAGATTTTTCTGAATCGGAGAACCGTTCTCGATAGCGAGAAACACTGAGACCTTCCCGGCTGCCTTGTTTCTGAAGGCATCTTCAGCGGTAGTTGCAATCGCTGCTACATCCGAATTCGCGGCGACCGCGTCCTTCGTACAGGCAATCAGCTCAAGTGCATACCGCGTGGCCGCATCTGGAGCCAGCGAACTGGGTATATACGCAGCAAAGAACGATGCGTCTACTCCCCCGCGCTGCAGCTTCGGAAAATCCACCTGGGCGCGCGCATCTTCCTTTCCGATGTCACGCAGCCTGTAAATCTGCGACGGCGTGTCGCAATGAGAATCCAATACAAACATTCAAATCAGCATTTTGAAGCTTAGATGCAGAAAGTCAAATAAAAGATGGAGAGCAAGGCTTGTGGAGAAGATGAAACCGCAGCTATCCGCTTTTATTTGGCTTTTTGCCTTTGGCGGACTGCCTCATACAACATAACAGCTGCAGCAATGGAGACATTCAGCGAGCCTATCTCCCCCGCCATCGGAATCGCAGCCTTGACATCAGCGAGTTCCAGCATCGCCGACGAGATTCCCTTGCCTTCCGAACCCATGATCACTGCGATTGGTCCCGTGAGATCAACGTTATAGATGTAATTGTCCACCTTCTCTGTGGCCGCAACGAGCCTGAATCCAGACTGCTTTAGGACATAGGCGGCATAGCGCAGATTGGGCACCCGGCAGGTGTCCATGCGCATAAGTGCGCCCGCCGAAGCCTTGATGGCCTCAGCATTGATTGCAGCGCCGCCCTTTGCCGGGACAATGATGCCATTGCCGCCGACACATTCAAGCGTACGTGCTATTGCCCCGAGGTTGCGCACATCGCTCACGCCGTCAAGAATTACAAGAATCGGGGATGCAGTCTTGGCCAAGGCATTGTTCACCATATCCTCCAGTCCTACATAGTCAATCTGGGAAATATAGGCGACCACGCCCTGATGCGTGCCGCGTACTGCCCTATTGAGTCTGTCTATTGGCACGAACTGGTATGGTATGTTCTTTTCGCCGAGCAAACCGTAGAGTTCGCGGAACTGCTGCCCTTCCAGACCCTGCTTGAGGAGCACCTTGTCAAAGCGACGCCCTGCCTTCACTGCCTCCATCACAGGGTGGATGCCATAAAGAAACTGCATTTTATCTTCTTCCATATTTATCTGTGTTACTTAATTTACAAATGTTAACTCAAGGATAACTCGAGTTCACTGCACATCTTGAACCAAAACAGACACTATACTTCAAGACTCTCGGACAACTCTGCCCACTCGTCTGTTTTGGCATCGAGATCACGCTTGAGTTCGAGGAATTCCCGAGTCAGTTCCATGTAATCATCGGATGGTGACGGCGCGGCAAGCACCCCTTCAATCTCTTTCATCCTAACCTGAATCTCATCTATTTTCTTTTCAAGAAATGAGATTCGGTTCCTAACCTTTCGTTCTTCCTTTGATATGAACTTCTTTGCCTGATATTCCTGCTGTGCAGCCTCTTTCTTTGCGGCAAGCTCTGCTACAACAGTCTGTTCTGCCTCCGGCTTGGCGTGGCGCTCCAATTCGTTGAGATTTTCGATGCGACGCGTCTCGAGGAAATCGCTCACGCCGCCAAGAAATTCCCGCACATGTCCGTCACGGAATTCATAGAGCTTGTCGGCAAGCCCGTCAAGGAAATCACGGTCATGGGAAACTATTATCAGCGTGCCGTCATAGGACTTGAGGGCCTGCTTCAAGATGTCCTTGGAAAGGATATCCATGTGATTCGTAGGCTCATCGAGCGCAAGGAGATTATAGGGACGAAGCATCAGTTTTGCCATAGCAAGACGTGCACGTTCCCCTCCGGAAAGAACAGCCACTTTCTTGTCAATATCCTCTCCCTTAAAAAGGAAAGCAGCCAGAATGTCGCGCAACTTCAGACGTATATCCCCCACAGCTATTCGGTCAAGAGTCTCATAGACAGTGTCGTTCTTGTCAAGGACATCTTCCTGATTTTGCGCATAATAGCCAATGCTGACATTATAGCCGACACGGGACTCCCCCTTCATCGCCTCCAATTCACCCATGATTGCCCTCATCAGTGTGGTCTTTCCCTCGCCATTCCTTCCGACAAGAGCAACCTTCTCTCCGCGTTTGACCTCGATGTTCGCACCGGAAAACACGACCTTGTCTCCATAGCCGAGCGTAAGATCCGTAGCCTTGTAGGCTATGTCTCCCGAGCGCGGCGCAGGAGGAAACTTCACGGCAAGTGTGGACTTGTCCTCCAGATCCACCTCGATGCGCTCCAGTTTCTCAAGCTGCTTCACTCGGGACTGTACCTGATTGGACTTTGTTGGTTTGTAGCGGAAACGCTCAATGAAATCTTCTGTCTTTTCAATCATCCGCTGCTGATTCTCGTAGGCCGCCTTCTGCTGGGCAATACGTTCCTTCCTGAGTTCCAGATACTTGCTGTAGGGAACCTTGTAGTCGTGTATGTGACCGAGCATAATCTCTACTGTCCGGTTTGTGACATTGTCCAGAAATTTCCTGTCGTGAGATATCAGCACCATTGAGCCACGATAATCCTTCAGATAGCCTTCGAGCCACTCGATAGACTCGATGTCAAGGTGGTTGGTCGGCTCATCAAGCAGAAGCACATCGGGCTTTCCGAGAAGTATCTTGGCCAATTCGATTCTCATGTTCCAGCCTTGGCTGAACGTTTCCGTCGCTCTCTGCAGTTCGTCATACTTGAACCCGAGACCCAATAGAGTACGCTCGGCAAGAACTTGAGGTGAGTCTGTCTTTATTATTGAAAGACGGTCATTTATGTCATTCAACGAGACTATGAGCCTCTGATATGCGTCCGATTCGTAATCCGTCCGCTCTGCAAGTTCTGCAGTGATGCGGTCCAGTTCGGCCTCCAGGTCGAACATTTCCTGAAAGGCAGTCATAGTCTCGTCAATCACAGACTTGCCCCGATGGTGTTCCATAATCTGCGGAAGATAGCCTATCTTCACGTCCGAAGGCACGGCAATCGTGCCGGATGTCGGTGTCTGAAATCCACATATCAACTTGAGTATAGTAGACTTGCCGGCACCATTCTTTCCGACCAAGCCAATCTTGTCCTGTTCGCTAATGTGAAAATTTATGTCGTCAAGAAGCGTGAAGCTCCCGTATGCAACCGTCAGTGAATTTATTGAAATCATTATCTCTTCCCTTTTATTTCTTACAATCCCCCGCTATCTGTCTCACTATTACCAGTTTCGACATCATCCGCATCCTCTTCCGGTTCGTCCTTCTCCTGTTCATCTTTGCGGCAGACAAGTATGCTGAACTCATAGAGCAGATAAAGCGGAATCGTCACCACAATCATGGACATTATGTCAGCGGGAGTAATCGCGGCAGCTATAATCATCAGTATAACAAGAGCATGCTTCCTATGGTTCTTCAATGTGCTGCGATGGAGCACCCCCATACTGGACAATGCGAGAATCACAGCTGGAAACTCAAACGCGAGACCCATGGAAAACACTGTAGAGAAGAATGTCGAAATATATGAACTCAGCGAAATAGTGTTCTTCACCATGCTGCTGACCGTATATCCCTGAAAAAAATCGATAATGAACGGGAGCAGGATGAAATAGCCCACGAGAAGACCGACATAAAAAAGAGTGCCTGCGAACAGGAATGCTTTACGTACCGGTTTCTTCTCTTTCTCATACAATGCCGGAGCTATGAATTTCCACAGTTCATAACATATGTACGGGGCACCGAGAACGATGGCTCCGAGCAGAGAAGTCTCAAGGTGAACCATGAACTGTGCCGTCAAGTCATAGTTTATCAGCGATATTTCCGGCGTCATCCCGAACAGACGATAGACGGGAAATGTCGGTTGTGTCGGAGCAAGGACAACAATGTCGAAGAACCAGTCCTTCAGGATAAAAAGAAGCAGAGCGAGCACAAGAACAAGACCCGCCGAGCGGAGAAGAACTCCCCTCAGCGCGTCAAGATGATCCCAAAAAGACATTTCTGCCTTACTGTCCCCGTCCATCGGAAAAACCTACTTTTTGTCTGCGTCCTTGATTTCCTCAGGAGTGGTGTCTATTTCTTTCTTTATTTCCTGAATCTCTTTGTCGGCATCCTTCATTCCCTGCTTGAAACTCTTCATTCCATGTCCTAGTCCGCGCATGAGTTCAGGGATTTTCCGACCTCCGAAAAGAAGAATAATGACAAGGGCGATAATAATAACCTGCCATGGGCCGAAAACTCCGAGTGGTAACATTGTCAACATAATCTGATTCGTTTTATCAAGTTAATAATATTCGTCATTCAAGCACAGGTCGTCCTATTCGTAGTACTTCCCTATCACTTCCAACAGGTCTTCCGGGCATCTGCGAGGGCGTCGCGTGTCCGCGTCTATGAAACCGAGCTTTACCGTACCTGTACAGAGCAGGACATCATCCTGGTTGTAGATTTCCGTCTCAAACAGCAGTTTCGCCGTCGGAAGTTGCGGAAGCCGCGTTACGATGCGCAAGGTGTCTCCAAGTCTGGCCGGAGCCTTGTATTGGGCCGAAACAGCTGCGACAGCGGTCATCACTCCCTCACGCTCCATCCGTTCAACAGGGAAACCGACATCCTGCATCAGCTTTGCCCTGCCGCACTCAAAGTAGCGTATGTAGTTCGAATGATGGACTATCGCCATCTGGTCAGTCTCGTAGTAACGGACTTCAAGATATAATGTAGATTCTATCATGTTACAAGCTGAATATATGTATTTTAACAGTCTATGATTTGTCTACTACATCAGGCTTTGAGAGCTTTGAGTGAATGCTCTATGCTCTCTATCTTCGAAAGTGCATCAGCCTCTTTCTTCCTCTCCGCGGCAACAACGGCCTCTGGAGCATGCGAAACAAATTTCTCGTTGGAGAGCTTTCCGCGCACGGACTTAAGGAATCCCTGAAGATACTTGAGTTCGCCCTCAAGCTTTGCTATCTCCTCCGTAGCGTCAACAAGCCCGTCAAACGGAACGAACACCTTGACAGTTCCCGCCATAAATGACACGCCGGCAAGTGATTCATCGATAGTGGTGACGTGCTGTATTTCGCTGACATTAGCAAGTTTAACTACAACCGGTCCCATTTCCTTAGAGAAGTCTCCTACAAAATATGCCTTGAGCGGTTCTTTGGGAGAGAGTCCTTTCTGCTGACGGATGTTCCTAATGCCGGCAACAACTTCTGTAGCAAGACCAAATGCGGCGATATACTCTGCATCGCTTTCTCCGGCAACAGGGTATCTTTCAAACATAATAGTTTCATTCTCTCCGCGTTCACGCACCGCATGCCAGAGTTCTTCGGTGATGAACGGCATAATCGGGTGTATCATCTTGAGAAGGTCCTCAAAGAACTCAAGCGTAGCCTCATAAGTCTTCGCATCGATCGGAGAACCATATGCCGGTTTCACAAGTTCAAGATACCAGGCGCAGAAATCATCCCAGAAGAACTTGTAGACAGCCATCAGTGCATCAGAAATCCTGAACTTTGCAAAATGGTCGTTTACTTCAGCCGTCACAGCATTGAGTTTGTTACCGAACCACTTGACAGCCACTTCGCAAGCGTCACTTTGCTCAAGTGAAGCATCAACCGTCCATCCGGTAATGAGCCTGAAGGCGTTCCAAATCTTGTTTCCGAAATTTCGTCCCTGCTCAATCTGGGACTCATCATATAGGATATCGTTTCCTGCCGAACTGCAAAGAAGCATTCCCAGACGCACGGCATCCGCGCCATACTTGGCGATGAGGTCGAGCGGATCCGGAGAGTTTCCCAGTGTCTTGCTCATCTTACGACCGAGTTTGTCGCGCACGATTCCGGTGAAATAGACATTGTGGAAAGGCTCCTCCTTCATGAACTCGTCGCCGGCCATAACCATTCTGGCGACCCAGAAGAAAATGATGTCAGGTCCTGTAACAAGGTCATTTGTAGGATAATAGTAAGCAAGGTCACGGTTCGGCTGATGCTCCGGGTGTCCCGGCATTTCCGGATCAAAGACAGAAATAGGCCAAAGCCATGATGAGAACCAGGTGTCAAGCACGTCATCGTCTTGATGGAGATCCGCTGCGGTCACGGCAGGATTCTTCTGCTGCGCAAGTTTCAAAGCCTCTTCGGCCGTGGACGCTACAACAAAGCTTCCGTCCGGAAGATAATATGCAGGAATGCGCTGCCCCCACCAAAGCTGACGTGATATGCACCAGTCATGCGCTGTCTCCATCCAATGGCGGTAGGTATTGCGGTACTTTTCCGGTATGAGCTTTATTCTTCCGCTCTCCACGCTTTCGAGAGCGGCCTTTGCCAAATCATCCATCTTGAGAAACCACTGTTTAGAGAGTTTCGGCTCAATGACGGCGTTCGTCCGTTCTGAATATCCTATAGGAGAAGTGTAATCGACTGTCTTCTCAAGATTTCCGGCTTCCTCAAGCATCTTGGCAATCTTCTTTCTCGCCACAAAACGATCCTCGCCAACAAGAATCTGAGCCTTTTCGTTTAGGCGGCCGTGGTCATCGATTATGTCAAGAACCGGAAGATTGTGACGCATTCCGATAGCGTAGTCGTTCACATCGTGAGCCGGAGTCACCTTGAGACATCCGGTTCCGAAATCCATCTCGACGTATGAATCCTCAATAATAGGTATCTCCTTGTTTATAAGAGGTATAATTACCTTTTTTCCGCGAAGCCACTCATACCTCGTGTCATCCGGATTGATACAGACAGCTGCATCGGCCATGATTGTTTCCGGACGGGTGGTCGCCACGACTATGTATTTGTCGGTCGGGTTGCCGTGTCCGTCGGAGACGAAGTATCTCATGTGATAGAACTTGCTGGCTGTGTCCTTATGGACAACTTCCTCGTCGCTGACTGCCGTGAGACCAACCGGGTCCCAGTTGACCATGCGCACACCTCTATATATAAGTCCCTTGTTGTAGAAGTAGACGAAGGTGTTGATCACAGCCTCACTCAGATCCGGATCCATAGTGAACTTGGTCCTGTCCCAATCACATGACGCACCGAGCTTGCGCAATTGACTGAGGATGATGCCGCCATGCTTTTCCTTCCATTCCCATGCATGCTTCATGAACTCGTCGCGGGAAAGGTCCTCTTTGCTGATGCCCTCAGCCTTGAGTTTGGCCACAACCTTGCTCTCGGTTGCGATTGAAGCATGGTCGGTCCCCGGAATCCAGCAGGCGTTCTTGCCGTCCATGCGTGCCTTGCGAATCAGCACATCGTTGATGGTGTTGTTGAGAACGTGCCCCATGTGAAGGATTCCCGTCACGTTAGGAGGCGGAATGACTATAGTGTAAGGCTCCCTTTCATCCGGCTCCGAGTGAAAGAACTTGTGTTTCAGCCAGTAGGCGTACCATTTGTCTTCGGTCTGTGCCGGATCGTACTTCGACTGCAATTCCATATATTTCCAATATTTTAAATTTCAATTTTCACTATCATGCGCCATTTCCACAGCAATTTCCACCATCGCACGTCATTCACCGCGCATAAACGTGCAAAGATACAATATTTTTGACTAACTTCGCGAGACAATACAATCTATATCTTTGAAAACGTAACGTGCAATTCAAAAATTATGGAAAACAACGACAACAAGCTTGACATCGAAATCCCTCACGACATCGCAAAAGGCTCATACTCGAACCTTGCCATCATCACTCACTCCCACAGCGAATTCATCCTTGACTTCGCGACCATGCTTCCTGGCCTGCCGAAAGCGAGCGTGAGCAACCGCCTGATTATGACACCGGAACATGCAAAGAGGCTTCTGATGGCACTGCAGGACAACATTCAGAAATACGAGTCCCAGTTCGGGACGATTTCATTCGGAAGAAACGGAGGTGACACATTCCCTATGGGAGGATTTGGAAACGGTTTCGGAAACGGTGCCAAGAGCTGATGGAGATGGTAAAAATTACAAACTCACAGCTCAAGGAGCTTGAAATTCCCGAAAAAGTCTACGAGAAGATTCTGAGAATCAAGGCTTTCACATTTGATATCGATGGAGTGATGACCGGCGGAAGCATCTTTGTCGCAGAAAGCGGAGACTTCCTGCGTACCTACAGCGCGAAGGATGGTTTCGGCCTCAGAATGGCGTCTATGGGTGGCTATAGGCTCGGTATCATAACAGGAGCACACTCGGATACAGTCGAAAAACGCTTCCGGTTCTTCGGTTTCGGCGGTACGGACATCTACCTTGCCTCAAAGGACAAGATTGCTGATTTCAACAAATTCTGCACAAAATACGCCCTGAAACCGGAGGAGGTCCTCTACTGCGGAGATGACGTTCCGGATGCGCCTGTTCTCGCGGCCTGCGGATTGGGCATCTGCCCCGCCGATGCCATGGAAGAAGCGAAACTCTGTGCTGACTATGTGTCGATTTTTCCGGCAGGAGCTCGTTTCGTCCGTGAAATCATCGAAATCGTGATGCGCGCCCAGGGAAAGTGGACTTTTGATGTTTCAAAATATGAGAAAAGTTACTGAGTCACAATGACTGCAAGGCATATAATTCTCGCCAGTGCCTCTCCCAGGAGGCGTGAGCTGCTTGCTGGTCTCGGTCTTGAGTTCGAGGTCGACACACGCAATTGTTTTGAGGAAAAATACAGTCCGGACACGCCTCATAGGGACATCCCTCTTATTCTTTCCAAAGGGAAATCCCACGGATTCCACCGTCCGCTCTCAGAAAACGAAGTCCTCATAACAGCCGATACACTTGTGCTTTGTGGGGAAGAGATTATGGGAAAACCTCATTCCGAAGAGGAAGCACGCCAAATGCTGAAACATCTGTCCGGTCGAGAACACGAGGTGATTACAGGAGTTACCATCCGTGATGCCTTTCGCGAAAAATCGTTCGCAGACAGATGTCTCGTGCGTTTTGCCCCTCTCAGCGAAGAAGACATCGACTTTTACATCAAAAACTTCAAACCCTTTGACAAAGCCGGAGCCTATGGCATCCAGGAATGGATAGGATATGCGGCAATCAGCGGCATAACAGGGTCATTCTTCACAGTTGTAGGCCTTCCGACACAACTTCTCTACTATGAATTGAAGTCTTTTTTGTAAAAATTTGTCTTTTTTTTGCATTTTTTTGCGGAAAAAATTTGCAGAATCAAAAAATAGTCGTACCTTTGCAAACGAGTTAAGGGAAGACGATTCTGTGTTCTAAAATTAACTCATTGGTTATTAGTTTTAGTGTTATTAATTATGTGGTTAGTATGAGGTGTCCTCGCGGGAGCGACGACAGCTCATTTTTTATTTATATGAGTCTCACATTATTGATATAAACTACGGGTGCCTGAAGAAGCGAAATCTTCAGGCACCCGAATTCTATTGTGATTCTAAATCTTAGTGAATCAAGACTGTGAGTCCGGCCATAACGATTGAAACCATACTCATAAGCTTGATAAGAATATTGAGTGACGGTCCGGATGTGTCTTTGAATGGGTCACCAACCGTGTCGCCTGTCACTGTCGCACGGTGAGCCTCAGAATTCTTGCCGCCGAGATTACCCTCTTCAACATATTTTTTCGCATTGTCCCAGGCTCCACCGGAGTTGGCCATAAACACAGCCAAGACAAAACCGCTGCCGAGACCGCCGACAAGAAGCCCCATAACACCGGCTACTCCAAGAACGAGACCTACGACTACAGGAACAATGATGGCAATCAAAGCCGGCAGAAGCATTTCGTGCTGAGCACCTTTAGTGGAAATCTCCACACAACGTGCATAGTCCGGCCTTGCCTCTCCTGTGAGAATACCCTTGATTTCGCGGAACTGTCTGCGAACCTCTGTCACCATACTCTGGGCAGCCCTTCCGACAGCATTCATCGTAAGTCCGCAGAAAAGGAAGGACATCATCGCACCAATGAAAACGCCCACGAGAACCACAGGATTCATAAGATCCACATTATAGAATGCCATAATGTCAGGAATTGTCGCGCTTGAGGCATCAATCCATTCTCCAGTGACGGACATAACCTGTTTTCCGATGTGTCCGAGACCGATTTTGATTTCTTCTATGTAGGAAGCAAGGAGTGCAAGACCCGTGAGGGCTGCGGAACCGATTGCGAAACCCTTACCTGTTGCCGCAGTGGTGTTTCCAAGAGCGTCAAGCACATCCGTACGCTGACGGACTTCCGGATCGAGTTCACTCATCTGAGCGTTACCTCCCGCGTTGTCGGCAATCGGGCCGTAAGCGTCGGTGGCGAGGGTTATGCCAAGAGTCGAAAGCATTCCGACCGCTGCGATACCGATGCCGTAGAGACCGAGGCTGAGGCTCTGGGCAGAGAAAGAAAAGTCAAAACCGTTGGCGCAGAAGTATGAAAGAAGAATTGCGACTGCGATTGTAATTACCGGAATTGCAGTTGAAAGCATTCCCAGACCGACTCCGGAGATGATAACCGTGGCAGGACCGGTCTGGGCGCTCTCGGCAAGTTTCTGTGTAGGACGGTATGAATGTGAGGTGTAGTACTCCGTTGCCTGTCCGATGATTACTCCGGCGAGAAGACCGACCACTACTGAAAGTGAAATCTGCCACCAATTATCCATACCCAGGAGCCACATAATTCCGAAGGTCGCCACTGCAATAAGAACGGAGCTGAGATTTGTTCCGATACCCAAAGACTTGAGAAGCTGTTTCATACCCGCCCCCTCTTTGGTTCTAACAGTGTAAATACCTATAATAGAAAGAATCACGCCGACTGCGGCAATAAGCATAGGAGCCACAATCGCCTTCAATTGAAACTCAGTTCCGCTCATATAGAATGCAGATGCTCCGAGCGCACTGGTTGCGAGGATAGAACCACAGTAGGATTCATAAAGGTCAGCACCCATTCCGGCAACATCACCCACATTGTCACCCACATTGTCAGCGATAGTTGCGGGGTTGCGAGGATCGTCTTCAGGAATTCCGGCTTCGACTTTTCCCACAAGGTCAGCTCCCACATCGGCAGCCTTTGTGTAAATACCGCCACCGACACGCGCAAAAAGTGCCTGTGTGGATGCACCCATTCCGAAAGTAAGCATTGTCGTTGTGATGATGACGAGGTTATGAGGATCGTCAGTCGGATAAAATGCCGAAAGAATGAGCCACCACAATGCGATGTCGAGAAGACCGAGACCAACAACCGTGAGTCCCATCACGGCTCCCGAACGGAATGCCACCTTAAGACCGCTGTTGAGCGAACGCATAGCCGCATTTGCTGTCCTCGCAGAAGCATAGGTCGCTGTTTTCATTCCCACAAACCCCGCAAGACCGGAGAAGAATCCACCGGTGAGGAATGCAAACGGAACCCAAGGGTTCTGGACGTGAAAAACATAGGCCAGAACCGCAAAAAAAACAGCAAGCACAATGAAGACAATAGTCACAACCTTGTACTGCTGTTTTAGATAGGCCATAGCCCCTTCCCTTACGAACCGCGCGATTTCCTGCATCGTCACGTTTCCCTCACTTTCTTTCATCATCTGTCGGAAAAACAACCAGGCGAACAGAAGTGCAATCACTGCCGCCACCGGTACGAAATAGAAAAGAAATGTCATAGTTTTGTGTTTGTAGTAGTTAAAAAAAGTTTCGTACTATTGTTGAAAGGTTACAAACATACACAAAAAATACGAAAAACCGCACATTCTTAAAATATTTGCAACAAATAAAACCACGTGTAATGTCTCCAAACAATCGTAAAAAAAAAGAGCTCGCTTGCGCGAACTCTTCTTTTGGAGGTGCCAAGCAGATTCGAACTGCTGTAGCAGGTTTTGCAGACCTGTGCCTAGCCCCTCGGCCATAGCACCATATTTCCTTTGGGAATGCAAAGTTAGGAAAATTTTTCCTTTGTGCAAACTTTTCTGTGTGTTTGCGTTGAAAATTGTTTCAGCAACCGCAGTTCCTGATACCTGATTTACTCTACATACAGCAGCAGTCCCTTCAAATACTCCCCTTCCGGGTGGTAGATGTTAACGGCGTGGTCGGCCGGTTGGTTGAGACGGTCGAGGATGCGGACACTCCTTCCGGTCTGGGCGGCAGCGGAGAACACGGCAAGTGCAAAGGCCTCCTTGTCAACGACTTGGGAACAACTGTAAGTAAAGACGAGTCCTCCAGGCGCAACCTTTGAAATGGCAGCCGCATTGAGTCTCTGGTAGGCCCGCAGAGCATTATCTCTGGCCCCACGGTGCTTTGCAAATGCAGGAGGGTCAACGATGATAAGATCGTATTTTCCTTCCGGAATGTTTTTCACATAATCAATGGCATCGCAGCAAAGTCCCTGATGTTGAGCAGTTTCTGAACCGGTAGTGAAACTGTTCAGCGACACATTTTTTTCAACCAGTTCCATGGCACGTGCAGAACTATCGACAGAATCGACGTGAACTGCGCCTCCGGCCAGAGCATACACGGAAAAGCCTCCTGTGTAGCAGAATAGATTGAGAACGCGGCGACCGGCAGCATAGCGCTCCACAAGCGCACGGTTTTCTCGCTGATCAAGAAAAAAACCTGTTTTTTGTCCTTCTGTCCAGTTCACTATAAATTTGTGCCCATTTTCAAGAACAATCTGCTCGTCGTCACTGAATCCGTCTTTTCTATACATGTATCCGTCGACCAAGTCGAGTCCCGCCTTGAAAGGCGCTGTGCCCGAACTCTTGTCGTAAACCGCCTTCAGAGCGTCACCATAAATAGATTGAAGCGCAAGACAAATCTGTTTTCTTGCTCGAAACATTCCTACGGAATGGGCCTGCATCACGCATACACCATTATAGTAGTCAATAACAAGCCCTGGAAGGCTGTCTCCTTCCCCATGAACCAGACGATAACAGTTTGTTCTGCCTACAACCGATGTCTTCGAATCTGATATACAGCGTTCAGGAGCAAATCCGGCAGGTGGCTCTGCAAGAGATGCCGCGATGCGCACAGCGAGCGCCCTGGAAATCATCGTCTCCCAAAAGTCCGGTGCAAGGACATCCGAGTCAAAGCTGAGAATCCGGACAGCTATTGAGCCTATCTGGTAGTGGCCACACGCAAGAAAAGTCCCATCCGCGGCATAAACCGACACAAGGTCACCTTCCGCAGGAGTGCCTTGAATCTGTGCTATTGAACCTGAAAACACCCACGGGTGAAAGCGACGCACCGACTCATCCCGGCCTTTGCGAAGTATTACCTTTACCATATATGTTCTTTGTTTTCTATTATCTCAACCGAAACAACATCATCTTTGAATGCTACAGTCGTTGGCGTCAGCGGTTTGAGTTCCGTATTCTTCAGTTTTAAATACATCTCACGGCAGATCCACGCATCTGTGGCAGCATATTTCATTTGGGGCTCTGAAAGCGTATCCGCCTCCCAATTGGAGAGCTGCTGTGTCTTGGAAACCTTGACTCCGAGAATGATTGCAGCCATCTTTTTGACGCTCTTGTCGCGTATCCCCCATTCAGGGACAATCTTCTGCAAGTCCACGAAAGAAGCGGGTTTGAACTTCGCATAGCGCTGAAGCCCTCTCACGTCGTCCGTTGTTGCTGCCCCCACCTTTACGATGTCGGGATTTGCAAGAATGTTGCATAATGCCCGCTGCATCCCAAGCGACTTTATCCTAAAGAGAAACGCTTTGCCGCCGCCCGAAAGCTGCAAAAGCGCGACGCCGGGATTTGGGGTGCGTGGAGTGAAGCAGGGCTTCGTTTCAGTGTCGAAACCGAGAATCTTCTGTCTTTTCAAGTAACGGACAGCTTTCCTATAATCCTCAGACAATGAGTCTATTACACATATCTCTCCCGGAAATGAAGCCAGCGGCATCGTTTCAATCGCCTCCGGAAGTATGTTCTCTATGAATCTGTTTTCGTTCACCTCTGCACTGCTCTTTAATTAAACTGTACATCACTCCGTCAGCCTGTCCATATTGAGTATCACCGGAGCTACAAGACGATTGACCTTTTCAAGATACTCGTCACTCATATACAAGCGTCCAAGAGGGACTGTCCGCGTGATCTGAATACTTGCATCCGCCGAATGGTTATACTTGAACTTGTCGGAAAGCGTGCCGCCGAAACTGACACTTTCAAGCGGAACGCTCGACGACGGAACAGTCACGTATGCCTTCACCGAAGGGTATGCAATCTTATGCGTGAACAGATTATGACCGCGAAGAACATTGTAGCACGCTTGAATGACAGCATCCTCTCCCCCGATAAATTCAAAGTTCTCGTCAAGCACTGCGCGGTAGTTCTCCATATCAAGCCCCTGAGACGTCCTTATCTCCTCCAACACCTCCGAGAGTTCACGGACATTGAGCGAATCGGACGAGACACCGACAAGCACGGCAGAAATCTTGTCCTGAGCGCCCGAAGCCAGATAGTTGTCAAGAAATTCCATGAATACTGTCTTAGAGTCAACGCCTGAGACCGTATGTTCGATGTAGTCGGGAAATGAATCAGAACCATTACGACACCGTTCATATACTCCTTTGTACAAGCCATATTCAATCTCCTTACTCCCGGCAAGAACGGCAATCAGCCCATTCGGGTGGCGTGTTCCGGCGCGGCGCATCATCTCGTCAGAAAGTGAGAGAACAGGGACGTCAATCCCCGCAGAGACAAGTAGAGTGTCTATGTCCTTCAACGCATAGCGGCACAGATATGGAGAATCCACAATCAGAACTTTTGCAGGAATGCGGGATGAAGTCATATCTTCGTCAAAGGTGTTTGAATAGCAACTGCTACCCAAAGAAGCCACTGCCATGCTGACTGCAGCCTCGCGCATTGCAGGAATATTCTCGGCCTCAATGTAGCCGGCATAGGGAGAGTTTGCCATGTCAAAGACAGGAGTGAACGTCTCCCCGGCAAAATCATGCAGTTCATCCGGCTGCTCGCGCCCGTCGATGTTATCGAAACGGTCGGAGCACAGAAAGTCAGACACCATGCGGCATACCGACTCCAAATCTCCTATGACTGCGATGCTTCCTGCCACATTGTTTGGAACATATTTGTCCAGAATGTGCTTGGAAACAGAACTCGTATCAGTGAGTGCCTGCTTTACAAAGGGCAGGTATGGTTCTGGAACATTCTTATTTCCTTCACATGCTGTCAAGATAATTGCCGGCATCAGAATCGATATGAGAAACCTCTTCCTCATTTCGCGTCCTTATGGGTAAACGGCAGCGCCGCAACGTTCAAGACAATGTAATAGAAAAATATGAGGCTGAATGCTATCGAGAAATGAAGCCTAAACACAGCGACTGCAACTACTATGAGAGCGGCACCGACAAAAAACGCTATCCGCAGTTTTCCATAGTGCCCCTCAGCAAGGTTGCTTCCCTTTTTTATCTTCATCGCGAACATTGGAATCTCGCAGACAAGCAGGGCCGCGACTGTGACAGAAAGTACAGGAACCATAATCCTGACGGTCGCCCAATCTGAAAGCCATGCTGCAAACCCACTCTCCGACTTCATCGCGAAGCATACGAGTGCCGCAAGAAATATTGCGCCCGCAGGGGTTGCAAGGCCTATAAAATTCTCACTCTGACGCTCATCTGTGTTGAACTTTGCCAGCCTCAGTCCGGAGAACACGGCAACGAGCACGGGAGAGAGCACCACGATCCAGTGAATGAACGGCGGGACGTTGAACGCGAGGTCAAGCCCACCCAAGAACGAATGCTCAGCAAAGCATACGAGCATCACCGACGGGAGAACACCGAAACTGACCATGTCCGAGAGGGAGTCAAGTTCCTTGCCCATCGGTGAATAGGCATGCAGCACCCTTGCGGCCAGACCGTCGCAGAAATCAAAGACGGAAGCTGCCAGCATGAGATAGAATGCCGTCGGCACATCACCCTTCAGACAAGACAAAATCCCCAATACACCACAGAGCAAGTTCATTGATGTGATGGTGTTGGGGATATTTTTACGAATGCTTACCATAATCAATCATCCGAATATGGACAACTTATTTTATGCCAAGCTTCTTCTTTATCGACTTCGGAAGCGCGTCTTTATGAACAACAATGTTGAGAGTCTTGTAACGGACATAAGCATCTGACGCATACCATATTCCCTTGTATGCCCCGGCCTCGCCCCAAGAGTTCTTTACGATGAAGAAAGGATTGCCGTTCTGATCTTTTGCGAGACCATAAATCTGCATTCCATGATCATCGGTCGTCTGCTTGTTGTCGTAGGCAATCTGACGCATCTCCTGAGTTATTTTCTTTTCCTCTGCAGAAGTCTGCTCCGAAGACTTTTCGTCAGACTTTCCAATCCAATGCTCTTGATCGGAGCCCGCAGTCGGTGCAGCATCCACGTCCGGAACCACAGCGGTGCCGTTGCGTGTAAATCCCTTCTCGCTGACGTCAGCACCCCATGCAATAGTGAATCCCTTGTCAATGGCATTGTACATCACTTCCATAAGCTCATCAATCGGAAGGTTGTATGCGCTCCCCCATCTCCAGTTGTCGCTGACTTCTATTACGAAAGGCTTGTAGAACGGGTGATGAGTGAATGAGGAAAGGTTAATGTAGTCGTCAACATTGATTCCAAGATAGTCGCGATAGGACTCCGGAGTGAAAGTCTTTCCATCAACTGTGAATTCTGTCGGAAGTTCTCCGAGATATGCACTGAGTATGCCGTTGTAGGCGTTCTTCCACGCGGTCGTAAGAGTCTTGTTCGGATTCTCGGCAATGGCTTTTATGAAACCCTCAAGTGCGGCGTCCATTTCTGCCTGAACCGGAAGTTCCGTACCGTAGTTCATTCCGCTGTAAACTTCCTGCGGAACGATTCCATAGTCACGAATTACCTCATAGACATCACCGAATGAGCTCCCGGCCGAAAAACCGAGTTTGCCGTCGAGACGGACATATTTCACTCCCCTGTCAAAATAAGATCTGTTCACCACAAACATCTCTGAGAGGTCCGTCTCAATGCCCTTCTGGCGGAGAATCTCAGACTCGACAAAAGAAAGTGCGGAATAGCACCAACATGTCCCGGAACGGTATTGGTTCTTGATGCTTGTAACCGGATTCTCCTTTACGGTAGTAAACACATACCCGGTCTTCTGAGTTTTGTCCTGCGCCTGTGCAACGAAACCGAATCCAAGTACAAGCGCGACTGCGGTGATGATAAATCTCTTCATATCCTTAACCTTTATATTATACCAAAATAAATATACATCCATAATTAAGCTCGCAAAGTTAAGGTTTTGCCTCAATAAAAGCAAAAAAAGTTCAGTCGATCACCTCTATCAGGCTATCTGAGTCTGTCAACCTTGAGATTGCCCATATTAAGCCCCCAGCATCCGTTCTGAACGATTGGAATCTCGACTCCGTCGGGTCCTTTCTCCCAACAAATTTCCTTTAAGACCGTGTGGGAATGACCGCCAACGATAAGATCGACATTGCGCAGACCGCGCTGAACCATCATTCTGTCGCTCTCAAACCCAAGATGCGTGAGACAGATGACCATGTCGCACTTCTTTTCGTTGCGGAGATAATCAGCCCACCTGTTAGCCGTTTCCACCGGGTCACGGAACTCAAGCTGACGGGCAATGGATGCATCAACCACAGGCCTGACATCAGTAGTAAGACCTATGATCCCGATCTTGAGTCCGGCCTTGCTGACAATAGCGTATGGCTTGACATATTTTCCAAGCTCGAACTTCGAGAAATCGTAGTTAGCGCACAGTATCGGGAACTTCAGCTTCTTTACGCGAGAGGTGAGCTCGTCAAGTCCGTTGTCAAACTCGTGGTTTCCTATTGCAGTGGCGTCAAACCCCATGGCATTCATCAGATCCACTTCCAGGAAGCCCCTCATCACGATGAAATAGGAGGTTCCCTGGCTGAAGTCACCGGCATGCAGAAGAAGGACGTTCTTTCTTCCGTCAGCAGTGCGCACGCTGTCGATGTACGCGGCCCTTTCGAGAGTTCCGCCCTGCCCGTTTATAGAGCCTACACGTTCCGGCTCTATATGGCTGTGAGTGTCGTTCAGGTGAAGTATTGTAAGTTCCTGTGCAGAAGCGCCATAAGAAACGGCAATCAATGCTGCGACAAGTATGTGTCCGATTTTTTTCATTTTCTGTCCTCCCCTATTTTTCGATTACGACTCTTCCGTCTGTGTGATACTCAATAGGTTTACCTTCAGATGAAAGGGACTTCACCTTATCGAGTATGATGTCGATGATGTCGATGTCGTAGATTTTCATATTTCTGGAATTGTTTGCGAGGTAGAGTCCGTCACCTCCTTCAAGAAGGAAAGATATAGTAGCAACTCCGTACCATCTGGCGTCGTCGAGCGGTTCTCCGTCCAATTCCGCGGAGACAAGCTTTCCATCTTTTGCCACGACCCTACAGCCGCCGAGCACCTGAAAGCGATCGGCTGCCATCTTTTCAAGAATTGCGCGGATTTCGCTTCCCTGAAGTTCAAGGTAGACTATCTGATTCCTGAACGGGAACATGGATTTCAGGTCGTCAAGTATGATGTTGCCTTGAGGCATGGCACAGCGGATTCCTCCGAAATTGCCGACACCGAAAGACACCGACTTTCCGGATTCTTTTGCCACAGCCTCCATTATATTGTCAATGAACCAGTTAGAAAGTTCAGATTCCGGATACTCGACATCCATCTCACGGGTGCTGTACCCTACGGTCTCCCTCATCGGAGCCATCCTGTCCTGCACGGAAAGCAGTTCCTTGGCAGCCTTGTATGTTGCCGTGCGGCGACCATATACCTTGCCGTCAGGAGCGTAGTATTTCCCGTGCCTGATCTCTCCGAGACATTCCTTCACGTTGTCGGATGACGGAGATTTCGCTCCAACACGGCTTCCGTCCATCGGTGTCAAGGTCCACGAGCGCACCTCAACTTTGCCGACTTGTTGCTGACGATCTGCAGAATTCTGTGCAAATGCGGTGATTCCAGCAAGCAATAACAATATTACAAATATCTTCTTCATCGTATTTTATTTTATTTTGGTTTACCGAATCTTGTCGTTCTTCCTAAGCTATTTCATTCTCAACCATTTCCACAAGTCCTTGAACGTTGATTTCTTGCCGAAGGTGAGTATTCCGATTTTATAAATCTTGGCAGAGACCCATGCGCAGCCGAGGAAAGTCAGCAGCAGCAGCGCAATCGAAAGTACAAGCTCCCACATCGGCACTCCGAAAGGAATCCTTGCAAGCATCACTATCGGCGAGGTGAACGGTATAATCGATCCCCAGAACGCTAACGGGCTATCAGGAGATTTGAAGGCATAGAGGGCGATGAAGAACCCGAGAAGAAGCGGAATCGTCACCGGAATCTGAAGTTGGCTGCTGTCTGCCTCGTTTTCAACGGAAGACCCGATGGCCGCAAAAAGTGAAGCATAAAGCAGGTATCCAAGCACGAAGAAAATCACGAATGAGACGAGTATCTCCGTATAATTCAACTCACGGAGAGCAGAAAGCACCGAATTTCCTTGGGTGTCGAGACCTGCCGCCATTGCCGACGGATCGAGGTTCATTCCCGTAGCATCCAATGCTGACTGGTCAACCCCTGCCATTGCGCTCATCTGCTGGCTGCTGCCCATAATAGAATCAAATCCGATGATACCTCCTACAGCAGAGACAATCACACCGGTCAGCACAATCCAAAGGAGAAACTGTGTCAGGGCAACGGCAGCGACGCCGACAATCTTGCCGAACATAAGTTCCGTGGCCTTGACGCTGGAAACCAGAACTTCCACCACCCTGCTGGACTTTTCCTCAATCACCGAGGACATCACCATGGCGGAGAACATCGCTATGAACATATAGATTATCATCCCGAGCAGCATCGAAACAATCATCTTCACCTCAGCAGAATCGAGTTTTGCCTCTCCGGAATCATCGATAGTGTAGGTCGTCACACTGACGTCTGCCTTGACTTCTGCCATAATCTGCTTGAGATCTCCTATGTCATAAAGCGAGATTCGATAGTCTTCAACCGCATCGTCCACTTGTGACTCGATAGCAGATTTCAGTTCAACACTCAGTGCCTTCGTTGAATATGTGGTAACATTTACAGTTTTTGTTGAATCAATTACCGGAGACACTATCATAAGCACGTCAACGCCAAGTTCCTTGAGATCTGCCTTGACGGAGTCCGGCTGATGTCCGGAATAGTCAGTGAATATATAAGAATCATCTGACTTAAGTTGCGGCATGACTATGCCGGACTCGTCGATGACAGCTATCTGTTTCCCATTGTCCTTCACAAAAAACATTATCAGCGACGGGAGCACCATCATCGCGGCAAATAGAATCGGGCCAAGGAAAGTGATTAGAAGGAATGACTTTTTTTTCACACGGGTCATGTACTCGCGAGATATGACCACGCCTATATTTCTGAAATTCATAGTGTTGCTAAATATTATACAATTCGTTACTTTGAGACCTCCTGACCCTTTACAAGTTCGATGAATATGTCATTCATCCTTGGTATGAGTTCCCGGAATGAATTGACGGTCAGATTCCCGGTGATGATTGCAGAGAGCACATCGTTGCTTCGCACCCCTTCTTCAAGAGAGAGAACCGCCGTATGCCGACCCGCCTCATCCTTGTCGCTGAGCACGGAAAACAGCCCTTCGTGGGCGGCCACCGGCGTTTCTCCAGTGTAGACGAGCTCGACATTGCTGTTCCCGTAATGGTGGCGGATGTCATCGAGATGGCCTGAAATGATGAGCTTGGACATGTTTATAAGAGCGATGTCGTCACAAAGTTCCTCGACGGATTCCATATTATGCGTGGACAAGACAATCGTAGCCCCTTCGTCGCGAAGACGCAGGATTTCTTTCTGGACGACCTGCGCGTTGACAGGGTCAAAGCCGCTAAAAGGCTCATCGAGAATGAGCAGCGAGGGCCTGTGCACCACCGTAGTGATGAACTGAACCTTCTGGGCCATACCCTTTGACAGTTCCTCCACCTTCTTGTTCCACCATGACTCAATCCCGAAACGGACAAACCACTTCTTCAGCTCCGCCTCTGCATCCTTATAGGACATTCCTTTCAGCCGCGCGAAAAAAAGCGCCTGCTCACCGACTTTCATCTTGCGGTACAGTCCCCTCTCTTCAGGCATATAACCAATCTTCTCGACATCACGTTGCGTGATAGGACGTCCGTCAAACAGGATTACTCCGGAGTTCGGTATGGTTATCCTGTTTATAATCCTAATCAGCGTAGTCTTTCCGGAGCCGTTAGGTCCGAGCAGGCCAAAGATCTTGCCCTTCTCCATAGTTACGGAGACATGGTCAAGAGCGACCCTTTCTCCGAAAGATTTGCAGATGTCCTGACATTCAATCAATCCCATAGACTTTATATTATGTTAAAAATTAGGTAATTCATATACATCCTCATAATGTAAGCAGCCTTGCAGTGAGCTCCGTAACAAGTTCGGCATCTGTGGCCTCACCGTTGTCTCCCCCCTTGCCCTTGAAATCATAGTCACGTATCAGCGCGATGGCAGCCATACACTTGCGTGTCGGATAGTTGCGCACCGCCATGTCATATTCCCGGAGAAAATAGGGATTGACTCCCAAAAGCGATGCCTTCTCAGCATTGCCGACTCCCGGTTTCGAGGCAAGTAAGGCGTTGTATTTCAGAATCCGGTAGAAATGCGTGAACAGAGGGCCTGTGGCCATAGGTAAGGCAAACTTTGCGGCAGAACCGATATAGGCGGCTATCTTTAAAGCCTTGGCGGCATTGCGGGCAGAGAGTTCACGGGTAAGTTCAAATATGCTATATTGACGGCTGATGCCGACGTTGCGCTCAATATCCTCCGCAGTGACATCTGTCGTGCCGTCCGGAAGATTCTTGAGCATCTTGTCTGTTTCCACGGCAATCTTAGACAAATCGGTCCCGGCATACTCGGCCAACAGAGAAGCGGCCTCGGGAGCCAAAGCAAGCCCGCGAGACCGGTAATAGGACGTTATCCACTGCGGCATCTCGTAGTCTCTCAGTTGGGAGGACTCGACGACAACTCCTATTTTTGAAACTGTCTTGTAAAGGGATTTCCTCTTGTCCGCAGACGCCCCGTGCATCGCAATCACAAGGACGGTGGACTCCAGCGGTTTCGTGCAGTAGAGTGCAAGATCCTCAAGCGAACGCATCATCTGAGCCTCCTTGACCACAACCAGTCTGCGTTCCGCAAACATCGGATAGCTTCTGGCCGACGTTATCACAGAATCGGCGTCAACATCAGCGCCATAGCATATCAGCTGGTTGAAGTCCCGCTCCCCTTCGTCATCGAAGGCATTGGCAATCACAGCTTCGCAGACCATATCCACATAATAGGGTTCGTCCCCCATCAAAAGATACACCGGCGCGAACCGGTGCTGCCTGACCTTGGCGACTATTTCCGCACATTGCCTATCTGTCTCCGCAAATCCCTTTGCCATATCTACTTATCACCAAAGCGGAGAAGCCTTTCAGGAGACTTCTCCGCCCAATAAATTACTTTACCTGTTTTTCCTTAATCCTCTTCAGCTTTTCCTTCAAGACGTCAGCGCAGTCAACGACGGCATCCTCGAAAGTTGCGGCATTTCTTTCCACGACGACATCATTTCCCGGCACCTGCACTTTCACCCAAACATTCTTGTTGTCATGCTCCGCCAACAGCGAAAGCTTCACATCAATACCGATGACCGAATCATGGAACTTAGGCAACTTTGACAATTTCTTCTTCACGAAATCCAAAAGTTTCTGATCGGCGTCAAAACGGATAGATTGAATTCTGATCTCCTCCATAAGTTACCTCCTTCTAAAGAATAAGTTAATTGTTATATATTGCAGGCTTTCAGTCAGTTTCCGAACGCGATTCCGCTCTCGGATGAGCTGCGCCATAAACCTGTTTCAGTTTTGCAATGGAGTTGTGGGTGTAAACCTGCGTTGTCGCGAGCGAGGCGTGCCCGAGCATTTCCTTTATGGAATTGAGGTCGGTGCCGCCGTCGAGCAACTCTGTCGCGAGCGTGTGTCTCAGGACATGCGGCGAACGGCGTCCGGTAATCCCGGCTATCTGCGAAAGCTCGCCTTTCACAATCCTGTCGACAAGCACGGGGTAAATCCTTCTCCCGCTCCAAGTCACGAACATCGCATCCATCGCATCTCGTTTTCCACCCGCCATTGTCTCAACTGCGTTCAAATATAGCAAAATTTCTTCACACAACGACGGAATCACAGGAATTTCTCGCATCTTATCCCCTTTTCCGCGTATCAGAACTACCCGACGTGAGGTGTCGAGGTCTCCGATATTCATCCCTATCAGCTCTCCCCGACGTATTCCCAGATTCAGAAGTGTCGATATGACAGCACGTTCGAGCCGTTTTTCGTAAAGCTCGTGCGCTTGAGCCTCCGCGTCCTTATTCCCCTCTGCGGCAAGTGAGAAGGCGGCACGGAAAGATTCAAGAAATTCCGGTGAGGCATAGATGTCTGTCTTTGCGAAATATTCCGACATGGAATCCTCACGATAAAACTCCGGAAGACGCTTCGGAATCTTCGGACGCCGGACGGTTTTCATCGGGTTGGATTTGAGTTCCCCAGTGCGAACAAGCCATGTGCAGAAACTGCTCAGAACACTCATGTGAAGATTGGTTGTTTTGGGCTGAAGTTTCTCACCGTCAATAAGATGTACCTCGTAATCCCGAATGACCGAAGGCGTTATGGTGGCGACATCGCCGACAAAGTCCGCGAACCTTCTGAGGGCATCGGAATATATTTCGCAAGTGCGGGCGGAAAATCTCCGCACTCCGGAAATATGAATCCGGAATGACTCGATCCATGTCTGTAATTTTGTCCTGCTCTCAGTCATATTCAAGCGTTTCTGCTGTACACTCATTCAACGGGCGTCAGCCCCATCTGGGCGGCTTTCTGCCGCATAAGGGCGTCGGCGGCCTCGAACTCGTTGGGAATTTCGCCGTCAAGAATGGCATTTTTCACATACTCCTTAAGGATGCCGATGATATTGCACGGAGGAATCCCGAAAACCCGCATAACATATTCCCCATTAATCGGGTTCTTGAAGTTTCGCACGGCATCCTTGGCCTCCACCTCGATCAACTTACGGCTGACGAGCTCGAAATTGGCGTGGAGACGCTCGACTTTGCGAGGGTTCTTCGAAGTTATGTCACCATGGCACAGCAACATCAGGTCATCTATGTCATCTCCGGCCTCAAACAGCAGACGTCGCACCGCAGAATCCGTAACTTCCTCCGTGACAAGCGCGATAGGACGAAGATGTAGCTCCACAAGCTTCTTTACATATTCCATCTTCTCGTTCAGCGGCATTTTCAGCGACTTGAAAATCTTTGGAACCATACGGCCTCCGACAACTTCGTGTCCATGGAATGTCCAGCCAACAGCTGGATCGTACCGCTTGGTCACGGCCTTGCCTATGTCGTGGAGCAGTGCCGCCCATCTGAGCCAGACGTTCGGCTCCGTGCGAGTCTTTGCAGTCTTGTCTCCGTCTCCATCTGGCGCATAATCCTTCAGACGTCCTTCCGCAATGGCCTCGGCTTCGAGTGCCGCAACATTGTCAACTACCTGAAGAGTGTGGGCAAAATTATCCTTATGTCCATGACCTTCAACGGATTCGACTCCCTTGAGTGCTGTCAGTTGCGGAAGTATCATCTCAAGTAGTCCGGTCTCGTCCAGCAGGTAGAAGCCCATCGAAGGTGTCTGCGTCACGAGAATTTTGTTCAATTCCTCGACGATGCGCTCCTTTGAGAGGATTTCCAGGCGGCCCCGATTGCGTCTTATGGATTCGAGCGATTCGGGGACAATGGAGAACCTGTGCTCCGGAGTGGAGAGTTTGGTGGCAAAACGGATCGCACGAATCATGCGCAAAGGGTCGTCACTGTAGGTCGTGTCTGGATCGAGAGGGGTGCGGATTATTCCGGCCGCGAGGTCGCGTATACCTCCGAAAGGATCTACCAGTGCCCCAAAGTCATCCTTCTGGAGGCTGAACGCCATCGCGTTGATCGTGAAGTCACGGCGCAGTTGGTCTTCGCGGAGTGTGCCGTCCTCGACTATGGGCTTGCGGGATTCCCGTCGGTAGCTTTCCTTTCTCGCGCCAACGAACTCGACTTCCATGCCGTGATATTTCAGCATCGCCGTTCCGAAATTCCTGAATACAGAAACATGTACGTTGTAACTTTTTTGTTTCCCGTCAAAACATTCGTGTTTTTCTATATATGAAGCAACATTTTGCGCTAAATTTATGCCACTACCTTCGACAACGATATCAATGTCCTTGTTCGGCCGTTGCAGAAAGCAGTCACGCACATATCCGCCTATCACGAACGCCCTCACGCCCATTTCCTCCGCCACTTCAGAAACGATTCTGAAGATTTTATGATTCAGAAATTCCTTGAATTCTCCCATTATCTCAAATTATTCAAGTTCCGCAAGTATTCTAACGTCTTGCGAATATTAAACTCATCTCATTTATCAACCTCTCAAACCTCGCGCATTTTTTTTCTTACTCTAACGTCATTTCGTCATAACGCGGAAAAGCCGTCAGCCGCGTCAGAGCATCAGCCCCATCTTTCTTAAACCCGACGGTTCTCGTCCCGTTTGTTATGAATATATACTTCACGTCAAGAATCATATTATACCGCACCACCTGCATCAGCACGTCTCCAGTCAATTCCACATCCGGCCTCTTGCACTCCACGACCGCCAAAGGCTCCGCATCGCGTCCATACACGACAACGTCGGCCCTAAGGTTCTTGTCTCCAAGGCGGAAAGCGACCTCCGACATCATCAGATGCTCCGGCACCCCCATCGTCTGCTTCAGCACCGCGTCGACAAACCACTGCCGCACCCTCTCCTCCGGAGTCAGCGCCACCATCTTCTTCCTCAGCGGATCCCATATTTCGTTACTGTTCATCATAATACCCAATGCTGCCGTGCAAAGTTACAAAATAATAGTTTACCTTTGTAGTCTCAAGAAACATGAAGCAGGTTATTTTTTTTGAAGGTTTCATAATAATATAGAACAATGAAAAAGACGATTGATATCATATACGAGGACAAATGGTTGGTGGCGATTGACAAGCCTTCGGGGCTGATGAGCGTGGCGGGAAACAGGAAGGACGTGGAAACAGCATATATGCTTGTTAATGACTATCTTATGCATAAATACAACGGTCGCGTCAAGGCTCATGTTCTGCATAGGTTGGACAGGGACACTTCGGGTGTGCTGCTGTTTGCGAAGGATTTCGGGGTGAAGAGGGCGATGACTGACAATTGGAATGAGAGGGTTGTGGAGAGGAAGTATGTTGCGGTGGTTGACGGGGTTCCGGAAAACGGGAATGCGCCGAAAACGAAAACAGAGAGCAACGCCAACGGGAACAAGGGGAAAAACGCAGGTGACGAAAGCCGGGAAAATGCGGAACCGAGGCACGGGAGGATCGTGAGTTGGCTGACAGAAAATGAAAAGAACTTCATGGTCCACTCATCACTGACGGAGAACGGCGGCGAGATGGCGGTTACTGACTGGAAGGTGCTCAAAACGGACGGAAAGAGGTCGCTCGTAGAGTTTTTGCTGGAAACAGGACGCAAGAATCAGATTCGCGTACAAGCGGCAGCGCATCTGCACTGCCCCATTCTCGGAGATGCGAAATATGGGGACGGAAAGTCGGCGCGACGCCTCTGCCTGCACGCAAAGGCACTCGGCATCGTACATCCGATAACGCATAAAGTGCTGAAAATCACCGCAAACACGCCGCGCTACTTCAACGGGCTTGTTGGAAAAGAAAACAATTGCGCAGCAGAAAGAACACGCCTGTAAAGCACGCGAAGACGTCCGACAAACGCGGCAAATGACAGCCGTCCGCGGCATCTGAGCGCAACGGCCTCGAGCATACGCGCCTTGCGGACAGTCTTTAGCTTTTTACCGGTGCTGAAGAACGGATGCTGCACGAGATATTCCGGAACATAGACCATCCTCATGCCCGCCTTGTGGCAATCCGACAGGAACACCGTCTCTTCACCTCCCTCCGGCCAGACCTGAGAGCCAAGTCCGAAATTCTCGTCAAAACGTATGCCACTCTTCCTGACAGGCTCATATCGGAACGCAATCTCGACTGCACTGAAGTAGACATTTCCGTACACCGGCACTTTTCTTATCTCAAACTCTTTTTCAGGATAGTCCTTGAATTCAGGCTGGCCGTCTGGAGTTGCTATGCGGAAACATAGGACGTCTGCCCAAGACCGCTCATCGAAAATCTCAATAATCCGGCTGAGCCAGGCATCGGTATACCCGATGTCGTCATCGGAAATCACACACAACTGTTCCTTTAGGACACATGACTCAACGCATTGTGTGTCAACCTTATGAACACTTTGCTCCGTCTCAGCTTCAAGGATCGATTCAAGGACATCGAGGCAATGGTTGCGGTTCCGGCTCAAGCCTTTTCCGACAAACGGCGAGTAAACGACATCACTCCGTCCGCTGAATTGGAGCGAAGCATCAGCTGTCAGTCCAGGGTGTGCGGCGGCATAATCCGGAGACAGTTGGTGAGAGACGATGTAACGGACATCCGCGCGGGGCGAAAGAAATATGTTCTGAACGTCTTTGACTGATTCGTTATAACAGGATATGAGTATGTTGAGTGTCATTATCGTAACAAAGAAATGAAGATTTTCAATAGCGTTTCGGCCTTATCCGGAACGTTTCACATACGGCAGCGCTGACCTTATAGAAACTTGCGGAAAAACGGGGACTGGACAGGCGATACAAAATCAGGTTCGGCACCTGCCCGCGGCGTAAGGAAAATATGCCTCCTGCACGGTTAAGAAGTGCATCAGCACGCATATAGTGGTAGAGACGGGATATGTTGTCCGACGTGCAAAGTCCGGTACGACGAGTCGCGAAAACGGTGAGTATCCGGCAGATAAGACGTCCGACAAGGTCCCGGTGATACAGAAGACTGACTTTCCCGCTTTGGGGAAATGCTGCCTCCATTGCGTGGATGGTCTCAGAATAGGAACCGAGAAGAAGCATGATGCGCATCAGATGCCTATCCGAGCTAAGATCTGAAGACAGTCCTCCGGACATACCGCTACGGTAAACGTACACGCATCGTGAAACCGTCATGACGCTTCGACAGCAAATCAGACAGCGAAAGAGAAATAGCATGTCTTCACCATATGAAAGAGCGCCGTCAAACACAAGAGCGGATTCATCCAGAAACGATTTCCGAAACAGTTTTCCCCAGACAGGACGAAGGTAGGAGCCATCGTCAGAAAGGTTGTCGTCAATAAACTCAGAAAGTTCCCCACGACTATAAAGGCGACTTTGGGCGGGAGCCTCAGCGACAACAGAGCCGCTGAGGAGTCTGTAACCGCCGATGTAGATATCAGCAGTCTCCTCCGCAGAAATGGTGGAAATCCAGTCGGAGAGGCAGTCCTTGGGCAGAATGTCATCGGCGTCGACAAATGTGACGTAGTGGCCGGCGGCAGCGCTGATTCCTGCATTCCTTGCAGAACTGACTCCTCCGTTCACCTTATGTATCACACTTATACGCTCATCGACAAGACTGAATCTGTCACATATTTCCACAGAACCGTCAGTGCTTCCGTCGTCTACCAAGATGAGCTCGCAGCTGTCAAAAAATGACGGAGAGAGTATTGAGCCCACAGTGTACTCAAGCGTGCGTACTGCGTTATAGACAGGGACGACCACGCTTATGAGAATCTCGCCCCGTCTTTTGACCTGTTCCGCTGCCGCCTCTCTGCAGTCGCAGCACTTTTTAAATTCCCCGCCCTCCATAATTATCTCAAGTTATTGTTTAGAAAATCAAATGCTTCAGCCCTTAGTTCAGATAGTTTAGCATCAACTTTTTCCCAGTCGATGTCCCCCTTTGGAACGTCTTCTGAAACCACAAGCCTCTCACTGAGACCAAACTGTCGAAGAAGCCATTCTATGCGGGAAAGCCCTCTGGCCTGGTTGCCGATGACGGCGAATGGTCTATGGAATAGTATTGAGAACACGCAGGCGTGGAATGAATCCGTGATGACGAATGATGCCCTCGAAATGCCAGCGACCCAAGATTCGACGGAAGGCTGCACCCTTGCGCTCACCTCGCCTGTTCCGCGAGGATCTATCACAAAGAAGCGAATGATTTCCAAATGTTCATCAAGGCTCCGGGCTTCGGAAAGGCGGCATTCAATCTCATGCACACGCCCAAGCGTTTCCGGTGTCCTGTCAAGGATGTATTCAAAGATGCGGCCATTGCCGTTCAAGTCAATCCCGGTTTCGGCAGGGGTTTCTATCCGGCAACAATTGCCCTCCACGATGGGCAGATAGTCTTCTGCAGAAAGCAAAAACGTCGGATCCGGAACGGTGACGGAGGCAACTCCAAGATACTTACCGGCATTCTCTACTCCGGACAATTCACGGAATGACAGCGCATTGAAACGCCCCGCCAAGCATGATGCAAGAGCAGTTTCAAACGCATTGTATTCCCAGTCATCGCTGCCGAACGACACGGCATATGCAATCCGCCTCACATCCCAACCCTGCGGTCCCGCATCGTCAGAATACACCTTCTTCTTTGTCGCGACGCTGCAAACTCCCCTATCTTTCCAAGTGAAGTCCAGATAGGAATTCATCAGATTCCGATTATACTTCGGTCTCCAAACCTGGTCGCTGCCGACGATAAACACGTCATAATCAGACGGTCCAATCTCATCGAATGAAGAAATATACCTTATATTCATATTTTCCCGAAAGAATCTGATGAATTCGGCGCCGACGACATGAAACTCCCTGTTTATCCTGCGCTCACGGAATATCTCGACGTCTCCGCGATGCAGCACATATCTCCGGAACGCCCTCGTCAGAAATTTCCGCACAGCCATGATTCCTTTTGGAGCAGGGATTATCTCATCCAACTGTATTATTTCCACGTCATTGCCCATCCTGACAAGAGCCTGTTGCAATGCAAAGGCTTGCAGGACCCCGCCATAATTGGTGTGCAATTGTAATGTGACTATCCCAATCTTCATAGCTTCCCTATCTTTTATTCTTCCGTGCCGCTTTTTCGGCGATGCCGTATCCTCCGTTGCATTTAATTGAACGCTCGAACACGTCTGCCGGGACGTCTGTGAGTTTCAGAGACGCGGAAATATCTTCGACTGCCTCGGCTCCCCGCTCGGTGAAAACGCTTACCACACTGACTCCAAGGCGGTTATATGCCTCAGGAAACAACCGTTCCACGCCCCAGAAATCCCCCAGACTGATGTCCGCTCCGCTGCGTCCGTTCTTTGCGTGGCAGTTGTAGCACGAATCGCGAAGGTTCTTGTCTGCGAGAAAATCCTGCATGAACGGATTCTCAGAATAAGGCTGCGAAAGTCTGTTTATACTGCCATCTGGCATAAAATAGTCTATTGTCACGTGATAGTCCTTCCACCCGGAGACGGATTTATCTCGGAAATTGACGCCACAGACGGAAACGGCTCCGGAGGCGGCAATGCCGGTATCGACAAAGTTGCGCCAAGCAGCGGGAAGAGGTGCTCCATGACAAAGGATTTCGACAAGCAGCAGCTGTCCGCCGACAGATTCCGGACACGCCCCGTTCGCTGCGGATATATTATCTCGGCCGATAAAGATTTTCAACGCACGCACCTGACAAGGGGTGCCGACGAACATCACGGAACGCCCGGAGGCAAGCATATCCCTGATTTTCAGGAAACATCCGCCAATGGACGACTGTACGTACTTGCTCCGCATCATTGCCGCAAGGCTTGCCTCATCTTCGGCAAAGGCATGATGCACGCCACGGAAATCCTCATCCCAAACAGCTGCGCAGACAGTTCCTCCCTCACGGATAAAGTTCCCTGCAAGCGCATTAAACACCCCGCCTGAGGAACTCTGCCGCAAGATTTCGGCATCCTTGTTGGTTGCGGCATACACCCTTAAAGGACGGTTTGCGAAAGAGCCGAGACCATGACCAACCTTTTTATGAAGCGGCAGGCGTGCCTTGACCGCAACAATGATGGACTTTCGCTCACCGGATGTGCATCCACGGAGCCATGAGGCAAGCACAGCCGAACACATGGCGAGCAGCACAACAAGAAGCGGATGCAGATGCAGCCCGAGCATGCCTGGAAGCACAATCGGCACACAGGCATAGGCAGTGACGGCGATGGCGCAAAACCAAACATCACGCAGCCAGAGGCCGACGTCCAGGCCGACCATTCCACGAAGCAGAAACAGTCTTGCGAACATCGCTGCCTGAGAAAGCACAATCGCGACCACCACAACCCACTCGACTCCAAGGCCATATGCGAGCAAGGCCCATGAAACAGGAATGTTGAGTAACAGAATTCCCCCCACAATCAGCTGGTATCTTTTTATGTTTCCTGTTGCCAGTTGCATTGTAATCAAAGAGTTGGAGAGAGAGTCGCTCAAAACCAGCACCAGCAGCAGACGGACAAACACCGGAGCATATTCCGGGATCTCCTTCAGCCACAGTCCCAACAGCCAGGGCGTCTCAAAAATGAGCGGAAGGGCGAAAAAGAGTATCAGGAAATATGAGAATTTCGATGACTTTCGCACGAGGCGATGCATGTAGTCGAACTCTCCGGAAGCGTATGACTTAGTTATCTGCGGATTTACCGCCGTCATGAAATTGGTGACGAATCCCTGCACGGCATTGCTGAGCTGCATGGCAATGCCGCGGCCTGCATTGACAGCCGGGCTCGGAGAATAGAGATTTATGAGAATATTGCCCCCTTGGTCCTTGAGCACGCCGGCACTCACACCGATGAAGTTCCACCCTGCAAAACTGAACATTTCCTTGAGTATGGACGCATCCGTCCCGAAAAGTCCCTGCCGCATCCTGAATGTCTGCCCTTCCCGCTTTCTCCGACATTCATCAAAATGCCTCCGGCAGTAGATGGCATACGCGCTCCGCACGCACAGCGCCACAACGCACATGAGCAGGGCATACCAGACCATCCGGTCAATCGGAGAGACCGCCAGCAGCAGCGCAACTCCGAGCTTCGCGAATCCTTCGAGCAGCCCGACTGCAGCGAATGCCCCCATACTTTCGTGGGCGATGATTGTCGCATTGTAGGGTACACTCAACAGATTTATCACAAAAGTTATGAGCGAGAACTGAAGGACAATCTGGGCAGCCGCGATCCTCTCCGGAGGAATCGTCATCTTCTCTCCAATGAACCAGAGCCCCAACGGCTCACCGACGGCCACGACAATCAGCGCCAAAACAATCTGGACAAATACAGCGCAGCGGAAAATTGCGCCCAAGCGGGAGCCTCCCCTGCCGAGTTCAAAGGTGATGAAACGGGATATTGCGGAAGAAAGCGCCCCGGAGATTATCGAAAACATGGCAACGACGCAGCCGACGACGTTATATACGCCATAGTCGCTTTCTCCGAGAGCCCCGAGTACGACGCGGGAAGTGTACAGCCCCACAAGCAGCAGGACCGCCATCCTCACATAGAGAAGCAGAGTGTTTTTCGCTATCTTTTTTGCGCCATTAGAGTAATCCATCCGTATCGTGCACATCCGTCCGTTCGGGGCGGACAATTAACTTGCTAAGATACGATAAAGTTTTCTATGCGCAAGCGAGTGGACGAAGTTTATGGCATTTTGCCCTACGATTGGAAAATATAGAGAATTTATCGTTGAAAAACATTCATTTATTTTTGTCATCTGCATTTTTATTCATAACTTTATGGACGTCAAAAAGCGGCGCGGATACGCCGTGAACATATAATTGAAAACACTTCAATATTATAATGCTATGGTCAGACATACAATAATGTGGAAGTTCAAGCCATCAGATGGAAGAACTCCAAAAGAAATTGCAGAAGACATCAAAGAACGCTATCAGGCTATCCTCGGGATTGTTCCAGGTCTGAAGAACGTTGAAGTCGGAGTGAACCGCAACGAGTCTGCGACATCCTACGACGCCGTTCTAATCGAGGATTTCGACAACTGGGCAGATCTTGCAAGCTACAAGGCCGACCCGGTCCGCAACGAACTCAAGAAGTACATAGACTCTCATGTCGCTGCCAGAGCGAGGGTCGAATACGAGAGATAGCCAGCACAGACATATTTATATACGACATCCCGGGACTTCACACTCGGGATTTTTTGTGTTCGTCAAGATCCTATTCTATAAACTCTCTATGCTTTGATGTTCAGTGAGTTAAGACGGAAGCATGATAAAAAACGAGAAAATTTATTGGAGGTCAGAAAAATGTACATAAATTTGCGGCTTGGATTTGTACATAAATAACTATTAAAAGATGAAGAAATCTTACATTTCTCCGCTTGTCTCAGAGATTGAGATGAGCGTTGAGTTGGGCTTCTGCCAGTCACCGGCAGGAGCGAACTTCGCTTTGGGGGACAGGTTCTATGACAATGTAGTCTCTGAAGAAGATTAAGTGGTAGTGTCGTTAATCAGATTAAACTTAAGAAAGTATGAAAAAGCAATATATTGCAGCGTTTGCCTGCATTCTTGCAGCAGCGTGCAGCAAAGCTGAACTGAATGAAGTAGATCCGGGACCTTCCGGCGAGAGCATGACACTCACTCTTCCACAAACCAAAGTCGCTGTTTCAGGAGATTCCTATCAATTTGAATTGGACGATGAAATCACAGCCATTGCATCGAACGGCAGCCGGGCTATTCTGAAGCCGAATGCAGCCTCCAGTGGCGCTCACACGGCAACAAATTATTTCACAGGAACTTTCGACAAGCCTGTTACTGACGGAAGCACTATCAGTTTCTATTACAATGCAAAGTCAATTGCCGACAATGGAACAGCAACGTTTGAGCAGAACGGTGACCCTTGGCTCGTTTCGACAGGCAACAAATTCACAAGGACCGAAGACAGGCAGATTTCCGTGACTGCAACATTGGCTGCACCTGAGAATGTCCGTGCCATTGCAGTGATTTTTACTGACAATGAAGGTATTGAAAGCTTCGAATTCCATGCAAAAGACCAGAGCATTAAACTCGGGACATTCGACGGGACTTCTTTTTCCGGAAATTCAACTGTCTCACAGAATGTGCTCAGTCATCAGTCCGAAGGCATTGAATTCATGCGGTCCAACATCGTCTATGTCCCGAAAGATATGGAAGGCGGATTCTGGATAAAGGCCATTAAGGGGCAACAGGCTATGTACAAGAGCTATGCGACGAAAAATCCTATCGAGAACACAAAGGTTGCAATCAGTAGTTTCGTTCCTGCGAAGGTTGACATAGATGTAAATATTTCGGGATTTGCGACGTCTTATAGCTACTATGTGGCGAATGAAGGCATTGAAGGGATTTCGGCAAAGGATGTGAACAAGGCTAACAACGTGTCTAATGATTGGATGGGAGAGGGCAAAGCAACTTATACAATCAGCCGTGAAGGCATTCCGGCAGCCCTTCTCACTTTCGATTCGTTCAAGCTTACCGTTGATGGCAAGGAGTACACCGGCGGTGAGGCAACAAAAGCCATTTCTGTCGCAGCCGGAAACGGCCACACAACTTGGGGTCAGAAAGACATCGTCGCAACTGTGGTTTACAAGGATTTGGATGACAATGAATATACAGGCACCCAGACCATTGTACGGCACATTACCGGGTTGCCGTATGCTGCAAATCCACCGAAAGACAGCGGTGATAATGCGTGGAGTAAGTCTTCTTGGAATGTAAAATTGGAATCTTCTTATGTGCAATTGGGTGCAGTTACAGGAACTGGTGAACCTAGTATAAAGTCTCCAACATTCAATATGCCTGCCGCTGTGGACATTACAATAAAATCCGATGTAAAAGCAGAAAAATACACATTTATTACAGAGATCAAGACAATATACAAAGTATATGTGAATGGTATCGAAGTTAGTTCAAAGCAAGGATCCTTTTCAAGAACAACTTTGTCAGCAAACACGTCATTCTCAAGTGGGAGCAATTCTCTAAAATGTGAAAGTAGTTATAAATTGGCAGGACCTTCTGTAACATTGTATTCAGTAAGCATCTTATACAGATAGGTTGATAATTTCTATAGAATCCAGCGACGGCCAAACACCGTCGCTTTTTATATCCCTCTCACCAAGATAGATAAAAAAAATTCCTAATCTTTTGGTATTAAAAATAATTCCTTATCTTTGCGGCATAAAACATAATGATTATGCCAGAGGTATTCAGATTTTTCGGATATTCATTTTTCTTCTATAGTCGTGAGCATGAGCCAATTCATATCCATATCGAAGGCAATGATGGCTACGCTATTTACGATTTAGAAGAGGATTCGTTTATCGAACGTGAACAGTATAGAATAAAAAAGAACGACCTGAAAAAGATTGAAAGAATCATATTTGAGAACAAGGAGCTAATTATAAAAAAGTGGAAGGAGCACTTTGAAAAGTGATGGAAAAACTGCAGAACATATCATTTGATTCAAAATTCATTTATGCCGAAGATGAGAAGGGGCGCAAATTGAAGCAGTCGCTTTTGTGGTATCCTGCTTTAGCAAAAGCCAGCAACGAGCAGCGCAGCAACTATACCATCGGCTTCACCGGGTTTCATTGGCGTGACCTTGACGAAGACATATCCTTTGAGAGCTTCGAGTACGAAGACGCAGTCCCGTCAAGGCTTCAGGAGTTCTTTCTGATTCACAAGGAAATCAATGTGGCGGAGTTTGCCAAGCGTATCGGAATCAACGCCACACTGCTGCGAAACTACATCAATGGCTTCAAAAAGCCATCAGCAGCCCGTGAGAAGGAAATAATCGAAGCGATACACAAACTGGGGCTGGAGTACTGTCTCTTCGCCACCGTTGATGGCTATGACGGTTCAGGGCAACACCAGATGAAACAATATCTCTCGGAACCGGAATCACCGAAATATGGCAATCATCAATAGCAGGGAACCTCAGATAACACCAACAATGTAAAGATTTGGTTCACAGCCGCAGTACAGAATCGCAGTAGTCGATGACGCGGCCGCGGTGGGTGATGAAAATCATCGTGCGGGTGTTCAGTTTTGCCGTTAGACGTTGAAGCAGGAGGTCTTCTGTGGCGTTATCGAGGGCGGAACTGAACTCGTCGAGGAGGAGGATGCTGCCTGGACGCAGGAGGGCGCGTGCTATGGCGATACGTTGGGCCTGCCCCTCGGAAAGCCCGCCACCGGCTTCAAAGCATTGAGTGTCAAGACCAGACGGAAGCTCCATAACAAAATCTGCAGCAGCCGTGTAGAGGGCTTCTTTCATCTGTCTGTCCGTGGCGTGCGGGTTGCCCATTTGAAGATTTTCGCGAATTGTCCCGCTGAAAAGAGTGTTGCCCTGAGGGACATAGACAAGATTGCAGCGGGTGGATTCCGATGCACGGACTTTTTCGTCAGCGGAATAGATGCTGACTGAACCCTTTGTCGGAGAGAGGAGCGAGAGCATCAGCTTTATCAATGTGCTCTTACCTCTTCCGGTCGGTCCGACGATGGATGTCTTCGAGCCGGGGACAAAGTCAAAGGAGAAATTGGTGAATATGTCATCTATACCGTCAGAATAGCGGAAAGAAAGATTCTCTACACTCACTCCGGCAGTGCCGCGGAGGAAGTGCTGCTCATCCGAACTCTCCAGCGGGAGCTTCTCTATTTCCTCAATGCGGTCGATAGAGGCGGTGCAGTGCATCAGGGTAGGCAGTTGCTCGCTCACCTGGACAAGCGGCCGCTGCACCTGCCCGACGAGTTGGAGAATTGCTGTGAGAGCACCATAAGTCACCACTCCCCCGGCGATGCCGTAAATTCCCCAAAGGAACGCGACGGCGTAGCCAATGGTGAAGGAGAACGCTATCAGAGTGCGCGCAAATACACTAAACTTGGCCCTACGCATATTTTTCTCATAATTGTCCATCTGCAGTTCCTCCAGGTCCTCGCTGCTCGCCTCTGTGTATTCAAGTATCTGAAGCAGCATGATGTGTTGGACAGATTCCTGAATGTGTGCCTCGACTTCGGAGTCGCTCTTGCGGATGTCGAGCGTTAGGTTACGGACACGGTACATAACATAGCGCCCACCGAAGATTGCAATCGGAATTATAAGCACAAGAATCCACGCGAGCCTTGCATCAATTTGGAGGAGATAGACAAACGCGGCAAGGAACTGCAGCCCTGCCCAGAAAAGATTAGGAACAACGCAGCAGAACGTATTTGAGACCGTCGAGACGTCCACCTGCAGACGATTCAGCATGTCACCGGTGTGGTATTTCCTCGAATATTCGTTCTTCAGATGAAGCAGGTCATCAAAAAGCCTGAGCCTTATCCGGTTGGCCATGCTCACGGAAATCTTGGACTGGTAATATGACTTGACGGCCACAATCCCGGGACGAATCATAGACAAAGCGAGAAAGGCCGCAGCATAGACTGCAAGACCATATTTCCCGTCCGAAACGCCCTTGAAATGAAGTATCGCTACATCCACAAGCCTCTTGCTGAGCCACACATAACCGAGTGCAAAGGCAACCATGAGAATCTGACACAGAAGAACAAGGGCATACGACCACCTGCACTGCCTCACCTCATTGAAAAACCAGCGGATGTAGTTCATTATACGCGGGGATTATTGAGAAAACGACTATTCCCGACGCCCGGGGTAAACTTTCAGCGCCTCGGCAAGCACCTTGAGCGCCATCTTGAGCTCGGACTTGCAGATGGTGTAGGAGATGCGGACTTCGTCGCGTCCACGTCCCTCATCGGTGTAGAAACCCGATGCCGGCGCAAGCATGACTGTCTGTCCCTCATAACTGAAATCGCTCAGAAGCCATGCGCAGAACCTGTCGCTGTCGTCAATCGGAAGCCGGGCCACCGTGTAGAACGCACCCATAGGAATCGGGGAATAAACTCCAGGAATACTGTTCAGACCGTCAATCAGGCAGTTGCGCCGTTCGATGAATTCCTCGTAAGTGTGGATGGCATAGTCGCGCGGTGCATCAAGCGAAGCCTCGGCGACAATCTGTCCGAGAAGAGGCGGCGAAAGACGTGCCTGGCAGAACTTCATCACGGCCTCGTGAACCTTGCGGTTTTTGGTGATGAGGGCGCCGATGCGTATCCCGCATTCACTGTATCTTTTTGACACAGAATCGATAAGCACAACATTATCTTCAATCCCTTCAAGATGGAAAGCAGAGATGTACGGCGAGCCTGTGTAGATGAACTCCCTGTAGACCTCGTCAGAGAAGAGGAAAAGGTTGTGTTTCTTCACAAGGTCGCGAATCTGATTCATCTCGCTGCGGGTGTAGAGGTAGCCGCTCGGATTGTTCGGATTGCAGATGAGTATTCCTTTGGTGCGCTGGGTGACAAGTTTCTCGATTTCATCGATATGTGGCAGCGCGAATCCCTCCTCTATCGTGGAGACAACAGGACGGATGACGGCTCCGGCAGAAACGGCGAACGCCATGTAGTTAGCGTATGCCGGTTCCGGAACAATAATCTCATCTCCAGGATTGAGACAGGCGAGAAAAGCAAAGAGAACAGCTTCACTGCCTCCTGTCGTGATGATTATGTCATCTGCTGAGACCTTTATCTGATACTGGTCATAGTAGCCGACAAGCTTTTCACGAAAAGAACGGAAACCATCGCTCGGGCTATACTCCAGAACCTTTCTGTCTATGTGTTTGAGTGCATCGAGACCGACTGCCGGCGTCTCAATGTCCGGCTGCCCGATGTTCAGTTTGTAAATATGGACCCCCCTATTCATTGCGGCTTCCGCAAGCGGGAAGAGTTTTCTGATCGGTGACGACGGCATAAGTTCCGCCCTTTCTGAGATAGCTGGCATAACAATAAAGTTTTACTGATTAAACTTCCGGCTACTTTCCGCGAGTGCAGTAAGTTTCTTGAGCGTCTTTGACGTAAGGACTTTACGGGTGTCCTGGTCAATTATTGCTTTTACTCTATGGCAATCAGATCCGAACATCGCATACATGCCGTTTTCCAACAACCATTCAGACTTACCCTTCGCAGTCTTTCCATAATAGCCTGTCAGCGAGGCAAGGTTCATCTGCAGCAGGACGCCCCGAGAAACGATGGATTTGTAGTCGTCCTTCCCGAGGTAGCGGTAGCGCTCCGGATGCGCGAGTATCGGTGTCAGGCCGGCCATCTGTATGAGTGAGATGGTCGCGTCCAGATTGTATGGAGGATTGTTCAGAGACGTCTCCACGAGGACACGGTCAGCTCCGTGCAGAAGTAAATCCCTGGCCCGTAGCCTTTCCATGAATAAGTTGTCTATCATGTATTCGGCGGCAAGGTGCAGCCTTATGCTCCCTTGATAGAGTTCCTGAAGCTGAGAGAAACGCTCCTTGAGCTTTTCCGTCGTGTTCGGAACATCTTCCATCACGTGCGGTGTGCACCAGACATCAGTGACACCGAGAGACTCCTCGTATGCGAGCATCTCAAGCGAATCGGTGCGGTGCTTGGAACCGTCGTCCACGCCAAACAGTATGTGCGAATGCGCATCGACGGAGCCTGAAAGTACTCCAGACTCCGCCAATGTGAATTTAGTTCTCAAAAAGTCAAACATGGCTACCCATTATTCGATTTCCTTCGAGTCGTCGGAATCATTTCCATAACCATATCCGTAGCCATAACCATAGCCATATCCGTAGCCGTTTCCTGATTTTGCGTATGGCTTATATTCCATCTGCACTCCATTAAGAACGATGCACATGTGTTTGTACTTGTTCTGTTCATAGAGCTCATTAATCTTCGGCATCAGACGCTTGTCGAACAAACCGGCCCTTGCAACGAAGAGCGTCATGTCAACATACTGTGTCACGATTGCGGAATCGGCAACAATCTCGATAGGAGGACAGTCGATGAAAACATAGTCATATTTTTCCTTCAGTTCGTCCACCATCTTAGGGAACACATCGGAAAGCAGAAGCTCCGTAGGGTTAGGAGGAAGGACGCCGACAGGAATACAGTCGAGGTTCTTCGCAACGTTCACTGTGACTGAAGAAAGGTCGTGGATGTCTCCGTTAAGGTAGGAAGAAACTCCCTGCACAGTATTGATATTCAGAGCCTTGCTTAAGGAAGCCTTGCGGAGGTCGAGATCAACGAGCACGACCCGTGCCGGCTTGATTGACATTGCGGCCGCGATGTTCATTATGTTGTAGGTCTTTCCTGCATTGGGGTTGAACGATGTGAGCATAATCACGTGCGAACCTTTCTTTCCGAGCATTAGATCGAGATTCGTGCGAAGCACGCGGTAGGCCTCGTTCATCATGTTTCTCTTGCCGGCTTTAACCACAATCCTGCATCCGTCTTCATCGGCCGCCTTTTTCTTTCCGAACCGGCGGATAAAGCTGAACTTGCCTCTCTTGAGGACAGCGTGAGGAATCTCAGCAAGGAACGGAACCTTGAGCGAAGCAAGATCCTGACGTGTTTTGACGGTAGTGTCGAGTACTATCCTAAGGAAGAACCAGGCGAAAGGAATCGCGCAACCCATAATCAGTGCAAGAAGTAGAATCATTGCCTTTCTCGGAGCGACAGGGTTCGGGGAGCCGTTAGGGCGCATAATCACCCGGGTGTTGCCGACATTGACAAGAGCCGTAATCTCGTTCTCCTCCCTTTTCTGGAGAAGGAAGATGTAGAGAGATTCCTTTACCTTCTGCTGGCGGGTCATTGAAAGTAGTTCATATTCCTGCCCGGAGCTTGAAGATATGCGTTTGAGGACCTGATCCTCCTGCTGCTTGAGACCGTCAGCCTGAAGGTTGAGTGTTGCCACGAGGTTATCAATGGAACGGAGAATTGCGCTACGCATCGAAGCGATGGAAACGTTAAGGTCGGCTACCATCGGGTTTTCGCTCCCGGCAGATTTGTAGCGGTCGCGCTGAAGAATGAGTTTGTTGTACTCTCCTATCTGCGACTCTACGCTCGTGCTCGCAATTCCGGAATTTGACGGAATGAGGTCTGTGGCGTGTGCAGGGTCATTGAGATAGTCCTTGATGAATGTCGCTATCGAAAGCTGGTTGTTAACCTCAAACAGCTTTTCTGCATATGTCGAAGATTCCTCGAGATACTGCTGGGCAACTGCCTTGAGATCAGTGAGATTGTTGCTTGCCTTGTAGGCCTTGAGATCGCCTTCAATGCCCCCGAGCTCATTCTCGATGATTCCGAGACGTTCCGTTATGAAAGTGCTGGTGTTTCTCGCAGCGCGATTCTTGTCGTAAAGCCAGACCTCATTGTAAACGTCTATCAGGCTATTGAGAATATTCTCTGCTCTTGATGGGAACTTGTCCTTGTAGTTGAGCACGAGAACCGTGGATTCCTTGCTTGAAATGTTGGCGGAAAGGTTGGCGCAATATGCTTTAGCACGCGCCATCGGGTTTGCCCATGATATGCGGATGTCGTTCTTCCACTTGTCGAAACTGAGTGTCGGATGAAGGGAGATTGTTCCGACAGGGGTTGAAAGCGTGTCCCCGACATTTCCCTGCACCTTTTCCTTGATTTTGTCCCGCCCGATGCGGAAATCGCTCAGAACGAATGTGCTGTCCCCATCCTTTCTCACATTGAACGAAAAGCCTTTGGTCGGGTTATTCCCTCCGAGTTTCAGCTCAAGCGGAGTGTTTCGGTAGAGTTCAATGTTACGTACGAACTGCTTCTCCACATACACTGTCTGGAGGGCGTTTCTTTCGACTACAATCTCCATAAGGTCAGGAGATGTGAATGCCTCCATCTCGTTTTCTACAGCCACGGTGTTGCGAAGACGCATTCCACCGCCTGTGAATGACGAAAGGTTACGTACCGCCGCATCCTGCGCACTCTCGTCGACGATGAGTTTGGCACTGCGGCTAAATGTCGAAGGCGTTCTATATAGATATATTCCCGCGCAGAACACGCAAACTATGATTCCTGCCACGAACCACCACTTGTTGCCCCAGATGATGTTCCAGATGTCAACCAAAGAAAGCGCGTTCTGGGTTGAGTCTACTCCGTTCTGCTGCTGATTGTTAAGTTCTTCCATATATTACTTATGATTTGCCGGTTTATTTAGAACCAATGTCGTCACGAGAGTGGCGAGGGACACGAGAAGTGAGCCGGAAGATATGGCTATACTTGTGATTCTCAATCCCTTGTCGTCCATTGTAGACTGACGCTGCTTGATCTTGGACGGCTCCACGTAGACGATGTCGTTCTGCTGAAGATAATATGCGGGACTGTTGAACAGGTCAGTGCTCGTGAGGTCAACTTCATAGATGACCCGCTTGCCGTTCTGTTCGCGGATGACTGATACGTTCTCACGCTTTCCGAAAATGGTCAAGTCACGAGCGAGACTCAAGGCCTGAAGGATAGTGACCTTATCGCCCTCAATGGTGTAGGTGCCCGGGGAAGAGACCTCGCCAAGCACGGAAACCTTGAAGTTCGTGAACTCGACAGTCACCACGGCGTCGTCAAGATATTTTCTGTCAAGCAGTTCCTTCTTTATCGTATCGGCACATTCCCACCTCGTCTTGCCGGCGACCTTAATCTTGCCGAGCACAGGGAAGTCGATGAAGCCGTCATTGTCGACGGAATAGCACATGATTCGCTGTGAACTTCCGCTAGAGACCATCTCTGAACCCGCGTTGTAGGAGACAATCGGGAGGTTGAACATCGGTGTAAGTTCCGGTGTACGCGAACTGACCACGATAGAAAGCATATCCTTTGGCTGAATCACAATGCCGGCATGCTTGTCTATGGCTTCAGGATTGTTTATCACCTTATCCTGAAAATATGGTATATTCTTGTAGGAGCCGCATGAAACGGCAACAAATGAAAGCCCCCAAAGAAGCGTCAGCGAGGCTGTCCTGAATGAAAAGTTCTTCAGATTCATTAACTCGGTTATTCTAAATACTACTGTTTAAACAAAAACTCTGCGTTCGCATCCTTCTGCGCAAGTGCACAGCCTCGAATCGCGAACAACGTGCAAAGTTAGTGATTAAAAACATACAAAGCAATCATTTGCCGTCCTTTAAAGGTTCAATTTTCAATCCTTTTTCCTTTCCTCTTGCCTTTCTGTAAATCTTGTAGCCTGTCGCTGCCATGAGAATGGACATCAGCGGGGAGAGGATGTTGAAAAAACAGTAAGGCAGGTAATCGAGCGTCGCGACCTTCAGCACCGTGGCTTGGGTCATTCCGCAGGAGTTCCATGGAATGAGAACGGAGCAGACGGTGGCGGAGTCTTCGACCGAACGGCTGAGCAGACGCGGTTCCAGCCCTTTCTCCTTGTAGAGGTTCTTGTAGAGGCTGCCGGTGAGAATTATCGAGAGGTACTGGTCTCCTGTTATCATGTTGGCGAAGATTCCTGTTCCTACAGTGGATGCGACAATGCTAAATGTGCGGTTTATGCCCTTCTGGAGCGCATTGGTGAGACTCTGAAGCATTCCGCTGCCGACGAGGACACCGCCGAAGGCCGAAGCCGAGATGACGAGAAACACTGTCGGAAGCATTCCCGTGATGCCGTTTGTAGCAATGAGCCTGTCAAGTGCAGGGTTGCCGACGGATATTCCGGTAGAGCCGTATGTCGTAAGCATTAGTCCCTTAAATCCGTCCATGAAAGAGAGGTGGCGGTAGGCGCTCAGAGGCTCTCCCGAGGCGATGTGCCAGACAATGTGCGGCTGAAATATCAGTGCCGCGGCCGCAGCGAGGAGAATGGCGACGAACAACGTCAGAATGGCCGGCATCTTCCTGACTATCAGCACTCCGGTGATTACAGGGACGAGGAGAAGCCAGAGGTTTATGTTGAAGCAAGAGGCAAGGTCACCGGCAAACTCGGCAATTGTGCTCTGCGAGGAAGTTTCGTGCGTGAGACTGACGGCAAGAAATATTATGAGAGCGATGACGAATGAGGGAATCGTTGTCAGGAGCATGTAACGAATGTGGGTGAACAGCGGGGTTCCGGCCGCCGAGGAGGCGAGAGTGGTGGTGTCGGAAAGCGGGGAAATCTTGTCTCCGAAATATGCTCCGGAAATGATTGCGCCGGCTGTCCAGCCTGCGGAGTAGCCATGTGCGGTGCCGATTCCGATGAGGGCGACACCGACCGTGGCTATTGTTGTCCAGGAACTTCCGGTCATGACGGATATGAGGGCACAGATGGCGCAGGTGGCGAAGAGGAATATCTTCGGGGTGATTATTTTCATTCCGTAGTATATCATCATCGGGACGATTCCGCTGGCCATCCATGTCCCTGCCACGGCTCCGATGAGAAAGAGGATGAGTATGGCGGAGCTGACAGAGCGGATGTTGTCCATGATTCCGTTCTCGAAGTCCTCCCACTTGACCTTGTAAAATATCATGGAGATGGCTACCACGACACCGGAAGCAAGGAGGAGAGACACCTGACTGGCCCCGTCAAGGGCGCTTCCACCGAAGATTTTGATTACTATCGAAAGGGTCGCGGCAAGAAAGGCAAAGGGTATCAGCGACACCCACACTGCGGGGATTTTACCCGGATTAACTAACTTCATAAGAACTTCCCGGAACTCTATTTCAATTATAGCAAGACTGTATGATTTCAGACAAGGTCGGGTGCGGATGGATGATGTTGCCCATTTCGTGGATGGTGGCATTGAAGTTCATCAGTGCCGTTATTTCCGAAATCAGGTCGGAGGCGGAGGCGCCGAGGATGTGGCAGCCGAGAATCTGACCGTCACGCAGTCCTGTCTGACCTGGAGCAGCGACAAGAATCTTGCAGTAGCCCTCCGTTGCCTCGGATGCGAGAGCCTTTCCATTGGCGCGGTAGAAAGACTTCAGAGCCTTGAAGGCTATGCCCTTTTCCTTGCACGCTTCTTCTGTAAGTCCAACTGTGCCGACTTCAGGCGTGGTGAAAACCGCTGCCGGCATTATGTCGAGCCTAATCGGAGACTTGCCGATGTGAAGAACCTCGTCAGACTCGTTTGCGCTGTCAAGAATATGAGCGAGCGCAACCTTTCCCTGAAATATGGCGGCATGAGCGAGCATCATCTGCCCGTTGACATCACCGATTGCATAGACACCGGGGAGCGTCGTCTGCATGTGCTCATCCACAATGATTCCCTTGCGGCTGTGCTCTACACCATTGCAACCCGTGATGACACGAAGATCAGGAACACGCCCTACGGCCATCAGAACCTTGTCTGAAACGACTGCGGAAACCTTTTCACCGCTGCGCATGGTGACAATCTGAACCGGGATTCCCTCTGACTCGGAACAAATCTTTGAGACATCCGATGAACTTTCAACTGAGGCGGAAATTCCTGTCACCTCAGTTCCCGTGAGAATCGTGATGCCAGACTTTGACAGCGACTGCTTGAGGCGCTTGGCAAGGTCGGCGTCGAAATGAGGGAGAATGTTCTTACAATATTCAATCACAGTGACTTCCGAGCCGAGAGATGCAAAGACCGAGGCAAACTCCAGACCTATCACTCCCCCGCCGATAACGGTCAGGCGCTTCGGCACCTCCTTCAGACGCAGCATGTCCGAAGAAGACAGCACGCCCGGAGTCTGTGCAGCACCTGGAACGTTGAGCCATGCAGGATGTGAGCCTGTCGCAACGATGATGCGGTCGGCTGTAAATTCCTTATATTCAGAGAATTCAGGATCAAGATGTTCGACTGCTGCGGATTCAGCTTCCGTCGGCCAGACGCGGACAGTGTGCGCATCCACGAGGCGAGCAATACCCCTCACGATGTCCACCCCATTCAGCATAGTTTCCACACCGGAGCGAAGCTGTGCCACAACTTCGTCTTTGCGTTCCACCATTAGGGGAAGAGTAATAGCAGCATACTTATGAGCGTCGTGGCAAAAACACTTGGTCGGGATGCAGCCTTCGTTCAGACAGGTTCCGCCAAGCGGCCCGGCAGTGATGAGCGTCACGTCAAGTCCTTTTTTTCGGGCAGCGACTGCAGTTTCGTAACCGCCGGGACCGGCCCCTATTATAATAATCTTAGACAGGTTCATTATTGATTCCTTAATTTCACTTCATTGCGTCTGAATGACAAAAGAATCGTCATCGTTGCACTATGCTGACAATCAGAAGCATAGCTTTGGATTGCGGGCGGCGGAAGTCTCGTCGAGACGGCGCACCGGAGTGGTGTGAGGAGCACTTTTGAGAGCCTCCGGGTCTGAGATGGCTTCCTCTGCAATTCTGTGCATAATGTCAATGAACGAATCGAGGGTTTCCTTGGACTCGGTCTCCGTAGGTTCTATCATTATGGCCTGATGGAAAAGCAGAGGGAAATAGATTGTCGGAGCGTGGAAGCCATAGTCGAGCAAGCGCTTGGCAACATCCAGAGTCGTCACGCCCGTAGACTTGTCCTTCAGTCCGTCAAACACAAACTCGTGCTTGCAGACTGACGAAATCGGTAGTTCGAAACTGTCCTTGAGCGATTCCTTTATATAGTTAGCGCTGAGCGTTGCAAGCGGTCCGACAGATTTCACATTCTCCTTTCCGAGCATCAGTATGTAGCACAGAGCCTTGAGCAGCACGCCGAAGTTGCCCAGAAAACCGCTGACACGGCCGAGAGAATCCTCCTCAGATTCAGTGTAGTCAGCAAACAATGCCTTCCCTAAATCGTCAGACGGCTTCCCACCAACATAGAAATCCGGCTGAGGCAGATGTTTCACAAGATGAGCGGCAACTCCGACCGGGCCTGCTCCGGGACCGCCGCCGCCATGAGGAGTGGAAAAAGACTTGTGGAGATTCAGGTGCATGATGTCGAATCCCATATCGCCGGGACGCACGACACCGATGAGCGGGTTCATATTTGCCCCGTCGTAGTAGAGAAGTCCGCCACAGCCGTGCACAAGTGTCGCTATTTCTTTTATTTCAGTCTCGAAAAGCCCGAGCGTGTTCGGGTTTGTCATCATTATGCCGGCAACAGTCTCGTCCAAAAGTGGCTTCAGGTCCTCCACGTCTATGCGTCCGTCAGGCTTTGACTTCACGACAACGACATCAAGGCCACAGACCGCAGCTGAAGCCGGATTTGTTCCATGGGCCGAGTCCGGCACAATCACCTTGCAGCGCCCGAAGTCTCCTCGAGAAATGTGATACTGCCTCATAATCATAAGCCCTGTAAGCTCTCCATGAGCACCGGCAAACGGGTTGAGCGTGAATGCCGCCATTCCTGTAATCGAGGAAAGAGCCTTCGACAGGTCTGCGTAGACTTTTCGGCAACCTGAGACGGTGGACATAGGCTGGAGCGGATGAATCCCCGCAAAGGCCGGCATAGAGGCAATCTCCTCATTGATCTTCGGGTTATATTTCATCGTACAGCTGCCTAGCGGGTAAAACCCGGTGTCGACGCCGAAGTTCATCTGCGAGAGATTCGTGTAGTGACGCACGACGTCGGGCTCGCTGACCTGCGGCAACTCGGCCGGCTCATCGCGAAGTAGCTCCACCGGCACCGAGTTCTCAAGACAGTACTCTGACGGATAGTCATTTACAGGAAGCGTATATCCCTTGCGCCTGTTAGACGAAAGTTCAAATATAAGTTTGTCGTAATATTTCATATATCTCGCTCTCCCCTATTTTTTCAAAGATTTCACAACGTCAACGAGACTGTCGCACTCTTCTTTCGAATGCTTTTCCGTGACACAGAATGAGACGAAGCCTTCTTCCGTTGCGACGGCTCCAAAAAATCCGGCCTCAAGAAGTGCCTGCTGCAAAAGTGCAATGTCAACAAGCGGTCTGAGGACAAATTCCTTCAGGAACGGGTGCTCCTGCGTGAACGGCTCGGCAAAAAGTCCTGTCTTCAAGAGTTCAGACCTGAGATAATGCGCCCCGCTACAACTGAGCTCATTGACCCCGCGAAGTCCATCCTTGCCCATAAGCGACACATAAACAGCCACATAGAGAGCCATTAGCGACTGGTTCGAGCAGATGTTTGACGTTGCCTTCTCACGACGGATGTGCTGCTCGCGGGCCTGAAGGGTCAGCACGAAAGCACGCTTGCCGTCGACATCAGTCGTTTCTCCGACAAGGCGTCCCGGCAACTTGCGCATAAATTCGTGTCGGCAGGCAAGGAATCCGATGTAAGGGCCTCCGAAAGAAAGGGGTATGCCAAGAGTCTGGGCGTCTCCGCAGGCGATGTCGGCGCCGTTTTCTCCGGCTGTCCGGAGCACGGCCATCGCTGATGGGTCGCAGTACTCGACAAGCAGCGCACCAGCCTCATGCAAGGCTTCAGCATAGCCGGATAGGTCCTCGATGACTCCAAAGCGGTTGATTCCCGGAACAATAAGCCCGGCGACGTCACCTGTGACGAGTTCCTTTTTGACCGCCTCGAAATCAGTCACGCCGTCCTTCGCAGGAATGAGAGTCAGCTGAACTCCATGAAATTTGGCGTAAGTCGTCACAACTGCCCTTACATTCGGAAGGAGCGTGCCGGAAATGAGGATGCGAGTCTTTTTCTTCGTGCAGGCAAGAGTCATGAACATAGCCTCGGCTGCAGCTGTCGCGCCATCGTACATTGAGGCGTTTGCCACGTACATTCCGGTGAGACGGCAGATAATGGTCTGCCATTCAAAGATATAGCGCAGGGTCCCTTGAGAGATTTCCGCCTGGTACGGCGTGTAGGCCGTGAGGAACTCGGAACGGGAAAGGATGTAGGGAACGACGGAAGGGTTGTAGTGATCGTACGCACCGCATCCGGCAAAGACTTTCAGAGGAACGTTCAGCGACGCAATGTTCTCGAAATGCCTTCTCACCTCGATTTCCGACATGGCCGAAGGGAGGTCATATTCCCCCTTATAAATGAATTCAGACGGGACATCGGAGTACAAGTCCTCAATTCCCCGTACTCCGATCCGGTCCAACATCTTGGCAATATCCCCCTCAGTATGAGGGAAATAAGCAAATGAATCAGTATTCGTCATTATCAAAAAGAATTGCAAAGTTTCTCGTAAGCGGCGGCGTCCAAAAGACTATCAACTTCGCCCGGCTCACTCATCTGCACCTTGATAATCCAGTTTGCATACGGATCTTCGTTGAGCAGCTCCGGCTCATCCTCAAGAGCCTCATTAACCTCGATGACGGTTCCGGAAACCGGTGAAATGAGGTCGCTCGCTGCCTTCACGCTCTCAACAGCGCCGAACTCTTCTCCCGCTGCGACCTCGTCACCGACCGACGGCATGTCAACGTATGACAAATCACCCATAGAATGCTGCGCGAAATCTGAAATTCCAATTACGGCGATATCGCCTTCTACCTTAACCCATTCGTGTGACTCGGCGTATTTGAGTCCTTCAAGTACCTTTGACATATTTTTGTATTTTTATGATTATCAATATTTTAAATTCAAAAATTCAGTTTATCTGTCTGTTTCACCACTTGGCTTTTTCAAGACCGGATTCGACTATTTCTTGTAGTTCGGGGTGTAGAAACGACGCTTCACGACTTTGCCCGGGAAGATTTTCTTTCGAATCTGAATCTGAACCGGGGTGTCAAGTGCAGAATGTGCCTTGTCGACAAATGCCATGCAGATGCTACGGTCAAGAGTGATTGAATGGTAGCCTGTTGTGACCTCGCCAATCTGAACACCTTCATTGCTCAGCACCGGATAGCCCGCACGAGGAATCGCTTTGTCGAAAATCTCAATGCCGACAAGTTTCTTCGTCACACCCTCAAGTTTCTGACGCGCAACAACTTCCTTTCCAATAAACTCCTCCTTATCAGTCTTTACGAACATCCCGAGAGAAGCCTCAATCGGAGTTGTGCTATCGCTTAGTTCGTGTCCGTAGAGCGGCAGTCCCGCCTCGAAACGCAGGGTGTCGCGGCAACCGAGTCCGCAAGGCTTCACACCCGCCTTCTGGAGCAACGTCCAGATGTCCACAATCGCCTCATTCACGGCATAAATCTCGAATCCGTCTTCTCCTGTGTAGCCTGTGCGGCTGACAATCATCCTTTTACCCTTCCATTCAAATTCGCGGAATGTGTAGAACTCAAGCTCTGACAGTCCGGTAAGTCCAAGAATATCGGTGAGTTTCTTTTCGGAAGACGGTCCCTGTACAGCGATTTCGCCCCAAAACTCAGAATCGTCGGAAATCTCCACATCGAAGCCTTCTGCTTGAGACTCAATCCATTGCACATCCTTAGCGATATTTGCGGCATTCACGACAAGGAGATATTCCCCTTTTTCATAAAGCTTGTAAACCAACAAATCGTCCACGACTCCCCCGTCCTCACGCAGCATCATTCCGTAGAGAATCTTTCCGTCAGGCATTCCTGCGACATCATTTGTAAATATATGATTTACAAATTTTTCCGCATCTTCTCCGTTCACGAAGACCTCCCCCATATGGGAAACATCAAACATTCCGACGTCGCTCCGGACGGCGTTGTGCTCATCGACGATACCGCTGTACTGAATCGGCATTATGAATCCTCCGAACGGACTCATCTGAGCACCGAGAGCGAGGTGGCTGTCATACAGACAGGTTTTCTTTTCAGAATTGTGGTTTTCCATTACTTGACCAAGGTTTTGCAAGTGATTGGCTTGCTGTGTTATAGCTTATATTACTTCAACAAAAGCATTCTGGGAGGCAAGCAACGCGTCTGACATCATCCGACAACAGGTCAAAGGCTGTCATCCGAGCATCCGATGTGCCCTTTAATGAACGAGGGGTCAAGATAGGATTTTTCTATTTCGGAAATCTCCCCTTCTTGTGCCTCGCTCAGTCCAAAAGCGTCAGTACAAAAGTATGAAATTAAAGCTGATTTCAATGCTTCAAGACCGATATTTTTTTCATCAAGAAGCGATTTGAGATTTATCACCCTCTGTTCCACGGACTTTACTCCCTTGCTCTGAAGTTTCGCACGTGACGGAGTGATTGCTGAAGACATCGTGTCAAAGTCAAGGTCGTAGAGGAATGTGCCGTGGACAATCCCGACACCGTTAGGCTTGAGAGAGAATGCGTTGCCGGAAACTTTCCGCCCATCCACGAGAACATCGTTACGTCCCGAGACTTCCGCATTTATGCCAAGGCTTCGGAGAAAACCTGCGAGTGCTTCGAGAAATTCGCTGAAAAGCAAGGATACGTCAGAGCAACGCCTTATGTATGAAATCATTATGTTGCCCTTATCGGCATAGACACAGCCTCCCCCGCTTTTGCGACGATACATTGCGATTCCGTGTTCGCGGCAGTATGGGACATTGACTTCTGCGTTCATGTCCTGGTTGCGACCGAAGATGACAGTGGGGGTCACCTGCCAGATGAAGAACAGTCCGTCATTGTTCCACACGGTCCCATCCGAGTCCGTGGAACTATCTTTTAATGTTCCACAGCGGCTATTCAGCAGCGTGTCAAGATTTTCGGCTGCATATTCCTCCATCGAGAGGTAAAACACCAGACGACGATCAGCACCGTTATTGTCCGGAAGTGATAAATAAGTCATTCCCAAATAATTAAAAAGTATTTTATCCCCCTGCTCAGGACTTTTTAAGTTCAGACATTCCAGATGAATTTTGGAAGGATGCGGACAATGTAGCTTTCTGTGACGACGTGGCCTGGAAGAACGTGGTGCGTCATCATCTCACGGTTGGAAAACAGACGCTCGTAGTCAGCCTTGATTTCCTCACCGAGAAGCTGGTCATGTTCGGTGTAGTGGCATAGAATCCTGTCCGGAAGCATTCCGGGAAAGGCTTCCTCCCCTGTTGGCGTGATGCAGTCATCATTTCCGACAGGCAGCGGCCAGTCCAGAAACTCCTTTACATCATCCTCTGTCACAATGAATTCCGTCGCGCCGTCCGAACGCGGGCCGAACCACTTATTCTTGCCAAGGTGCTTCTGAATCGTCTCATACGGATTCACCGCAGGATTTATGACCAATTCCGGCCCACGAAAATCGCAGCAAACGGCATAGAAGCCACCAAGCGAGGTGCCGAGGACGGCGGCATAGTCGCCATCCTTCAGCAGTTCGTTGATTTTCGCGATGGACTCTCCGGGATAGTGGGTCAGTTCAGGTGTCACCCAATCGAACTGAGGATAGTATTTCCTCAGAAAGTTGACGATGCCCGATTTTGCCGACCCGCCGAACCCGTGGAGCCATAAAATTTTCCGCATATCAGTTACAGACCAAATTGTTCCTTCAACTGCGCAATCTTGGCATCAGCGTTGTCACCATGCGCACCGAAATAGAACTTGATCTTCGGCTCGGTGCCGGACGGACGCACAGAAACAACGTCACCCTCGGCCGAATAGAACTGAAGCACGTTGGATGCAGGAAGTCCGGTTTCCTCAGTCTTGAGGTAGTCGACGACCTTCGCTACCGGAGTGCCAGCCAAAGACTTAGGCGGATTGTTTCTCATATCCACCATAATCGCTGCAATCTCCTCAGCTCCGGCCTTTCCCTCACGCACGAGGGACACAAGAGCCTCGCGGTAGTAGCCGAACTCTCTGTAGATGTCCTGAAGCAACTGATAGAGTGTCTTGCCTTGATCGGTAGCCCATGCGGCGCATTCTGCAACCATAGCGCAGGAAATCGGAGCATCCTTGTCGCGGACATATTCTCCGACATTGAATCCGTAACTCTCCTCGCCTCCGCAGACAAACTCACCCTTGCCCTCATTGTTGCGGACGACGTCGGCTATGTACTTGAAGCCTGTGAGGACATTATAGACCTTCACGCCGTATTTTTCACAAATTGCACGAATGAGTTCAGTGGTGACAATGGTCTTCACACAGTAGCACCCAGGAGTGAGCGTACCCTTTTCGTGGCGACGACGGAGGATGTAATATGTGAGGATAGAACCGGTCTGATTGCCGTTGAGCAGCACCATCTTGCCCTTGTCGTCGCGCACTGCGATTCCCACGCGGTCCGCGTCAGGGTCGGTTGCAAGCACGAGGTCGGCATTTTCCCTGTCAGCCACCGCAATCGCCATCGTGAGCGCCTCGCCGTTCTCCGGATTAGGAGACTGGACTGTCGGGAAGTTGCCGTCACTGATGTCCTGTTCCGGAACGTGGAGAATGTGCTTGAATCCCACGCGGTCCAAAAGCTCAGGAACGATGCGTACGCCTGAACCGTGAAGCGGAGTGTAGACAATCTTCATGTCGGAATGACGCGCCACAGACTCCGGAGAAAGCATGAGAGTCGTCACCGCATCCATATATGCCTTGTCCATCTCGTCGCCCATGAGAGTAATCTCGGCGCATTTGTCGCCCGGTTCAAACTTCACCATTGAAGGGTCGGTGATTTTGTTCACCTCGGCAACGATGTCCTTGTCCACAGGGGATATAATCTGCGCTCCGTCGCTCCAGAACACCTTGTATCCGTTATATTCCTTCGGATTGTGGGACGCGGTAATCATCACACCGGCAGTTGCCTTCTTCGTCCTCACCGCGAAACTCAAGAGCGGAATCGGACGCAGACGGTCGTAGAGCCACACTGAAATGCCATTATTCGCAAGCACATGAGCCGTAATCCTGGCAAATTCCGCACTGTTGTTCCTACTGTCGAACGAAATGCAGACTGAATGGTTTTCGCCCGGAACATTCTTGAGAATGTAGTTTGCAAGCCCTTGCGTGGCCATCCCGACCGTGTATTTGTTCATCCTGTTGGTTCCGACGCCCATCTTTCCGCGAAGTCCGCCGGTACCGAATTCCAGTTTCCTATAGAAAGCATCCTCAAGAGCGGCCATGTCGCCGGAGTCAATTAGCTGATGAACAGCCTCTTTCGTAGCCTCGTCATAATCCCCGAGAATCCAGGATTTCGCATTTTCCATGTAGTCCATAAGTCTCAATATTAAAAGTTATTCATATTCATTACAATAGCCGCCTGAGCATCGCAACTCCGCGAGATTCAGAATCAGCTACGCAAAAATACAATAAATATCGCTCACCCAAAAAGTATTTTGTAGTAATTTTGTCGCATGGATATGAATCGGGAAAAGAATAGTTCAAAAAATATGGATTCGCTGTCGGAGTTTATCCGGGAGCATTATGGCGATGACCCGGACAGGCTGGCGCTTCAGAAGGCGAAGTGGCCGGAAATTGATGTGGCGGCGGCCGTGAGCACGCTTGTCAGCAGACGTAAACTGTCCAGGAAGGCTCCGCTCTGGGCTACAACGGATGGATTGGTGCTACCGAGGACATTGTCAGCGGAGCAGTGCAGTGGAGAGGCTGCGGCCCGGCATAAGGCCTTGGCAATCAGGGAATTTCTTGGGAAACAGCCGTGGCGTGTCGCGGACCTTACGGGAGGACTCGGCGTGGACTGCCTTGAGTTCTCGAATGTGGCGGAGGCGGTGCTCTACAACGAGATGCTGCCCGAACTGGCCGAGACGGCGGAACACAATTTCAGAGTGCTCGGAGCCGGAAACATTGAGGTCTGTCGCTCTGAGGTGAATCCACGGACGCTCGGCGTAAGTGCTGCAGGAACGACAAATGCCGGCAACGACGTCGCCAAAGGGAATGGTATGACGGAGTGCGACAAATCAAATGAAGGGGTATACGATTACGACGGAGGCCTTCGGGAAAGGCTTGAGACATTTAGCCCCGACGTGATTTATCTTGACCCGGCGAGGCGGGACGGATGCGGGAAAAAGGTATTCCTTTTGGAGGACTGCTCTCCGGACGTCCTGAAAATCAAAGATATACTTCTTGGGATTGCCCCTATTCTCGCTCTGAAGCTCTCCCCTATGGCTGACATCAGCATGGTGCTTGAAAGGCTGGGGAATGAGTGCCGTGAACTGCAAATCATCGAATCCGGAGGGGAATGCAAGGAGCTGCTTGTCTTGATGCGGCGGAATGTACAGGCCTCTGGGCAGCAAGACGGCTGTCTGATAAGGGTTTATAATCTCGACGCCGGAAATCTCGAAGACGGGAAGGACTCCCCTGTGTTTGAATTTCGCCGCGACAAGGAAAACGACTGCCCGGGACCGCGGCTCACGGATTCGGCGGAAATTGTTCCGGGAGCGCTGCTGTTCGAACCAGGCAAAGCGCTGATGAAAGCCGGATGCTTCCGCCTTATCGGGCAACGATTCGGCGCTTCCGCACTCGGACGCGACACGCACTATTATATATTGAAGAAGAATGAATCTGACATGGCAAAGGCCACATCTTCGACAACAAATATATCTTCAGCAACGGACCGGGAACATTTCTGCGGCCGCCGCTGTCTGAAAGACTCCGGCAAGCTGTTCCGCATCCTCGACATCGCCGAAATGTCCGGCAAGAAGCTTAAGGAATTCGGCAAAAGCCATCCCGAAGCCGAAGTCACAGCCCGAGGAGTCCGGATGACCAGCGAAGAACTCCGCAGGCGTCTCGGCTGCAAACCCTCCGACCGCCACCACATCTTCGCCCTCCACGTCGATAAAACCGGCAAAAACCTGCTGCTCTTCACCGAACGGATTTGACCAAAGGACGAATAAGGCAGTTTTAGGGCGATTTTCTACCCAAATCTCATAGAACAAGGCACATTTGGGTAAAAAATCGCCCATTTTTTGTTTCTATTTCCGTTCATAAACACTATATTTGCTGTCGTAAGTAATATTCACAGTTATGGTAAGCAACAAACTTGTAGGCCGGGAGCGAGAATGCAAAGAACTCAAAAGAGTCATGGATTCCGACCGTTCAGAATTTGTTATAGTTTATGGAAGACGAAGAGTCGGCAAGACTTTTCTCATAGACCAATACTATCAGGGGAAATATGATTTTATGTTTGTCGGCGGACACAATCTGTCTCGGCAAAGGCAACTCACGAGTTTCGCCAGAGCACTCAAGAAGTTCTCCGGAACAAAGACAGACAAGTTTGCTGACTGGTTTGACGCATTTTATGCTCTTGAGGACTATCTCGAATCTCTTGACACGGGCAGGAAGAAGGTGATTTTCATAGACGAGATGCCATGGATAGACACGCAGAAGTCAGACTTCGTATCAGCATTGGAGGATTTTTGGAACGGTTGGGCGGCCAGACGATACGACATAGTGCTCATCGCCAGCGGCTCTGCAACATCGTGGATGGTTGACAATCTGATTGAAAATCAAGGCGGTCTGCACGCACGCATCACCAGTAGCATTTATGTCCGGCCGTTCACGCTACATGAGACGGCGGAATATCTTCAGAGAAAACACTGCAAGTGGGACAAATACCAGATTCTCCAATGCTACATGGTCTTCGGCGGCATTCCGTTCTACCTGAGTCTAATAAATCCGTGCGAAAGTCTGGTTCAGAATGTGGACCGACTGTTTTTTGCACCTGGAGGCATAATGCGAAGTGAATTTGACGAACTTTACAACGCACTATTTGCCAATGCCGATTTGTATATCAATGTTGTAAAGTCGATGGCCGGTCATCATGAAGGTATGTCCCGAGACGAAATCGCAAAGGCCACACGGGTGAGCGGAGGAACGCTCACCCGTGTACTGACCAATCTTGAACGCTGCGACTTCATCGCGCGTAGCCGGAATTTCGGTCAGAAATCCAAGGATACGATTTATCGTCTAGTCGATTTCTACACCCTATTTTATTATAAGTTCATCATGCAGGACACCGCCGGCGATGAGCAGTGGTGGAGCCACAACTTTGAATCACGGGCAGTTTCCGTATGGCAGGGTCTCACTTTCGAGACAGTCTGCCTGATGCACACCGACTGCATCAAACGCGCATTGGGAATCTCAGGGATGGCGACGGAAATATCGGCATGGAGAAAGACCGCGGGCGAAGGAGAAAAGGGCGGACAAATCGACCTAATCATTAAGCGTGCCGACCGCATCATCCATTTGTGTGAAATGAAATTCAGCAAATCTGAATACCGCATCACCGATGCCTACGAACAGCTGCTGAGAGAGCGTTTGGAACTCTTCCAAAGTTCCACCAAAACAACATTCTCTTTGGTAATAACCTTCGTAACGACATACGGAGTAGCCGACGGGCTTCATCATAGTCTGGTACACAGCGAGGTCACAATGGAGCAGTTATTCTGCTGACCCTCACAATGTTACAAAGCAATGACAAGTCGTTGTGGACATTTTATAGAAAAAATATAATATTTTTTGTATAAAACCAGAAATATGCCTACCTTGCAGAAAATTATACATTATGGCTGCACGCAAACCTCTGAACCCATTTTTCATCGGGACTGACATTCCGGACAAATATTTTTGTGACAGAAAGAACGAGACAGCGGAAATTATCCGGTATATAAAAAACGGAAACAATGTTGTCCTGAAGGCCCCGCGAAGAGTGGGCAAGTCAAGTCTCATCAAACATGTTTTGGCTCAAGATGAGATTGCAAAACACTATAACACCCTATATGTCGATGTATTCGGGACATTGTCCGCATCCGAATTTGAACGTGAACTACAGAACAAGTTTATGATGTCCCCATTCGCAAAGGCAACTAAGACATGGAAGACATTAGTGTCGTATGCAAAGGGAATCCAACTGAATCTCGGCTCTTACAACGGTACGGTTATAGACTTTCCGTCAATCGGCCTTGGGGCTACGCCGAATCCGGTTTTCACAATCAACGAGATTTTGAATGAATATGAGCATGCCGACAAGCCGGGGCTTATAGTATTCGATGAATTTCAGCAGATTGAGAACTATCCGGAACGCATGGCCGCCATACTGCGCAGCAAGATTCAGGAACTAAATAACACGAAATTCATTTTCTCCGGCAGTTCAAGGCATATCCTCAACACGATGTTTCTCAATTACAACCAGCCTTTCTACAAAAGTGCCCTGACGATGGACTTGGACATTATCGGCATTGATGCATATAAAGACTTTGTGAAATCAATGTTTGAAGACTACGGGCGCAACATTGACGCGAACGCTGTTGAGTTCGTCTATTATCTGATGTCGGGAAATACCTTCAATATGCAGGAGGTAATGAAAGAAACTTTTATGACAACTGAGGGCAAGCCCGGTGCCGGCAAGGAAGACGTCGTGGCTGCAATTCACTCGATTCTTGACAGGCACGACGAGGAATACAGGGAGCAGCTAGGCCGGGTGTCAAGCCTCAAGGACAGGAAACTGCTCTACTGCATAGCAAACGAGGGCATCGCCAAAAGTCTGACTTCCGAGGCTATGCTGAAGAAATATGGCCTTGACAATGCTTCGTCAGTACAGCATTCGCTGAACAATCTGACGAGTGAGAAAATCTCTATGGTTCAGAAAGTCGCAAAAGCGGCGTATATGATACAGGACCGGTTGTTCGAGCTTTGGCTTGCTCTCAAAGCCGGGGCACTTGAGAGCAAATTCCGCGATTGCCGGGTGCGGTTTGAGGAAGAACGTGAAAGTTCAAGATGACACAATAAACAAACCAGAATGTCAGAAAAGCGCGGAAAGGCGCGATTCTCGTCCCAACCTCATCATAGTCAAACAGCTCCGGAGAAATCGACGGCAAGACAGGAGCATCGAGATATATCCGCTGGATGACATAGCGTTCAAAGGCAAGATGAGAAATTTCCGGGCAGAGCTATACATACAAAGAAAGTGTGGAACTTGTTCCGCTTATTCCAAAAGAGGCTCTGACAAAGCCCAAGAACAAATAAGGAGAAACGGTCCCACACCTGTATATGGAGACTTTCTGAATCGACAAGTCACATACAGATAATGGTTTCCATCGTCTATCCCCTGTTCTATTGAAACTGTCAGATTTCTTTTGGCAGGACAGCGCGAAAACACTTTCATCAAACTATTTCGTCACACCCGTCAAGGCATAACAAGGACAAAGTTAATACATTTTCCCGGACTGACAATGATGATTTTGCACGACTGCAAACAAATCCAAAGGCCCTCTGCCAAATTACTGAACAAATCGACGCCAAATTACTGAAAAATTTCGCGCCAAATTACTGAATTCACCAAAAAGTTATTATATTTGCATCGGTAAAGCATTAAGATATGGAAAGTTACAGACATAGGATCATGGACGACCTGCTGAAAAGGAAATTGCAGGCTAAGGGCGCTGTTCTCATAGAGGGCCCAAAGTGGTGCGGGAAAACAACGACGGCGGAAGAAATAGCAGCAAGCAAGGTGCTGCTGGCAAGGACCGATACAAAAGAGAGTTTCAGAAGTCTTTTGGAAATAGATATGGACACGGCTTTGGCAGGAGCTGCACCGATGCTGATTGACGAATGGCAGACAGTTCCAAAACTTTGGGACGCAGTGCGCTACACAGTAGACCACCGCCGCACAATGGGTCAGTTTATCCTTACAGGCTCCGCCGTCCCTGACAAGAAAGCCGAAGAAGAACGGGAACACTCAGGCACCGGGAGGTTCGGATGGCTGACTATGAGGCCAATGACGCTGTTCGAATCAGGAGAGTCAAACGGCTCCGTCAGCATCGGCGAATTATTTACTGCACAAGAGGATATACTCGAAACGAACGAACTCAAATTACAGGACATCGCATTCCTCATCTGCCGTGGAGGTTGGCCGATGGCTGTCGGACTACCGGAAGAAGCTGCCCTGGAGCAGGCATTTGACTATTACGATGCTGTCACGAAGGAGGACATAGTGAAAGTTGACGGTGTAAAACGAACTTCGGAAAGGGCACAGCGTCTGATGCGGGCATACGCACGTCACCAAGGCACACAGGCATCGATAGCTACACTGCGCGAAGACCTGAAAAACAATGATTCTGCAACACTCGACGACAACACAATAAGTTCATATCTTGATGCACTGAAAAAGATTTTCGTGGTAGAAGATCTGCCGGCATGGAATCCGAACCTACGTTCCAAAACGGCGATACGCACCGCTGACACGCGCTATTTCGTTGATCCTTCGATAGCCACTGCTGCCTTGGGGCTCGGTCCGGAAGACCTTATAAATGACCTCAAAACGATGGGATTTTTCTTTGAGGCCATGTGTATAAGAGACCTACGCGTATTCGCGGAGGCGTTAAACGGCAAAGTCTATCATTTTCGGGACAAAAGCGGACTAGAATGTGATGCGGTGATACACCTGAGAAACGGACGATACGGACTGATTGAAATAAAGCTCGGTGGGAAATCTCTTATTAATGAGGGAGCCGCAACACTCAATTCTCTTGAGGCGCAAATTGACACGACACGGATGAAATCGCCGTCATTCAAGATGATCTTGACTGCAACAGGAGAACATTCCTACCGCCGGCCGGACGACGGAATATATGTTGTGCCAATCGGCTGCATCAAACTTTGAATGCTGAATAAAAAAGACGATATTTGCAGTCCGAATGTCGACGGGAGGTCGAATATGGCCAATTTCGAATGGGAAGAAAATTATCTGAAATATTATGCGCCGCCATGTTGGCGACACTTTTTTCGTCATGCTCCGCGACGAGGCATGTCAGCACTGAATATGCTCCGGTGAAGACGGATTATGTCGGGAAGGGAACGTTGGAAACCATATTCTGCAAAAGTTCGCAGACTGGACTGAGCGAGCGGAGGATGTTTGTATATCTTCCTGAAAACTACTATGATACAGATATAGACTATCCCGTATTATACCTGTTGCACGGAGCAAGGGGAACCGAGACTTCATGGATTGAAAAAGGACATATCATGCAAAACGTTGACATGCTTGTCAGCGAAGGCAAGGTGAAGCCGATGATTGTCGTAATGCCGAACTGCAACGAGTATGACAACGACGCCGACTATGCAATGTCGAGGCAAAAGCCTCTCGTCGAATCTGTCCTCGAGGTTAATGGCGCCGTGGAGACATATTTCGTGACGGATGTCATGGAAACCGTTGACAGCCTGTACCGTACAATCCGGAGCAAGCACGGACGCGCAATAGCCGGACTGTCTGTCGGGGCTCTGCAGACGATATTCATCACGGCCCTCAATCCTGAACTGTTCGACTACATCGGGCTTTTCTCCCCGATGATTAAGCCTGTTTTCCACTACGGAGAACATTCCGGGTTTTACCGCGACCTCAAGAAAAGGCTGATAGTCCAGTTCGCGATTCCTCCGAAACTGTACTCAATAATGGCAGGGAAATGGGACATTTTCTTTGCGTCAACGGAGCAGTTCAATTTTTATCTCAAGACACACGACTATCCGCACGAGTATTACATGTCCGGCGGCGGTCACAACTGGCGCAACTGGGAAAAGTACAGCGTCAGGTTCATACAAAATTTATGGAACATACACAAAATAGGGGATGAAGAAAAAGATGGGATGCAAGGCGCACGATGAAGATGAAACCGCAGCAGCCTTGGTGGCTGTGAGGATTTCATCAAGACGCGCAACGCAGCAGACCGCTTTTTCTTCGCCCCGTCCGTCAGATGTAGAACTCCCGGCGATACTTATACTCCGACCTCAGTTTCTCGAATGACTCCGGATGGAGACGGAACATGAAATCATCGGTGAAAATCGGATAGTTGTACTGGAAAGTCGCGGCAATCTCCCCCTGACTCATACCCTCTACATCAAGCTTGAGCGGCTGCTCTTCCTGGTGGTCGGAGCGCGGGTAGAAATTGTAGAGCTGGACGATACCGAAATGACGCGCCACTGCCCTGACTGCCATTGCCGTGCCGTTCTGCTTGCCCTGATAGGAATATCCTGCTATGTGAGGAGTGGCAATATCCACCATATCAATGAGTTCCTCGTTAACATCCGGCTCATGGTTCCACGTGTCGATGACGACGGCACCGAGCTTCGGAATATATTCCATAAGAGCCTTTTCGTCAACGACTTCTCCCCTGGAGGCGTTGATGAAGAACGCTCCGGGGCGCATTTTCGCGAAAAACTGCTCATTGGCCATAAATTTCGTCGTCTCGTCGAGAGGTGTATGCATCGTAACAATCTGAGAGTTCGCGAGGAGCGTGTCAAGGTCACAGAAGCCCTCCGGTCCCTCGGCCTTTGCCCGTGGAGGGTCGCAGAGAAGGACATTGAACCCGAGTTTACGGGCCATCGATTCGACAAGGGAACCGACATGTCCAACACCGATGATGCCGAACGTCGCGTCCTTCAGCGTGATGGCCTTGCGTGACGCCACTCCGTAGAGAGCCGAAAACACATACTGGGCCACGCCCCCGGCATTGCAGCCCTGGGCATTGTGGACTTCAATCCCGTTAGCATTGCAATAGTCGAAATCAATGTGGTCCGTACCTATTGTCGCCGTCGCAATCATCTTCACCTTCGTTCCATCAAGCAGGGATGCGTCACATCGCGTGCGCGTCCTTATTATGATGGCGTCGGCATCAACAAGATCTTCTCGGACGATTTCCTTTCCGTCCACGTATGCGACCTCACAATACGGCTCGAACACGCCTTCCAAAAACGGTATATTTCTGTCTGCAACGATTTTCATATCATTCTCCTCTAATAAATTCCCACTCCACTATTTCAGCACAAGCGCCTTCACCGGATCCGAGCCGTCCGCCGGCATGCCGAAGAACATCGTGTCGGCACGCAACTCCCGATTCAGGGCTTCCAGCAGCACATCCTTCTGAAAGTAAAGGTGATTCCGGACCATAGACGAAGACATTCCGCAGTAGAGAACACCTTTGACAAGATTTCGGTTCAAAGTCCATGCAGCGACACCGGAAACCTTGTCCCACGCCATATAGACACGGTTGCTGTTCCATCCCGGCATCAATCCGGAATCCTGCAGGTAGACGCGCAGCATAGCTCCTACGCGCACTGCTTCACGACGCCGCAGCGGATCACCCTCCGTAGCCTCGCGACGGCGAATCATTTCTTTTGTGAAATCTTCCCCAAACCTGCCATCATTCATCATAATCAATCTTTGCTCAATAAAAACCTATCCAAATAGGACATCATTCCGTCCGTGTGAACACACCCCCGACCGTCTCGAAAAATGCACGATCATCAGTGAGTCCGTCCACCAGCGAAGACAGACGCAATTTGTTGCTGTCCGTGATGAAAATCTGTCCGAAATCCTCGCTTGACACCATCTCCAGCAGGTTACGCGTCCGGTTCATGTCAAGCTTGTCGAAAACATCGTCCAACAGCAGAATCGGTGCGAAACCGAAAGCCTTGCGCATAAGCTCGAACTGTGCCAACTTCAGGGCAAGAAGAAACGACTTCTGTTGCCCTTGGGAACCGCAGCGGCGTATCGGATAACCGTCCATTTCAAAGATGAAGTCGTCCCTCTGAATGCCCACGGTCGTATATTTCATAATCCTGTCCTTCTCCAACGAATCCTTCAAGAGCTGTTCGAGCGGAGCCTTGTCGAGGTCGGAACGATAGCGTATCGACACGGACTCGCTGCCTCCGCTCAACCTCCGGTAGTACTCGTTCACGGCCTCCGTCAACGGCTCGCACAGTTCAGCCCTCTTTTTGTGGATGAAATCCGCGTGCGATGACATCTTGATGTCGATGACCTCCAGCAGAGTCGCGTCACAAGCTCCGTCCTTAAGCATCCTGTTCCTCTGCGCAAGCAGACGGTTATATTGCTGAATTGCAGAGAGATACTCCCGATCTATCTGGGAAGCTACCGCATTCATAAAACGTCGTCTCTCCTCCCCCGAATCGCTGACGAGGGATATGTCAGACGGGGATATTATGACCGTCGGAAGCTTGCCGATATGTTCCGAGATGCGTCCGTAAGGCTTGTCGTCGCAACGGAGTTTCTTTTCCTCACCCTTTTTGACGACAATGGAAAACCGGTTAGTCAGCGCCGACGGCATCTGACAGGTTCCCGCGATAGAAAAGCCATCCTGCCCGTGCCGGCAGTTGAAACTGTCGTTGATTCCGAGAGCGCTCTTTGTCATTGAAAGATAATACACCGCATCAAGAAGATTGGTCTTCCCCTCCCCATTGTTCCCCCAAATGCAGTTGATTTTCGGGGAGAACTCAAGTTCCTGAAACTCAATGTTCCTGAAATTGGAGATGACTATTTTCTGAAGAATCGGCATAACTATCGTCTTAAAACAATATGATAAGGAGTGCAAAGTTATGAATTTTCCCGTGAAATTGTCTTTTTCACGAGATTATGATTCCTATCTTTTGAATATTGGACAATTTTTCATATTTTTGCGGGCTAAAACGGATAAACCACGTCCGGACAATACGATTAATATTAAAAAATTATAACAATGTCACAGGTAAACAAGAAAGCGGAAAATGCAGAGACGGTTGTCAATGCTGTTTCCAAGACCGACGAGTTCTTCAATAAAAACAAGAAACTCCTCATCGGACTCCTCACTGCCGTAGTTGTCATCGCGGCAGGCTCATACTGCTTCTACAAATTCTATTGGCAGGCAGCAGTCGAGGAAGCCAAATCTCAGGTCGTGATTGCGGAGAGAAACTTCAACGCCGAAAATTGGGAGGTGGCTCTCAATGGTGATGGTGACAATCTCGGATTCGTACAGATCATCGACCAATACGGCAGCAAAGGCGGCAATGCTGTCTACTACTATGCCGGAGTCTGCGAGCTCAAACTCAAGAACTACGAGGACGCCATCGAGTATCTGAACAAATACAAGGGAGGCGACGATTTCCTCGCTCCGCGTGCAATCGCATGCAAGGGTGACGCTTATGTAGGCCTTCAGGAATATGCCAAGGCTCTCGACTGCTTCGAAAAGGCCGCTGCAAAGAAGGATAACGTATTCGCTGCCGGCTACCTTATGAAGGCTGCAGCCGTATGCGAGAAGCTCGGAAACGACGAGAAAGCGCTCGCCCTCTACAAGAAAGTGAAGGATCAGTATCCTAATTCTATCGAGGGACGCGAGATTGACAAATATATTTCCAGAATAGAAAACAAGTAAAAATCGCCTAAACAGATAAAATGGGAAGAGCATTTGAGTTCCGTAAGGAAAGGAAGTTCAAGAGATGGGGCCACATGGCCAAGACATTTACCAAAATCGGTAAGGAAATCACCATTGCCGTAAAACAGGGCGGTCCGGACGTGACCGGTAACCCGCGTCTTCGTGCGCTGATGCAAACGGCAAGGTCTGAGAATATGCCTAAGGAAAACATCGAGAGGGCAATCAAAAGGGCTTCCGAGAAAGACCAGGCAGACTACAAGGAGATTGTACTCGAAGGACGTGCTGCTCACGGCATCGCTGTCCTCGTGGAGGCAGCAACCGACAATAACAACAGGACAGTTGCCAATGTGCGTTCATACTTCACCAAGTTCGGCGGCTCGCTCGGAACCTCCGGCAGCGTTGAGTACCTCTTCGACCACAAGTCCATGTTCCGCATCAAGGACAACGGAAAGATTGACCTCGAAGAGCTTGAGCTTGAACTGATTGACCTCGGAGTTGACGAGGTTTTTGAAGAGGAGAACGAGGACGAGGAGAAGGAAATCGTCATCTACGGCGAGTACACCTCTTTCAACGCCATCCAGAAGTACATCGAGGACCACGGCTACGAGATGATTTCAGCCGAATTCACCAGAATCCCTAACGGGGAGTTGGTTGATGTAGATCCTGAGGCACGTGTCGAAATCAACAAACTGATTGAAAAGATTGAGGAAGACGATGATGTGCAAAGTGTCTACCACAACATGTCTCCAGGGGAAGATTAGAATATAGGCGGTCTACTGCGTTATTCAGGGGCTCTCAAATCCTCACAACCGAAAGGTTGCAGCGGTTTGAAAGCCCCTGAAACCTTGTATCCCATCCTCTATTCTAATCTTCCTCCCCTAAGCACCTTCAAAGCCCACCTTTTCCTAGCCACACCCCCAAAACCCAAAGCCAAACAGCTGAGATGGCGTGGATGAAGAAAAAGATGGGATGCAAGGCGGATGGTGAAGATGAATACCGCAGCAACCTTTCGGTTGTGAGGATTTCATCAAACCATCCAACGCGGCAGACCGCTTTTTCTTCGCCACGCCCTACCCCAGCAGGCCGGTCTCAGCTACATACTTCACAAGCTCCACAGTACTCTTAATCTTCAACTTCCGGAAAATATTAGCCTTGTGAGTATCCACAGTACGGACAGAAAGCTCCATTTGTGCCGCAATCTCCTTGCTGGACAGCCCCTCGCAGCACATCCGCACGATTTCCATCTCGCGATTGGTCAGCTTCGGCACACCAGTCTCTTTGTCAGAATCCAACCCCTCGATTTCCTCGACAACCTCGCTGATGAACTCCGCCTTCTTACGATCCTTCATTGCCGGCACAAGCGAAAGCAGACGGCTTTTCGCCTCATCATTCCTGCGAAGGATTTCCTCCTGACGCTTTTTCATATAGAGCATACGCAAGACAACCCCCATACAGATGAGCAGGATGAGTGCGAGCAAAGAAAGAAGCACCACCAGAAGCAGTCTGTTCTGCGACTCAATCTTACGTATTTCAAGTTCATTCTCCTTCTCGGCCGTGTGGTACTGCACCTTGAAATCCTCCACCGCAAGACGACTTCTATCCTTCGCAAGCCGGTCTGATAGAGAGACATACTCATTAAGCCAATCAAGTGCAGCCGAATAATTGCCGGACTTTCCATAAGCGTCCGAAAGCCCGCGCAAAGACTTCAACTTCACATAGTCTCCCCCGCTTTTTTCTGCCACCGTCTTCGCCATACTATATGCAGTCACAGCATCCGCGAAATGCTTTTCTTTAATGTCAAGTCCGCCACGAAGATTGTAGCAAATTGCAAGCGAAATGTGATTGGACTCCTGCTCCAACACAGTCACAGCCGAGTCGAGACACGCCCTCGCCTCCTTGTAGCGTCCCAAAGCAGACAAAACCGACGTCCTCTGAGAGCGTCTCACGGCAGCCTTCACCTTTCTCCCCTCACGAAGGTCAATGCCAAGAGCCTCGTCAATAAACTCCAGAGCTTTTTCCGGATGCCCAAGCGACAGCCAGATGTCAGAAGCCAGACCGAGCCTTATCGCAAGACGCGCCCCGTCACCGGACTCACGTTCATAAGCAATGGATGGAAGAACATAGGAAAGAGCAGTCTCCGGGTCGTCCACTCCGAGATAGAGCGTCGCGAGATTGTTCATAGTTGTGCTCATATCCTCCGGACTTCCCCACTGTTTGTCAAGCGCATAGACACGTTTCATATAGGAAAGCGCCTGCTCGAAAAGTCCTTTTCTCTGACATATAATCCCCAAAGTGTTCAGACACTCCGAAATCAGAGACACCTCCCCAATGTTTTCACTTTTCAGAAGAGCGTCCACCCCGAGCTGATACGCCTCGTCGAAACGGCTTTGATAGAAAAGGTGGTTTGTCATATATGTCATCACACTGGCATTCTGGCGGGCCTGCGACTGCTTGGAGAAAACCATCAGCGTGTCCATATCCTTCTCGTCAAAAAATGTCTTCATCAGACGGTTTGCAATTTCCGTCTTTGTCGCGCCACGGGACGAACTCCACTCCCGATAGAGCGTGTCCGCCTTATCCGGAGAAGGAGTAGACGCTCCCCCCCGCCGAAAGATTTATGCCGGATAAGAATAAAACAAATATGAAAAACAACAGACCTTTCATTGCTTAAGTTTGAATTAACGCAAAAATAGTTATTTTTTAGGTAAAAAAGCTGCTTTTCTAAGTAATTTTACTTATTGATTTGGAGAATTTGAATGCATATCTTTGCCACAGAAAAAAATTCAAAACCTACTATATATGAAGACTCATACATTCATCCGCCTGACGGCAGCTGCGCTGATTGGAGCAGCAACTGTCTTTTCGTCCTGCAAGAAAGTAATAGACGATACGACAGTGAAAGAAATCATCATCACTGACCCGGCAAGCAAAAGCCTGACTTTGGAGCAGGGGGACGACTACCGAATCTACTATGATGTCCTCCCCGCATCGGCTCTAAACACTGCAGTCATCGACTGGAGCAGCAGTGATGAGAGAATCGCGGGCGTAAGCGGGTTCGACAGGATTTACGCCTATGCGCCCGGAAACGCCACAATCACAGGAAAATGCGGCGATGCCGAAGTGGAAATCGAAGTCACCGTCACTAAAGTTCAAGTCACATCGTTCACTGCACCGGAAAAGCTCACGATTTATGTCGGTTTAGAAAACGAAATCGAAATGACAATCGAGCCGGCAAAAGCCAACGCTTCCTCGCTGGACTGGGAATATGACAAGGAGATGGTGGAATTGAATTTCAAAGAAGGAAAAGCTATTGTCAAAGGCCTCAAGAGCGGGTCTTGCGCGATGACTGTCAAATCAGAATCAACCGCTAAAACCATCAATCTCACAATCAAAGAGTTGACAGAAAGAATAAAAGTGAACTACATTAGCATTACAGACACAAAGAATATCGTTGTGCAAAACGGGGACAATGTTCCTTGGAATGAGCTGTTCATTGGTGTTTTATCCGTCATTGTCGGAGATGGTATCAGTCTGCCGGAAGATGTCACAGTCAGCTCGTCAAACCCGTCAGTCTGCAAAGAGTTCATATACCATAAATTCACTAATTCTACGGCCTGGTATCAACCCATTTGGGGCGAAGAGTTTGGCAGCTCGGAAATTACAGTCAGCACGACTGACAAACAATTGAACACGGTGCACAAGCTCAGTTTCACATTGACAAGCGAGCCGAAAGGAATCCCTGGAGATATTACTGTGGAAGTTGACAAAACGATTTTGAAAAATGGTGACAGCTACCGGATGGATAAAAATTCCCAAAAAGAATTTAACATAAATCCCCTCTACAAGTATTACGCCAATTGGACTTTTAATGGAGGAAACGTAAGCATTGAGCATGTCTGGGGCAATGATGTCTGGTCGTATGGTGCAAAAATCACAGCCGGAGAGCAAACAGGCACCACAACCGTCACCGTGAAAGACCAAACCGGCAAGTCAATGTCCTTCGAGATAAATGTCACAGAGCAGATATTCTCCGAGGACATCTACATCATTGATGACGAAACCGGCAAAAAGGCAGAAGGTGCGGTTTATATCCCTTGCGGAGGCTCCAAAATTTTCAGGCTTTCCAATGAGAATTATAAAGGTAAATGGTCAGTCGGACGGCCCGCATACTACATCGTCGAGCCAATTTCCCCCGATGAAAACGGCTATTGCACAAAGGTGAAAGTCACTACAACAAAGGATGCTTGGCAAAAAGGAACATATATCCAGGTTGTGGATAAGGCAAATTTGAATAGCATAAGTGTCGAAGGGCTCTGGGCGGGCATTGATTTCTCGAAGATAACTGGCCCGACTTTAAGATCAAGTATAGGGAATACTCAGATAAGTTCGGGTAAGATCGTTTATTTCACATGGGATGGTCAAAAGACAGATTATCATGACACTTTCTATCTCCTCGCTGCCGATGCAACCAGATATGAAAAACTCCCGGGTGTGACATTCTCTGTCGAAAAAAGCGACGAAGATTCCGGATTCACAATTGGTACTGACCAAACTATGATGCAGAGGACTGGAGAGATTCCGGTGACTTGGAAAGAGAAATATGGTAGAGAGGCAATATTGACTTTGACCGACCACTGGGGACATCAGATGAGTTTCAGTTTCAAGCCAAGGATAGATTTCTTCAACGGAAAATGGAGAATACATCAAAAGTATAACGGGAAAAGTAGCGTCACAACGTGGCACGACTTACCTAAAGATCCCCCGAGTCGAAAGATAACAATCTCGTCTGCCCAGAAATATTATACTATTGACAACGAAAAAGGCTGGGACAAATACGAAATATTCCTTATAAACACCGATGACAATCAAGGATCTGCATGGGATTATAAATGCTACTATATAGATTGTGAGGTGTCTGAAAAAAATAATAATGGCTGGAACTATAAACCCGCAGTCCTCAATAAGTTTACGATAGGTCCCGGGAAGAATATTGCTCCAGCGCCCCAAAAACCTTTTAAACTCTTATTCCGCGATTCCCAAGGCAAGTCTTGTTATATAGAGATTCATTTTAATTACGAATATTAAATCATATTCAATAACCAACAAAATTATGGAAAAAATCATTAAACTTTCGACATTCGCCGCACACGGCCTGTTGACACTTTCAGTTGCAGTTTTAGGAATCGCCTGCTCTTCCTGCACGGTTGAACCGACTGCACTCACAGAGGAGAACCTTCCTGTGAAATCTATAATCTGCGGACACGTGAGGTATTCCTACACGAAAGACCAAGGTGGTGCCGTAACAGAAGCAGGAAAGCCGGGACTTACCGTCAACATCGCATACGGCATTCCTGATGCAACTACCGGTAAGGTTGAAAGCTATGCTCTCAGAACAGTCACCACCGGGCAGCATGGATATTTCGAGTATGCTCTCGGATGTCCGGTGGGCAAAGCTCTCACAGTGAAGGTTTCAGCCAGCGGATACGTCGATGATGCCAAAGGGACACCTACGACCGGAAGCAGCACACAGAAATCTAAAGCATACTTATATGCCGAAGTTGAAAAGAGCGTCACCGGTGGACAGGCTGCCTATTTTGCGATTGATATGACACCGGCTGCGTATGTTGGCGCCCCAGGCTTGAAACAGTAAGACTCTGTTTTCCTTTCACTACATTTCCGCCATCTGGCGGCAAAACCAACAAAAACAGACTTATATGAAGAATTTACTTAAAGTATCACTCCTCACGACGTTTTTCCTCGCAACGGCTTCTACTGTTGCGCTCGCCCAGGAGTATCAGACAGTCCCTGAAGGACAGCGTATGACCTGCTACCACGTCTATTCGAAGGGCGATGCGCAAAAATTCAGTCCGAAGCGCGGAGACTGGTCGGTCGGTGTCACATTCAACCCGGCCACCCTCGGCTACAAACTCAAGATGCAGCCTAAGAACGGCGAGTATGCCGGTGCGTTCATCGCCGACAACGCCACTGCGAAAAAACAGATGTTCATACTCTCGCAGGACCCTCTTGCAGCAGTTCGCGTGCGCTACTATTTCAACGAAAGCTGGGCGCTCCGTATGACACTCGGTCTGAACGGAAGCCACGTCGACTACAAGGAATATGTCCAGGACGACCTTGCAAAGGCGATTGACCCCAACTCCGAGAATAAGGTGGTGGACAATGTCATCTCCAATCTCAACAGCGGCAGCCTTGCAATCGGTGCGCAGTATATGGCAGGCAAGGGGTCGCTGAAATTCATCACCGGATTCGGACTCGTCTATGCAATCGCCGGCGGCGGACTCAATTTCAACTACGGCAACAAAATCACCGACCTCAACAAGGTGCCGTCGTCTATGCCGATGACAATGCCTCCTGCTACGGGTGCGAAAGACCCGACACTCAACGACTTCCAATCCACTCTCGGCATTGCCTACGGACGTCCTCTCAAGAGGTATAATGTGGGTTATGTCCAGGGTCTTGGAATCACAGCCGACATGGGTGTGGAGTGGTTTATGACCGGAAGGCTTTCACTCACTGCCACAATGACTTTCACTCCGGTGATGGCCATCTGGCAGCCTAAGACCTATGCAATCTACGAAGGTTTCTCTTCCCGCACCGGAAAGGTGGAGCAGTACAACTCTCTCGTGAGCCCGGGTAGCCACGCCTGGCTCTATGGTACGGAGAACATCGGATGCAACTTGTCTCTTAACTATTACTTCTGATAAATATGAATCAAATCAAATCAATTCTTGTCGCGTCAGCGTTCGCGCTCGTGGCAATGCCTGCGTCAGCCCAGTTGAACAGATTGATTAACAAGGCAAAGGACGCGGTGGAAAAAAATGAAAGAACCACAACTATGACACAAAACCAGACCGCAGCCGCTTCCCCTCAGGCGACGGGAAAGAGCTATTATGTCAGCCCTGCCGGCTCGAACCGCAATGATGCGCTGACTCCACAGACCGCAGTGAAGGACCTCCAGAAGGCGATTGACCTCGCAGAGGAAGGTTCGGTAATCAACATCGCGGAGGGCAACTACCTCGGCAAGCTCGACCAGGGCTTTGTTGAAGTGAAGAAGTATCTCTCGCTCGTAGGAGGCTGGAACAGCGATTTCTCCGAGCGTAACCCTGTGAAGTACATCACATCCATCCGTCCGGGCGCACAGCAGGTCGGAACAAGCGGCAGCCACGCCAGCCTTGAGGTTTATGTACGCGGAAAACGCGGCTCTACAGTCCTCATCGACGGTATCGCATTCGACAAGGGACAGTACAACAGCTATTGCAGCTATGCTCCGGACGACGCCCGCACAGGTTCTCCTGAGGGCTGCGAGACAGGACGTCTTCTGATTGAGGGAGAGAATCCTCCTGTTCCGAAGGTTGGCGGCGCTCCAATCGGCAAACCTCTCCTCAGGGGCGATGTCGAGGGAAATGTCATCATCCGCAACTGTACTTTCGTGAACGGCTACCATTTCGCAATCGAGATGGGTTGCGTTGCCGGACATTTCGATGTGTATAACAATGTTTTCGTTGCAAACAGAATGTCTGCCTGCGAAATCCGCGGTATGGCTCCTGACCAGAACCTCTGCTCTTTGGATTTCCACGACAACACAGTCCTTTTCACCTGGTGCCGTACAAAGGTTCAGGAGAGTATGGGAGTGGGCTTCCGCTTTATGACGGGCCTGAAGACCGTGAACGTGCGCAACAATGTCTTCGGATGCTCTAACCTCGGAGCTGTCGAGCGCACATTTGTGGACGGAAACGCTTCCAAGGAGGCTGCGCGTGAGACTAATGTGACAGACAACCTCTTCTTTATGAACAGGAACAATATGACAGCCGGCGCTGCCGACCTCGTTCTTCCGTCCGGCGGTGGAAAATGGCTTTTCCTCGCTGCGGCTCAGTTCGAGGATGCAGAGCAGCTCAAGGAGTATGAGGGCAACCGTGAAATGGATGCGAACGAGAAGTTCATCGGAGCCATTGACGCTGCCTATCTCAAGGGCTATATGGGCATAAACATCAAGTCGTCACAGAGTTACGACCCTAATTCCGCTGCGAACCAGGTGAACCGTCTCTTCGGTATGAACCAGCAGGGTACGGAAATCGTACGCGCTTCGATGTTCGCCAACCGCTATCCGTTCGAGAAGGCGTTTGACCTCTTCGGAGCTGTGGAAGGCTGCGGCGCACAGATGCCTCAATAGATATTATTCATTAGTTTCAGCCTTTCGGAGCCTTTGAGAGGCTGGTGTGTCTGTTATTATTTAATGCTGCCCGTGGCGGGAAATTCTCCGCTGCGGGCAAATTTTGTCCAGAGACTCCGAAATTTGGCGGAATTGGTCTCATATTCTTCCCGTGTCATTCCACAAAGCATTTCTGCGGAGCCCCAGTCTTCAAGTTTTCCCAAAAGGAAGGGAAGTTCGATGCTGTGGCAGGCGCCAAGTTCGGAGCCTTGAGGATGCCAACTGAAGCAGTAGGTCTGCGCCTCTATGCCGGCTGAGCGGAGTTTCGCGGCATAGCGCAGCGCCGGTTTACGGAAAACCTTATCTGTCAGGAATTTGACCAACGGACGACGCAGCGGGGTTTTCCACAGGAAGCCGGTCCATTTGCGGATGTATGGCGAAGCGTCGTCTGCGTTGTAGCCGACAATGACTCTGAAACGGTCTTTTCCGTCCACAGCATCACGGTTTGGTTGTCCCGGGACACTTGTCTGGGCATCTCTGCCAGGCCGTTCGTCGGCGCCGGTTGTAGTATCACCGTTTGTTTGCCCACAATTGCAGTCGCGACACACAGATTGCCCCCCGACAGGAGGAATCCTCATATAATCCCGAAGCACAGGCAGGAATATCAGTCCGAGTCGCATCGACTTCACCGCATCCTGCGCCTCGATAATATGCCCGAGCGTCACCTCATCCCCCTCGACTGCCTTGTCAAAGCACTTTTCCCTGCGTTCCCGAGCCGATTCTTCCGGCACGCCGCCAAGCCCTGCAATCGAGGAAAGTCGGTCGAGAAAGGCAGCAGTGACCTTTGCCGCAGCCTTCGGAGTTATCGTGTTTCCGAGTGGAGGAGACTGGAGTATCGCCCTATGAAACAGCGTCTCGCCTCCAAAACGTGGAACATTCGTAATCGGTTCCACGTCGTCCGCCGAAGCAATCAGTGATGCAATGGAGTGTGCCCCTGCCGACTGCCCGAAAACTGTGATGTTGTCCGGGTCGCCACCAAAAGAAGCGATATGCCGACGAATCCAACGAAGAGCCGTTTTCTGGTCTTCAAGCCCAAGATTCCCCACTCCCCTCTCCGGATGCCAGATATATCCCTCTGCACCAAGACGATAGGAAATCTTCACAACAATGACATCCCCCGCCAGAGCCAAAGAAGAAACATCATAGCGATGGTCTTCACTCCCCCCTGTAAGGTAGAACCCGCCGTGAATCCACACCATCACAGGCAGCCGCCTATGCTCCTCCCCCAGGCTCTCTTCTCCCGACGCCCCTGATTCTCCTCCAAAACAACAATTCGCAGAAGTTTCAATAGGTTCTTCTCCAGAGCCACAATTCTCTTTAGCCTCAACAGATTCTTCTCCAGAACAACAATTCGCAGAAGTTGCTCCAGGCACAGTCACGGACAGACAAAGTTCCCCCTCACGCATCTTCAAACCGGAATCCGGTCCGAGCTGCTCCAGCAGATGCGACAGATTCTGAGGACAAACGCAGCCATACTCCCGCGCATCGACAATCTCCCCCTCCCCATATTCCACCATCTCAGGCATCCCAAACCGGGCATAGCGGGCATAAACAATCCCGTGGAACAGACTGGCACCGTTCCACAGCTTCTCCCCGATGAATTTTCCGTCGACACTGCGCACAAATCTTTCAGAAACCATATTTCCTTCTATTACTTCCACCACTCTCTTATCCAAGAAAAATTGAACATACAAATTTAGAAACTGTTTCGGAAACGCGAAAAAAGTTTTACCTTTGAAGATTTAATTGCGGTTTGCATACAAACTATTAACTGAACTTAAAATGAGCATCCAGACTGAAAAAATCAAGGAATTGGTCGAAAAGAGGGCGGTCGCGCGTTTGGGCGGCGGACAGGCGAGGATAGATGCACAGCATTCGAAGGGGAAACTCACTGCACGTGAGAGGATTGCGTTGCTTTTGGACGAGGGGAGCTTCGAGGAATATGATATGTTCGTGCACCATCGCTGCCACAATTTCGGGATGGACAAGACACACTACGACGGCGACGGAGTGGTGACCGGACAGGGAACAATCGACGGAAGAGTCGTTTATGTCTTCGCACAGGACTTCACCGTCACCGGCGGTTCGCTTTCCGAGACAATGGCGCAGAAAATATGCAAAGTTATGGATGCGGCCGTGCGGAACGGCGCCCCTTGCATCGGAATCAACGACTCCGGTGGAGCGCGAATCCAGGAAGGAGTGAGTTCGCTGGCGGGTTTCGGTGAGATTTTCGAGAGAAATATCCTTTCTTCCGGTGTGATTCCTCAGATTTCGGGCATATTCGGTCCTTGCGCAGGCGGAGCGGTCTATTCCCCTGCCCTGACGGACTTCAATATAATGGTGAAAAACACATCCTATATGTTCCTCACAGGGCCTGCGGTCGTCAAAAGCGTCACCGGTGAAGAAGTCACCCAGGAGCAACTCGGAGGAGCAGAGGTACATTCCAAAAAGAGCGGAGTCGCACATTTTGCCGCAGAAAGCGAGCAGGAGGGGCTTCAGCTCATACGCGAACTCATAAGTTACATCCCTTCTAACAACCGTGAAAAAGCGCCCGAAAGGCCTACAAACGACCCATACAACCGTGTGGACTACGCACTCAACGACATAATTCCGGACAATCCGAACAAGGCTTATGATATGTATTCGGTCATCCGCAGCATCGTTGACGACGCCCGTTTTCTCGAAATCCACAGCGAATGGGCGAAAAACATAATCATCGGATTCGCAAATATGGGAGGTAAATCGGTGGGAATCGTCGCAAACCAGCCTAAGTTTCTCGCGGGCGTTCTGGACATCAACGCTTCCCGCAAGGCTGCCCGTTTTGTCAGATTCTGCGACGCCTTCAACATCCCTCTTATCAGCCTTGTGGACGTGCCAGGATTTCTCTGCGGCACCCAGCAGGAGTATGGCGGCATCATCTCCAACGGAGCGAAACTCCTCTATGCCTACGGCGAGGCGACAGTTCCGAAAATCACCGTCACACTTCGCAAAAGCTACGGCGGAGCGCATATCGTGATGAGTTGCAAGCAGTTGAGAGGAGACGTAAACTACGCCTGGCCGAGCGCCAACATCGCTGTAATGGGTGCAGACGGAGCGGTGGAAATCCTCTATTCGAAGGAACTCAAGGCGGAAGGTGACCCGACAAAACGGACGGAAATTAAGGAAGAGAAGAAAAAGGAATATGACGAGCTCTTCTGCAATCCATACTATTCGGCAGCATTCGGTTATATCGACGACGTCATTGAGCCTGCGAACACCCGTTTCCGCATCATCCGCGCACTTGTGCAGTTGGAAAACAAGAAAGTGGAACAGCCTCATCGCAAGCACGACAACCTTCCGATGTAGTTTCCGGAAGATTACGACACCGGGGGCCTACAACCTCGGAAATTGACAAAAGTAAAGACACCTACATAATATTGCGCAATGAAATTCGGACTTATACTTTCGCTCACCGCTGTCCTTGTCGTTTTCGCGGCATTGACAGTGCTGTATTTCTGCTATTTGTGGATAGGCAAGGCGCAGAATTTCGAATGGGGAGGGCTGTGCAAGGGTCTCAAAGGCAGTAGAAAGTCCGGGGAAATGAGCCCGGAAGTGGCTGCAGCAGTGGCTATGGCTCTCGAAAAGGAACTCGGAAGGGAGGATGAGATTGCGGCGGCGATTGCAATGGCGCTTGAGGCAGAGGGGGTTGGAGAGGTGCACGATGTGGAAAGTTATGTGATAACCATCAGACGGTAGGACGATTCATCAACATAAGCGATTTATCAATATAAGAACAACTTTTCGACAAGATATATTACAATCATAATTCGGGATTATGGGAAAATATAATTTCAGAATAAACGGACACGACTACCAGGTCGATGTCAACTCGGTGGAAGGCGGAATTGCCGATGTCACCGTGAACGGAACTGACTACAAAGTCGAACTCGCTGACGCAGTGCCCGCTCCTGCTCAACAGGCGGCAAGACCGGCCCCTCAGACAGTTTCCACAGGCGCTCCGGCGGTGACTTCTCAGGCGACCGCCCCGGCAGCCCAGACGGCAACGGCTTCTGCACCTCAGGGCAAGGGAGAAGTTGTCACCGCTCCCCTTCCGGGCGTGATTCTCGACATCAAAGTGAAGGTCGGGGATGCTGTCAAGGCGGGACAGACAGTCGCTGTTCTGGAGGCGATGAAGATGGAAAACGAAATTGAATCCACAGCAAGCGGCACAGTCACGGCAGTCAATGCAGGAAAAGGAGATTCTGTTCTTGAGGGCGCAGCCATAATAACTATAGGATAATGCACGAGATTTTCGACAGTCTCCAGCAGTTCTGGAGCTTCACCGGATTCTACAACTGCACATGGCAGCACCTTGTGATGGTGGCGATTGGCCTCATCTTCATCTTTCTGGGTATAGTCAAAAAATGGGAGCCGCTGCTTCTTGTTCCGATTGGTTTCGGAATCATTGTCGGCAACATTCCGCTTCCATCCGGGATGCAGGTGGGCATATATGAGGAGGGGTCGGTGCTAAACATTCTCTATCAGGGAGTTGTGAAGGGCTGGTATCCCCCTTTGATTTTTCTGGGAATAGGCGCGATGACCGATTTTTCCTCTCTGATTTCCCAACCGCGTCTGATACTCATCGGAGCGGCGGCACAGATGGGCATTTTCGGAGCATTCCTTCTTGCGCTCTGGCTCGGATTCACCCCGCAGGAAGCCGGAGCAATCGGAATCATCGGCGGTGCGGACGGTCCTACGGCCATTTTCCTCAGTTCCAAACTCGCCCCACATCTTCTGGGAGCAATCGCAGTTTCGGCATATTCCTATATGGCGCTTGTACCGGTGATTCAGGAGCCGATTATGCTTTTATTAACCACAAAGAAGGAAAGACTCATCAAAATGGCGCCTCCAAGAGTGGTCAGCCAGAGAGAGAAAATAATGTTCCCGATTGTCGGATTCATACTCACGGCATTCATCGTTCCGTCGGGTCTTCCGCTTTTGGGTATGCTCTTTTTCGGTAATCTCCTGAAAGAGAGCGGAGTGACCAGAAGGCTTGCAGAGACAGCCAGAGGGCCGCTGATTGATGTTGTCACCACACTCATCGGACTCACGGTGGGAGCATCCACACAGGCCGATCAATTCCTTTCTCCGCAGTCGATTAAAATCTTCATTCTGGGGCTTATATCCTTTGTAATTGCGACCTTCTGCGGCGTGCTTTTTGTGAAAATAATGAACCTGTTTTGCAAGGAAGGCAGAAAAATCAATCCGCTCATAGGCAATGCGGGAGTTTCCGCAGTTCCGGATTCCGCGAGGGTGTCCGAAGTGGTGGGACGAAAGTTCGACAAAGACAACCACCTTCTTATGCACGCGATGGCACCGAATGTGGCGGGAGTGATTGGTTCAGCGGTGGCTGCGGGTATTCTGCTGGGATTTCTGGGATAGTGTCGGCGCAGTTGCGAAGCTTAAGTGAATGAAAATATAATAACAATAAAAATACAACAAAATGCAGAACAAATTGCAGGAACTGACAGACAAACTCTACAACGAGGGGCTGTCAAAAGGTAAGGCTGAGGGAGAGGCAATTCTCGCAAAAGCAAACTCTGAGGCGGAGGAAATCATCGCCCAGGCCAAGAAAAAGGCTGATGCCATTGTTGCTAAAGCGCAGAAAGATGCTGAAGACCTCAAGACCAAAACTGCCGGAGACATCGCTCTCGCATCGAGACAGACAGTGAGCGAGACACGCCAGGCAATCGAGAAACTCATTGTGACTGAGGCGACTGACGCTAAAGTAAAGGCAGCCCTTTCAGACGAGGAGTTCATCAAGACAATCATCACCACAGCTGTAAAGGCATTCGCTGATGGCAAGGACTGCGACATTGAACTCTGCCTGCCGGAAAGCGCAAAAGGCAATCTCGACACATTCGTGAAAAAGGAAGTTGCCAAAACTCTCGGCAAAGAGGTGGAAGTGAAGTTCAGCAAGAAAATCGGAGGCGGATTCACCATCGGGCCTAAGGACGGCGGCTATTTCGTCAATTTCAGCGACGAGGCATTCAGGGAACTCATCAGCGAGTATCTGCGTCCTGCAACAAAGAAAATCCTATTTGGATAATATGAAGAACTACGAATATATAATAGCCGGCCTCCCTGTGGTTGACAGCGGCTTCCGGTTCACTGACACGACTCCAGACGAGTTCATCGCCCAGATTCGTGAACAGTTGGACTCCGCTGACAATGCTCTGGTGGACTTTCTGATGAAAGGCTATGCCGAGGATTGCCTCACTCCGGAGTTCTATGCCGAAGCACTCGCACACAGAAACCGTTTTCTGCGCGAATATTTCCGCTTCGACCTCTGCCTGAGGAACCTGAAGGTGAAATACCTCAACAAAGAGCTCGGAAGACCTGCCGATAAAGACCTTATGGTGCTCCTCGGCAAGGACGGCGAGGCTCTCGAACTGCCTTTCGAAGAGGAAGAGGCTGTGGAAAGCATCCTTCGGGGAGACGACCTTCTGGTGCGCGAAAGGGCTTTGGACGACCTTGTTTGGGAGAATGTCTCCAAAATGACGGTCTTCGACTATTTCGACATCGAGGCGGTGCTTGCGTTCATCGTGAAGATGCAGGTCGTGGCCCGCTGGTACAGGCTCGACGAGCAGAGCGGACGCGAAATGTTCCGCAAACTCGTCGGAGAAGTGCGCGGCACATTCAAGGGCGTAAACTACACGGGTGCTTAGGTCCTTCGGGGCGGCCGCTCCGGAAGCTGATTTTCGGGAGTGGCAGATAAATTTGAAAAAATAAATTAAAGTATAAATCAATATGAACAAGACTACAGGAAAGGTGACGGGCATCGTCTCAAACCTTGTCACTGTCGCGGTGGACGGACCGGTGTCGCAGAACGAAATCTGCTACATCGACCTTGACGGAACGCATCTTATGGCGGAGGTCATCAAGGTGAACGGTTCCAATGCGGCTGTGCAGGTTTTCGAGAGCACCCGTGGCCTGAAAAACGGGAACAAGGTAGTTTTCGAGAACAAGATGCTTGAGGTCACATTGGGTCCGGGCTTGCTTTCGAGCTGCTACGACGGACTCCAGAACAACCTCACCACGATGACGGGAGTCTTCCTCAAGAGGGGCGAATACACAGAGCCTCTCGACCACGAAAAAATTTGGGACTTCACCCCGATTGCAAAGGAAGGCGACAAAGTCGTTGCCGCAGACTGGCTTGGAGAAGTGAAGGAGGGATGGCTGCCTCACAAAATTATGGTGCCGTTCTCTTTCAAGGGTGAATACACGGTGAAATCCGTTGCCGCAGAAGGTCAGTACAAGATTGACGACACGATGGCGATACTCGTGAACGAAAACGGCGAGGAAGTGAAGGTCACGATGATCCAGAAATGGCCGGTGAAAGTGGCTGTGAAGGGTTATAAGGAAAAACCGAGACCTTCAAGAATTATGGAGACGGGAGTCCGCGTAATCGACACTCTCGACCCTATCGCAGAGGGAGGTACGGGCTTCATCCCGGGACCGTTCGGCTGCGGAAAGACAGTGCTCCAGCACGCGATTGCAAAGCAGGGTGACGCACAGGTCATCGTGATGGCGGCCTGCGGAGAGCGTGCGAACGAGGTGGTGGAAATCTTCACCGAGTTCCCTGAACTGATTGACCCGCACACAGGACGTCACCTTATGGAGCGTACAACCATCATCTGCAACACCTCCAATATGCCTGTAGCCGCACGTGAGGCATCCGTTTACACGGCAATGACCATTTGCGAATACTACCGTGCGATGGGTATGAAGGTTCTCCTGCTCGCGGACTCCACTTCAAGATGGGCGCAGGCCCTCAGGGAGATGAGTAACCGTCTGGAGGAGCTTCCGGGAGCGGATGCATTCCCTGTGGACCTTTCTGCCATCATCTCAAACTTCTATGCACGTGCCGGAATGGTCGTTCTGAACAACGGTCAGACAGGTTCTGTGACCTTCATCGGAACAGTATCCCCTGCGGGAGGTAACCTCAAGGAGCCTGTGACCGAGTCCACCAAGAAGGCTGCACGTTGCTTCTACGCTCTTGAGCAGAAACGTGCCGACCAGAAGAGATACCCTGCGGTGAACCCGATTGACTCATATTCAAAATATCTCGAATATCCTGAGATTCAGGAATATCTCGAAAAGACAATCGCCACGGGATGGACGGAAAAAGTCAACGAACTCAAAAACCTCATCCGCAAGGGCCGTGAAGCGCAGGAGCAAATCAACATCCTCGGTGACGACGGTGTTCCTATGAACTACCACGAGTTGTTCTGGAAGTCCGAACTCATTGACTTTGTGGTGCTTCAGCAGGATGCATTCGACGCAATCGACGCACTCTGCCCTCTTGAGAGGCAGAAATATATGGTCGAACTTGTGCTCGGCATCTGTGAGCGCCATTTCGAATTTGAGGACTTCGAGAAATGCCGTGACTTCTTCAAGGAAATCATCAACATTCTCCGTCAGATGAACTACTCCGAGTTCCACAGCGAGCAGTTCAAGGAATTTGAAAACAAACTTAATACACTCCTGAGCAATGGCAAATAAGGCATATAAGAAAATCTACACAAAGTTGGAAAGCATCACCAAGGCCACAGTTTCGCTCAGGGCTGACGGTGTTTCCAACGATGAGCTTGCCATTGTCGCAGGCAGGCTCGCACAGGTCGTAAAGACCAAGGGTGAGGTCGTGACGCTTCAGGTTTTCTCCGGCACGGAAGGTATTCCGACGGATGCTGAAGTGACTTTCCTCGGCGAGGCTCCGAACCTTCACGTGAGCGATGAACTCGCGGGACGATTCTTCGACGCATACGGACACCCGATTGACGGCGGTCCTGAGGTTGAAGGCGAAGTCCGCGAAATCGGCGGTCCTTCAGTGAACCCATATAAGAGAAGACAGCCTTCTGAGATTATCCCGACAGGTATCGCCGGCATCGACCTCAACAACACACTCGTTTCCGGACAGAAGATTCCGTTCTTTGCGGACTCCGACCAGCCATACAACAATGTGATGGCGCAGGTTGCCCTCCGTGCGGACGTGGACAAGATTATCCTCGGAGGTATGGGTCTTTCAAACGACGACTACCTCTACTTCAAACACGAATTTGAGGCAGCGGGTGCACTCGACAAAATCATCTCTTTCGTGAACACCACCGAGCAGCCGCCTGTTGAGCGACTCCTCATTCCGGATATGGCGCTTACAGCCGCCGAGTATTTTGCGGTGGAGAAGAACGAGAAAGTGCTTGTGCTTCTGACAGATATGACACTTTATGCGGATGCGCTCTCCATCGTGTCGAACCGTATGGACCAGATTCCATCGAAGGACTCGATGCCTGGCTCGCTCTACTCTGACCTCGCAAAGATTTACGAGAAGGCTGTGCAGCTTCCTGACGGAGGCTCAATCACCATCATCGCTGTGACCACCCTCAACGACGGAGACATCACCCACGCGATTCCGGACAACACCGGTTACATCACCGAGGGACAGCTCTTCCTCCGTAACGACCCGGATTCCGGCAAGGTCATCATCGACCCTTTCCGTTCCCTCTCCAGGCTCAAGCAGCTCGTTCAGGGAAAGAAGACAAGGGAAGACCACTCACAGGTGATGAACGCCTCTGTACGTCTCTACGCTGATGCCCAGAATGCAAAGACCAAGCTTGAGAACGGTTTCGACCTTTCGGACTACGACCACCGTTGTCTTGCCTACGCGAAGGACTACGCCACAAGAATCCTTTCAATCGATGTCAATATCAGTCTCGACGAGATGCTCGACACTGCCTGGGAACTCTTCGGCAAGTATTTCTCCAAAGCAGAAACCGGCATCAAGCAAGCCTTGATTGATAAATATTGGAAAAATTAGTGTTTTATGGCGATCAAATTTCAATATAACAAAACTTCGCTGAATGAAATTGGCAAGCAGCTGAAGATGCGCCAAAACGCCCTCCCGACCCTGAAGAATAAGGAGAGCGCGTTGCGTCTGGAGGTTCGCCGTGCCAAGGATTATTCGGAGAAGTTGATTGAAGACCTTGAAGCCGCCCTCAACAAATACGATTATCTTGCTGCCCTGTGGAACGAGTTTGAACCTGGCCTCATATCCATCACTGACGTGGAACTCGTCACGGTGAAAGTGGCCGGTGTGAAAACCCCGGAACTGAAGGGAATCAGCTTCGAAATCCACGAATTCAACGCCTTCGTCAAACCGGCCTGGTATGCCGACGGTGTGGCAATACTCAAAGAACTCTCGCGTCTTGGAATAGAGTCGGAGGTCTACAAAGAGAAGAGCCGGATTCTGGATTTCCAGAGAAAAAAGACCACCCAGAAAGTGAACCTTTACGAAAAGGTGCAGATTCCGGGCTATCAGGAGGCGATTCGCAAGATAAAAAGGTATATGGAAGACGAGGAAAACCTCTCCAAGGCGGCTTCCAAGATTGTCAAGCAAAGACACGCGGCAGAGGAGGACGCAGAAGATGGTAACTAAAATGACAAAATATTCCTTCATCCTGCTTTCGGAGCAGACAGAAGGATTCCTGAACTCACTTCAGGAACTTGGAGTCGTTGACATCTCACGCTCCCTCAAACCGATTGACGAGCAGTCTTCCGAAATGCTCGCAGAGGCTGACCGTGCGAAAAAAGCCCTCTCCATTCTCGCGGCATGCAAAGCCGGGAGTGAAAAGGACTTCAAATTCGACGGTTGCCCTGTAGATGCGGTTTTGGAAACTCAAGACAGGATTGCTGAGATTTCGGCGGAGATTGCTGCGGCAAAGAAGGAAATTGCAGTTCGTCAGCCGTGGGGCAGCTTCCGTAGCGAAGACATCCACAAACTTGAGTCCCAGGGACTTAAACTGCGATTCTACAGCTGTATGAAAAAGAAATTCGACCCGTCCTGGGCTGAAATCCGACCACTGGAAGTCATCAGCGAGACTGAGTCGAAGGTGTTTTTCGTGACTGTTTCTCCGGCGGAAGAAGAGTACAGTTTCCCGATTGAGGCTGTCCCGGCTCCCGAAGGTTCTGTGAATGAGGCTGAAGAAAAACTCTCCCTCTTGCAGGGCAAACTCGAAAAGGAGCAGCAGCTGCTTGCAAACCTCAAAAGTTGCAGTGACGAAATCCATAAGGCGTACAACGACGCCCTTTCCCGTCTCGACCTCTATTTCGCGGAGGCGGCCACAGAAAAGGCGGTTGACAACTACCTCACCGTTCTCACCGGCTTTGCTCCGACATCGGACGAACGGAGGCTCTGCGACAGTTTCGACTCGATGAACATCTACTACAGCCACGAGGCGGCTACCAAAGAGGATAATCCTCCGGTGAAGCTGAAGAACAACTGGTTTGCAAAGAACTTCGAGGTGCTCACCGGAATGTATGGTGTGCCGGCCTACGACGAGTTCGACCCCACCCCAGTACTCGGTCCGTTCTTTATGCTCTTCTTCGCAATGTGTATGGGAGACGCCGGCTACGGAATACTTCTTATGCTGATAGCGCTCGTGCTCAGACTGAAGATGAAGGATTCGAGCCTCGGCAAGATGCACAGGCTCATCGCCTTCCTCGGCGGAATGACCTTCGTTGTGGGAATTTTCCTCGGCACATTCTTCGGAATGAGTATTTTGGAGGCTTCCTGGGCACCTGCCTGGCTGAAAGGACTCTGCATCGACGGATGGTTCCCCGATGCGAAGATTGCGGGATTCCCGGTTCAGATGGTGCTTGCCGTTGCAATCGGTGTGCTGCACATCTGCCTTGCGATGATAATCAAGACCATCAACTTCACCAAACGCTTCGGTTTCAAGAAAACTGTCGCAACTTGGGGATGGACAACTCTGATTGTCGGTGGTCTGGTGGTGGTTTCACTCGGGATGACTGAAGTTCTCTCTGCTGAAGCCTTCAAATGGACAATCATCGCGCTCGCAGTCGTCAGCGGCCTTGCAATCTATGTTTTCAACACACCCGGACGCAACCCGCTTCTGAACATCGGCTCCGGCCTTTGGGACACATACAATATGGTGACCGGACTGTTGGGCGACGTTCTGAGCTACATCCGACTCTATGCCCTCGGCCTTGCCGGCGGTATGCTCGGAAATGCGTTTAACATAATGGGAACGATGATTCTCGACATTCCTGTTCCGGGAGTGAACTGGGTGTTCTGCATCATCATCCTCATTTTCGGTCACGTGCTGAATCTCGCGATGTCTTGCCTTGGAGCCTTTGTGCACCCGCTGCGTCTGACATTCGTGGAGTATTTCAAGAACTCCGGCTATGAGGGAAGCGGAGCAAAATACAACCCTCTGACAAAAAAGAAATGATGTCAAAGACATTGATTGTTAAAGACATAAATTGCCAAAGACATCAAAAAGAAAAATAAGATATAACAAATAAATAAAACAATTATGAACGAAATTCTTGGTTATCTTGGCCTCGGCCTTATGCTTGGTCTGGCCGGCATCGGTTCCAGCTACGGAACAACCATCGCTGCAAACGCAGCCGAGGGCGCACTCAAAAAGAATCCGGAGAAATCATCCACTTACATGATTCTCTCTGCACTTCCTGCAACTCAGGGTCTCTACGGATTCGTGGGCTTCCTCCTTTGGCTAGTAGTCTTCAAGCCGGATTTCACTGCTCAGGGTCCGCTTCTTTTCGGAGTAGGTCTTGCAGTCGGACTCGTTTGCCTTTTCTCTGCAATCCGTCAGGGTCAGGTCTGCGCAAACGGTATCGTAGGTGAAAGCCAGGGACACAGCGTGATGACAAATACCCTCATCTACGCCGCTCTTCCTGAGTTTTACGCTATTCTTGCGCTTGTGGGCGCGATTATGGCCGTCCTTTAATAGGACGGGTGAATCTGAGAGCGAACTGCTTCGTTGCTCATTTTGATGAAATCCTCACAACCATTAGGTTGCTGCGGTTTCATCTTCACTGAGCGCCTTGCATTTCATCTCTCATATTCACCCTCTCATCTCAGCTGTAATAGGATTGGAAGAAATTTTATAAATTTGCAGAGCATTTCGCAGAGGCGGGATGCTCTGTTTTATTATGGGCTAATTACCTCTGAATCATGGAAACTAAGGTTGTTCTAATAACGGGGATTTCTTCTGGATTCGGGATGGAGTCGGCACGGATGCTTGCCGAGACGGGATATACTGTCTATGGCACGGTGCGGCGCGAAGTCGAACATATCCCCGGAGTGCGCTATCTCATGGCGGACGTCAGGAAAACGGAGACCGTTCAGGCGGCCGTGGAGACGGTGATTGCGGAACAGGGACATATAGACATGCTTGTGAACAACGCCGGGATGGGAATCGGCGGGCCGATTGAGTTCACGCCGGAGGAAGACATCGAGCTTCAGATGGACACGAATTTCATGGGGATGGTACGGTTTTCAAAGGCGGTGCTGCCATATATGCGCGGGCGGAAAGGCGGAAAGATTGTTTTCCTCAGCTCCATAGGTGGACTTATGGGACTACCGTTCCAGGGATTCTATTCCGCAAGCAAGTTCGCCATTGAGGCCTACGCGGAAGCGCTCCGGATGGAGGTTCACGCCTACGGAATTTCAGTCTCGCTCATAACCCCGGGAGACTTTTCAACGGGATTCACGGCAAAGAGGAAGAAGATTGCCCCCGAGGTTGCCGAGGCATATCCGGTTTATGCTCTGTCAATGAGCAAGATAGAGAATGACGAGGGGCACGGGCTCAAGCCAGTGCGCGTTGCAGAGACCGTCGCGAAGATTGCCGGGGCACGCCATCCGCGAAACAGATACATCGTGGCGACTCTTGAACAGAGCCTTTCTGTACTGCTCAAAGCGATATTGCCGTCCTCTCTTTTCTCTCGGATTCTCCGCGGGTACTACAAGATGTAGCAAACTTCAGACAAGCCGGCAACGGCTACCCGGTCATGATTATTAACAACAAATATATAGCAGTATGAAAACAACAGCAAAACTTTTTCCGCTTGCACTCGTTGCCGCAGCGACAATGGCTTCATGCAACGGCAAGGTTTCACCGGAAGCACAGGATGACAAGGTTGCCGTACAGTTCGGCAGCAGCATCACCGCTAGCCGTGCCGTCTATGACAAATGGACGGCCGGAGACCAAATCGGGATTTTCATGGTAGAAGAAAATGAAATCCTTTCCAAGGATGCCATTCGCGAGGATGCCGACAACATCGCCTACAAGACTGAAGGCGACGGCGCGTTCTCTCCCGTCACCGCCGAGCAGATTATATATTTCCCGATGGACGGAGACGTGGATTTCCATGCATACTATCCCTACACGGCGGAGGTCAATGACTACAGAATCGCCCTCGACCTGTCCGACCAGAGCAATCAGGAAGCGCTCGACCTGATGTACGCGAAGGTCAGCGGCCGCAACAAGTCCAACCCGAAGGTGGAACTTAATTTCACTCATCTGCTGTGCAGGCTCATCCTTGAAGTTCAGCCCGGCACCGGACTCACGCAGGCAGACCTCGCGGAACTTACGGTGAAGGTAAAGGATGCGAACACAAAGGCGACGTTCAACCTCGTTGACGGCACAATATCGGGAGAAGAGACTCCGAAAGGATTCACGATGAAGACGGTCGAGGCCGGCAAGAGATACGAGGCAATCCTGTTTCCAACGACATCTGAAAGCCGCGAGATTGAGTTCGACCTCAATAATGACCATGACGGTCCCTTCACATGGACGATGAAGTCCGCTCTTAAAGGAGGCAGCCAATATCACCATCTGGTGACGCTGAGCCGCACCGCCGCGGAAGTATCAGGCTCCATCAAGCCTTGGGACAACGGCGGGGACAACGGTGAGCACATCGCGAAATAAAAAACGCCCGAGCCGAAAAAAGGACATTGAGAAACAGAAAATGAAAACATTAAGATTCTTATGCATCACGGCCACAGCGTTGTCGCTTGCAGCCTGCGCCGACAGGGAAGAAGGCGTCAACGGACCGGTCGCGGCAAGCGTGCGGGCTGACATAAGCACCCGTGCCACCGTCGATGACACATGGACCGCAGGAGAAGACGCAATCGGTGTATATGCGACTTCAAAGGGAAACACTAACGAAAGCAACGTGAAATATGTCGCTTCCGACCAAACCGGCAGCTTCAGCCCCGCCGGCGAACCGGTCTATTTCGCGGACAGCTATGACGCACGCTTTTGTGCCTACTATCCCTACACCGACGACGCGGAGATAAATGCCGACGGCACGATAAACTGGCAAGGAGGCATCGTGAAGGACGGAAAATGCCGATGGGACTTTCTCTTTGCCGACGGAGCCACTGCAGGGAAGTCGTCCCCTGTGGTAAACTTTTCCGGTGACCATGCCTTCAGGCACTGCATGGCAATGGTAAAGTTCACCGTCAAGGCCGGATATGGCATCGAGTATAACGAGACTCTGCTGAGTTTCACTCTGGACAAAATCCAGAATGAGGGTACCGTAAACCCGAGAAACGGCGAGATGTGGTCATACGCAAGCAAGACGGCACTGACCGGGACTGTGAACCAGGATTTGAGCGACAGCCCGACCGTCAGCTTCATCCTGCTCCCGCAAACCGTGCAGAACAACAGCATCAGCGTATCTCTGGAGACATCGACGGATGACGGAACGCACAACACCTACACGACAACTCTGACCGCTCCTTCCGGCGGCAGATTCAATGGAGGAAGTCTTTACAGCTACACCATTGTTGTCACGAATATGGGGATAACAATCGAGAATCCGGGTATTCAAGAATGGCAAGAGGGTGCGAGCGGCAATTTCAGCATCGACGCGTAAAAGATCTGTCATCAGATTATACACTAAACAGATGATTATGAACAAAATTGATAAATCCACATATACGGTTCTGGCTTTCATCACGATAAGCCTTGCCGCGTGCACGAAAAACAATGATGTGGTTCCGGACAGGAGTGGTCCGGAAATCTGCGCGACCTTCTCTGTCGATGACGCGCAGACCCGTGTCAACACCTTGGAAGAAGGAGACAGTTGGGATAATGGGGACAAGATAGCCGTGAGGGTCGCCAAGGATGATGAGATGAGGGCGGCCGTCCTTACCTATTCATATTCCGACGGAATGGGTGTCTGGTCCCGTGACAAGGCGTTCTGCTGGTCGGACGAGAACTCTGACCACACGATATGGGCATCGTATCCCTCTGAATATGACGCATTCTCATTTGAACTGCCTTCCGGACAGGAGACGGTGGAGAAGCTTAAAAAGGCGGACTACATTAACGGTATGTGGCAGGGCAAGCCGACTTATGTAAACGTCTCAATGAGACACAGGATGGCATTGGTGACAGTAACTTATGTACTCGGAAGCTCCGACTTTGAAGACAATACGCTCCCGACCAAGGCAGAGGTGCTTTCAAAGAACTCCAAGGCAACATTCGGCACGGAGGGAACAATGACGGGGCTGAGCGGAGGAGAGAAATGGGTCACGGCCTGCCTGCGCGAGGGCAACAAGTTTTCAGCAATCGTCACGCCCGGTACATATAAGAGAGACGAGGAGTTTCTGAAACTCACCGTCAACGGGAAGGAGTATAAGGTAGCGATGAGGATGGAGGAGGAGTTCGAGGAAGGACACGAATATCCCTATACTCTGAATATAGGCAAGAACAAGGCATGGATGACGAAGCTGAGCAGTGACAATCCGTCCGGCTGGACGAAGGAAGAAAACTTGCAGCAGCAGACCGGAACCATAGGCACGCCCGACGAGGGAAAGACATCGTGGAAAGATGGGGATGAACTGCTTGCCAAGGTATATGACAAACATCACGGAGATACGTTTGCAAGCTTTACATATAACGGCGGTGCCTGGAATCTTACAGGCGGCGGACTATATTACAGAGAAGACAATGTGCCTTATGGATATGTGTATTATGCCCCTGACTATATGTGGGGGTCTTCCGGCACTCCTGAGCTGAAGGACGGCAAAGTTGCCGGAACCGGAGAATACATCCAGGTCAACGCCTATCCTACCGGAGACGGGGCAGGTCTGGATGTTGACTTTTCTTCCGCCGGGCGCAACTACTCCCGCCTGCGCATGGCGACGGAACCCAACAAGGAAGTTTCAGTCATTGTCAGCAAGTTTATTCCTGTCAATGGCAACGCTACGGTCGATACCAGCTACTCCCTTACATCCGACGCCAACGGCAATGTCTTTCTGTACGGCAGTTTTATCGCCGGTTCATCCGTTGCAGTCAAGTCCGGAGAGGAGTTTCTGGCAAGATACACCTTTACTGCGGCGACGGTGAGCGGCAGAAGCTATGCACTGGACGCGACGGGAAGAAGATAGCCTTAATGGAATATTTATTATCTTTGCCTTCGGTTTGGGCGGACAGATTGTTCATTTTTGCCCTTTGGTACAAAAAATGCAGGGTCGGTTTGCCCTTCTGAGGTTACAGAAAGGTTGTTTTATTAAATTTTTGTTGCACACACATAACTATGTAAGATTATGGGAAATGAAAAAGCGACACGAATCCAGACATCGCTCCTGAACGGAGTTGAAAAGAAAGCTTTGGTTTGGATAGCAAAGCGTCTGCCTGTCTGGGCAACTTCGAATATGCTGACGGCCGTGGGAACATTCGGTGCAGTTCTCTGCGCAGTTGGCTTCGGACTTGCAAACATCAATCTCAACTGGATGTGGCTCACGGTCTTCGGACTCTTCCTCAACTGGTTCGGAGACAGTCTCGACGGCTCGATGGCCCGTGTAAGACACACGCAGAGACCTGTCTATGGATTCTTTATCGACCACAACATCGACATTTTCACAATCATCGTGATGTGCGTCGGTGCCGGCATCTCCCCCATCGCGCGAATGGACGTCGCCCTCTTCGTGCTCGTTGCCTACCTTGCAATTTCCGCGCACACCTACATCGGAACAATTCTCAAGAACGAGTTCAAGCTCACCTACGGCAAGCTCGGTCCGACGGAATTCCGCGTGATTGCGGCTATTGCCGTCATTTTCCTGATTTATTTCCCGTGGGCAGACTACAATGTGACAATCAACTGCTTCAAGGACGGACTTGAGACCCTGAACGGAACCTACACTCCGTTTGACTGGGTAGCAATCGGACTCGGCTGCATCATCTTCATTCTCCTCATCTCATCGCAGATAAGGGACGAGAAGGCTCTCTCTAAGATTGACCCGCCTAAGAAATTTGACGGCACATTCACTGAGTAACAACGACTTAAAGGCATCAGTTTCATCTGCTTTATTGAGAGGTGGAACTGATGCATTCTATAATGGGGATGGAGAAAAAACAGGAGGACAAAGTCCTTTCGCTGAAGAAATGGGTTGACTTTGTGGTCAGCCGGGCACTTGGTACAGTCGTGGATACGGCTGTACTTTGGGTTGTAGGCTGGGCGCTGAAAGTTATGGCAGAGGCGCACCCTGCCAGCGGGTTCTGGAGCGGATTCCAGTATTGGGGAGAATATTGGATAGGCCCGGCCATCTCGTTTGAGGTGGCGACCTTCGCGAACTTCCTCATGTCCTACTATTGGATCTGGAAGAACCGCATAAGCAACCGCTCGTCAGCGAAGAGTTTCTGGAGGCATTTCGGCGGGTTCAATGTCTCGTGCATCTTCGGATTCCTCGTGAAGATGGTATTCCTCGTACTCTTCGAGAAACTCTTCGGCTGGGATGCATGGCTCTGCAACCTGCTCGCTGTCTGCATCTCCGGCATACTCAACTACTTCCTCGCGGAGGTGCTTGTGTTCCGCAAAAAGACCGAAAGACCCGAGCACGAACTGCTCAGCATAGAGGAACTTGGCGAGATGGCGCCTGTCTTCAAGGGGGCGTGGGGCCAGTGGTTCGGAAAAGGACTTTTCGCACTTTTGGGAATAAACGGAGTCAACCGCCTCTACAACAGCTCTTTCGAGGGCAAGAATCCGGGAGAATCCGCACACAAGATACTCGAAGCAATGGGCTGTAACTACCTAATCGGCCATCCCGAGAGACTCGAAAATCTTCCCGAAGGCGCATTCATCACAATCAGTAATCACCCTTACGGAGGACTCGACGGCATCATACTCCTCGACCTCATACTCCCGAAACGTCCGGACTACAAGGTTATGGTGAACGAAATTCTCGGCAGGGTGGAAACCCTCCGCCCCTCATTCATAACAGTCAATCCGACCACTACACAAAAAGGAGAACCCACACATACAACTCTCAACGGTGTGCGTGCGACTCTCGAAAATCTCCACGAAGGAAAACCAATGGGCTTTTTCCCGTCCGGAGCAGTCTCTGACCTACATCTGAAAGAGAAAGAAATCGCCGACAGACCGTGGCAGGACAGTATGATTCATCTGATTAAAAAGGCGAGAGTGCCGATTGTGCCGATTCATTTTCTCGACCATAATTCCCGCTTCTACTACACTCTCGGTCTTATCGACTGGAAGGTTCGCCTGCTCCGTCTTCCACGCGAACTTCTGAACAAATCCAAGGGAAAGCACAGAGTGGCAATCGGAGAGACAATCTCGGTGGAGCAGCAAGACATTCTCACAGACCTTGAGGCCTACAAGGCATTCCTCCGTGCATCAGTCTACCAGATGCCTGTCCCGGAGAGTTTCAGTCCAAGCAGATAGTTCACGAGATGGCAGCAGCAAGGAAAGATGCTCAAAAGCCCGAGAATAAGGCGAAAGCGTCAATTGCAACAAAAAAGTTACATGGTGAGAAACCGGCAAAAGACCCTAAGCGCAGCGAAAAACAGAAGAAAGTTCGGAAGAGGGGCAGGAAAAAGCGGAAGGAGAAAGTTGTTTCCGTCTACTGGTTCGCAGCGGCGGCAGTCTTGACGGTGGTCACTTTTGTCATCGTTCCCATATTTGTCAGCCGATGCACCGGAGAGACGGGCGTGCAGGTTCCGGAAGGGCACTACGGCTATGCCGTGGATATATCAAAGTACCAGAAGGACATCGTATGGGACTCTCTGATGGTCCTCACCGATGCACAGGGGCATACTATGCGGGACATCAAGGCCGCGACTGCCATACAACGAGTGCGCTATGTTATGGTCAAGGCGACAGAAGGCGAAAATCATCACGACGCGCTGTTCGCGGACCACTGGAAGCGCTCGGCCGAGGCTGGCTATAGCCGCGGGGCCTACCATTTTTTCAGAAGTTCAAAGTCTCCTGAGAAGCAGGCGCAAAACTTCATTCACACGGTAGGAAACATCCGTCACAAGGATCTGCCACCGATTCTTGACGTGGAGACCATCCATGCAGGATGCAGCAATGCCGAGCTCAACCGCAGGCTGCTCGTCTGGCTTGAAATTATTGAAAAGCACTACGGGCGACGCCCCATCGTCTATACGGGCGACGCCTTTCTCCGCGAGCGGCTTTCAGCGGAAATTTGTGAGCGCTACCCTATCTGGATTGCCCGCTACGGTTTCGGCAACAACCTCGAAACGCCACGCTTCAAGAACTGGATGATGTGGCAGTTTACCGACCATGCCACCGTCTATGGCATCCCCACCCCCTGCGACCTTTCCGTTGTTGCCGCGCAGCAATAAGACAACAATGTATGCAAAAAAGGCTCCCGCCGAAGCGGAAGCCTATATTGAAACTCTGAAAGAGTTGAAGATGTATGAATGTTCAATTGCGAGGCAAGTGAGCATTCAAACGCTTCAATTACTTAGAGATTACGCGGGCCATCTCACAAACCTTGTTTGAATAACCCCACTCGTTGTCGTACCAAGACACAACCTTAACGAAGGTAGGATCGAGCTGGATGCCGGCCTTAACGTCGAAGATTGAAGTGCGTGCGTCGTTACGGAAGTCAGTTGAAACGACAGCCTCGTCAGTGTATCCGAGAACTCCCTTGAGCTCGCCCTCAGATGCCTTCTTCATTGCAGCGCAGATTTCCTCGTAAGTTGCAGGCTTCTCGAGCTCTACAGTGAGGTCAACAACTGAAACGTCAGAGGTAGGGACACGCATTGACATACCGGTGAGCTTGCCGTTGAGTTCAGGAAGAACCTTGCCGACAGCCTTTGCAGCACCTGTTGAAGAAGGAATGATGTTCTCAAGAATACCACGTCCACCTCTCCAGTCCTTCTTTGAAGGGCCATCGACAGTCTTCTGAGTTGCAGTGGCTGCGTGAACGGTTGTCATGAGACCTCTCTTGATGCCGAATGTCTCGTGGAGAACCTTGGAGATAGGCGCGAGGCAGTTAGTTGTGCAAGATGCGTTGGAAATGATCTTCTGTCCGGCGTAAGTCTTGTCGTTTACGCCATATACGAACATCGGAGTGGCATCCTTTGAAGGTGCAGACATGATGACTTTCTTTGCACCGGCCTTGAGGTGTGCAGAAGCGAGCTCCTCAGTAAGGAAGAAGCCGGTAGACTCAACTACCACGTCAACGTCAAGTGCGCCCCAAGTGATCTGTGAAGGATCCTTCTCAGCGAAAATCTGGATCTTGTTGCCGTCTACGATCATATAGTTGCCTTCAACCTTGATGTCATGGTTGAAATGACCGTGAACTGAATCATACTTAAGCATGTAAGCGAGATAGTCAGCATCAAGAAGGTCGTTGATACCTACAACCTGAATGTCGTTTGAGAAGTTCTCAACGGCAGCACGGAATACCATACGGCCGATACGACCGAATCCGTTAATACCAAGTCTAATCATTGTTTTGTAATATTAAGTTGTTATACAAATTTCATCCTCAGTCCGGAACTTTGAGTCCGGCAAAACCATATAGTCAAATACAAATTCTGCGCCGAGACACCACATCTCCGAAAAAGCGCCGCAAAAATACGAAAAATAATGAAATAATAAAACTATCTTTGCAAATGAAAATTAAATAGGCAAAATTGAATGGAATAATAAACAAAACGTACAAATGAACATACTTATTACAAATGACGACGGATTCGAGTCCAAGGGAATTGCGGTGCTGACGAAAATGATGAAGAAATATGGAAATGTGGCTGTCGTAGCCCCGTTTTCCGCGCAATCGGGAATGTCGATGGCCGTATCCCTCGGAGCTGAAAAGATAGCATTCAAGGAAATCGAGTCGTCGACCTTCGTGGGTGAGGACGGACTGGAGCACACGGAAAGGTGGGCATATCTTGACGCTACGCCGGCCAGCTGCGTAAAGTTCGCAATGAGCACGCCGTGGCTCGGATGGAAGCCGGATGTCATTGTGTCAGGCATCAATCACGGAGCGAACACTTCAGTTGCGTCCTGCTACTCCGGCACACTCGGAGCGACGGCAGAAGCGGCTGTGAATCATATTCTCGGCATTGGAGTTTCGCTTTGCGACCACAATCCTGACGCAGATTTCTCGCAGATCGAAAAATACTTTCCAGGAATATTCGAGAAACTCGTGGAACTCCCGCGACATAGCTATATGACATACTACAACGTGAACTTTCCTTCTGTCCCGGCAGACGAGATCAAGGGCGTAAGAGCCGGATATATGGGCCGAGGACGCTGGGTCAAGGAATTCAGGAGTCTCGATGAGGCGGAGGCAATAGCGGCCTCCTTGAATGGTGCGCCTACAGGAGATCCGTCCGAGAAACCGGCGGTAAAGATGTATAAGTTGGTGGGAAACTTCAGCAGCGACACCGACAACAGCGCCGACGCCGACCATCTACTCACCGACAACGGATATGTCTCCATTGTTCCGCACACCATCGACAGCACTGACTATGAACAGCTTAAGATTCTGAGCGAGGTGGCTTTCTAATATGAGATACTACATCATTGCAGGCGAAGCGTCCGGCGATCTTCACGGGTCGAACCTGATGCGCGGGATATACGAGAAGGACCCCAAAGCTATCATACGCTTTTGGGGCGGCGACTTGATGAACGGGGTGTTTGTGGAACATCGGAAATGCGTTCCACAGGACAAAGAACAGCCGGCCGGAATTTCCACAGAGACACGCCCTGCAACAGAGGGTGACCAAAAAGTCTTTTGTTCCCCCTCCTTCGGACTTCCTAACCCCCGCAGACTAACGTCTGCGACCCCTATTAGGGGTATCTCGCGCCCCCGGCGCGGTCCCTTCGGGACTTTTGGGTCAGCCCCACAGATAGGGGGTCTTGTCAGACACTACAAAGAAGGAGCCGTCATGGGCTTCACCGAGGTACTCGCCAAGGCGGGCAAGCTGCTCGGCAACCTCAGGCGCTGCAAGCAGGACATTCTGGGTTTCGCCCCCGACTGCGTGATACTCATAGACTATCCGGGATTCAACTTCAAGATTGCCGAATTTGCCCACAAACGCGGACTTAAAGTGTTCTACTACATAGCGCCGAAGGTTTGGGCGTCCCGTGAAGGCCGCATCCGAAAGTTGAAGAAATATGTCGACAGACTCTATATAGTATTCCCTTTTGAAATCCCCTATTTCGAGAAAAAGGGCGTTCCTTTCGTCTACAAGGGCAATCCTCTTGTCGATGCCGTGGACAATTCCGTGGCGATGAAAGAGACACGCGAGGACTTCCTGAAACGATGCGGACTTCCAGACAAACCGATAATAGCCATGCTTGCCGGCTCGCGTAAGAGCGAAATCAGCACAATGATGCCTGTTCTGACAGAATTCGCCGACAGGATGCATGCCTTGCCGCAATACGAAGGATGGCAGTTCATTGTGGCCGGTGCCCCGAGTCGGTCGTCGGAGGACTATCTCCCCTATCTGCATGGCCAGGAATACATCAAGGTGCTTTTCGGGGAAACAGAGTCAATCGTTCGCCAGGCAAAAGCTGCCGTGGTCAACTCAGGGACAGCCTCGCTTGAGACTGTTCTGCTCGGAACCCCTCAGGTTGTGGGTTTCATAATGGGCAGCCGTCTCACCTACGCAATCGCGAAACGAATTGTAAAGGTCAAGTACATCAGTCTCGGGAATCTGTGCGTCAACAGGTTTGCATTCAAGGAGTTCGTCCAGGACGACTGCAACCCGGAGGCTCTTGTGAACGAAGTCCGCGCACTCATTGAAGACAAGGTCTACAGGCAAAAGATGCTCTCTGACTATGCCGAAATCCGCGCACTTCTCGGAGGCTCCGGCGCCTCCGCCGCCGTCGCCGATGATATAATTGAGCAAGTGTCATCTCGAACGAAGTGAGAGAGGTAGCGGGTCGGGAAAACTTAGCCACAGGGGATGAAGAAAAAGATGGGATGCAAGACATCCAACGCAGCAGACCGCTTTTTATTCATCCCCTGGCACCAAAGATGGCGGTGCCGATGCGGACTATAGTCGCGCCCATGGATGCAGCTATCTTATAGTCGTCGGACATCCCGAAAGAGAGTTCACGAAAATCTTGCGTGAGGTTCGGGCAGATGCCGACCATCGGCTGCAGAGAGGCGTTCATAGTAAGTAGTTTGCTAAAATCCGAACGGATGACAGACTCGTCGTCAGTGTTGGTCGCCATTCCCATCAGTCCGCAGAAACGGATGTGAGGCCAGTGAGCCTCCCCTGTAAGCACAGCCAAGGCTTCTTCCGGAGTAAATCCCTGTTTGGTTTCTTCCCGGGCGATGTGACATTCCAGAAGAACATTCACACGGCTTGTGACGGAGCCCATCTCTCCGTTCCCCGAATCCTCCGCTCCGGCAGCACGGAATCCCGGATGTCCAGAACACCATTGTTCAATTGCGTCAAGCAGTTCCACTGAGTCAACCGACTCAAGCATTGCGGCATACGGCAGGACATATTTCAGTTTGTTCTTCTGAAGATGTCCGATGAAATGCCATTGCACATCCCCAGGCATCTGCTGCACCTTGTCACGCATTTCCTGCGGACGGCTTTCCCCGAAGAGCCTTTGCCCCGCATCATAGGCCTCACGCAGCGCCTCGACCGGGTGGAATTTGGAAACTGCCACCAGTTTCACTCCTGATGGCAGTTCCTTTCTTATATTCTCGATATTATCACAAATGCCCATAACAAAACAATTGTCAATCATATATTCTGTAATATCGGTTGTGAGGATTTTCCGCAAGCGGCAACGAAGCAATCCGCTTCTTCTGCGCTCATTTCCTTTGCTTCTGTTGCGCCTTTAATTGCGCCTGCTGCATCTTCTGCGCCTCCTCAAGCCTCTGCTGCCACTTTGACTTCGGAAGCGGCTTACCCTTTGAAGCCTGCACCTGTGCAAGAATCTTCTCCGGCTTCACGACCCATTTCTTGATGATGAAGGTTTGGAGCATAGTGAGCAGGTTGGAGATGAAGTAGTAGTAGGAAAGACCTGAAGACAGGTTGTTGCAGATAAAGAGCATCATTATAGGCATCAGCCAAACACTCATGAACTTCATGCTTGCCATTTGCGGGTCATTCGACATCTGGCTTGAGGTCATCTTCGAGTAGAGGAACATCGACACGGCCATCAGCAGTGCAAACAGCGACAAGTGGTCACCGAAAAGAGGAATATTGACGCCAAAGTCCCAGATTGAGTCGTATGCGCTGAGGTCATCGGCCCAAAGGAACGACTTCTGACGAAGCTCGATGGATGCAGGGAAGAACCGGAACATTGCCCAGAGTATAGGGAACTGGAGCAGCATCGGAAGGCATCCGCCGAGAGGCTTCACGCCGGCTCTCTGATAGAGTTCCATCGTGGCCTGCTGCTTCTTCATCGCGTCCTCCTGCTTAGGATATTTCTCATTGATCTTGTCCATCTCCGGCTTCAGTGCTGACATTTTAGCGGAAGACATGTAGGACTTGATAGTGAGAGGAGAGATGACAATCTTCAGAAGAACGGTCATAATCAGGATGATGAGACCGTAGTTGCTGATGAACCGTCCGAGGAGATCGAAGCAAGGGATGATGATGAACCGTGAAATCCATCCGACGAGCCAGCCGCCGAGAGGGATGATCTTCTCATATTTTCTGTCGTATGATTTCAGTGTGTGATAGTGGTTCGGTCCGAAATAGAAGTCGAACGGTATGACCTTGTCTCCGGCCTTCATCATGTCTACACCGGCCCTCGCATGCGCTGAGCATGTCATCAGGTTGCGGTCCACGTCATCCTCCGGAAAATACTCGACACCGAACTCTCCAGACTCGAATCCCTCCGGAGCCGTGAGAATGGAAGAGAAGAACTGCTGCTGAAATGCGACCCAGTCGAACTTGGCGTCAAGCCTCTTTGATTCGTTCTTTCCATTTCCCATATCTTCCGGAGACTTCTCGCCCGGAACATAATAGTCAATCTTGGAATACTGCTTCTCATTCTTGTAGCCCTTCTCAAGACGAGGCACGACAGTCTTCCAGTTCAGGTCTACCGAAGAGACCCTGCTTGGGATGACTGAATCCATACCGACGAACGAGAGCTCGTTGTGAACCATGTAGCTGCCCTGCGAGAGAACATATTTCTGTTGGATGTAACCTCCCTGCGCAAACGGGAGACGCATTACGATGGAACTGTCAGAAACCTCGGCGACATCGAACACAAATTCCTTGGTATCAACCGATTCGCCGGCAAAAACATTCACGTTGAACTCGCTTGCCTGCGGTGGAATGAGATAGAGTGAGGAACTGTCATACTTCACATAGTCAAGCAGTTTCACTGAATATGGCTGCGCACCCCTCGTCGTGAAAGCAATTTCCATCTTGTCGTTGGAAAGCGTCAGGACAGAAGACTCTGCCTCGCGTGCCTTCGTAAGGTTGTCGTCCCTATAAGGCTTCAGAGTCGGCTTTGTGCTCAAAACCACCGTCGTAGCCGCATTGTCCAGCGTGTCGCCCGACGCTATGCGATTCAAAGAATCAAGGGCGTAAGCCTCCAGCCTCTCCGCACGGGCGATGGAATCCAGCTGTGCCTGATACTCCATCTGTTTCTGGTACTGGCGCGACTGATACCATGTGAATCCGAACATTATCACGCCTATCAGCGTGAAACCTATAATTGTATTTTTTGTTTCTGATGTCATCTAATTCTTTTTTGCGGGGCGAAGAAAAAGCGGTCTGCGGCGTTGGATGGTTCGATGAAATCCTCACAACCATAAGGTTGCTGCGGTATTCATCTTCACCATCCGCCTTGCATCCCATCTTTTTCTTCATCCCCTTTTCTTTCAGGTGTTCCTTTTAACTGTTTCTTTCTGCTATTCCGTCAGCAGTCCTTTCAACTGCCTTTTTCAGCTTACTCCTGCTGGGTGTCCAGAGTTCTGATTTTTTCGGCAAGCTTTGCAAGTTCTACCTTAGCGTCGTCGATACGCTTGCGCATCTGGTCTACAAGAGCGCCGGAGTTCTTTCCCGTTGAGAAGAAACCGATGTTGTTCTCGTAGGTGGCGATGTCCTGCTGGAGTTTGGTGAACTTGTCAATCAGAATCTCCTTCTCGGAGCGCTGAGGTTTTCCGCTGCGTCCACCGCGCCTTTCGGCAGTCGGTTCAGAGCCGAACTTTGCCTTCATAGCCGCACGATAGGCTTCGTTTATTCTGTCCTTATCCTTGAACGGGACGAATCCGATTGCCTGCCATTTCTGATGGAAGTCAGCCTGTGCTTTTGCATCGGTCGCCGCGTCAACACTCTGATATTCCCCGATTTCCCTGATTATTGCCTGTTTTGCCTTAAGATTTCCGCGAAAATCGTTTTCAGGCTTGACGTTCTTGTCCCTCTCCGCAAAGAACTCGTCGCAGGCTCCACGGAATCTCTTCCAGATCTGTTCAGATTTCTTGCGAGGCACAGCACCGATTTCCTTCCACTGCTTCTGAAGAGCAATGAACTGGTCTGAAGCCTTCTTCCATTCTGTGCTTGTCTTCAGAGCTTCCGCTGCCTCGCAAAGCGAAATTTTCTTCTCGAGATTGGCATTGAGACTATCCTTTATTTCGGAATAGAATTCCCTCTTGCGGGCATAGAAAGCATCACAAGCAGCACGGAAACGATCATATATCTTCTGGTTCTCCTTCTTGGATGCGAACCCGATCTTTCTCCATTCCTGCTGAATCTCCTCAATCTCCTTCGAGAAGGCGGTCCACTCGTTAGAGCCGTTCACTTCCCTTTTCGCAATCTCCTCGACCTTCTCACAGAGGGCTGTCTTCGCCGCAAGATTCTCCTCCTGCTGCTTCTTTATGTCCTCATAGAAACCCTGGTACTTCTTGTTTATCACGGATGTGGCAGCCTTGAAGCGATTCCAGATGTCTTCGCGGTATTCCTTCGCCACCGGACCATATTCCTTCCACTGCTCGTGCAGTTTCTGCAGTTCCTTGAACGCCTCCACGACATTTTCGTTCTCCGCAAGTTTCTCCGCCGCCTCGCAGAACTTCTCCTTCACCTCAAGGTTCTTCTTGAAGTCCAAATCGCGCAGCTCGCGGTTAATCTGCACCATATCATAGAACCGTTCCACATAAAGCTGGTAGGTTTCGTTCAGATTGCGGAACGCCGTTGCAGGCACCGGCCCGATTTCCCTCCAACGGTTCTGGATCTCTCGGAACGCAGGGAATGTAGCATTCACATCTTCCTGTTTATCAAGAAGTTCCTTCAGGTCATCTATAACCTTCTGCTTCAATTCCAGATTATGCTCGCGCTCCTTCTCCTGCTTCTCATTGAACTCGGCACGTTCCTTCTTATAGTCGTTATATACGGATTTGAAGCCCTCCTCTATCGCAGCAAACGGGCTCTCGACAGCGTCCAACGCCGTATCCGCCATCTCCGCGAGCTTCTGCATCGCGTCAGCCTTCTCCTTGCTAAGTTTCTTGTAGAACGCGGTCTTGATAGTCTCGACGTTCTTCGACAGAGCCATCTTCATATCGCTCGTAACCGTCTTCTGAAGCGTCGACACAAGCTCTGCAAGGGACATGTTCTGATAGTCCGGAGTCTCGGCCTCCGGCGTAACTTCAGCCTCGGCAGTTTCCACCTCAGCGGGCTTTTCCGCATTTTCTTCAGCGGAATTTTCCACATTTTCCCCGGCAGGCGTTTCAATATTCCCTTCAACGGAATTTTCCACATTCTTTTCAGCGGAATTTTCAGGTACAGGCTGTTCCGCCGCAGCATTCTCCTGAACCTCAGGCACTACATCTGAGACATTTACCTCAGGAATGATCTCTTCACTCATAATCTGGAGTATTAAGTTTATAACACTATGGACGTAACCAACCTTCGCGTATGGGCGCGTCCAGCCTGCAAATATATTAATAATTGAGTAAAAAACACTAAATTTGCCGTGCGAATATTCCAGAAACGTTGAAAAATATGAGAATTGACATACTTACCGTCGTCCCGGAGCTCCTTGACAGCCCGCTGAGCCACTCGATTGTGGGACGCGCGAGAAAGAAAGGGATTGTGGAGATATGCGTCCACGACATAAGAAAATATGGTCTCGGCCCACACAAGAGGGTTGACGACTACAACTACGGGCCGGACGCGGGGATGGTGATGATGGTGGAGCCGATTTTCCGGATGATCGAAGAACTGCGGGCAGAAAGGGAATATGACGAAATCATCTATATGTCCCCAGACGGCGAGGTTCTGACCCAGGGCATCGCAAACGAATTGTCGCTGAAAGGGAACATCATCCTTCTCTGCGGCCACTATAAAGGTATCGACCAAAGGGTTCGCGACCACCTCATCACACGCGAGATTTCAGTCGGCGACTATGTCCTCAGCGGCGGTGAAATCCCGGCGGCAATCCTCGCCGACGCGATTGTACGCCTCATCCCCGGAGCCATCTCCGACGAGACTTCAGCCCTGAGCGACTGCTTTCAGGACGACCTTCTCTCCCCTCCCATTTACACCCGCCCGGCAGACTTCAACGGATGGAAAGTTCCGGACATTCTCCTCTGTGGCGACCCGAAGAAGATTCAAGTCTGGCAGGACGAACAGGCTCTGGAACGAACAAAAAGACTCAGGCCACATCTGCTCGAAAAATAGAGGAAAAACTTACACATTCGCAATTTCTTGTACAAAATGATGCAATAAAATTTTGTTATTAGAAAATAAACCTTATATTTGCAATGTCTTAAACGAGATGTAACGTTTAAGGCCACTCATCTCTTCATAATCTGTTTTATGAGGAGCTTGCTGACCACTAATAATTAAAACACTACACTACTAACCAAAACAGCTCGCAGTGATGCGGGCTGTTTTTAGGGGAACTTCCCAAAAATGTCTCCCCTAAAAACAACAAATCATAAACAAGATGATTTTAAAAAGCCCCTGCCGCGAAGCGATTCGCGACAGGGGCAAATTATATTGTCCGGTCTTCCGACTCAAGTAAGATTATTTTCTGTTTAGCATACAAGTTTATTCATCTTGGGATAAAGGTAAGCCTCCGGTGAGGCACGTGTTGCAGTTTTGTTCGATTAGTTGAGATTAGTCTCGATTTTGTCACTAATCGCAGCAACTTTGTCAAAGTTGGTTCCAGGACGCCAAGGCCCAGCCTCCTCCGGCGCACTGTCCCAGTCACCTCCGGTTTTTCCATTCTAAATGAGCAGCTAAGACTTTGGGTGTAGAAGCAGGCTTCTTTTTGTAGAAATACTTAAAAAGATTCGTGGCATAGACATTCTCGATAGTAATCTCTAAGCCCCTACAGATACTTTCAATATATCTTCTAAGTGGTCCAGGTGCATCCAGTTTTAATGTTGTCTTGATTTTTCCCCTTTCTTTTACTTCAGTTATTGTTGGATCCTGTCCAATTACGATTAACTTTATTCTGTCGTTTCCCTTAAATGGCAGAACAGGTGCAAGATTAGTATCAATATGATTTTCTTCATAGTCATTAAGGCTATCTCTGATTTTCAGAGCCTCAGCAATAATATCCATAGTTATTAATATTTATATATTTCGTTTTCAGCATCAACCTGAATATAATTAACCGGAATATGATACTTATTACGAAGAGCGTTCAAATAATTCTGTGCATCGTCGGTAAGTACAATACTGCCTACGATATAGTAATTACGGGCCTTGATGTCGGTACGGTATAGACCATATTCAAGTAGTTGTGAGAGTGCTTCACGAATGCATAGACGAATATCTGATATTGTCTTGATTTCATAAAGATCGTATTTATCACCATCCTTCGTCACGATATCGATTTCTGTTCCAATAGGAGTACGATTTTCCGTACCAACATTTTCTTTCCCGTATTCTTTTACAAGATAATCGTAAAGAGCTTTTTGGATAACTGGATGATGTTTCGAAATATGAGAATGATGAGAAGAAGCATTTTGGGAATCTAGCTCAGTTTCTTCTGTTCGGAAACCAGGTTGAAAGACGAAATGATCTCCAAGTTTGAAAATTGTCTTAAGATTATAAAGCGATGTATAATAGCTTGTCTTAACATTAGGATCTTTTCTGTCGACAGGTTTCAGAATATCATATTTCCGGAGATTTTCAGGTCTATATCGGAGATTAAAGGCAAATCCAGTAGGTATTCTTTCTATGTAGTCTTTGAGCTGTTCCTGCATTTCTGCATACCACCCTTTTTTCTTGTACTCACTAAGAATAGTCTTTGCCTCTTTATTGAAAACTGGTTCTACATCAAGAATCTCTCCTACCAAGTAACGCTGTTTTGTTTTATCGTTTATCGTAAAGAGAGAGAGATCAAAAGGTAGATTTTCCTTATAAGAGGCAACTGCTTGAATATGTCCATAATGATAGCCTTTTATCGTCTTGGCAATGTCAAATAACCATTCCTCGTGACCGAAACCGCATTTATATTCATATGAGGCCTTATTCTTGCTTTTACCAATTTGTCCGGAAGGGCATGTCCAACCATTTGTGTTCCAACAAATACGTGCTATTTTTTTTAGTCTGACGTTGATTCCAAGTTTTTTGAATGCCTCGGCATAATCAAGTTCATGAGCATAATCAAACTCAACATTGTATACTCTCTTTGCAACTTGGAGGAGGGGAAAAAATGCTGTATTATCGTCATTACAAATCCACCATCCACTTATGAAGGACTTGTCTATCGATACACTATATTTTATCGCATCAAGAATAATCTTTTTCGTCAAATGTATCATAACAATAGTTCGGTAAATTTTATAAAAGTTATATAGCGGCTCGGAGGCCGTAGAATAAAAGTTCTTTGAAATCGGTGTTATTTTTCATCAAGTTCGGGCTTTTTCCGAACGTTGAAAATATTCGTTCAGCCATTGCAGCATTGTGTAGGAGCATTTTGACATCACTGACGGACAGATCCACGTCATACTCCTTTCCAAACTGTCCGGCAACGTTGATTGTAGAGAGAGACATATTAAACGCAAAGTCCATTGCTTTAACATCCATTGACCGGCAGTTGCACAGTCCCGTGAATTGCTTGCTATCACATAACGCATTGTACCAAATGCAGCACATTGCATCATCTCTGCCAACTTGCTCAATGGTACTCTACCCAGCCTTGACCTTTCGAGATAATCTACATTGATGTGCTCCATAGTGTGCATCAAATAAGGATTAGCGGCATAGATAGCACCATGGATGTATGGCTCTATCGCAGGATATTGAAGCTTACTTCTTTGTTGCAAGAGCAATTCAATGTTCTCTGTAAAATCCCGAATGACGGGCAATATATCCACAGCACAATCTTGATGTCTTAGGCACTCCCACCATGCTGCCATGATAAACAGCATCTGCGGCCAAGAGAACTCCATACCAACCTGGAAGCGGTCTTGTTCGCTTTCAAAAAGTAAGACCAGCTCGTCATCCCATTGCTTCAACATCTTACCATCCATCTTCACGAGCCTATCGCCCATAAAGGTATGACGAACCGTATAACTGAAATATGCGATGACTCCGATGTACGAACACTGCTCTGCTGGCGACATACAGCCATCGGCACAATTCCAACAGTCGCTAAGCAACTCATGCAGTTCATGGAACGACTTTCTGTCGCCCCATATCCTTATGCCTTGTTTACGCTTCGTGTCCTCAAATGAGAAACGTATCAAAGGATGGTGATTACAAATTGAAAGTCCCATATTCTTTTAATATTTGGTAACTACTCAGGTGCCCCAGTCATAGACCGGAGGCCATGACCATTTCAACGGATATGATTCAATCGTTGATGTTACGCCAGGGCAAGGGTCGCTATGACCCGAAGGATCTCGAAGGGGTTCTGCCCGTTCTTTACCGCAGTCTGTATGACGGAGACGACGGTGGCGTAGTTCTTAGCGCCGGTCTCGGCCCGGAAGCATCCGCTTGGATTATTGACTGTAGGCACTCTTTGTCGAGCTCGCCTTGGATACGCATCATCGTTCCGGTCGGAGTGCGCAACTCGACGCTTATCATCTTTGGCGCCTGTGTGTTCTTCTTTGAGAACCCTCTGCCGGTCTTCGCCGCAAATGACGGCATCGGAACGAAGTCGCCTCCGGCAGTCAACTGAAGGAACTCGCCCGTAGGCGATGTGGAAGACGCCTGCTCCTTTGCATAATGTCTCTTGCTCTCGAAGAACTTCCATTCCGTAACGTCCAGTTCAGATAGCCTGGCCTTGTAGCTTACGCCATTGTCATTGCAGTACTTTACGATACTTGCCACTTCTTCTTTGGTCATCATAATCTTATATTTTTTGATAGCCAAAGTTCCGGATAAATTTTTATCTACCTATGACGTGCGTCACCGGAGGCTTACATCCTATCAAAGAATTCTTCATATTCTTCATCTATTATCTTCCATTCTCCCATTTTGCGTCCCCCTACACGGGTTATCTTGCCAAGTTCCTGAAGCCGTTTTAGATACTTCTGAATCTGGCGTGTAGACAATCCCATGCTCTCTGCCATCTGTCCTGCACTGATTTGTGGATTTTGAGAAATCAATTTGTATATCTGGCGACTTGCTTTTACGAACTCTTTTGCGAACTTTGACGGTCCTTTTACGAACTCTTTTACGACTACTTCGCCATTGTCTTTTACGAACTCTTGTAACAATGGGCTGCCATCGGGCGTAATTTCTCCAATAACTCTATCATCAAAATTCAAGTTCCAAAGCGTTACATGAAACTCTGAAGAATCAGAAATAAATTCAGGAACATGACATTTAACTAGATGTTGGTATTGCTTATACGCATCCATTATCTTCTTCATCCCACTGCCGCGCCGTTCCATAAGTCCTAATCGGCTGAAAAAATCAGCCAATAATGGATTCCTTCTTTTGGATGGTACCATAAGAGGGTTTAGCTGCTGAATAAGTTTGCCGTCCATCATACCTCCAGGAGAGTATATTTCCAACCTGTCATCGTACATATCAATATGTATCTCGCTTCCCATCTGCATATAATCACGATGGATAATTGCGTTTGCGATTGCTTCTGTTACGGCACGTTCAGGATAATCGGGCAGTTCTTCACGGTAATCATTCTCTTTCCACCACTTCTTACGGGAATTGTTCCTGACGAAAGATACGGCATCCTGCAACTGACCAATCACACAACCATCCAATTCAACATCATCAATTGCTTCTCCTAAACCACTTGTCATATCCAAACCATTCCAACGGGTACAGAATATACGTGACTGTCGTACCGGAGATTCGTCGGCCAATAATGCACCGGCATTGTCCATGTAAGTCGGCATGGATTCATTTTATCATGCCAATACCAGACATTATTAATGTCCAGAGCCATAGCATTCAAGGCTTTTGCAGAAAATGAGTCAGGAGTAAAATCGCCGCCAGACATAATAAGCCTTCCTCCTTGTTTTCCCAATCGCTCAACAAGCATCTTAAATGGCTCTTCGTGTTCATCGAGCGGTTTATGATATCCTATCGCACCTTGACACCAGCTCATAAAACGCAGATACGAGGACAGCTTATGCATAAATGGCAAGAGAATCTGATCATGACGGTCATTCTCTCTATTTTTTCTATTCCCGATCTCGACAAATACGAGGATAAAGCCGCCGGTTATGATTGAGGTCAGAATAGCAAGGGCAATAGCTTGAACTTCTGGATATAGCATATTATACGTCATTATTTGTCTTCCAGACGAATTCAATGGCTTTGTAGATGTTGGAGCATGAGCCGTGGAGGGATTCGTAGTGCTTGGCACGGAGGATGGCGGTGTCGAGTTTACCGTCGCTTACCAGATCCTCGACCCATCTGCGGTTCTTGAGGAAAGTGGCGGTCTTCTCGTATTGTGAGATAAAGGTCCGGAGTTCTCGTTCTGCCTCATGGGAATTTGCAATGTGCCGATTGGTGTCGAGATAATGGATGAGGAACCAAAACTCGATTGATGGGAGACTGTCGCAGAGGATGACATTCTTCTTTCCGGCATATTTGGCTTTGAGTGCGGCGAGCTTTTGTCTTTGCGTGTCGTTAAATTCGGCCGTGTCGGCATCAAATACGCAAATCGCTACAGCGCCTTCGTTTATTACCTGAGCGATCTTCTTATCCAGCTGATGTATATCTTCTGTTCCAAAGAACCGGGGACGAATGCGCAGCTGGACATTCAGAAGGTCATGAAGATGGGAGAAGTACCACTGCTCCGTGATCCCGGCGCCGATAACAACCGGAATCGGAGCATTTGATTTTCTAGTGCTTACCTTTCTTGCCATTATGACTATCCTTTAATATTGGGGAGGGCGCCGAACAAACCGTTACGGTATGCCTTCTGGAGCGATGCGATTCTCTTGAGCCCCTTGAACTCTACCAAAGAGTAGAGAGAAGTAGCGCCACTTTCTTTTTTCTCTGTAAACCACACGGAATCGCGACGGAGTAAATCATCAATGGTGTTTAGCAGCGGGTCGTAATGGGTCGTTACAAGGAGTTGGGAACGGTTCTTATTGGAGAGGAAGCGCTGAAGAATGAACTCTACGAGTTCCGGATGAAGCGATGCCTCCACTTCATCTATATGCAGAAAGGCCTCATTCTCCAAAGCACTGTAAATGGCCGCTTCAACACCAATGGTGCGTCTTGTTCCTACCGACTGGAGTTCGGTTGGCAGAACATACTTTTCAACTCCTCTCTCATTACGAACCGTGTGCTCAAAAGTGGTCTCAATTGTCTCATAAGACTGCTCTTTCAGGAGGCGATCCCTTTCGGATGCCGGGATGTTCTCGTTATTAACAAGATAGTTAATGAGATCCTTCGTCATCTGTTGGCGGACGATATCGCTTTTTACGCCAGTGATGTTAAAGTCTGCATGATGGACAAAGTCCAGCATGTATTCCTTCAACTTGGAGTCTTTGGCCATTGCCTCACCAGCGTAGATGAACATCTGAGTATCGGGGGTTATCGTGGGGAGGATTTTAGCCCGCATCCAGTCTTTTGCCGCATCAATCTCGGGAATAGAAATATTCACTTGATTACGAGCGGCGAAAAAAGACATATTAGGAAGGCACTTAATGGAGATTTCTTCCTGAGCAGCCTTACTAACCTTAAGTACAGTACCATTTATAGTAATTATCGATTGCCCATCCCTCCACTCCCTGGAGAACAGCATCGTGGGCTGAACACTTTTATAGTAATAGAGCTTCTCGGAATAAACGCGACGCTCATCAAGCTCCAGCAGATACCAATACTTGGTACTGTCAACATAGAACTTCACTTCAAAGCGAGATGGCAAATCTGGAGTCTCACGGTCGAGTTGAAAGGGAATGGTTCCTGTCGATTCTTCCAGATCAACCGGTTTATTGAACCAGAACATCCGCAAGAAATCAATGACTTCCAACAGGTTCGACTTACCGGAGGCATTTGCACCATAGACCAGTGCGAAACGAAGGAGGCGAACCCCAGGAGAAACCTCAACAACCTGATAATCATCGAATGTCTTATCTTTCGTTGCCTCAAAATTAAGGGTAACCTCATCCTTGAAGGATTTGAAGTTCTTGGCAGTTATCTCTTGAATCATGGTAACAATTATTTTTCTCTTACAAAAATACAAAGAATCCCAAAAACGCGAATTCTATTTGCTCATTTTGCGCTTCGTACGCAAAATTTATACTTTCATTGACAAAACCTCTATATTCTTTGATAATTGACCTTCTTTTATAATGACATTAAGCGCTTCCTTGAAGTTCTCCAATTCGCGCTTTAACCAATTATCCCAGTCCAGATTCTTCCCTACCCCGGTTTTCTGTTCATAGAAAACAGCAAAGCTTTCCAGCGTGCGCAAGCACTTTGGTATGTCCCAAAAGACAAGGTCGTCGCCGGGCTCTTTCATTAGATGCAGGGAGTGTTTCAGCGACACTGATTCAGACTTTGTTTTATTATTATGCCTTTCTATCAAGCTGAACAATTCCGACACATTTTCGGGAATAAAAACACGCATCGTAAAAGGCTTGCCTTGTTCATAATAACTCAGTAAAGCCGGCAACAGGAAATTACGATAGTAACCGTAAGCCAAAGCGGAAGACTGATGGTGGCCTAACGGGAAAGACTGCCTTGTAGAGTCAAGCTCGGCAATAAGTTTGCTAAGGCTTGCTTCATCGGGAAGTTTTCCGTTGTACGGGATAGTGGTAACGCCATTCAAATCAGATGGAAGCGTAACCCTCGAAACGATAAAAGCACGATTCAGTCCCAGGCTGCCCATAAACAACCCGGCTTCAAAAAGCACGTTGTCTCGCGTTTTCCACCGAAATAGACCTTTCTTCCAGATACGGTCATCCTTGGCAGCCACGAAGACGCCATAATCGAACTCATGAGACGCTTTGACAAGAGATTCAAGTGTGCCCCGCGACAACTTGAACACACTATCGTCCGTCCATACTATCACATCCAGCCAGTCTGAGCAGGCCTTATCAAGTACTTCTTTTATTTTTATTGCGACCTCCTTGTTCTTCCTCGAAGATCCTACAAACAGTCTTCTTTTCATAGCAGACCCATAATTGTATAATCTATAGTAACTTGTTCTTTTCCAATCAGTCTAAGCGTTTCAACCATGGTTTCATGGCAACATTTAAACTTACGGCCGCTACCGCAGAAACATGGATCATTCCTCCCGACACTCTTTACGAAAGCAGCCTGATACATGCCCTTCCAGACAACTTCATCATAAGGACACAACAACTTCTCATAGCACTGCCGGATCCCCACAGCACCATGAGCATACTCCTGGAGATATGCTCCGGTAAGACGATGGTAATACTGGTTTGCAAGATGGGGAATCAAAACCTCTCTGATAAAATCCACGATATACTTCCCTTTACGGCAGGCGATAATCTCTTCCGCATCAACACCGAGGCACAAGCAGGTGTCGCCGTATTTGTGGTTATCGGCACCCGGTGGGATATCGCCTCCGACCTCATACGCCAAAGGGTATCTATATGGATAGAGATATGTGCCCTTGATCTCGACCAGATAGGAGATAGCGACACCGCCAGCACCATCCGGGACATCGAGTATGCCCCGGAGATAGCGCTGCCCGGATTCGTCAACGATGATGCTTAGGCTCGGATAAGCCGCAACGGCAGTGGCAAGATGCCGGTCAAACAAACTCCTGCCCACAACTACTTCCAGAATGGTGTAGAACTCCCGATTACCGAACGGAGCGCACTAGCTTTAGCTGCAGCATCTTCACTCTTGTCCTCACCCAGCGGGAATCTATCCCCAAGGTGCTTCCGCCAGAGTTTACTCGCCTTCAACTGGTTCGGCTCGTTGACCGCCTCTTTCGCATCCTCCACAAAAGAGTGAAGACGGTCCAAAATCTTCTGCTTCCTGGACTCGGAATAGTTCGCAAACAGGTCATCACAGGGCGTAGTAGGCATATAGCAGGCGAAACTCAACTTGAGCGCACTTTCCATTGCTACAAGTAAAAATTTGAGAGCGACATCATCCCTTTCGTTGTACATGTAATGATTCATCGTCATCACAGTCATAGACACCCCACTCGGCATTGAATCCCGCACATTATCACACCATGCCTTGAGGTAACGGACCATCCTATGCTTCTGATTATGCAGATTATTCTTCCCAACATCATGGCTTGTACAATACTCTACGAACTCCTTGGGGTCATCGTCACAGAAACCATCATCGCGAACAGCTAACTGTGGGTGTTCATCAACCTCCTTATCGAACACCAAAACCGGCAGGTCGATATTGTACCCCGCCTGATAATTGACCCGGATACACTTGTTCTTGTGGACAGGAGAAGCATCAGTAGTCCCGTCCACTGCATTCATCACCCACTCTTGAAGCGTATTTCCTGACACCTCATCCGGATTCGACTTGAAATACACCCCATCATCCATATCACAGTGGTCGTCCTTGGTGCGAATACACGTTCCAAGTTTGTACGAGCCCTGAATATAGAACGAAGGAGCATATCCCTCGTGGTTCTCCGCAAAGTGATTCTTAATCTTCTTCCGCAAGTTTTCGCGGGAAGTCATCATCGTAACCTTCTTACTTGATAAGATATTAAGCTCGTCGTTGAACCCATTGAATAAATCGCGACAATTTGCCATAAAATCTTCCTTTAAGTTTATATCGCAAATATACATTTAAATGATGAATTTACAAAATAGATTTCACGCAAAATGGCCTCTATATTCAAAATAAGCAATTTTTCCGCAAGGTGGCGTAAAAAAGTATTACAGGAAGAAGTCATCATTATAGCTCCGCGCAAATTGTTATTCATCCCTGATATCGTATTTGATTTCTTTGATTGTTCAATCGACTTTTCACATAGAGAACGATTCATATACCTGTCTCTTATACACATCTGACGCTGCC
>ERZ1026860.18-NODE-18-length-118294-cov-53.263576_pt1 | contig 118294 bp, 82 predicted proteins | sample MGYA00380160_ERZ1026860 | MGnify/ENA primary metagenome ERZ1026860 (study PRJEB33269, sample SAMEA4719796) | human gut metagenome | biome: human-associated habitat; feature: organic feature; material: feces | place: Cameroon | collected 2013-10 ... | reverse complement strand
TCACCGCATTGCCGTATGCAAAAGGAAGGAGGTATTTTGATGCGGTTGCCCTGTTTCACCAATATTATTTTTCTAACTTTTTTGATTTCTTGTTATAATGCCAAATAACATGGCAGGCAGCACATCAAGTCATCTCCCGTTCGCGCCTTTCGTAGACGCTCCAACAGCAACTTCAGATAGTCTTCCACGTTCCGCCTCACCATCTTGCAGCTCTCGATCACCGAGTACATAAACGCGTTGTGCCTGGCCGACCTCTCGCTTCCGATGTTCCCGGCGTTCTTCAGGTTCATCTTTATCCGACGCATCATCTGCTCGCTGAGGTTGTTCGACAGTTCCACGTCGCCACACTCAAGCATCCTCTTCATCGCAGGCCATTCGCCTATCGCATATTTCAGGGCCTTCCTCAGCAATTCGCCGCAGCCCGCGAGGTCAGACTTCCTGAACACCTCCAGACGCTCCTCTATCCTCCTCATTATGTCAGCAGTGTTCCCCGGCTTAAGGCGTTCGGCAAGTCTCTCCGCGGCCGGATGGGGCATCGTCATCCCTGTCCCGGCCAGAGTTGCGCTCGGACTTCCGGCCGAAGTTCCGCCCGCGCCAGCTTTTCGCCGAGCGCCGCGCCGCGTCACGTTCCTCCATGAGCTTCGCGATCTGCTCCTCGAAGGTCTTGGTGATACGGGACACGGCCTCGTCGATGAGTCGCTGCTGGTCAGAGCGGAGCGCCTCCATCTGGTTCTCGTAGAAACGCTTCAGGTCCTCCCTGCCCTCGTCCGATATGCGCAGGCGCTCCTCCAGCGACCAGACAGTCCTGTTCAGGGAGTCTGTCTGGTCGCGCAGCTGGGCGATTGTGGCGTACGCCGCCTGGAGTTGGATTTCCGCGTTCATATCTTTCTCAAAGGTACTCATTTTCTTCGGGAATGGCAAGGAAATTGACAACTTATTTTATTAATATTCAGACTTTTAGACAAGTCTAATCAATGTATTTTATCCGCACGTTGCCGCTTACGGAGGCCTCTGTCAGCAGAACGAGGTCTGACCAGCTGATTTTGCCGAAACGGCGGCTTTCGTCCATCACAGGCCTGAAGAATCGCCCGTTGTCAAGACGGATCTGCGTCAGCTCGTAGCGGTTGTGCTCGCGGACCAGGATCTTCTTTATGCGGGGGTTCCTGCCGCCGAACACGTAGACGCTCTTCGCGGTGTTCGGATTAAGCCTCATCTCATCGCGGACGATACCGCTCAGGCCGGAGATCCCCTTGCGAAGGTCCACCTTCTCCCGATACAGGTAGATGGAATATTCACTTGACATCGTCACCATGGCGCCTACCCCAGCATCTTCCTGACCATGCCGAACAGCTCGCTGATGTCGCCCTCGCACTGCGACAGATCCATACCATTCGTGAACCGCACACGCACGTCGCGGATGCCGAGGCCTCCTTCCGGCATTCTGTCTACGACCAGCGGGATGAACCCGCCAGACGACTGGCGATCGTCGGCATCCTTGAGGACGCTGTAATCTTTCTGGCCCCTGCGTGAATATTGTATGAACTTCTCATAGTCATACCCCTCCTCCTCGCAGAACTTCTTCATCGAGCGGCCCCGGCCGTTCTGGTTGTAGTGCTTGAGCGCGAACGCGTAGTTGATTGTCGGATCTTCCTTCATCTTTGGCTCCGTTTTTTGATTCGTGACAAAGATGAGCAGACTTGTTCAGAACTCAATGCGGAAATGTGGACGCGTACGGTCCAAAATTTGACCACTAACCATTAAGTTCCATTGCTATTGTGTTAATATATTTAAAGATCCATGTAGTCAAAATAGCCGCGTCTGCTATCAGTAATTTAGGCCGAAAGACCAAAGGGGCAGCGTGTTGCCGTGAGCGAATTCAATGTCATCCTTTACGACATAGGAATCCGGAAGGTCCTCAATCTGTCTTTTTCCTTTATTCCGGCCACCGATCTCAAATGTGCGGTCACCGATGACGAAATCAGACTGACGTGAGGAAACCACATCATTCTCCACACGCATCTGGTTGTAGAAAAAAGTTTCCCTCATGTTCCCTATGTCAGCTTTCCCTCCGGACAAGACTGTCATCAGACTTGGGTTGTCAATATAGACCTTTTCCACTTTGCCCAGTCCCCTCATTCCTCCCGTATCGTCCCTAAGTTGACCTATCAGCTGAGCCTTCTCCAGCAACGCGAGATAGTCTGAGACGCTGTTTCGGCTGACTCCGATTTCAGACGCGAGGCTATCCGCATTAGGTTTATACGGAGCAAGTGTCGAGATAACAGCCAGCATCTTTTTTAGTTTTTTTGCTGTCGGCGCCTTTAGTTCGGCATACTGTGCGATGTCTGATTCTATCGTTTTTGTTATGACATTCTGCATCCTCATCGGGAAATCTCCCTCCAATGCAAATGGATAGTAGCCCTCTGCAAGGTAACGTCTGAAAAGAGGGAGAGGATGAAGCACACCGTCAATACGTGACTTGCCCGCGAGTATCTCGTCAAGTGAATACTTAGATGCGTTTATGTTGTGAAACAGTTCCAGATACTCTCTGAAGGACAAACCATACAGCGTATAAGGTAGTACCCTTCGACTGAGATCAGCGACACCGTCCATGATGTCCAGTATGGAAGATCCTGAGAAAATCACCCTCATGTCCGGATGAGTGTCATATATCTGCTTGAGTTCGCGGGACCAGTCAGAATACTTGTGAACTTCGTCTATGACGAGCAAATGGCCAGCATCCTTCGAGAACTCATCCGCAACCTCGACGAGAGAGTGAGTGCTGAAATATGTATGGTCAGCGGATATGTATAGAAACTTGCAATCCGAAGCCTGTTCCTTAAGATATTGCAGGATCATCGTGGATTTGCCGACTCCTCTTGCCCCTGTGATCGCGATCATACGGGAAGTCCAGTTCACACGTTCATAAAGATACCTGTGAAAACTGCTGGTCGTAAGTTCCAGCTGCAAACGCATGTATTCGTATAACGCCTCGTCAACCATACTCAATTAATTTTGTATATCTATGCAATACTATTGCAAAGATAGCAATTGCACTCAAAAAGTGCAATTTTTCCCTGTATCATGCACCCATATTGTGCACAACATTTTGCATTTCCGAAACTACCGGTACCTCCGGTAATCATCAATGTCTTTCCAGCAAAAATGCTCATGGTATTGTGATAATTAAATTAGTCAACTTTTCAAATGATTTTTCCGCCTTTCCTTTCCCGACGCTCGCAGGCGGAAACCCGGGCGGTTACTTGTGGTCAAGGACGGTGTACTTGGAGTGGTTGGAGATGTACTCCGGCACGATGCGCTTCATGGAGGCTACCACGGCCATGTCGTCGTAGGTGTGGGACTGGGCGATCAGGGCGTCTATCTCGCGGCTCACATCGGACCAGTCATATTCACGGACACAGGCGATGCGGATCTTTTCGTTGAACGACGGCTTCGTCGCCTCCGACTCGCTGAGGACCTCCTCGTAGAGCTTCTCACCGTCGCGGAGGCCGGTGTACTTGATTGCCACGTCCTTGGCGCCGCTCAGCTCGATCATGCGCCTTGCAAGGTCGACGATGCGGACGGGCTTGCCCATGTCGAAGACGAAGATCTCGCCGCCCTCGCCCTTCGTGCCGGCCTCAAGGACAAGCTCGCAGGCCTCTGGGATCAGCATGAAGTACCTTATGATGTCGGGATCAGTGACGGTCACCGGGCCGCCGGCCTTGATCTGGCGCTCGAAAATCGGAATCACGGAGCCATTGGAGCCTAAGACGTTGCCGAAGCGGGTGGTGATGAACTGGGTCTGCCCCTTCACCACGCCGTCACGCTCCGCCTTGTTGAGGCTCTGCACGTAGACCTCGCATATTCGTTTGCTGCATCCCATCACGTTCGTCGGGTTCACCGCCTTGTCGGTGGACACCATCACGAAGCGGCGAACGCCGTATTTGACCGAAAGGTCGGCCAGGATCTTCGTGCCGAGGACGTTGTTCTGGATGCTCTCGCAAGGGTTGTCCTCCATCATCGGCACGTGCTTGTACGCCGCGGCGTGGAAGACATATTCAGGAAGGAAGGTTTTGAATATGTTCTCCATCCTGTCAGCCTTGGTGATCGACGTCACCACGGTGGCGCATGGCACAGACGGGAAGTCATGCGCCATCATCCTGCGGATGTCGTGCTGCGGAGTCTCCGCGGAGTCGATCAGCATAAGGGACGACGGGCTGAACGACGCCACCTGGCGCACTATCTCGCTGCCGATGCTTCCGGCGGAACCGGTGATCAGGATGCGCTTCCCACGGAGGGACTCGGCCACGGATTCCAGGTCGACGCAGATCTCGTCACGAGGCAAAAGATCCTCGATGCTGACCTCCTTCAAGGTCGGCGCTCCCTTGATCGCATCATGCTCGGTGTCAACGACATTGTTGGCCGAGAATATTCTTGCGCCGCTTTGCAGGATGTAGTCCTGAAGAGCCGTGTCGTTGCGGAACCTGTCGATCCTGCCCGGAGCGACCAGCACGGCGGCGATCCCCTCGCGGCGGATCGCATCCGGCAGACTGGCGTCAACCTCGTAGACCGGCTCGCCCATCAGGCGCGTGCCGTTGGCTCCAAGCGCCGGATCGTGGGAGATGAAGCCTCGGAGACAGTAGTGCATCGGTTTCTCGCTGCGGATCGCCTTCGCGAGTCCGATGCCGCCGGCGCGGATGCCATAGATGAAGACATTCTTCGCACCCTCCGTCCGGAAATAGGTGTCGTAGACCCATTTGATAGAAACGCGAAGCAGCCACATCAAACCGGTCGCGATGGCTTCCGCGATCAGGATATGCCGCACCTGCACGTGGGCGAACACCCGAGACGGGCAGCTGTTCGTGAAGAAATGGACGGCTATCACCGCCAATGCGGAGCATCCCATCGCCTGCGCCACACGGATGAGGTCGTTGAACGATGAGTAGCGGATGATTCCCGAATATGTCCGGAAGATGGCAAAGAATATGAAGTGGACGCCGACGCACAGCAGCATCAGGTAGGTCAACGGCCAGAAGTTCAGCTGAAGGGCGGTGCCACGGTTGAAGCACCAGTAGACGAACACTCCGGACAAAAACAGAATGGCACTGTCCAGAAGCAGCACGCACCAGTGCGGGAACGTGCGCTTCGAGAAGTACGAGTCAACTATCTTGCGGATCGACAGCATTATGGAAAATAATTTTGATTAATAGGTATTACGGTGAAGTAGGCGGCTAGTCTCTCTCAAAGAGGTCGCGGGTGTAGACCTTGGCCCGGACATCGTCCAGGGCGCGGTCGTAGCGGTTGGCGATGATGGAGTCGGCGCGGCACTTGAACTCGGCGATGTCGTTGACCACCTTGCTGCCGAAGAAGGACGCGCCGTCCTCCAGCGTAGGCTCGTAGACAATGACCTCGGCGCCCTTGGCCTTGATCCTCTTCATGATGCCCTGGATGGCGCTCTGGCGGAAATTGTCGCTGTTGGACTTCATCGTGAGACGGTAGACCCCGATCACGCATTTCTTCTCGCGGGCGCTGTCGTACTGGCTGTTCTCGGAATAATAGCCGGCCCTCTGGAGCACCTGGTCGGCGATGAAGTCCTTCCTGGTGCGGTTGGACTCCACAATGGCCTGGATAAGGTTCTCCGGCACGTCGGCGTAGTTCGCCAACAGCTGTTTGGTGTCCTTCGGGAGGCAATAGCCGCCGTAGCCGAAGGACGGATTGTTGTAGTGCGAGCCGATGCGAGGATCCAGACACACGCCGTCGATGATGGACCTCGTGTCGAGTCCCTTCATCTCCGCATAGGTGTCCAGCTCGTTGAAATAGCTGACACGGAGGGCAAGGTAGGTGTTGGCGAATAGCTTCACCGCCTCCGCCTCCGTGGAACCCATGAACAGCACCGGAACATCCTCTTTCAGAGAGCCTTCCTTGATGAGTGCGGCAAAAGTGCCGGCAGCCTCTTCAAGAGCGGAGTCTCCCCTGTCGTAGCCGACAATGATGCGGCTCGGATAGAGGTTGTCATAGAGCGCCTTGGACTCACGCAGGAACTCAGGAGCGAATATGATGTTTGGCACCACCACCCTCATCGTGCCGTCGGCGAGGCGTTCCCTGTACGAGAACCTTTCCCGCACAGAGGCGGTGTAGCCCACAGGGACGGTGGACTTGATGACCATCACTGCATCGGGATTAACCTTCAGCACGAGGTCGATCACCTCCTCCACGTGCGACGTGTCGAAGAAGTTCTTCTTCGGGTCGTAGTTAGTGGGAGCGGCGATCACCACGAAGTCCGCGTCCCTGTAGGCGGCCTCACCGTCAAGCGTGGCGGTGAGGTCGAGTGGCTTCTCGCGGAGAAACCTCTCGATGTACTCGTCCTGGATCGGGGACTCGCGACGGTTTATCCTATCGACCTTGTCGGCGATCACATCAACGGCAGTCACCTTGTGGCGCTGGGACAGCAGGGTGGCTATGGAGAGGCCGACGTAGCCAGTACCGGCCACGGCGATCCTCAACTCTTTCAGATTTTGCATAAGATATGTTTTTTGGGGGTTATGGTTTCGCCGGCGCGCCGGAGGGACCGGTGCGCCGGCGAAGTCAGCGGGCGGATTTACCTGGCTTTGTTGTCGGAGCTGTAGTAGGAGCCGCCATTGTGGCCGTAGTAACCGTAATGGCCATAGGTGCCGTAGTTCCCGTAGTAGCCGTCGGAGGATGCGGTCCCGTTGAGGACGCAGCAGAGTCCCCTGTACTTCCCGTCGCGGTAGAGCGCGTCGAGGTCCGGGAGCATGGCCTTGTCGAACAGCCCGGCCCTGACGATGAAGAGCGTCCTGTCCACATGGTCGTTGATGACCCTCGCGTCCGTGACGATCTCGACCGGCGGGCAGTCGATGACGATGACGTCGTACTCGCCCCTCAGCGCGGCGATCATGTCCGCGAAGCGGCGGTCGGCCACCAGCTCGGCCGGGTTCGGAGGGATGGATCCCACCGGAAGAGTGTCAGGTACCGTCATCGTGTCCTTCGAACGGACAATCACATCGTGCACATCGGAGACGATCCCAGCGAGATAGTCGCTAAGGCCAGGCTTCGGCGAGCCGACAAGCTCGGAGAGCGTGCCGTGACGCAGATCACCGTCGATGGCCAGCACACGCTTACCCTTGATGGCAAAGCAGACGGCCAGGTTGGACGACATGAAGGACTTGCCTGAACCAGGGTTGAATGACGTGACGGCGACGACCTTGCTTCCTGGCTCGCGCATCATGAACTCAAGGTTGGTTCGCAGCACCCTGAACGCCTCGTTGACCACATCGCGGTTGCCGTGACGGACCACGATGGAATCGGCTCCACTGAGGGTTTTCCGCCTTCCGAACGCCTTGGCGGCAGCCGCGGCAGAGAGCGGAATCTCTCCGGCGAAAGGCACGGAGACCCCCTTGAGGTCGCGGCGGGAGCGCACCTTCGTGTCGGTCGCCATCAGCAGATAGATGATCCCGGCAGGAATCATCAGACCCAGGAGAAACGCCATCATCATGATCTTCATGGACTGCGGGGAGACCGGGAATATTCCTGAAATAGGATGCTTGATGATCCTTGTGTTGTAGGCGGTGAACGCCTGCGAGAGCTCGTTCTCCTCGCGTTTCTGCAGGAGGAAGAGGTACAGGGCCTGCTTCACGGTCTGCTGACGCTCGACCGAGAGGAGCTGCTTCGCCTGGTTAGGATTCGCGGCGATGCGCGCGGTGTTCTGGCGGGCGGTGCCCTTGAGATTCTCGTATTTCGTGTTGAGGGCAAGGATCTCGTTGTCTATGGACCGGGAGATCGACCCCCTCATCGAGGCCAGAGCCTGGTCGAGATCCTTCACGAGCACGTTCTCCTCGCCGGAGTTCGCCACAAGGTTGTTCCTCTGCAGGATCTTGGAGTTGTACTCGGAGATGCCGCTCTCGATCGTCTGGCTGCTCAGCCCCATGTTGGCGGGAAGCGGCTGGTTGCGGTTGTCCTCCTTGCCGATGTAGTCCTTGATGTAGCGCGCCATGTAGAGCTGGTTGCTCACGTCCTGCAGCTGCTGGCTCAGCACAGTGCTCTGCTGCATGTACATCGTGGCGGCGGCGCCCACGTCCGGGATCATGTTCTCCGACTTGTAGGCCGAGATGTCGGAGTCCACGCCCGCGAGCTCGCCCTCGATGACGCGGAGCCTGTCGTTGATGAACACCGACGTGGAGTTGGCTATCTGGTTCTTGTCCCTGACCCAGTGCTCGTTGTACACGGCGATGAGGGTGCCAAGGATGTCCCGGGCGCGCTGCGTGGACACGTCCTCGATCGACAGGGAGATGACGTCGGCGTTCTTGTCGGAGAGGCTGACCTGGAGCCTGTCGAGGTAGGCCTGGGTCACCCCGCGCACGCCCGACTTCCTGACGATGACGGGCCTGGCCGCGGACTTGCCGCCAGCCTCCTTCGTCCTCACGACAACGACTCTGCCGACGGGAGTGGAGAGCGTGTCCGAGTAGTGACCGCTGACCGGCCTGCCGTCCAGCCTGCCACCCTTGAACACGAAGTCGCGCAGCGTTATCGTCTCCGACCCTTCGCTGACCGTGAAGCCGGCGGCCACGTTCTCCTCCACGTCAAGGAACTCGGCGGAGACCGGACGGTCGGCGCCGTAGAGGACGGTCGGGTGGAACAGGCCGTCCACGCTGTAGTCCACGTGGAGTTTGAGCCTGTCCACCACCTCCCCCATGAGGTCCGGCGATTCGAAGGCCCGCAACTCGTTGTTCACGTTCGACTTCACGGAGAAGAGCCCCATGTCGCCGAACCCGCTGACGTCGCCCGGCATCGACGCGCCCTTCGAGTCCGACTTGATCTGGATCTCGGCCGACGTGCTGTAGGCCGGGGTGGACCTGAGTATGTACAGAACCCCGAACGCCAGGCAGACGGCAAGGCTGGCCGCGAACCAGTACCACCTGGACAGGCATTTGCGGACGAGCTCGCGGATCTGGACCGCGCCGTCCTGCTGGGGTGTGATGTTGGATGTTGTCTCTGTGTTCTGCATGATTTCCTGTGTTTTCTAGTTGCCGGAACCCGAGCGGGTGAGGAGGAGCACCACCGTGTTGGTCACCGTGGCCGCGAGGGACGTGAGCGAGATCCAGAACGAGGTCGAGCGCACGTTGTTGCCGTTCACCGTGGACTGGCGGGCGCGGACGTCGTTGGGGTCCACGTAGATCACGTCGTTCTGCCGGATGTAGTAGGCCGGAGACGAGATGAGGTCGGAGGCCGAGCAGAGGTTGACCTCGTAGGTTCTGGCCTTGCCGTTCTCGTTGCGCAGGACGCGGACGTTCTCGCGCCTGCCATAGATCGTCAGGTCACCCGCCGTCCCGATGGCGTCCAGGATCGTCACGGCGTCCTTGTCGATGGCGTAGCGGCCCGGCTTGGCGACCTCGCCGAGCACCTGGTAGTACAGGTTCATGAAGTCGACGGTCACCACCGCGTCCGCGGCCTGGCCCTGCTCGTTCAGCTCACGCTTGATCTCGGCGGCGATCTGGTCGCGCGTCATCCCCGCCACGCTGATCTCGCCCAGCACAGGGAAGTCGATGCACCCGCGGTCGTCCACCGTGTAGCCGGAGATGTAGCCCTGGCTGTAGCCGGACGCGATGGTGCTGCGGCTGTTCTCCCCGAGGCGCTGGGTCACGTACGGGAGGTTGAACAGCGCGGTGAGCTCCGGGCTTTTGCAGTTGACGATGATCGACACCTTGTCCTTCGGACGCACGGTGATCTCCTTGGCGCCGGCGATCCTCTGGCCGTCCACTGACGAAAAGTCCTGGAAGTAGGCTATCCCTTTAGGGGTGGAACAGGAGGCCAGCAACAGCAGCACTGCCGCCAGCGAATGTAATACTCGAATGTTCATATATTTCAGAATCAATTTATTTTCTCCAAAAAAGCCGGCGGAATGAACCTCGTGGCAAAAGCGGCCACTCCTTCGATGGTCACGATCAGCTTTCTGTCATGCTTGATGCGCTTGATGTGACCCTCGAAACCTTTGAATATGCCGTCGATCACCCGCACACGGTCTCCCTGATGGAACTGTGGGCCGTCTTCTCCTAGATACTCCAGCCCGGAATCCTTGATTGAGCAAATCTTCATGAAAAGGTCCATCTGTTCGTCAGGCACAACCAAGAACCTGTTTGTACGATGGTCGTAATAGGGCGACACGCTGGTCGAATGTTTCTGGCGGATCTTTTCAAGATCTGACTCGGAAGACCTGACGAACATCAAGGATTTGATCAGTGGCTCCTGAACATAAATAAAGCCACCATCCGAACATTTTTCCACCAGATGCATCGGGTAGAAATAGCGAATCGCGGCATTATCCAATGTCTCTTTCAGCGGTTCGACCCGGTTGTAGAAAATGCGCACTGCATGCCAACATGGAATCAAAGCACTGTTTAGGCAGTATTCGTCAAAGGAGTTCAATGGTGATTATAGGTTCAAAATTTGGGAAAGCGTTACGATTTGAAAACAGAAAATAGCTACCCCTGCAAAGACGCAAGGGGTAAGTCCCACGGTTGTCAGCATAACAATTTCTGATCTCGAACGGCTCCAATCCAAGAGCCGGTTTCGTAACCTGCTTTTGAATGCCAAAGATAACAAAAAATACACTCTAAAACAATAAGTCGAACAACTAATTTCCGCATGGTTTTAGGGCTTTTGGCTCAAAGAACTACCCCCCCCCCATACGGAAACGCATTAATATTCAAACAGTTAGCAAAACGGTTTTAAAAGGACTATATTATTCGTCACTGATAAGGGTCATCAACACATCCTCAAATGGACCAAAATGAACCAAATTCATTAGGAAGTAATGGTTTTTGAGAGGTCTTCCGGAGTGTCGATAATGGCTGACGGATGGTAAGCAGCAAGTTCTTCCCGACCACGGAATCCCCATGAGACACCAATCGTACGGACTTTGGCGTTGGCTCCAGTCTGCATGTCAACATTGGAATCTCCGACATAGACCGTTTCTGCTTTTGAAATGTACGGTACTTCGGCGAGAATCTGGTCAACAATGGCTGGATCAGGCTTGATCGGCTGACCCTCACGCTGGCCGAGAATCTTTACGAACTCATAGTCGCCAAAGAAGTGGTGGACAAGTTTCTCGGCTCCGTCCTGGTACTTGTTGGAGGCGACAGCGAGGCGCACTCCACTTCCTGTTATATTCCTCAGCATCTCAGGAATGCCATCGTAGGGGCGGGTGAAGTCGCACTTGTGCTCGTCGTAGTACGGGATGAAATATGATGCCATCCTCTGTACGTTGTCTTCGGTGGCATATTCAGAAGGAATGGCGGCGCGGAAGAGGTTGTAGATTCCGCGGCCGACCATTTGGTAATATTCATCTATCGGATGAATCGGGAAGCCGCACTGCTCCAAAGCATAATTGGTGGCGTTGCCCAAGTCCTCGACGGTGTTCAGGAGGGTGCCGTCAAGATCGAAAATCGCTAGTTTTGTCATATTACTCAACATTCTCGAAACCGGAATATTCAGCCTTGTCCTCGTAAGGGACTCCTGTCTTCATCCACGCCGGCATAGGCGCTCCTTTGAGGTAATGGTCAAAGAACTGTTGCAACCTGATTGACAAGTCCTTGCAGTTGCGCCTTTCGACAAGGTTGTGGGCCTCCCTGTTGTACTGGAGCAGCCAGGCCGACTTGTCCAGCCTGCGGAGATCCGAGAAGAACTCGATGCCCTGATACCACGGAACGGCTCCGTCAGCGTCGTTGTGCATGATGAGCACCGGTGTCTGCACCTTGTCAACATGGAACACCGGAGAGTTCTCGATGTAAAGGTCAAGCGCCCCCGGCTCCCACATGTTCTTTCCGATACGGCTCTGGCCATGCTCATACTGGCCGGCGCGGGTGATGCCCGATCCCCAGCGGATTCCGCCGTATGCCGAGGTCATATTCCCGACCGGTGCTCCGGAACCTGCCGCCGCGAACATATTCGTACGTGTTATGAGCCAGGCTGTCTGGTAGCCGCCCCAGCTCTGGCCCTGGATCGCCATCCTGCTCTTGTCGGCGATGGAATATTTCTCGCAAAGGGCCTCAGCTCCGGCGCAGATGCAGTTGTAGGCGCTCTCGCCAGGGTGTCCTACCTTATATACTATGTCCGGAACGAAGACTATGTAGCCTCTTGAGGTGTAGAAAGGAATATTCACGATCGAGCGGGAAGGCGCCGGTGTCCAGAACGAGTAGAGATTGTTGGCGTTCTTCTCGTAGAAATAGATCATCACAGGAAGCTTCTCGCCTTCCTTCACGCCGTCCGGGATAAAGACGAGACCTTTCAAAGGAGTTCCGTCGTAGGCGTTCCAGTGGAAAAGCTCGGCGCGGCCCCAACGGTATTCCGCCATCTGAGGGTTGATCGCAGAGACCTTTGTGGAAGTCTTGAAATTGTCATCAGTATAATAAAGGTCGTAGCAGTTGCGGAAATTACCCTTCTGGAAGAAAATCCTGTCTGAGTCCTTGGTTCCGGCTATGGACCTGAAAGTGACCGTGTCTGTAAAATATTCAAGAGTCTTGGAAGGCTTGGCGAGGTTCAGGCGGCCGAAGCCATTCTCCTGACTTTCCTCGTTGAACACACTGAGATAGACAGTCTGCCTAGGGTCAAGCGGTCTGGCGACTCCGCAGCGACGCTCGTTAGGCTTTCTGGTGTCCGGTTTAGGATCCACGATCTTGAAGCGGTTGTGGGTATGACGGCCCACTCCCCCGGTGAGATTGACAGCCGACGAGCCGTCCGTGGCGAACTTCCAGATGTCGTAGCGGTCGATGATCAGCACGGCGTCCTCGTCCTTGAACCATTTCGGCGAGAACTCGTGCGCCGGAGCGGCGGTCGGATGGTCGTCCTCCTCATCGTAGAACGGCACGCCTGTCTGGGCGGTAAGGTTGACCTTCTCTCCTGTCTGGGTGTTGTAGGTGAACCAGTTCATCTCGTCGTTGTCGAACCAGACAAGGTACTTCCCGCTCGGTGACATATCGAAACGACCTACGTTAAGCCCCTCTGCGACAACCTTTCTGGAGCCGTCCTTCACATTCACGAGGGCGAAGTCGTAACGGTTGTTGTAGTCCCATACAGAGGTGCGAGCGTACTTCGCGTTATCGCTGGCAAGCACCCATTCGGAGAGCCCACCGTTCATCAGGCGGATGCTCGCGAAATACGATGTCGCCAGCGGAACGATCTTTCCAGGCTCGGCGAGATCAATTGTCGCTGAATATGTTTTCTTCAGCTTCTTGTTGACATTCAGCCTCTGCTGCGGAGGAGTATAGACAGCGTCCCAGTTCCAGATGTCCAGCTGGGCGGTCTCGAAGTCCACGATCGTGGTGTCCTTCGGAGGACGGATGGCACCGATTCCAAGGAATAGACGTTTCCCGTCAGGGGTGAAGTAAAGCTCGGTGTTCTCGTTGAGAGTCCAGCCCGGAGTGCCGTCAACCTTCGTTCCCTCGGCGATGATCTCTTTTGTTGAATATGCCCATCTGCCGTCCTTGCTGATGACGGTAGTACTGTCGGCGGCCAAAGGAGCGGCCTTCTTTCCTGTCTTGATCGCTTTAATGCTTGTCAGATAGAGGGCCTGGCACTTGTTGCGGTTCTTGCTCTTGTCCTTGGAGCCAAGGAAAACCAGCTGGTCCTCAGCGTCGTTAAGGGTAAGGCGGCTGTAGGACTCAGCACCTTTGGCCAGAGTGTCAAGGCAAGCGGGAGCGCGCGCGATCATCACAGCCGTGGCGGAAAGCGAATCCTTCTTGTCCTTCTTCGAGGTCATCAGGAGCACGGTGCCGTCCTGGTTGAACGAATAGGCATCTATGTACTGGAGAGTGTCCTTCCTGTCAGTGGCAGGATTAAGGATGATGAGTCCGGACTTGTCAGTGCCTTTCTTGTCGGAAGTGTCCTTGTAGTGCTTCCAGGTGGATTTGTAGGCGATGTACGGCTTGGCGGTCGAACCTGTGGTGTAGGAATCCACACGGCCATATTTCCTGACAGTCATCGCCGCGAGATCGACTACCGCAAGGGTGTCCTTCGTCATATTCTCAGCCTTCTTCTTGTCAATCTTCTCCTGACGGGTCTTGGCGAACTGAGGCTTGATGCGAAGGTAAAGCCACTTGCCTTCAGGGTCTAGAGACGGCTGCGATCCACGAGGAATGCTGATCTCGCGGCACTCCGTCTTGCCTTTCCGCCCAGGAGTCATATTCCTGACATAGAGGGTTCCGTCCCCTTCCTGAGGGTTAACGCTCCAGACAAAAATGTTGCCGTCATCACTTTTATGGATGTCCGACACACTCTGCCACGAATCATAGACACTATGATCCATTTCTTTCTTTTGGGCCGACATCTCTGTCACTCCTGACAGGAGGGCGGCGATCGCCAGCAATGGCAACGGTTTGAAATTCATAATATTCTTAAATTTGTTTTTACTTGTTGGATTGATTTGTCACTTCGACAGACTCAGTGACCAGCCTTGCGGATCTTCTCATAGTAATCGTGGCGCGCCGGATTCTCCGGGAACCACCCCTTCAGCACACGTTTTTCCTGCTCAAACACCTCCAGGATGCCCCAGAAGCAGGAAAATGCCACCGCACCAAGAATTGTCGAAAGCACATCTCCCTTTATGAATATGGACGCGGAGGCGAAAGCCAGCCCTACGAGCAGCAGCAGCCACCAGCTGCCCTTACCCCAATGATATTCCATCTTTATGACAATAGGATGACATATTCCTATTATAAGAAAAGTCGCCGCCCCGACGATTATTCCTGTGAAGTTCATACATATAAATTTTGGGGACAAAAGTACGTAAAAATATTGGTTTATCGTGAAAGGGAAGATAGAGCGAGGCGACAATAACACATATTGGTATGATTTCAGGGTATTCATCGAGTGTCTTTACCTACATATTGGTATTGCGGCGGCCACACAATGGCTGTACCTTTGCATTCGGATAGTGATTATCGTCACAAAATAAGAATCTTTTAAGCCAAATGAAATGAAACAGCCTGATGTCGTGAGATATCAGGCTGTTCCATTTTTTCGAATATTTCCTCACGAAAACGTGACAATTATGAAATATAATGCGTACATTTGAGACAGGTTTAAAAGAGGACGGGTAATAAAATGAAAGTATTGTCAATCATCAGATTCGCCATCAGGCAGGAAAACTTCAGACATTCTTTCAAAGCGTCAGAGTTAAACCGTTTTTCAACGTCTGAATATCACAAACATTTTAAAATAGGTACAATGAGAAAACTGCTTGTATTGCTTGCGCTCCCGTTGTTGGTTCTTTCGGCCTGCAGCGAGACGACAAAGGAGGAGATCGCGGATCTCCTCATCATTTCTCAGGACAATGTCGCCTTCCCTATGGAGGGCGGAACCGCGACGATTTCCGTGGCCTGCCCGTCACAGTGGCACTCCAGCGTGTCCGACCCGTCCTGGATCACCGCCACGGACAATGACGGCAACGTGTCCATCACTGTGAAGGCAAACACGACATCGGATTCCAGGAAAGGTGCGGTGACTTTGGAATCAGCCGGCGGGACAAAGGAGATCAAGGTCTCACAGTCTTGGACCGGGGGGACCCTGTCTCTGACAATAAACGGCCCTGAAAGTATGGAACTTGACTCTGAGGGGGAAGGTTTCGCGTTCTCGGTCGAGTCAAATACCGACTGGAAAGCGACAACTGATGCGTCCTGGCTTACTCTGAAAGTAAACGGGGCGGTCGTGAATGTTGATGCGAGCGCCAACTCCGGAGAGCATCGAGAGGCTACAATAACCGTTTCCGCGTCATCGGCGGACAAGACCGAAAACAAGACAATAAAGGTCTCGCAGATCTCACGCGGCGAGAACGCTTATTATAATATGCTGGGCTACTACGGCCTCTATGCCGAGCGCTGGTACTACAATTCCAACACATTGGAGTACCCGGGAACCGGCACGCACTGCACGGTCGAGCAGAAAGAGTACGGAAAGAGCTTCATCATCAAAGATCTGTTCGTTGACGGGACCGAGGTCGGAGCGACCTATGACCCTGAGACCAAACGGATGGTCATCGTCCTTGGAGGACTGTGCCTCTCTGTCGCCAACCAAAGCACCACACGCTATTACTATATGGTCCAGACAAATATGACGGCAAGGAATTTCACCTCCGGTGTCATCTACGGCACTGTCGGCACTGGCTACAGCGACGAGTCCAAGGCCGACCGCCCCGCCATCAGGCTCAGCGGTTTCGACCCAGCCTACGGTTCTCTCGGACTTATAGGACGGGATGTTCCTGGCAGCAATGGCTACGCGATGTTCAGCGATGTCTATTATGCCGGTGGAGAGATGTACCTTGTCAAGGCTGACAAGGCAAACGAATAAAAATCAGAAGATATCAGAGGTATGAATATGAAAAAGATAATATTCACAGCATTGTTGATGGCTTCGTTCTGCGCCTGCACAAAGGAGACAATCAACTATCAGAATCCGACACCCGGGGAAAACGGGACTGGAGCCAACACCACTTTGGCTGTGGCCTCAAGAAACACTCTCTTTTCCTCCGAAGATGACGTGAACGGCAGCATCGCCTTCAAAAGCCTCGGCGGAAAGGTCGTGCTGGATGTCAACACGAACGCCAAATGGGAATATGAGATCTCAGGAGACTCTTTCGTAAAGGCTGAAAAAGACGAGGAGGCCGACAGGCTTGTCCTGACCTGCGAACAGAACAAGATAGAAAAGAAGCTCTCCGCCACAGTCACAATCAAGGCCGGAGACAAGACAGCGACCGTCACGGCCACCCAGAATCCTTTCGGAACCGTGGAGATCGTCGCCTCCGAGAACAATTTCCACCTGGCGGCCAAAGGTGAGCTCACCGCTTCGTTTGAAGTGACCTCAACAGATCCGGACTGGACTTTCGAGACATCCGCCTGCGAATGGATGCTGGTGAAGAAAGACGGCAACACTGTGAACATCAGCGTTTACCCGAACGAGGCATATTCAGACAGGGAAGTGAAATTCATCCTCAAGGCCGGCGGCAGCGACAATCCTGTGACAGAGACCATCGATGTGCTTCAGGACAGGTCGGCGCTCATCGAGCCTTCTGTCTCGACTGTTCCTGTCACCCCGTTCTCAAACGACGCGAAGGAAGTGGAGGTAAAGGCGAATTTCGATTGGGAATATTCCATCTCTGGCAATGAAAGCGGATGGCTTAAAGTTGAAAGGACCGCGAACGGATTCAAATTCACTCCGAGCACGAATCCTGGAGCTGAGACCAGGACCGTGAAGATCACAGTCACAACCGGAGACGGGAAAGAGAATACTGACACCAAAGAGATTACTGTGTCACAGCCGGGAATCGACACCCAGGCGTTCATCATAGGCCTCAACGTAACTAAGACTCCTTATGAATCAGCCTTTCCTGTAAGCGGAGTGACTCCAGGGGCAACGATAGACTGGGGAGACGGTACAACGGAGACAGTGGAGACGGATAATCCTTCCCACACTTACACTGACCAAGGATATTACATCGCATCCTTCAAAGGCAAGGCTACAGGAATCGATGCCTACTCAGGACTGACCACAGCCCAAAGGATTCAAATCAGTGAGGTCTTCAGTTGGGGAAATCTGGAAGTAGAGACAATGGACCGAGCATTCTACAACTGCGACAGTCTCAAGAGGATTCCGACAGATGTTGTCGGTTCGTTCGCCAAAGTGAAGACGTTTGAGGAGACTTTCAGCAACTGCCAACACCTTGAAGCGATTCCATCTGGACTTCTGAGCAAAGCTGTTGAATGTGAGTCTATCAACTCAATGTTCATCTACTGTCATTCAATTAAGGAAATTCCTGCGGATCTGCTTTACAATTGTCCTAAATTGACAGATGTCGGATCTGCCTTCGATATGTGTAAGTCCGTGACTCACGTGGACAAGGACATCTTTTCTAAGAATCCCGAAATCACGGACTGCAGCTCGACATTCTCAAGAATGCATAAACTTCAGTCCGTCAGCGAGGATTTGTTTGCCAACAACCCTAAGATAACCACGTTCAACGCTGTGTTCAACGCCGACAGCAGCCTGACTTCTGTTCCGGCAGGAATCTTCAGAAACCAGATTGACTGCAAGTCATTCCGTATGGCATTCACTGGCTCAGGGCTTGCCGAGATACCAGCCGGACTGTTCGCAAACAACACGAAATGCGAGAGTTTCGAGCAGACATTCGCCAGAACCAAAATCAAGAGCATTCCAACTGATGTCTTTAAAGGTTGCTCATCCGTGGACTCGTTTATGTCCTGCTTCAACGGTTGTTCCGAACTTGAGAGCATCCCTGCAGACCTGTTCAAGAACTCAGGAGCCCAGGGTATAGTCTATGGCAAAAGAGGAGCCGGAATGAATATGGTTTTCCAAGGCTGCTCATCGTTGAAGGAGATTCCGGCCGGACTCCTGGACGGATTCACAAAAATCACCGCGCTCAACAGCATATTCAACGGCTGTTCCTCTCTTGAGAGCATTCCTTCAGACTTGTTCAAGGACGCCACGGCGGTAACTTCATTCTCAAGCGCGTTCAGCGGATGCACATCGCTTAAGGCGATCCCTGCGGGTGTGTTCAAGGGGCTGGCGAAAGTGACTTCTTTCTCAAGTGTGTTCCAAGGTTGTACCGGAATCACGGAAGTCGGGGACAACATACTTGCGGGATGCACTTCCTGCAACAACATCTCCAACCTCTTTAAAGGTTGCGTCAATCTATCCAAGGTTTCCGAGAACGCCTTCACCGGTGCCACGAAAGTGACGAATATCTCAGGGCTTTTCAGCGGCTGTACAAACCTCAAGAGCGTTCCGGAAGGGCTCTTCACCGAACTGACCGGGGCGACAAACGCCAAGGAAGTTTTTGCCGCATCAGGAATAGAGGCTGTTCCAGCCGGATTGTTCTCAACAATCGTAAAGACGACCTCATTCGAGAGCGCTTTCAACGGATGTGCATCACTGACAAGTCTTCCTGACGGTCTGTTTGAGAAAAACAACAAGGTCTCAACCTATGCGAATGCATTCAAAGGGTGCACGGCTCTGGCTTCAGTCGGTAATATTTTCGGAGCCAACTCCACAAGCAAACTCAAGCTTGATTCTGCATTCGAGGAATGCACATCGTTGAAGTCTCTTCCTGCCGGATTCTTTGACGGGCTCACGGGAGCGCACTCTTTCAGCAAAACATTCTACGGATGTACATCACTATCAACCATTCCAGACGGGCTGTTCGCTAAGAACGTCAACGCCACTACCACCCTCAGTTGCTTCCAGGGATGCATCGCTCTTCAAGCCGTGCCTGCCGGGCTGTTCGGCACAACCACAAAGGCAAAGACATTGACCTCGATGTTCGCAGACTGCTCATCGCTGGCCACAATCGCTCCAAATGCGTTCAGCGGGATCAACACTTCAGCCGGAACCGTAATGAAAATCTTCCAGAACTGCACAGGATTAAAGGAGGTTCCGTCCGGACTATTCAAGAACAACGAGAAAATCAGCAACTACAACTATGCCTTCAATGGATGCACAGGACTTGAGAAAATTGGGACGGAGGTTATCAACTGTAAATATGGCAACACTTCCATAAGCAACATTTTCTCCGGATGCACATCACTTAAGGAAGTAGGAGAAAACGTCTTCATCAACCCTGAAAAAGTCAAGGCCGTCACTTATGTATTCCAAGGTTGTTCGGCACTTGAAACCGTTCCATCTGGGACTTTCGACAATTTCAAGGCAGCGACTAGCATCAACAATCTGTTCGACGGATGTGTCTCATTGTGCGGTGAGTCTCCATACACTGTCGTTAACGGAATCAAGTACCATCTCTACGACAGGACGAACGAGAATGTGGGTGCATCAGGGTTCGTTGCTTTGTCATACCTCCAAAACGCTTTCAGAGGATGTACAAAACTTACTGACTATGGTCAGATCCCAGATGTCTGCAAGGGTAATTAATCTTTAATCACTTAAGAATATGAATCTCAAATACTTCATACCGATTATTGTGGCGGCAGGAATGGCCGCCGGATGTGTGGAGACGAACAAAGTCGAACCTGACGAATATCAGGCTCCTCTTTTCCTTCAGTCATCCGACTCCAAGATCGTGTTCGACAAGGAAGGCGGCAAGGCGGTCGTCACAATCGCCACCAACGCCGGGGAATGGAATCTCACGACCGGGTCCGGCGACTGGTTCTCCGTCAGTGTGGACGCTGACAGCTGCATCGTGGTCGAAGCTCCGGAAAACTACGGGGCACAGACAAAGTCAGACGCTGTCAAAGTCACCGCAAGCAAAGGTGAGGAATCCAAGGAATTATCTCTCAACATCGTGCAGAGGGCGGATGTCGCCGTTGACCTCAGCGCCGACGGCACAGCCAACTGCTACATCGCGCACACCAACGGCACCTACAAGTTCCGCGCTGACATCAAAGGCAACGGTGGGGCTGACGGAAAGACCCACTACATCGAAACCGAAGGCCTTGAGATCAAAGGTGTCGTGATGTCCGAGCTGCTTTGGGAAGCCAGAAACGACGGTGACCGATCGATGTCCTACGAGATCATCGACGGAACCCCGACCTATCACGGAGGCTATGTCTCCTTCTCGACAGGACGCAGCGAAGGAAACGCTCTCATCGCAGTGAAGGATGCCAAGGGGAACGTGCTCTGGAGCTGGCATATCTGGGTGACGGACAACGACATCAATGTCCACGACCACATCGGTCCTAAAGGAGATGTCATCGCTCAGATAATGGACAGGAACCTCGGAGCCCTGAACAATGTCCCGATGGACATCAACAACAGGGGTATGCTCTACCAGATGGGCAGAAAGGATCCGTTCATTCCGTCACGCTCGCCTTACCAGTACTCAGATACGCCGAATGACCCTGCGATCAACCTTGCCAACTATGAGGTCGGCGACGGAACCGGAAAATGGGAGATCGGAACCGAATTCAAGTCGCAGCCGGTATATTCAGCGCCTGGCAACATTCCTTTCGCCTCAGCGCATCCGATGAGGTTCCTCGTCAGCTACTATTTCTCAGACTATCAGTGGTATGCGTATTCAAGCGACACTGAGTTGACAAGGCCGGGACTTTGGGGAGAGAAGAAGACCATCTTCGACCCGTGTCCTCCAGGCTACAAGGTTCCAGGCAAGAATATGTGGGGAGTCGCGGTCGGAAGCGACAATGTCACGACCGGCGGCAGGCACGAGGAATATGACGAGAACGGTGAAAACGCCAAATATCTCTGGAACGCGGAAAAGGATTGCGGACGAGTGTGGAAGCCTACCGGAGATTTCTATCCGATAGTCGGCAACATCTACCCTACCTCTATGTCCACAACTCCTTACAACTGGACAAGCGAGCAGATCTTCTATCTGACCAGCCAGGAGGATCCGGAGAAGGACGCGATGATATTTGTCGCAGCCTTCAATGAGAACTGGGCATACTATGAGACAAGGGCGCAGGTCTTCACCGGCCAGGTAAGATGCGTGAAGGAATAAACTTTTAACAATAAATAATGAAAGACAGATTCTTAAAGATCGCTCCGCTACTTGTGATGCTGGCGGGGTGCAACGGGATCGGTGGAAATGACAGCAATGGGCCTGTGTCGGAAGACAACGGGCCTATCGTTGTGTTTTCTCCGGACGCTGCCTTGCAGGGCGAGATCATCGTCAAGCTGAAGAAGGGAGCGTCAGACGGGGCGACCACAAGGGCCGGCTCAAGCAGTTCTGGCAACACTCAGATCGACAGGGTGTTGATGAATGTGGGTTCAATAAGTTTCGAGCGCCTGTTCCCTGCCTGCGGAAGGTTCGAGGAAAGAACTGAAAAGGAAGGGCTGGACAGATGGTTCATAGCCAAGTACGATGCGACAGTCCCTGCGAAGGAAGTGGCGAATATGCTCTCCGGATGCGACGGCGTGGAGGTCATTGAATATTCCATCCCGACAGCCGCGTCGGCATATTCAAAAGCCACGACAGTTGAATATGAAGAACCGGTCGCGACGAGGGCATATTCATCGGCAAGGAATATTCCTTTCCCGTTCAATGAGAGTGTCCGCTCGCAGAGGATGCAGTGGCACTACAACAACCCGGGCAACGTGTACGCCAACTCCACCGTGGCGGGTGCCGACGCGGATGTCTATGCGGCCTGGCAGCTTTGCACGGGAAATCCGGATGTCATCGTGGCTGTAGTTGACCAAGGCGTCAAATTCGACCACGAGGATCTGGCGGCGAATATGTGGGTGAACAAAGGTGAGATCCCGGGAAACGGAATCGATGATGACGGCAACGGCTACATCGATGATGTCAACGGCTACAATTTCACCGACAACAACGGAACACTGACTTTCTCCGCCGAGAATATGCACGGAACGCACGTGGCGGGAACCATCGCCGCCGTCAACAACAATGGCGTGGGAGTCAACGGAATAGCCGGGGGCTCCGGCAACGGTGACGGAGTGAGGATTATGTCCTGCGAGACGCTCGGAAGCTCAGAGTCAGGCAATTCCGGCGGAGGTCTCGGCGCTCAGGTCAGAGCGATCAAGTACGCCGCCGACAACGGTGCGGTGATCTGCCAGAACAGCTGGGGCTACACGGCCGGGGCATTGTCGAAAAATGACTGGACCAGAGGCAATTACTCCGCCCTCGCCGAAGCCATAGCCTATTTCAGGAAATATGCCGGCCTCGACGAGAACGGCGACCAGGAAGGCCCTATGGCCGGTGGAATCGTGATTTTCGCCGCCGGCAACGACGCTTCCGACGAGCTGTGCTATCCGGCTTCCGATCCGGGAGTCATCAGCGTGGCTTCCACATCCTGGCTGGGCACTCCGTCGTATTTCACGAACTACGGCAAATGGGTAAGCCTTTCCGCCCCGGGCGGAGACCTTTCCATCAACTCGACCTACGGCGGAGTCTATAGCACCAGCGTGGCGGAAGACGGAGGTTCATCCTACGAAGGCATAAACGGAACATCTATGGCCTGTCCTCACGTCTCCGGTGCCTGCGCCCTTGCGGTCAGCTGGTACTACGGAGCCGAGAAAAAGAAAGGGCTCACCTCGGATATGCTCAAGGAAGCGTTGCTTTCAAGCGTAAGGCCTGTGGATCCATATTGCGCCGCACCGTATTTCGGGAATATGGGAGCGGGTTCGCTGGACACCTACCAGCTGCTTCTGGCGGTCAAGAAGGTGGCCTTGATTCCTGACATCACCATCGGCAAGGGTGACACAAAGACAATCGACCTGTCTGAATATTTCTTCAAGACCGATGTCCTTGTCTATACTGTCTCCGACGCCGGCGTTGTGGAAGTCAGCCTCAAGGACAGTGTAATGACGGTCAAAGGTGTCGGCAAAGGCAGCGCTGTCATCAGAATCACGGACGGAAACCAGTCTGTAAGAACCATTAACGTTACTGTGGAATGATTATGACTTCAAAAAATATGTTGACAAGGACAGCGGCCGCGGTTACGGCTGCCTTCTCGGCGATGTTTTTGTTCGCCGGATGCGGTTCCGGGACAAAGGAAGAGGCCTTGAGCGAAGCCCTCAAGGCTCCGGAGGCCAAGGTGAGCGAAGTGACGGTATCAAGCTTCAGGCTGGACTGGGAAAAGGTCTATGGAGCCGCGTCATATTCCTACAGCCTTGACGGGGCGAACGCAGAGAGCACATCCGGGCTATCCATTGAGTTCAAGGAACTTGAAGCTTCCAAGGAATATGTGGTGACACTTCAGGCCGAGCCGGCCGAGGACAGCGGTCTCACTCCTTCCAAGCCTGTGTACATCCACGTGCGCACATCTCAGATCAGCCAGCTTGAAAAGCCAGAGATCACCATCGGAAGCACATACGCCTCCAAGACAATCGTCAGTTGGAGTGTGATTCCGGGAGCTGAGAAGTATGAATATTCAGTCGGAGAGAACAGCGGCACAACCACGGAGACACGAGTTTCGATCTCGAATCTCGGCAAAGGTCAGGACTATATATTCACAGTGAAGGCGATTCCAGCCGAGAACAGCGGCAGCTCCGCCTCCGAGACAGCGGAGGCCAGATTCACCACCTCGGCGGATGATGTGCCGGCGCTTCTGATCGTCCCGACGCAGGCTCTTGCGGACGCGGTGGTCTTCGATGTGTACGCCACTCCGGACGCCACTTATTACTACGATGTGGTGTCAGCCTCGACCAGAATGCAATATGATGACGAGACAATCATCAGAACCTACAGGAACGCCATCATTGAATATGCCAAGAGCAAGGGCATCAGCCTTCAGCTCGCGATGGCTTCCGTGCTCAAGGTCGGGACAAACACCATCGGAGTGTCAAGCCTGGCATCCGAGATGAGCTACGACATCATCGCCTTCGGAATGGACTACAACGGCAATGTGACCTCCGGTCTTTACTCGAAACGCATAACGACCACGGCCACAGGCTGGTCATCAGGTCCTAACTACGGAGGAAAGGACTGGTTTAACCAGCGCTTCTACATCACAAACGCCTACGCAGGGCTGTCCGGCTACGGATGGACGAATTCCGTCTGGACCACCTGGAAAGGCAAGGACGTGCAGAGCGTGCGTTACCGCCTTCTTCCGACCTCCACGTTCACAAAAGTGTTCAGCGACCCTTATGACAAGGAGGCCGTGAAGGCTTTCCTCAGGGATCCATCATACAGCTATGCCGTCCAGCCGGAGTACCTGACACTTCTCAACTCGGAGAACGGCTACAACTCCGTGACTCCAAGCAATCCTGGAGTCTCCTACACGATGTCCGCCCTTGCGACATCAGCAGGAGGCGAAGAGGAACTCACCGTCAATTCCGTCACGACCAAGACCACAAGCGAGGCCTACACTTGGTTCTCGCTCGCCGCGCTGGTCAACGAGAGATACGGCCCGACATATTGCAAGATGGCCTGCGTGCTGAAGGGTGTCGGGATCGAGTCCGCCAAGCTTCTCATCGTGAAGTCATCCGCTTTGGCAAATATTCCGGAATCCTCCTACCCCGCGCTTGTGGAAGACAAGGGTAACAAGTTGGACGCCACGTACATCGACTACATCAACGGGGACGGTCTGGCGCTTCTGATAAACGTTGAGCCGCAGACATCCTACACCGCTTTGGCCACTGTCGTGAACAAAGCAGGAGACAAACTGACGAGACATTCTTCGGTGACTACAAGCGCCACCTACGAGACAACATCGTCAGCAAGGACAAAGGCCGCCGCAAGCGTGGAGAATCTGGCCGTCAACGCCGAAGTTGTCTCCATAGGAATCAGGCTGGATGGTGTGGAGGCGATACCTGCGCCAACCGACGGCGCGGCCACGGAAGACCTGTGGACAATCATCCATAATATGAACATATTCGGAACAAATTATGAAAAATAGCATAAAGAGAACAATCACCGCCTCTTTGCTTGCCTTTTTCTTCGCTCTGGTCGCAAACGCCCAAAGCATCAATGTGAAAGGAACGGTAAAAGACGGCGGCAACAATCCCCTGATCGGAGTCGGAGTCTTCATCGAAGGCACGACGGTCGGGACCGTCACAATGGAGGACGGAACTTGGACCTTGTCCGGAATCCCGTCTGACGCCGTACTGACATTCTCAAGCATCGGCTACGTCACTCAGAAAATCAACGTGGCCGGGAAGACGGTGATTGATGTCACCCTTCAGGAGGATGTCATCGATGATGAGCTCGGTGAAGTGATGGTCGTGGCCTACGGAACCGCCAAGAAGAGCAGTTTCACTGGTTCGGCCTCGGTTGTGAAAGGAGACGAGCTTCAGAAGAGAGTGACCGGCAACATCACCAAATCCATTGAAGGTACCGTGGCTGGCCTCCAGGTCACTTCCGGAGGCGGACAGCCTGGTGAGGGAGCATCGATTATGATCCGAGGCATCGGATCCATCAACGCTGTCTCCACACCGCTGTACGTTGTGGACGGAATCCCTTACGATGGATCGCTCAGTGCCATCAACCCTGCTGACATCGAGTCACTTACCGTCCTCAAGGACGCATCGGCCGGAGCGCTCTACGGAGCGAGAGGTGCCAACGGAGTCATCGTCATCACCACCAAGAAAGGCAGCGGAGAGCGTTCGGTCGTCAGCTACAAGGGCAGCGCCGGCATCGCCTCACGTTCCCTGAAACGCTACGACCTGGTCGGGATGGACGATTTCATAGAATTGACCTACGAGTCCCTAAGGAACAGCGCGCAGTACAGCACTGGAATGGATTTCGAGGGTGCGAGCGCCTACGCGGCCGCCAACCTCGGCCAGACAATCGGCGGACTGAAGAATAATGAATATTACAATCCGTACAAGAACTACACTTGGTCAACCCTCATCGACCCGGCCACAGGCAAGGTCAAGGATGACGCGACCGCCGCTTGGAACGAGAACTGGATGGATGAGATCAGCGACAACGCCGCGCTGCGCACGGAGCACATCTTCTCCGTGAACGGAGCGACCGAGAAGATCAACTACCTCATCTCAATGGGCTACTACAAGGAGAACGGTATCCTCCAGAACACTGACTTCAACCGCTACACGGGAAGGGTCAATGTGGACTCGCAGGCTAACTCCTGGATGAAGGTCGGAATGAGCGCGAACTACTCGCACACGAAGGCCGACTACCAGAACTTCTCCGGCTCCACAACTTCCAACGTCTGGTACACGGCGCAGTTTATGGCTCCTGTCTATCCTGTCTATCTCAAGGATATGGAAGGAAACAACGTCCTTGACGAGGCCGGAAACCTTCAGTATGAATATGGTGACGAGGACGACAACGGCTACGCTAACCGTCCTACAGCCCAAGGATTCAACTCAAGGGCCGAACTCTACAACAACAAAGCCTACTACTACCGCAACTCTTTGTCGGCCAGATCGTACATCACTTTGGGCACGACTCAGAAGGACGCCCTTCTCTACGGACTGAGACTGACCGCGAACCTGGGAACCGACTTCAACGACTACCAGCGCACGATCACCAACGACAAGTACCACGGCAACGCCGCTGACCAGGGAGGCCGTCTGAGCAAGACCAACACCCGCACGCTCAGCTACACCTTCAACCAGATCCTGAACTACGACCGGACTTTCTCCGACCACGACATCAAGGTTCTGCTCGGCCACGAGTACTACCGATACAGATTCAATTATGCGATGGGAGAGAAGACCGGAATAATGGACGGAATCGATGAACTCGACCCTGCGGTAACCACTTCAGGGAACTCAAGTTACTCAAACAACTACGGAATAGAGTCGTGGTTCACCAGACTGAACTATGGGTTCAGGAACCGCTACTATTTCGATGCGAGCTGGCGTACGGATGGCTCCTCAAGATTCTACAGGACAGACCGTTGGGGTAACTTCTGGTCGGTCGGTGCGTCCTGGAGGATGTCTCAGGAAAAGTTTATGGAACAGTTCTCCTCTTGGCTCAGCAACCTGACAGTCAAGGCCTCCTACGGAGTGCAGGGCAACGACAACCTCGGAACCTACTACGCCTGGCAAGGTCTTTACGACTACACCTGGGCCAACGGCACCGAGGCCGGAGCCTTCGCATCAAAGCTTGAGAACAAGGCAATCACCTGGGAGAAGAACGGCAACCTCAACGCCGGAATCGAAGCCTCACTCTTCGGCGGAAAGGTGACCTTCACCGCTGAATATTACAACAGGAACACCCGCGATATGCTTCTTGAGAACCCTCTGGCCATCTCGACCGGATTCACCGGCTACGATGCCAATGTGGGATCGATGAGAAACCAGGGATTCGAGTTCTCCGGAAGGGTGAACATAATCGACAGGCCGAATTTCAGGTGGGACGCCAATGCGATGGCCTCGCTGAACCGCAACAAGGTCACGAGCCTCACAGCCTCACAGGACTTCATCAGTGCCGGTGCCTCGGTCATTGAGGTCGGAAGGCCTATCTACACCTTCTACCTCTCCAAGACGGCGGGCGTCGATCCTGCCACAGGAAAGCGTCTCTACTACGCCTACTGGAAGAGAGGCGTGGACGAGAACGGAGCGATCAGCAATGTCAAATGCGATGAATATGTCACTGACAACGTCTCATTGGCATCCTTGAGCAAATACTATATGGGCAGCCGTGAGCCAGTCGTCTCCGGAAGCCTCGGATCAAGCTTCGTGATATTCAAGAACATCGATCTCTCCTTCCTGACCACCTGGTCGATCGGAGGAAAGGTCTATGACGGGCTTTATTCAGGCACAATGAATGTCCAGTACGCCGGAAACAACTGGCACAAGAACGTTCTGCGCAGATGGCAGAAGCCGGGCGACGTGACGGACGTTCCTATGGTCGAGATCGGTGGTTCGGCTCCGGCCAACGACACGGCTCTCATCAACGCCTCGTACTTCGCCATCAAGAACATCACTCTTGGCTACACGTTCCCGAAGAAATGGCTCTCGAAGCTGGACATCAGCTCGCTGAGGCTGTTTGCCACCGCGGACAACATCGCTATGTTCAACCATCTTGACGGAATGGATCCACAGTACAACTTCACAGGAAGCGTGTCATATTCATACACCCCGTCAAGGGCTATCGTGGCTGGCATTGACATTCAATTCTAGGAGGAAATCTTATGAGAAAGAAATTATATATTATTGTCGCGGCGGCCATCGCTGCCGTAGGATGCGACAGCGATATGCTTGAGTTCAATCCGACCGATTCCGGCTCAGGCGAGGAACTGATGAAGGAGGCTTCCACAGCCATCACCTCCATCAACGGAATCTACCGTTCGATGTGGAGCGCAGGATGGTCAACCACTGGCAACACACATCAATGCTTCGGCGTCTCGGCCTACAACCTTGCGATGGATGTGATGGGGGACGATCTGATTATGCAGTCCCAAGGAAACGGCTGGTTCTGGTACGACCACGTTTACAACGTCAAGAACCAGTACACCTCTTCCGCTTTCAGATCCTACGATGTCTGGTACGCCAACTACAAATGGATAGCCAACGCCAACAGCGTCATCGCCGCCAAGGAGACTATGAGCGGTTCGTCCGCTGATGTGTCATACGTTGTCGGTCAGGCCTACGCCATCAGGGCTCTCTCCTACCTCAGTCTCGCCACTTGGTTCGCAAGGGCTCCATACAACCCGATGACGGACAAGTACCGCTGGAGCGACCCGGGAGTGCCGGTCTATACGGAACCGACCTCAATCGGCACGGAAGGCAAGCCGAGGGAGAATCTCCAGACCGTCTATGCACAGATAGACTCCGACATCGACTCCGCGATCGTGCGTCTCGGGAAGGGAGCGGCTTCAACACTGAACAAAGGCAACAAGTCCCACATCAATGAATATGTCGCCTTAGGCATCAAGTCACGCGCCTGCCTGGCAGAAGGTGACTGGGAAGGAGCCTACAAAGCCGCCTCAAGGGTCATCGACGAGGGAGCCTACGAGATCGGTGGAGAGAACGAGCTTATGGGGGGTATGAACTCCATCAGCAACGGAGACGTGATGTGGGGAGCCGGAATCGAGAACTCGGAGCAGTCCGGAGCCTACGCAGGATTCTTCACCCATATGGACAACATCGACGGAGCCTATGCGAAGTCCGCTCCGAAGCTGATCAACAAGCAGCTCTACAACCACATCGGTTCCGGAGACATCCGTCTCAGATGGTGGGATCCGACCGACAAGGAATCCCCTTACATCTCAAAGAAGTTCGCCTTCTCCAACGTCCAATCCTGGCTCGGAGACTACATCTATATGAGAGTCGAGGAGATGTACTTCACGGCCGCTGAGGCTGCCCTCAGGCTCGGAAACCAAGACGTGGCCCGTGACCTGATGAACAAGGTGATGGCCAAGAGGAACCCGAAATACAACGCCTACAACTATTCGGGGACCCTCCTTGGCGCCACGACGACGACGTGGACAGGATCCCTTCTTGAGAACATCCTGATCCAGAGGCGAGTGGAGCTTTGGGGTGAGTACGGCCGCATCTTCGACGTTCGCAGGACCGGTCAGGGCATCGACCGCCGCACCGAGGACGGATTCTCGGAGGAATGCATCTCCGCAATGAAGCGGAACGGCATCGACCTCACGAATGCCGACACCTACGACTGGGTGCTGACCATCCCTAAGGACGAGCTCGACGCCAACCCTAACATCAATGAAGAAGATCAGAACCCTTGATAGAATTCAGAGACAATGAGACATACAAAGATATTATTAAGTATTCTGGCCACTTCCCTGCTCGCCGCCGGCTGCGGTAAGGAGCAGGAAGGAACCATCTACAAGCCAAGCGCGGACGACGCGAAGGAAATCCATTTCATACAGTCCTCCCTGACCAAGGAGTTTCCGCAAGGCAGCAAGTCCGGAACCTTGGAGATAGAGATCGCCAGGCCGGGAAACAAGGGAGAACTGTCAGTGGGACTCCAGAAAAAAGGCGAGAATGAAAGTGCCTTCAACATTCCGGAGACTGTCACACTGCCCGACGGCAGCTATTCGGTCACAGTCCCGGTTGAGGTAAACCTCAGGCAGCTCCTTACCGGCTCGTCCCTCAACGCGACCATACTCATAAGCGACCGCCAGGAAGAGACCGGAACAGGAAGCGCCTACGTGACCCAGTTCTCCGACAAGATCAACCTGTCTGTGTCCTTCGCCCTCGAATGGGAGCCCTACTACAGGACCGACGAGAGCGGAAACAAGGTCCAGCAGACAGCGACCTACACCTACAACGCATTCTACACAGGCCGTGACAGCGGGCTGAAAGTGGAAAAGGCTGTGGGAACCAACATTTTCAAAGTCAACGACTGGGCCAGCGGCGTGTCCTTCAAGTTCATCCTAAACGAGGACAACACCTGCACCGTGCCTTCACAGTCGATCGGCTACTACAACTCCAATTACAATGAATATGTAAGGGTCTCAGATATGGCCGAGTACACCGGCAACAAAGCCGCCTACAGCTCGTATCCTTGCACCTACGACGGCAACGGAAACTTCTCGTTCTACCTGATCTATTTCGTCTCCGCAGGCTATTTCGCCCAAGGTAACGAGACTCTCACCTTCAACGGCAACGAGGACAAGACCCCGGTCGTGGAGATTTCATTCGACGGAATCGAAACCACCGAGACCGGCTTCAAGGCCCCGAGGCTTTCATTCAGCAAGAATGAATATACCAGATTCTACAAGGCTACGGTTGTAAGCGGAGACATCACTGAGGACACCGCAAGGCAGGAAGAGATCAGGAAAGCGTTGGAAGCCGACAAAAAGCCGGGAAGCGCACCTGTGGTCACACTTTACGATGACAGCTCCAAGCTTTGGAATGTCGGCTCAGGCAACTGCACCGCGGTCGCCTTGGCCTACGACTCCACCTCGACTTCCACAGTGCTCTATATGAAGAGGTTCACCTGCGATCCGGACGGACGCTACACACCAAAGGTCAACAAGTTCGAATGGCGAAACGATCCGTCTAACACTCTCTACTCCCCTTACACGACTTTGTTCTGGGATATGCAGGCCGACAATGTCGTTTCTCTCAAGTACCTGTGTATGAGGACAGACTATCTTGAGTATATGGTCTCCAACCTAAAGACAAGCGCCGAGGAGATCGCCTGGGAGAGAGGCAACGAGGTCAACGAGGAATTCCTCCAGAAGCTGGTGAGCGAGGACGGATTCGCCACCGTATTCAACACATTGAAGCAAGGCACAAGCTACACGCTTTGCGTCTGCGTGGTCAACGAGTTCGGAGACAGGACGTTCGTGACAAAGACAGCCGAGACCAAGGGATACGCCGCGTCCGATTTCGACACAAGCAAGAATCTTCAGGACTTCATCGGGGCATACAAAGCCACGGCGACGGTCGATAACACAAGCGGATCATCATCCGGTGACGAATCTTTCCGTGTCGACATCTACAGCCTCGGAGGCAACGACGTGATGATCAGCGGCTTGTCGAACACCAACGATTTCACTCCTGAGGTCAAGGGCTATTACGACCCTGAAAGCCACTCGATCCAGATCGAGCCTCAGCAGCTGGGACGCTACAAGACCTACTACGTGACACTCGGCCTTTCTGACGGCCTGTCGATCTACTGGGGAGGCAACAGTATGTCACTCGGATTCATTGACGGGGCGATCAGGATGACTCCAAGCCCGTACTCCGACGCGGCGATCAACAGCTACCAGTTCCTGCTGTTCACCACTGAGAAAGCCACCAGCGCCTCTTACACAAGGCAGAGCGTGGGATCCAAGACATATTCAAACCTTTGTCTGGAGCCTTTCAGCTCTTTCGCTCCCCAGCGTCCGGCATCCGATGACGGATTCCTCGGAGAGAAAGCCACTCTGCTTTAGGGAATATTCATAAATCGCTTTTGAGGCCGCCCCCTTTTCGGGACGGTCTCTTTTTATTAATATTCCCGTATTTCAACCACTTCAGCAAGAAAAACGAAAATTTTTGTAACAATTGACAGGAATATTCGTTTATATTGTGAAACGAAAGAGAAACGAAAGAGAAACGATGACAAGAGAAGAGTCCATAACATTCTACAAGGCGCACGCCCGGAGGCTTTACAACACGAGCCTGCGGATTGTCCGCGACAGCGGCGAGGCCGAGGAGATTATGCAGGACACCATACTCAAGTTCATCTCATCCGACATCGCTCCAAAAGATCCGGCGCAAGTGGCGACGTGGCTCAGCTGCACCTGCATCAGGAAATCCATCGACGCCGTCAGACGGAAAAAGCGCGAGAGACTCTTCCTCGATGAATATGCCGCCGACGCTTCTGAATATGACAGCGACACTCCGTTCGAGCTTCCCGGGACTATGGCCGCCGTCGCCCAAGTACGCAAGGCCATCGAGGAATTGCCGGACAACTACAGGCTGGTCATGAACCTTGTGCTTCTGGAAGGGCTTGACTACGAAGAGATCGCCAATCTGACCGGGGAGCGGGAAGGCACGATCAGGACGCAGTTCTCAAGAGGCAGGGTGAAACTGGCCGAAAAATTAAAGAAATATGAATATGACAGACTTTAAAGAATATATCGACAATAATCCGGAGATCCTGAATGATCAGGAACTGCCGGCCGGACACGAGGCCCGGTTCGAGGCGAAACTGGACACGATGCTGGAATCCAGCCGCAAGACCGGTCATCGGAAGAGACTCTTCACTGGCATATTCAGTGCGATGACAGCCGTGGCGGCAGCCGTTGTGGCCGCTGTGATATTCATAGACCGTCCGGTGGCAGGTGAGGTGGATTGGTTCGCAGGGGTGGCTGATGATCCTGTCGCGGTGTATATGGCATATTCGGAGAAAATCGCGGTGATGTACGAAGAGATATTCACAAAGGATTTGGATGAGAGGTGGGCGACGACGGTGGGAAGCATCACCAATGAGAATGTGGCAATGATTGACCAGTTGCCGGATGAGCTTGACGACAAGACCAAGGCGCATATTCTGAAGGAATACTATGGAGAGCTACTTAACGGATTAGATAAAATCAACAAAATAAAAGAGTTATGAAAAAGTTTATGTTTATCGGAGCCGCAGTGCTCGCAATGTTCACAGCGACCGGCTTTACCGCCCCCGTGGGGTATCCGGCTGAATCAATGTATCTGACAACAACCTCAAAAGTTGATGCGGAATACACCAAATGCAAGTTCAACTGCAAGGATTTCAGCGGGTTGGAACTAAGCGGGATAGTCGAGGTCAACCTTGTCAAATCAGACTCGTACAAAGTGGAGATCACTCTGCCGAACGTGCTTAAGGAATATCTTCAAGTGTGGGTCAATAATGGTGTTCTGAAGATCGGGTGGAACAAGAATATTCCGTCAAAGCTTCAGAAAGAATTGGGAAACTGGACGTGCAAGGCAGAGATCGCGATGCCAAAGCTGAGGAAACTTGAAATGTCGGGAGCCACAAGTCTGAAATGCGACGACACATTTGACCTTGGAAGAGAGGAAATTTCGTTGGATTTGAGTGGAGCAAGCAAAATCAAGTCATTGAATGTCAATGCAGAAAAATTGGACGCAGAGATAAGCGGGGCCTGTTCCTACAAACTCACCGGTAATTTCAACGAGGCTGAACTCGATCTCTCGGGGGCAGCGAGCGGCAGCTTCAAGATCAATGCCGACAAGGCCGAGGTCGATGTCAGTGGAGCCGCCAAGACCAATATGGACGGGAACTTCGGGAAAATAGAGGTTGACGCTTCCGGAGCCTGCATATTGAACCTGAACGGGAAAGTCGGCAAGTTGGAGGTTGACGCTTCCGGAGCGTCCAATGTAAAGGCGATGGACGCCGAGATAGAGGACGCCTTGCTTGAGACTTCTGGAACGGCTAATTGCAGTGTGAATGTGACGAACTCGCTAATGATCGAGGACGCTACCGGAGCGTCGCACATCAACTACAAGGCTCCAAAGAACTTAGGTGTGATGACCAAGTCAATCGGGAGGATGGCTTCGGTGAATCGGGTGAATTAATGTCGCTTGCTCGATGTTTTTGACAGGCTGGTACACTTCTACAGGTTCAGCGACCACGATATTCGGTCACTGAGCCTGTCGAAGTTACCGCTAAAGGGCTTGCAGGGAGGCGTGGCAAAGTGTCGCGTCTCCCGCTTTTGCCATAAAGAGGTACTCCTCATCGCTTGCCTTGCGGATTCCGAAGATCACGTCATCACCACGATGGACCTCACGTCTGAAATTGATGTCGATTCTGGTGAAAAGTCCGCTTGAAAGCACACTCTCAGGCAGAAGGTTGTAGAACATCTCAATGTAATGGGTGTTGTTAAGATGCCCGTTGAAGTCACATTCGCTGTAACCGACCTCCTTGTGCTTGATGAAATCCGGCAGAAAATCGATGATGCGTCTTGGACTCTTGCAAGGGACAGGGATGTCAACGTCCGAGAGTCCGAGTTCCGGGAAAATCGGTTTTCTGGTGCCTATGTCAATAACGCACCATTCCGTCGTGCCACGGCCGATCTCCTCACCGTCCGCATCCGTAAGCCTTACGCATCTGTTATAAGTAAGGCCTTTACCTTTCACCGGCCAGACCTTGACATTATAATTATCGTAAAGATTTGGCCGCTCATCAATCTCGAAAGCCGAGCGGAGCAGGACCCACGAACGTCCAGCTTTTTTCATCACATCTATCCCACAGCCTTCCTTGCGGATGTTCTGTCCGATCGCGTTGATTATGCTGCCGCAGATGGAAGGCACGGTGGCGTGACCTTGATAGTCTATGTGCTCCGGGGCCACGGAATATTCAAAAGTGTTTATGATCTGTTCCATAATGCTGATGTTTTTAATCTACTTTGATGCAAAAGTACCGCATTTGCGCCTTGTGACGAAGAAAGTGTTTTCAGAGGTGTGAAAAATGTCACAAAACCATTGTTTGGCGGAAAAATTGCTGTATTTTAGGGACGAAAATCCGGACTTTTGAATTTAGTCCCAGCATATTCAGGGACGGTTTTGACAGGTTTGGGACAATTTTTAGGGCTATGAACACACCATTGAGAGTCTCGAAAGGCTATGCCAGCCAAGTGAAATACGCGGTGCTGTTGCCGCTGTTCTTCTTCGTGTTTTGCTTCGTATATAATCCGTTCTCATTGTCGGATTTTTACGATGTGGGAGGTAAATCGTGGACATTCCACCTGCTGATGCTGTCCTGCATTATGATCGGTGTCCTGGCACTGACACGGCTTGTTTTCTCGTTCCTTTACAAGTATATTCCTTTCAAATGGTGGCATTATGCCGTCTGGTGCTTCGGAGAGGTGCTGGTCATTTCTTTCTTCTTCGCGCTCTACACTTCGCTGTTCTACAAGAAAGCCGGAGGTATGCCATATTTCACGGCGCTGCCCTATTGTTTTGAAGTGGTGTGCCTGACGCTGGTATATCCATACCTGCTCTGCATTCTGCTGCGGATCATCTCCAACAAGAATTACGATCTGGCCAATGCTGGACAGGCTCCGGAAGAGTCACTGGTCAAGTTCTACGATGAGCACAAAAGGCTGAAACTGACGATAGACCCATCGGCTGTACTTTATGTCAGCGCTGAAGCCAATTATATCAACATTCATTATTTGGAGAATGACCGTGTCAAGACATACCAGCTGAGGAACTCGATGAAAAGCCTTGAGACTGACGCTCTGAAACACGGATTCGTGCGCTGCCACAGGTCGTACTACGTCAATCCTCGCCACATCAAGGTGCTGAGCAGGGACAAGGATGGAATCATCTACACCGAGTTCATCCGTGATGGGGTCGGGCATATTCCCGTCAGCAAGCAGTATTACGACAGCCTGGCGAAACTACTGTAGCCGGCCAAGAATCTTGACATTAGGGTCACGGGAAAGCTGGCCGGGATTCGTCCCGGGCTCACCTTCCGGAACCGCCAGTCCACGGGCGGAATAGAATTTCGCCCAGAACTCGGTCACATTGCCGGTGCTGTCGTGGAACGACATCGGAATCGTGCCGAAGACAAAATGCTTAGTCCCGCTTCCTGTTGCTTTCGAGTCCACCTCTTTCACATTATGGTCCCGTTCTTTCAGCCCGTCTTTGAAAACAAACGACTTCTGCACGAGTTCCGAACAATAAATCGCGCTGTCACTTGGCATAAATATGTCATCGTAGGGTTTTCCGAGGAACTTTCTCGCATTAGTCACGCTCTCTTCAACGTCCAATCCTTCAATCCTCCCCACAAGCACAGACTCTCTATCACTCAATCTGACCAGAAAACTGTCCAACGGGTTTTCCACGACTCCATATTCCGGGATAGCCTCTATGACGTTCCCATCTGAGAAAACCGCGATGTGATCGATTCCAAGTCCGTCCACCCCGTCCGTGACATCAGTGATGTTGTTTCCTTGACCATTGACGACAAACAACAGGTCACCGCCCCGCAAATCCGAGACAGAGACCCTCTCATCTGAACATCCCAGGACGACAACGAGAAGCGGAACAACCAATGCTTTCAGAATATTCACGTATCTAAAGTCTGACTAAGAAAAATGACCTGAAATCCTACTGGAGTCCAGGCCTTGACTTGTTACAAATATATTCCTGACTATTCAGCGGAATCGTCATCTCCGCTGTATTGAGAGATGTTGTCATCCGGAAGAGCGGCCTCGGCTGGAGCGTCGGCGGAGGATCCTGCAACATCCTCGTTCTCTGCGTCCTCCTCGCCCTCAAGCCATCTCTCAAGAGCCTCGGCGTCATCTGTCTTGACCTTGATCTTGACAAGATTGATGGAATCCTCCGTCTCGACGGTCACAGCATAAAATGTCGTTCCGTCAGGTTTCGGGTATTTTACAAGGTCAGGAAGGTAGTCATTGAACCCGCCTGGATATTTCTCGTTAAACGCCGCGGCAAGAGCCTCTGACATATTCTCGTAGCTTACCACGTGTCTTTTCTTCTGATCTGGTGCCATACTCATATAAACCAAATAAAGATTGTTTATCGTTTTCGGGTGCAATATTAAGACATTTTTCCGAATTGAGAAGCAATCTGTGAACTATTTTCTGAAAAAAAATGATTTCTGCCTCTTCTTCTTCTCCGGATCGCGCTCCACGAACACCGGTTTCATCGTCCGAGGATCGATTCCGGTGTAGTACATCACGGATGACGTGGTCATCGGAGTCGGGGTGAAATCCTGCACCTGATCCATATATATTCCTTTCAAAGCCGGATTTTTGGACAGGTTCTCCATATCCTTCATCGTGCAGCCCGGGTGCGAGGAGATGAAATAGGGAACGATTCCGGTGCGCCGTCCGTTCTGGGCGCAGATCTTGTCGAACTCATAGCGAAGCCTCTCGAACAACTTGAACGAAGGCTTGGCGATGTACTGTAGCACCTTGTCTTCAGTGTGCTCAGGAGCCACTTTCATTCGGCCTGAAGTGTGGTCAAGAATCAAAGTCTTGAGGTAAGGCTTGGATGTCTCGTCAACAAAGCCCTTCTCATCAAGAAAGAGATCATAACGGATTCCGCTGCCGATGTAGGAATGACGTATTCCCGGAACGGCATCGACCTTCCGGTACAACTCAAGCACCTGTTTGTGAGAGCGGTTCATATTCGGGCAAGGGGCCGGAAACAGGCAGGATTTCCTGCGGCATTTGTCGCACAGGTCCGGGTTCTTGCCACGCATCATATACATATTGGCCGTAGGGGCCCCGAGATCGGAGATATTCCCCGCAAAGCCCGGCATCTTTGCCAATTTCTTAACCTCAGCGACTATTGAATCCTGCGATCGTGACTGGATGAACTTGCCCTGATGCGCCGCGATAGTGCAGAAATTACACCCTCCGAAGCACCCTCGGTGCGTGATGATGGAATCCTTGATCATATCGTAGGCCGGAATCCTCTTTCCCTTGTAGCGCGGATGCGGCAGCTTGGTGAAAGGCAGGTCCCAGAACGAATCCATCTCCTCGGTGGTGGATGGTGAATATGGCGGATTGATCTGCACATAACCATCTCCTACAGGCTCGACGATCGTGGCCGGATGCATCATATTCGCGTGAGTCTCAATCAGATGAAAGTTCTCTGCAAATGCCTTCTTGTCCTTCTTGCACTCTTCGAAAGAATGAAGCACCAGCGGATCCTTAACCTTCCACTTCCCGCTCATCCGGAAAGCGATCTGCGGAATTCGGTGGATTTCGTGAATATTCCTCTGCGCCTCTATGGCTCTCGTCAATTCGAGCATCGGCTTCTCCCCCATCCCGTAGCATAGGTAGTCGGCCTTGCACCACTGCAATATGGACGGAACGAGTTCATCCTTCCAGTAGTCATAGTGAGTGAGCCGACGGAGCGAAGCCTCGACTCCCCCGATAATGACAGGAACGTCAGGATAAAGATCCTTTAATATGTTAGTATAGACACTGACCGCATAATCCGGCCTCTGTCCGGCCTTGCCGTCCGGAGTGTAGGCATCATCGTGACGAAGGCGTTTGCCGGCGGTGTAGTGGTTCACCATCGAATCCATCGCCCCGGCGTTCACTCCGAAATAAAGCCTCGGAGCGCCCAGCTTCTTGAAATCCCTTAGGTCATCCCTCCAGTTAGGTTGCGGCACGACAGCGACCCGGTAGCCGAAATGCTGAAGCCAGCGGGCTATGCAGGCCGTGCCGAAAGAAGGGTGGTCCACAAAGGCGTCACCCGTGAAAAGGATGATGTCAATGTAGTCCCACCCTAAGGCTTCAACCTCCTTTTTGGAGGTCGGGAACATATAATCCGTTTCGGACATCGGAAATATTCCTACATTCTTTCAGGCAGTTCGATTCCGAGGATGCCCATCGCCTTGCGTAGGACGGCGGAAAGCGTGTCGATCAGCACCAGACGCATCTTGAGCACATCCTCGTTCTCCTCCTTCAGGATCGGAGTGTCGTGGTAGTACTGGTTGAACTCCTTGGCAAGGTCGTAGGCATAGTTGGCGATGACGGCCGGTGAATATGCCTGTGCGCCTTCGGCGATCTTGGCCGGGAAGGTGTTCAGCAACTTTATCAGACGGATCTCCTTGGCACTGAGCTCGACCTTCGGCAGAGGAGAGGCGGAATATTCAATGCCCTTCTCGGCGGCCTTGCGCAGGATGGAGCGGATTCGCGCGTGGGTGTACTGGATGAACGGGCCGGTGTTGCCGTTGAAGTCTATGGACTCTTTCGGATTGAAGAGCATCGTCTTCTTCGGATCGACCTTGATGATGAAGTACTTAAGGGCTCCAAGACCTATCATATGATAGAGTTTCGCCTTGTCTTCCTCGCTCATATCGGCCAGCTTACCGGACTCGTCGGAAGTGGCTCTCGCCTCCTCGTACATCTTCTGGATGAGGTCGTCGGCATCCACAACGGTTCCCTCACGGGACTTCATCTTGCCCTCAGGCAGCTCGACCATACCGTAGGAAAGGTGGAATATGTTGTCGGACCATTCAAATCCCAATTTCTTGAGGATCAGCTTCAGCACCTGGAAATGGTAGTTCTGCTCGTTGCCTACCACATAGACGTGTGAGTCAAGGTGGTACTCGGCGAAACGCCTCTCGGCAGTACCGAGATCCTGTGTGATATAGACAGAGGTTCCGTCCGAGCGGATGAGCAGTTTTCTGTCAAGCCCGTCGGCAGTGAGGTCACACCACACAGAACCGTCCGGATCCTTCACGAACACGCCCATATCCAGTCCTTTCTGAACCAGTTCCTTACCGAGAAGATAGGTCTGGGACTCGTAGTAAACCTTGTCGAAAGTGATTCCAAGAGCCTTGTAGGACTCGTCGAAGCCCTTGAGAACCCAGCCGTTCATCTTGGCCCAGAGATCACGGACCTCCTTGTCGCCGGCCTCCCATTTCTGGAGCATCTCGTGGGCTTCCTTTAGGCAAGGGGCCTCCTTCTTGGCTGTCTCCTCGTCCATTCCCCCGGCAATCAACGCCTCGACTTCCTTCTTATAGATGTCGTTGAAAGCCACGTACATATCCCCGACAAGGTGGTCGCCCTTGATTCCGGTGGACTCAGGTGTGGCTCCGCCCCCGACCTTCAGCCAGGCAAGCATCGACTTGCAGATGTGCACTCCCCTGTCGTTGACAAGGGTGGTCTTGATCACGTTGTTGCCGCTGGCTTTCAAAAGCCTTGACACTGAGTCACCGAGCAGGTTATTCCTGATGTGACCGAGGTGGAGAGGCTTGTTGGTGTTCGGTGAGGAGAACTCGACCATAATGTTCTTGCCGGTCTTCGGCAGGTCACCGAAGTCCTTGTCCGCGACGATCTCTCCGAACAGCTCGTTCCAGAAGAGATTGGAGAACAGAAGGTTAAGGAATCCCTTCACGCAGTTATATTCAGAGATTTCAGGCACATTGCTCTTGAGCCATTCGCCGATTGCGTTGCCGGTGTTCTCCGGAGTGGAGTGCGACAAACGCAGCAGCGGGAACACGACGAGCGTGAAGTCGCCGGTGAATTCCTTCCTTGTGACGGAAACCTGAAGGGCTGACGGTTCGATGTCAGCGTTATAGAGTGCCTTGATGGCTTCTGAAGCCTTCGAGGCGATAAAAAGTTCCGGTGACATCAGCCGAGATAGGTTTTAAGAAGTTTGCTTGCGGACGGTTTCTTGAGCTTGCGGATCGCCTTCTCCTTGATCTGGCGAACTCTTTCCCTTGTCAGGTCAAGCCTTTCGCCGATCTCCTCAAGGGTCATCTCCTGGCATCCGATGCCGAAGAAAGACTTGATGATCTCACGCTCACGGGTCGTCAGGATCTGGAGAGACCTCTCGATCTCGGTGCTGAGCGACTCGTTCACAAGGCCTCTGTCGGCCATTGGAGAGTCATCATTAGGGATAACATCCAGAAGGCTGTTGTCCTCACCCTCGACGAACGGAGCGTCCACAGACACGTGTCTTCCAGAGACCCTTAGCGTGTCAGATATCTTGTCCTGAGGGATGTCGATCATCTCGGAAAGTTCCTCGTTGGATGGGCTTCTCTCGTTCTTCTGCTCGAACTGAGAGAGAGCCTTGTTGATCTTGTTCAGAGAACCAACCTGGTTGAGCGGAAGCCTGACGATCCTGGACTGCTCCGCGAGAGCCTGAAGGATTGACTGGCGGATCCACCACACGGCGTATGAAATGAACTTGAATCCTCTTGTCTCGTCGAATTTTTCGGCGGCCTTGATCAGGCCGAGGTTGCCCTCGTTGATCAAATCCGGAAGGCTGAGACCCTGATTCTGGTACTGCTTCGCAACAGAAACCACAAATCTAAGGTTGGCTCTTGTGAGTTTCTCCAGCGCTTTCTGGTCACCCTTGCGGATTCTCTGGGAAAGCTCTACCTCCTCTTCCGGAGACACCAACTCCTCGCGGCCGATCTCCTGGAGGTACTTGTCCAGAGACGCGCTCTCGCGGTTGGTGATTGACTTTGTAATCTTTAATTGCCTCATATTATGTAATACACAAATTTCCCTGACGGAAGGCGCGGAGCCGTTTCCGTCAGGGAAACACTATCCTATAACCTTCATCAACTACTCTTTACTGAATCCGAAGAAGGCTTTTCTACCGTTGGCTGTGACACCTTCGATATAGACCGCCCTCTTTGCGGACTTGGCGATGTTCAAAACATCCTGAGGTGTGCCGACCGGCTGATCGTTGACGTAGGTGATGACCATTCCTTCCGAAGCGCCTGCCTCAAGCATCTTGCCGCTTCCGACGGATGTGACCTCGACACCTTTCTTCAGACCGAACTTCGCAAGAATCTCCTTGGAAGCCTCCTTCAGAGTCGTGCCGAAGAAAGCGATCTCTCCATCACCGACCACAGTACCGTTCTCGGTGCTGCTGCCCTGGAATGTGACCTCAAGTTCCTTCTCCTTGCCGTCACGGATAACCTTGACCTTGGCCTTGTCACCAGGGTGGAAGGAATTGACCTTGACCTGAACGGCGGAGCCACTCTTGACATCGGTCCCGTCAATGGCCACAATCACATCACCTTCCTTCATTCCAGCCTTGTCAGCGGAGCTGCCTTTCGCAACCTCTCTGATATATACGCCTTCCGGAGAAGAAAGTTTCAACTTTTTCAACATATCATCGACAGAATCGTATTTCAGATCCTTTGCAAGACCTTCGTTAAGGTCGGACATCGCGATTCCAAGGATGGCTCTCTTCACTGAGCCAAAGTCGATTAGGTCACCTACTACCTTCTTCACAATATTCACCGGCACTGCGAAGGAATATCCCGAATATGCTCCCGTCTGTGAAACAATAGCGGTGTTGATGCCGACCAGCTCGCCGGTCTTGTTGACCAACGCTCCACCCGAGTTGCCAGGGTTGACAGCCGCGTCGGTCTGGATGAAGGACTCAATCTGGATTCCGCCATTGTTCCTCTCACGAGGATCGTGCGCCATCGAACGTCCCTTGGCGCTGACGATTCCAGCGGTGATGGTTGACCTGAGCTGGTAGCCCAGAGGGCTGCCTACAGCCAGAACCCACTCACCAAGCCTCAACTGGTCGGAATCACCGAACGGAAGCGTAGGAAGTCCCTGAGCGTCAATCTTTATCAAGGCGACATCCGTAGCCGGATCCGTTCCGATGACCTTTGCGTCATATACCTTGTTGTTATTCAAGGTGACCTGGACCTTCGTCGCGTTGGCGACCACGTGGTTGTTGGTCACGATGTAGCCGTCAGGACGGATGATCACTCCTGAGCCGCTTCCCTGCTGCTCCCTTGTCTGAGGACCTTCATCCCCGAAGAAGAAACGGAAGAAAGGATCCGTCATCTGGTATTGCTGGGTCACAGTCACTTCCACATACACAACCGCGTCGACCGCAGCCTCGGCCGCATAAGTCAGATCCGGATAATCAGACTGTGCCAGATTGACAGTCTTCGTGACCGTTCCGTTCTCTGTTCTTGTCACATTGTCTCCCTCATTCACGGTGGCCGCCTTGACGACACCGTATGCCGCCAGCACGCTGAACAATACTGACAGCACCACTGTTACCAAACCTTTTTTCATTTCAGACATATTTATAATAAATTTAATCTTTCCCGCTCCGGAAACCGCTCCGGAAGCCCAAGGCAAAAAATCAAATATGATGCCATAATATTAAGGGAATATTCGTATATTTGCCTTCTACAGGAGTTCCCCCGAGGGAAGCTCATTCATAATGAAATATTAAAACACTACGAATATGAAATTCATCGTTTCAAGCACTGAACTTCTGAAAGGATTGATGGACATCTCAAAGGCCATCCCGGCCAAGTCTGCCCTGCCGATCCTTGAAAATTTCCTGTTTGACCTTAAAGGTAATGTCCTTGAAGTGACCGCATCGGACTCCGAACTCACACTAAGGACTGAAATAGAGGTGGACACGACCGAGGAGGAAGGAAAGATCGCCGTTCCGGCAAGACACATCATAGACCTTTTGAAAGAGCTTCCGGACCAGCCTGTTTCCATCAAGACCGCAAGCGACAGCTCCATTGAGTGCAACTGGACCAGTGGAAACTCCGTGCTCCCGTTCTTCCCTGCGGAGGACTATCCTGAGATCAAGGGCACAAGCGAGGACGCAGAAAGGATCGAGTTCCCGGCCGACAGCCTAATCGAGGGCATCAACAGCACCATCTACGCTACGGCCGATGATGAGATCAGACCGGCGATGAACGGTATATTCTTCGACTTCAGCCCTGAGTCAACCACTCTTGTGGCATCCGATTCACACAAGCTTATCTGTTATACGGCCAAGGAGGTGAAGACCTCCGAGAAATGCTCGTTCATCCTTCACAAGAAGCCGGCGGCCGTTCTGAAATCCATTCTTGGGAAAGAGGACGGAACCGTTGAGATCTCGTTTGACTCAAGCACCGTGCTCTTCACATTCGGAAGGACCACGATGGTCTGCAGGCTGATTGTCGGCAAATATCCTAAGTACCGCGACGTTATCCCTCAGAACAACTCCAGCGTACTGAAGATCGACAGGGCGATGTTCCTGAACACGGTAAGACGTGTTGCCGTCTGCGCCAACAAGGCGTCCAACCACATCAAGCTGGATCTGAAGCCTGGCCAGATGGAGATCACGGCCCAGGATCTCGGATTCGCAATAGCCGCCTACGAGAAAGTAAGCTGCGACTACAACGGGGATGAGCTGTCCATCGGCTTCAAATCGACATTCCTCACCGAGATTCTCGCCAATATGAACTGCGAGACCGTCGTGATGAAATTCGCCGATGCCCGCAGGGCCGCCCTCATCATCCCGTCAGAGGATGATGCCGAAAGCGGAAAGATCTGTGGCATCCTTATGCCGATTATGGTTTAAATAGCTCTGTCAGGCTATGGAACTTTCACTTAAAAGGCCTTTGCTGTTCTTTGACATCGAAAGCACAGGCCTTAATATAGTCAACGACTGCATTGTCGAGCTCAGTTTTGTCAAGGTGTTTCCCGACGGCCACCACGAGGTGAAGACCTGGAGGGTCTGCCCGTGGGACTATGCCCTCCGCAAACAGCATCCGATCAATCCAGAGGCCAGTCAGGTGAACGGGATCAAGGACGAGGATGTCGCCGGGGAGAAGAAGTTCATCGAGATTGCGGCCGAGGTCGTGGATTGGCTGAGAGACAGTGATTTGGCCGGTTACAATTCCACAAAGTTCGACCTTCCGATGTTGTCCGAGGAACTTGAGAGGGTGCGTGCCTATTGTATGCGAAGGCTTGCGGACCCGAGGAACACTGCGGAGAACAAGGCCAAGGCACAGGCTACCCTTGAGGCCACGGACATCGACCTGCACTCCAAGCAGATGATCGATGTACAGACAATATATCACTATATGGAGCCGCGCAACCTCAAGGCCGCCTACCGTTTCTACTGCGGAGGAGAGGACTTTGAGAACGCCCATTCAGCCGAGGCTGACACAATGGCCACCTACGAAGTACTTAAGGGTCAGTTGGATATGTACCAGACTCCGACCAAGTACCACGAGCAGGTACTCAAGAACGATGTCGAGTTCCTGTCCGGGGTCGCCGGCCGTCCACGTACCGTTGACTATGCAGGCAGACTGATCCTCGGCAAGAACGACGAGCCGACCATCAGTTTCGGAAAGCACAAGGGGCACACGGCCAGAGAGGTCTACGAGACCGAGCCGGCCTACTTCGCTTGGATAGAGAACGGTGAGTTCACAATGGACACCAAGCGCCAGTTCGCACGCCTGAAGGAGCAGTTCGACAAGGAAAGGAAGGAAGCCGCCAAAGCCAAGGAGGCCGAGATGAGCAAGCCTCTTGAGGGTGAAGCGTTTGACAGTGCCGTAGCCGGTCTGAAGGACAAATTCTCCGGCAAACTCTTTTAACTGTCGGCGGAATGCGGCATTTCCTGTGGGAAATTGATTTATGAATATCATAGTAAAGACATCATCCGACCACATCACTGTGCGTCCGGACACGACGTGGGAGAAAGACAATGAGGATTTCTACCCGCCTGAGTTCGTGGACGAGTTGACATATTCCCCCGTCCTTTTCGCCCGCATCCTGAAGCCAGGCCGCAGCGTCGGGAGGAAATTCGCGTCAAGGTACTACGACTCAATCGGTTTCGGAGTCCTCCTCTACCCGGAGAATATGCTTGACGGCACCCCGGAAGGCTACGCCCAGGCCATCTGCCTCGACCACACCTCCTTCCTCCCGTCACCAATGTTTCCTCCAGAAAGATTGGAGAAAAACGGTCATTTCCGCCTGTTCCGGAACGAACATGACCTTTTTGTTTTTGACCAACCATCGTTGAATATGATCGAGGATGCCATCGTTGAAGCCACAAAGCTACTCTACATCCGCACCGGCGACCTCATCGCCATAGAGTTGTCTGACAGGAAACCGCTCACTAACCGTACTGACTCCGTGACTCACATCACCGGCACTTTTGGACAGGACAAAGTTCTTGATTTTCAGATCATTTTCTAAATGACATTTCGTGTTGGCTCTTAGTTCAGTGAAGTGCCACCACGAACCCTCCGCGCTTCGCGCTCCGTCCCTCCCAAGCTGCGCTTGGGTCCCTCCCGCTTATAGCCGCGGGTGGCTAAGGTTCGTGATGGCACTTCACTGAACCTGGATGGCTAAATAAAGCAATACAAAGCAATACAAAGCAAAATAAAGTATGTCATCACATAGCAATATGATATAATTATGCATAAACTGACATAAACACGTAAGCCGCCGAAAAATCAAAAGTCAAATTTTGGTAACGTGCAAAATTTGACTTTTGCCTTTTTTCGGTGGCCTTTTTCGGCAGTTATTTTTCGGCTATATATTGATATTTTATCGCTTCGACAAGCTCAGCGACCGTTATTTCATCAGGCGGTGAAAGCCGGTTGCAATGCGTTCAAGCCCTTGCAGGAGACGGGCGCGAGGACAGGCGATGTTGATGCGCATAAAGCCGTCAAGGCCGTACATCACGCCGGAGTTGATCCAGACCTTCTCATTAAGCAAAAGGCTGTTCTCGATGTCGTTCGCGGACATATTCAAAGCGCTGACATCCACCCAGACAAGGTAGGTTCCCTCCAGTTTGCTGACAGGAAAATCCGGAAGGTTCTCCTCGAAGAACGAAAGCAACGCGCGGTAATTCCCGTAAAGATATTCATTGAGTTCCTTGAGCCACGGCTCACCCTCGTTGTAAGCGGCCTGAAGCGCCAGGACACCGAAAGGATTCACTTCACACAATTCGTTGATATTGATGACCCTGTCGATGATTTTCTTCCAGTCAGGATTGTTGGTGATGATGTTGGATATTCCCAGACCGGCGATGTTGAATGACTTGCTCGGAGAGTTCATCGTGACTGTGTTGTCCTGAGCGGCCTGTGAAAGCGATGCCATCGGAGTGAAGTGATAGCCAGGCATTTCCAGTTCGCAGTGGATCTCGTCACTGATGACGATCACGCCGTTTCTGCGGCAGATGTCGGCGACCCTCTCAAGGTCCTCACGCGGCCAGACACGACCGCAAGGGTTGTGAGGGTTGCAGAACAGCAGCACCTTGGCCATCGGATCGGCGGCACGCCTCTCAAGATCCTCGAAATCAATGTACCAAGTGGCCTGGTCACCTTCCGTGTCGTAGATCAGTTTATTGATCGATAGTTCGCAGAGATTGTTCTTGGCGGTGGAGAAGAAACAGTTGTACGCCGGACTCTGGATGATCATCTTTGGCAGCTCACCGTGAGGGCCACGTCCACGGTTAGGCTTCTCCACAACCTCTCCGTCCACGATCTCGTACTGCGTCAAAGCCTTGACCACCACAGACATCGCCGGAACGACCCCAGCGATGTAGAGGTACCAATCCTTCTCCGTGTGCCACCCTCTGCGGCGCTCCCACCAGTTGACAGCAGCCTCGTAGTACGAATCCGGCACGTGAGTGTAGCCGAAAATCTCCTGATCCACACGATCTTTCAGCACATTCACAATCTCCGGAGCCACCTTGAAGTCCATATCCGCCACCCAAAGCGGAATCACATCCTCAGAAATCGGTCCGACCGGACTCTCAGCGTCCCACTTGACGCAGTTCGTGCCGCGCCTTACCGTCATCTCGTCAAAGTTATATTTTCCCATAATATTACAATTTACATTTTTCAATTTCCCGTTCCCGCCAAAAAATTGCTTTCTACCTGAGAATCAGAACATTCATCTTCCTAAAATCGGTCATTGCCTTGACACAAGCGAGCAATTTCGGGAGAACAAACTTTAAAGATAGCAAAAAACAATTAAATTTGCGATGATATGAAATTCTACGAATATATTTTTCTGGCCACCGCTCTTGCCGTAAGCGCCTGCGGCTGCGCGCGAAATGTCAGCGGTGACTTGCCGCTGGACGTTATCGAACCGCAATTTATGAATATAATCCCGGAAGCGGATGGGGGATATTCATTGGTATCGATCTCGCCGTTTGATGGAAGTCAGGACACAACAGTCATCAGCCAACCGCTTAGCAGATTGATTGTTATGAGCACTTCCCACATCGGATTTCTGGATGCCCTCGGGGCGGATTCGGTGATTGCCGGTGTGTCAGGCGGAGAATATGTCTGTGACTCTTCAGTGACGGCCGGTCTGAACAACGGAACGGTGATGGACATCGGTTATGACACAAGCCCTGACTACGAGAAGATAATGGCTCTGAAGCCGGACCTTCTCCTGACATATTCAGTCTCCCCTGTAAAGTCGCAGTTCCTCGCGAAACTTGAGTCGCTGGGAATCAAGACTTTCATCGTCAACGAGCACCTTGAGCGCCATCCTCTGGCCAGAGCCGCCTACATACGTCTTTTCGGAGCGTTGACTGGGAATATGGCCGCGGCGGACTCGGTGCTTAAGGTCGTTTCGGATAACTACATTAGCCTGCGTGATTCAGTCCAAGGCAGATTAAGTGCAAACGATGCCTATGCGTCTGACAAAAGTAGATTGAATATCGGTGACGCTGAACAGGGTTCCGGTGGAACAGAACGAAATACCACAAAACCCAGAAAAATTCTGGTCAACATCCCATACAAGGACCAATGGTTCATTCCCGGCCAGGAAAGTTATCTCACCACTCTGTTCAAGGATGCCGGCGGCGAGATTCTCGGAGCCAAGCCAGGAAGTTCAGTATCGGGCCAGATTTCGGTCGAGACGGCATATTCATTGTCAAAGGAAGCGGATCTTTGGATGAATGTCGGTTGGTGCCAGACGCTGGAGCAACTCCTTTCCGTCAATCCGCTGTTCGAGGACTTTCTCAGGAATATTCAGAGAAACGCCTCTGCCAGAGGATATTCCGGTGCCAAAGGGAACGCCACGAACTCCAGTGACACCTCCGCAAGCGTGGTCTGGAACGACAACAACCGCCTCAACGCCAATGGCGGCAACGATTTTTGGGAAAGCGGAGTGGTCCGCCCCGACCTCCTCCTCCGTGACCTCGTCGGGATATTCCGCGGCGAAGATAACCGTACTCCTATCTATTACAAATCAATCAAGTAGCCAAACGCATCCCGCCTTCAATAACATCTTCCTTTCTTAGGTGCGCAAATATATTCACACCCTGAACACCAAGAGGCATATTCCTGAATTATATTGCCAGAGTCTGTATTAGTCTTTCGAAGGCTTAGCCGTTTATCACAAGGTGAACATCTGCGAGGCGCGGGTGCGGGGAAGGGTCTGGAGGTTGGTGATGTCCTTTGCGGTGAGGTGACCGTCAACACTAATTGACCTGAGAGCTTCGGCGGCGGAGTCGAAGGCGAGGGACGGGGTGTTGTTGTTCTCGCTTAGATGGCAGAGGAAGATGTTCTTGAGGCCGGGATGCCAAAAGCGGCGGATGGCCGATGCGCACTCGTCGTTGCTCAGGTGACCGTTGCCTTGACAGATACGCATCTTAAGCTCGTGGGTGTATGGGCCGCCGATAAGCATTCCCGAATCGTAGTTCGACTCGAAGACCACCGCGTCAGCCTTCCGGGCATATTCAATGGCCTCGTCAGTCACCCTGCCGGCATCGGTCATCAGGAAGAACCTTACCCCCGACCACTCGATGAAATAGCCTACGGTCTGGGTCGCGTCGTGCGGAACCACAAAATGACTGACCAACGGAAGTTCCTCTTCGGGGATATCTCCGCGCAGTCTAATTCTGACAGGTCCTTCATCCGGAAGGACGCAACGGTAATCCAAGATGTAATTCTTTGTGAAAGTGTGGTGCGATAGAGCCTCGTGGAGCACAGCCGTGGCGTACACAGGTTTCTTGAGATGCTTGCAGTACGATCCCAGATGCCGGATGTGATCCAGATGGTCGTGCGTGACCAGCACGGCCTGGAAGGAATCGACATCAAAGCCATTCTCTGTCAGAGTCTTCTTCAAACGCCTCTGGCTCACTCCCGCATCGATGAGAAGCCCGGATCTGCCGTCGGAAAGGAAATAGCAATTGCCGCAGCTGCCGCTGGAAAGACTAAGAAACCTCAGCATCACTTCTTCTCCTCCTCGCAATATTTCGAGATAACGCTGTAGGCGTCCCCGACACCGAGTTCACCGGCCCTCGAAAGGTCAATGCAACCTTTTTCCTTGTCTTTCAAGTAGATGAGCACAAGACCTCGGTTATAGTACGCGTCTCCCATATAAGGATAGACATTGATGGCTTTCGTGTAACTGTCAACCGACTCCACGAACTTCGAGGACAAACAGTAAAGATTGCCGAGGTTGAAATAGACGTATGGGATTCCCGGAAGGATCCTGTCCGCAGCCTGCATATCCTCGATGGCCTCCGAATAGTCATACGATCGGCTCACCTGATCACGCACACGGGCTCTGGTGGTTCCTTTGTCATCCATAGTCAAGGTCTGGACATTGTTCTCAATTGATGAGATGAAATCAATCATCTCGGCGCGGAGCACTCCCCTGTTCAAGTAATAGAAAGCCTTATAGTACTCTGAATATTTCCCCTTGCTCTCGGAATTCACCGCGGCGTCAAACTGGTTCAAGGCTGAAGTGAACTGCTTTGACTGCACGTCGTAGAGACCTCTGATAAAGGCCCTGTCAGCGTCAGTCAATGATTTAGGATCACCGGCGGCCAGATAAGAGTCGCCATAGATCGAAGCGTCGATTCCGTGGGCGAACTCAGGCTTGACAAGTGAATCGGAGTTGGACACTGTCATCACGATCGGAGAGTCCGAGATGAACTTGTCGATCAGAGGGTTCTCGTAGCGATGCCTCAAAGCGAAGTTCTGATTGTCACGCTGAGTCGCAAGACTGAACTTGTAGAGCGATTTCAGACGTATGTTGATGTCCCGGTTCTGAAGAAGCTCGTTGTCGAAATCCTTCTTGGCGAAATCCGCGTCCAACGCGATCAGGGAACTATATTTTTTGGTCGTGTCGGCGAACGATCCCTCATCCGTGGCGTTCTTCGCGCGGTATTCCTGCACTTTCTTCTGGGCAGTGTCGTAGTCCTGCTTCGAGGATTTTGTACGGCCGAGCATATTCTTCACATACGAGCGGTTCAGATAGGCCTTGGCGAAGTCAGGGTACAGTTCGATGGCCTTGTCGTAGTCGTCAAGGGCATCCATCCAGCGCCCCATCTGGACAAAGTACGAGGCACGGTTATAGTATGCGAGCACGTTCTCCGGATTGATGTTGATGACGTGGTCCATATCGGCAAGCGCGTCCTCCATATTCCCGACCTGAGCGTTGATAAGGCTTCGGTTGTAGAGAGTCAGCGCATTGCCTGGCTCGTCCCTCAACACCCTGTTCAAGTCGTTCATCGCAGCATTGTAGTTGTTCTGGTCATAGTACATCAACGCCCGGTTGAAATAGGCGAAAGTGTTGGTTGTGTCAAGACCGATCGCCTTGTCCATATCTGCGATGGCATCCTTGTAATCATTCCTTAACGCATAGACGCGACCGCGCCTGATGTACCCTTCCGGATCGAAACGGTCCAGTTTTATGGCACGGTTGTAGTCCTCAAGAGCCTTGGTCGTGTCTCCAAGAAAAAGATAGGACGCCCCCCTGTTCAGATAAGCGGACGGGTCTTTGGGCTCCTTCCTGATGTAGCGGTCAAAATCCGACACAGCATTATCAAACTGCTGGGCAAGGAAATATGTCACTCCCCTACTGAAATACAAGCCGTTGAGTCCCGGGCGCAGTTCCATCGCGCGGCCAAGATCCTTCAGCGCCTCATCGTACTTTCCGAAACGGCTGAGGGTTATGGCCCTGAAATGGTAGCCGTTGGTGAATACGGGATTCAGGCGCACGGATGTGTTAAAATCGGCCTGGGCGCCACGAAGATCCCCAAGGTTGTACTTTGCGATTCCTCTATAGAAGAATGTCCAGCAATCGGTCGAATCCAGACGGGCAAGCACATTGAAATGACTGATGGCCTCCGAGTACTTTCCGTCAGAGAGAGCCGCGCGGCCTCTGAAATTAAACACATCCTTGTCGTACTGCGCGTTGGAGACCAAAGCGAGGCACAACAGGAAAAACAGAGACAGCACAGATCTTTTCATATAAATATTTTTTACTTTAATACTTAAATTACCTATTTTTGTCGTTTGCAAAGATAAACATTTATCGTGCCTTGAAGACGCTTTTAAGTAAATTTTTCATATTCGCTCTCCTCACGGTGTCCGCTGGGGAGGCTTTGGCGCAACAGACGACCACCAAAATGGTACCGTCCGGACGCAACGCCGAGAAGATCATATCTGCCGAGAATCTGCAAAGACAGGTCGAATATCTCTCCGACACGACCTTCAAAGGACGCTCCACAGGAAGCAAAGGTGCGGCGGAAGCGGCTCTTTGGATCTCGCGGAGGTTCGAGAAGGCCGGACTTATGCCGTTTGACGGCAGTTGGAGCCGATCCTTTCCGGTCGGAGATGTGGTTGGACGCAACATCCTTGGTTTTCTTCCCGGGAAAAGGGATGGGTCCAAAGAATGGTACACGATCGTGACGGCCAACTATGACAGCCACGGGATCATAGACGGCAACATCTATCCCGGAGCGGACAGCAACGCCTCCGGGGTCGTGGCGATGCTTAGCATAGCGGATATGTTCAACAAGATGAAGGGCTACGGCAGATCCTACGGGAAGAACATAATATTCGTCGGCCTTGACGCGAGGGAGAAGAATTCCGCCGGTGCAGAGGCATTATGGAATGACATCTCCAACGGGAACCTCAAGGATCCGGTAAGCGGCGAGACCATCACCAAAGACAAGATCAACGCCGTAGTGGTCCTTGACATTCTCGGCAGTTCGCTGGAGCCTCTCAATAAAGACAGGAAAGACTATCTGATAATGTTGAGCGGGGGCCAGTACACCTTCGAATTCACTAGGGCGAACGAGGGCAAGGACCTTGGACTGGACATCTCCACGAGCTATTACGGCAGCAAGAATTTCACCGAGATGTTCCACGGCAGGGTCGGCGACCAGAAGGTGTTCACCGGAAACGGGGCGACATGCGTCGTGTTCACCTCAGGCATCACGATGAGGACCAACAAGGTCACAGACACTGCCGATTCCCTCGACTACGAAGTTTTACGCAAAAGAATATTCCTAATCTTCCACTGGTTGGAAAAAATACTCTGACAATGAAAGAATTCTGGTCAATGATAAAGCGCTACGTCGCTCCTTTCAAGAAATATCTCGCCGGCTCGATAATTCTGAATATCCTGTCGGCGGTGTTCAACATCTTCTCGTTCGCGATCATCGTGCCGATCCTGCGCATCTTGTTCAAGATCAACGAGACGGTATATTCGTTCACCCCGTGGGATGAGGTCTGGAATATGCCTTTCAAGGATCTCGGAGACGCGTTTATGGCGAACGTCTATTGGATGCTTGAGCAGCAGATCACCGCGCTCGGAGCGTCAACCGTGCTGCTGTTTCTGTGCATATTTTTGGTCGTGATGACCGCGCTGAAGACAGCCTGCTACTTCGGATCATCCGCCGTGATGGTCCCGATCAGGACCGGTGTTGTGAAAAACATCAGGATGGACATCTACAACAAGATACTCGCCCTTCCCCTCGGATTCTTCTCGGAGGAGAAGAAAGGTGACATCATCGCCAGGATGAGCGGCGACGTGCAGGAGGTCGAGAATTCAATAACAGGCTCCATCGAGATGCTGATCAAGAATCCTATCCTCATCATATTCTACTTCGTGGCTCTGCTTGTGATCAGCTGGCAGATGACAGCTTTCACGATCCTGTTCGCCCCTGTGATGATGTGGGTAATGGGTGTCGTGGGCAAGAACCTAAAGAGGAAATCACTTGAGGTTCAGCAACTTTGGAGCGACGTGATGGCGCAGGTGGAGGAGACTCTCGGAGGTCTTCGCATCATCAAGGCGTTTATCGCCGAGAAGAAGATGTCAGACAGGTTCGACAATGTCACAGAGGCGATGCGTAAGAAAAACAACAAGGTGACCATCCGCCAATCCCTCGCCCATCCTATGAGCGAGTTCCTCGGCACAGTGCTGATTATGATCGTGCTGTGGTTCGGCGGAGCGTTGATCCTCGGAGGAAAATCGACCATCGACGCGCCTATATTCATTTATTATATGGTGATTCTCTACAGCATCATCAACCCTATCAAGGATTTCGCGAAGGCCGGGTACGCCATTCCAAAGGGTATGGCCTCGATGGAGAGGATCAACAAGATTCTGGACGCGGAGAACGACATCATCGAGCCGAAGGAGCCGAAAGCCTTGGACGGATTCAACGGGAAACTTTCGTTCGAGCACGTTAACTTCCGCTATCCGGACGGGCACAGGATGATTCTGGACGATGTGAGCCTGGATATTCCTAAAGGCAAGACGATAGCCATCGTGGGTGCTTCGGGAGCTGGGAAGTCCACTCTTGTGGATCTCATCCCAAGGTTCTATGATCCGACCGGCGGATCCATCACGATTGACGGGACGGACATCAGAGACATCCGGATTGCGGATCTGAGAAGTCTGATCGGTAACGTCAACCAGGAATCAATCCTGTTCAACGACACTATTTTCAACAACATAGCCTTCGGAGTCGAGAACGCAACGATGGAAAGCGTGATCGAGGCGGCGAAGATCGCCAACGCCCACGACTTCATTATGGAGAAGGAAGGCGGCTATGATTTCAACATCGGTGACCGCGGCATCAAGCTGTCCGGTGGCCAGAGGCAGAGAATCAGCATCGCAAGGGCGATCCTTAAGAACCCGCCTATCCTGATTCTGGACGAGGCCACGGCCTCTCTTGACACTGAATCCGAGAAGATTGTGCAGGAGGCTCTGGACAGACTGATGTCAACCAGAACCACGATCGCCATCGCCCATAGGCTCTCGACCATCCGCAACGCTGACGAGATCATCGTTATGGACGAAGGCCGGATAGTCGAGCGTGGCAGGCACGAGGACTTGCTGGCGCTGAACGGATACTACAGGAAACTCAATGATATGCAGGCGCTTTAACGCCTCGCAGAAATATTCATAACACACCGCGATGAAAAATGTTGTCAGACAGATAAGGGTCCCGCTGATTGAAGGACTTGAGATGATGAATATGCAGGAGCTGGATCTTGCGATGGAGAAAGGCGCGTCAAAGTTCGCCGTCTGCGAGCGGAACTGGCCCAAGGACGCCCCGTACGCTCCGGACTGCAACGGCTCCATCGCACGCACAAAGACCCATCTGGCGGTTATGTTCCACGTGAGGGGGCTTGACCTCAGGGCCACGGCTATGGAGGACAACGGAAACAGTTGGGAGGACAGCTGCTGCGAGTTCTTCGTCACGGATCCGTACGACGGAACATACTACAATTTCGAGATGACCTGCATTGGCTCGCTGCTTGCGTCCAAGAGGACGAGCAGGATCAACAAGACACTCATCCGGCCAGAACTCTTGGCAAGTGTCATAAGGCATAGTTCCCTGGAGCGCAAGCCTGTCACGATCAACGACAGGATATTCAGCTGGACGGTTGCTATGCTGATCCCGTTCGAGCTGATAGGAATCGACAGGGAAAACCTTCCGGTCAGCCTGCGGGGGAATTTCTACAAATGCGGAGACCTTACCGCTCATCCGCACTTCCTCAGCTGGAACCCGATCAAGACCCCGAAACCCGACTTTCACAGACCCGAATTCTTCGGAGAACTGATTCTGAAATAAATCTATGAATATGAGAAAACAACGGATTCTGGCTATACTGCTGTTCATCCTGTACCTCTGCGCCGTGGCGTACTGCTGCTTCGGTCGTTTCAAAGACTTACCGCAGATCGGACAGGACAGTCTGTGGGGAATCCCGATGGACAAGGTTGTCCATTTCATAATATTCTTCCCGTTCCCGATCCTTTGCTATGCGGCGTTCCGCCCTAAAAGCGAGAAAGGATGGAGGATAGCCTTGGCCGTGGCCATTATTTTTGCCATAGGTTGCGCCGTGGCGGCCGGAACGGAGATCGGACAGTCTTTCACCACCTACAGAAGCGGGGATCCGATGGATTTTCTGGCGGATTTCACCGCACTCGCCAGCACGTCGGTGATCACGTTGCTGGCCGAATTGCTGATATTCAAGAACAAACGATAGTATGATCAAACGATTAACAACCATATTCGCTGTCGCCGGGGCATTTTCCACAGGCCTTGCGGCGCAGTCTGTAAAGGAATTCAAGGATGCGGTTGACTCACTCCAGACCCTTGTTGTCGAAAGGACAGGTGTGTCATCGCAGGTCAAGGCCAACAAGGTCGTCAGACGAGGCTATGATCTTGACTTTTATTTCACACCGGCTATGGGGGATTTCCCTTGGCGGTCAAAGGACGTGAAGTGGCTCAGGAAGACACTCACGGATCTGATGCCGGAATCTTGTTCCAAGTACGGGATCGGGAATCTGTTCGTGGGCAAGAACAGGCTGGAATCATACGTTGTGCCGCAGGTCGGCAATGACGGGAAATCCATTAACAACAAATTCAGGACAAAGGACTTACGTAACACCCATCCGTTTGTCACCAAAATGGACGAGGAAAACTTTTCCAAAGGTCTGGCAGGACGTAACATAGCCCTCTGGCAGAGCCACGGCCGCTATTTCGAGGAGAAGACCGACCGTTGGGAATGGCAGCGCGCGCCGACGTTCCAGACCGTCGAGGATATGTACACCCAAAGCTATGTGCTTCCGTTCCTGATTCCGATGCTGGAGAACGCCGGAGCCTACGTTATGACTCCTCGCGAGAGGGATCCGCAGACCAACGAGGTCATCTCAGACAACGATCCAGCTTTCGAGGATGGACGTGGAGAGGGTGTCAGAATCGAGGGAAGATATTCAGAGACAGGAACTTGGTCAGACGCGGGAGTGGGATTCGCGGATGCCAGGGCGACATATTCATTGCTGGAGAATCCGTTTTTGATGGGGACAGCCCGCCAGGCGGAATGCCGTGAGAACCATAGGGACAAGGCGGCCGAGGCGCGCTGGACCCCTGAGATTCCGGAACGCGGGGAATATTCAGTCTATATTTCCTATAAGAGCCTGCCGCACAGCACTCCTTGCGCCCATTACACCGTCAGACATCTGGGAGGTGAGAGTGAGTTCATCGTCAATCAGAAGATGGGCGGAGGCACCTGGATCTACCTCGGCACATTCGAGTTCGACAAGGGCTCCGAAGGGTGCGTGATCCTTGACAACAGCGTTCCTAAAGGCTACAACATCGCCCACAACGCCGTGATCACCGCGGACGCAGTGCGTTTCGGCGGCGGAATGGGCAAGATCGCAAGAGGCCTCAAAGACCAGCCGGTCAATGAATATACCACCTCAGGGATGCCGTCCTTCACGGAAGGTGCGCTCTACTGGATGCAATGGGCCGGGGTCGATTCCACAATCCTGAGCAAATACGACAATGACTACACGTCCGACTACGGTGACCGTGGCGCGTGGGTCGGCTGGATGTCCGGCGGCTCAAGGACAAATCCAAAGGCAGAGGGACTGAATATTCCGATAGACCTTTCGTTCGCTTTCCACACCGATGCCGGAACGACTCCGAATGACTCGATCATCGGCACGCTCTCCATCTACACTTTGCTGTGCGACGGCAGCGACAAGTTCGCCAACGGCGAGGACAGGCTCCAGCAAAGGATGTACGCGGACTTTGTCCAGACAGAGATCGTTCAGGACATCAGAAAGTGCTTCAACCCGGAATGGAGCAGAAGAGGACTGTGGGACCGTTCCTACAGCGAATCCCGTACGGCGACAGTTCCTGCGATGCTGCTCGAATTGCTGTCTCACCAGAATTTCGCTGATATGAAATTCGGACTGGATCCGTCATTCCGCTTCACGGTCAGCCGCGCGGTCTATAAAGGAATGCTTAAATACCTGAGTGCTCGCTATGGTTGTGAATATGCAGTACAACCGCTTCCGGTCAACTCTTTCGCGACCTCATTCACTGGTTCCAAATCCGTGAGGCTCAGTTGGAAAGCCACAGTGGACTCGCTTGAGGCAACCGCTGTCCCTACCGGATATATTCTTCAGACAAGGATTGACGACGGAGCCTTTGACAACGGCCGTGTGCTGGATGGATGCAAAGTCTCAGGAAACGAGATCTCAACCGAGGTTGCCATCGTCCCTGGGCACATCTACAGCTATCGTGTGACCGCATTCAACAAGGGAGGGAAAAGTTTCCCTTCCGAGACCCTCAGCGTCGGCATCCCGGAATCAGGCAACGGCAAAAACGTCCTGGTGGTCAACAACTTCACCAGAGTCTCCGCTCCGGCGTGGTTCGACACCAATGAATATGCCGGATTCGACGCGAGTCTCGATGCCGGTGTCCCATACGTGAAGGAAATCAATTTCATCGGCCCTCAGTACCAGTTCCGTCGGGAACTGCCTTGGCTGGATGATGACAATCCTGGATTCGGGGCTGCCTGGACCGACGAGGCCGGAAAGGTCTTCGCCGGGAACACGTTCGACTACTGCGGGCTCCACGGCAAGGCTCTTATGGCCGCCGGATACGCTTTCCACTCTTCGAGTGTGGCGGCGTTCTCCGCCGACAGGACCTTGGCTAAAAGCGATGTGGCCCTGGACCTTATCTGCGGAAAGCAGATAACAACTGTTGTCGGCACGGGCAAGGTACAAGACAGGTTCCAGGTGTTCCCGACCGGCCTCCAACAGGCCATCAGGCGCTACACCGAGGATGGAGGGAACGTGCTCGTTTCCGGAGCTAACATCGGCACGGATGTCTGGGACGGGATCTATCCTGTGCACAAGGACAGCTTATACACAGCAACCACTAAAGAATTCGTGGAGAAAACGCTTGGCTACAGATGGATGACAAACTACGCCAGCCGCAACGCCACCGTAAAGGTCTGGAACAACGGCCAGATCAGCCTGAGCGTGCCGGAATTCCAATTCCACAAGGAGCGCAACCCGTTCATATATTGCGTGGAGACCCCTGACGGAATCGTGCCGTCTTCCGACAAGTCACAATCCTTCCTACGCTACTCCGACACGAACATCTCGGCCGGAACCTGCTTCGAGGGCAACGGCTACAGAACCGTCTGCATCGGCTTCCCTATCGAGGTCATCAAAGAGGAGACCTGCATTGAACCACTGATTAAGGACATAATGAAATTTCTTGACAAATAACCAGTTATGACTCCAAGAGAATCCGAACTCATCGAACTCCTGCACAAGGAAGTCAAGCCAGCCTTGGGCTGCACCGAACCGATCGCCGTCGCGCTGGCCGCCGCCAAAGCCACGGAAACCATGAAAACAGAAGTCCCTGTACTCTCTGAATATGAAGTTGACGTGGAGGTCAGCGGAAATATTCTCAAGAACGGAATGGGGGTCGGAATCCCGGGGACCGGGATGGTCGGGCTTTACATCGCATCCGCCCTCGGAGCGGTCTGCGGGAAAAGCGAGTATGGCCTGGAGGTGCTTAAAGATCTGACCGACAAGGATGTCGAGACCGCGAAAGGATTGGTGGACGCAGGCAAGGTCAGGATCAAGGTCGCCGACAGTCCGAAGATCCTTTACGTCAAAGTCACGGTTAGCTCAGCCGGCCACAAGGCCTGGACTGTCATCGAGGACGACCACGACAGGATTGTCGAGACAGGACTTGACTCCTCGGTCACTGACTTAAGGAACGGCGGAGACGGGGAACCTGCTCCGGTTAAGTGCACGCTGGACTACAACCTGACTGTCAAGGAAATATATTCATTCGCCCAAAGCGCCGCATTCGAGGACATCAGGTTCATTCTGGCGGATAGGGACTTGAACCTTGCGCTCGCCCGGGAAGGTTTGAGCGGAGACTATGGGCTCAACGTCGGCAAGGCCATCAGGGAGAACCAGCAGGAGGTTTTCGGGGATGATTTCATCAGCTTCGCGATGGGAATGACCGCCGCCGCCTCGGACGCCAGAATGGCAGGATGCAAGCTCCCAGCAATGAGCAATTCCGGCAGCGGCAACCAAGGGATCACTGTGAGTATGCCCGTGATAGCATACGCACTGAAATACGATGTCGATGACGAGCGGCTGGCCAGAGCGCTCATCCTCAGCAATCTGGTCGCTATCCACATCAAAGGTTATCTCGGAAAGTTGTCCGCCCTGTGCGGTTGTGTGATCGCTTCGACCGGATCCGCCTGCGGAATCGTATTCCTCCGCGGAGGAAGCTACGACCAAGTCTGTTCGGCGATCAAGAATATGATCGGAAACATCACCGGAATGGTTTGTGACGGTGCCAAGGTCGGATGCGCGATGAAAGTGGCCTCCGGTGTGGCCTGCGCCGTTCAGTCCTGTGTCCTGGCCCTGAGAGGGACCTGCATCAAGGAAACCGACGGAATCATCGACAAGGACATCGAGAAAACCATCAGGAATCTCGGCCGTATCGGCTCGCTCGGGATGCAGTCAACCGATCACCTCATCCAGCAGATAATGCTCTGCAAAGAGTAGTTTAAGTCCAAATCAAGCAGCGGGGCTACGTATAACATAATCCCGCCGCCCGAAAACCTTGCATCAATCTTCAGAAAATATTTGGGAACTATATAGGAGTTGACTAACTTAATCTTATAGGGACGTTGTCCCGGGTGTGGTGTTCCGGACTTCCAGGTGCGTAAAACCCTACGCACCTGAAACGACATCCGTTGGATAGTACACAAACCGTACTGAACTATTACGAGTTGGCGACACCAGCATTTTGTGAATATGGCGGCACGCAAACACGCCCTAAGTGCGACGAGAGGCACGCGGATATGCCGCCTACCGATCTGGAAACCATAGGCGGCATACTACCGTGTCTCACTATGGCGTAGAAGCGTGATCGTATGCCGCTATTTTACAAAATGGCAATACATTAGTCCTTTGAAAAGGCAACCATGCTCCCTTAATTTTTCCTAAACGAGGTATCATTTCAGCTCCACAACCAACGCAATAGCCCGTTCAATAGAAGACACATCGTTAATATTTATGACCTGCTTACTTTCATCATAAGCATAGTGATATTTGATTAGTGCCATCTCTGCCATATACTTAAATTAAACAAATATAAGCATATATGTCATATATTCATCAATTGTGATGCAAGAAAAAAATTCAATAATACCATATGCTTTATCATTCGGATGCATAAAGAAAAATATTTCTGTTATTTAAGACGAATTTTCTGTTTCTTTTCAATTTTTACGTTTAGTGTACCGATATTGCAGACGTGTCTCTGAACGGTTCGGAGACGAATGTATTTAACTTCAACATATCAAACTATGAAAGATTCAGACAAACTATGCGTTGTTAATGACACGGCTGCTGAGACAACAGCTGTTGATGGCAGCAAGGGAAGCGGCACAGACTTAAGCGCCGAGGAGATGTTCAGGATGAGGTATGTCCTTTGTCGTGAGCTGATGGAAGAAAAAGATCGGTACAGGAACCTTCCTGAGGTGGAGAAGGATGCGATCGCACAGCGGCTCTCACAATCACAATACCTCAATCTCACCAGTGATTGGGCTTTCAAACACCTGTTCTACAATCACAAAGATCTGTTGGTTCTGCTGCTTAATGACATTCTTGACGAGACTATAACCAACGTTGAGTTTCGCGAGTCTGAGCTAACGAAAGTGTTTGAGAACGACAAGACTGTTGTATTCGATCTGTGGTGCAGGACAAGCGATGGCAGAGAACTGATTGTTGAAATGCAGAAGACATATAGAAAGGATCAGCGAGATCGTCTGTTCTACTATGGGGCTTCATTGATCCGCAATCAGTTGAAATCAGGGGGTAAGACGTATCACGTTAACCCGGTCAAGATCATTTGCATAATGAACTATGAGGAACCTCATACGACGGTACCGGATGGCAAGATCATATTCCAATATCGCACAACAGAAGTTGAGACCGGAGAATTATATGGGAATCAAATGTCAATCTATTTCTTTGAACTTCCAAGAGTTATGCAACTTACGAAAAATTTTGAAAGTCCGGTGGCAGGATGGTGCGGAATATTCAGAAATATAACTAACTTTGTCACATTGAGAAACGGAGACTACGGTCATTTCCAACGAGTTGTGGAGGCGATGACTATCCGCTCACTCAGCGAACAGGAAATTAAAGAATATTTCAGCGATATGATGACTCTTGAAGATATGGAGCCTTACATCGAAGGCGGACACGAACTTGGCTACCGTAAAGGTCTGGCCGAAGGGCTTGAGAAAGGCGAGAAAGAAAAAGTCGCATTTATCAAAGGTTTGCATAAGGCCGGAGTTTCTGCGGAAGTCATTGCCTCCGCCGCTAGGCAGAGTGTTGATGAAATTCAGAAAATACTTGAAGAAAGCGAGTAACAGATATACCAATACCAGTCACAATAAAAAAACCTTTGGGCACAGAAAACATATTCTGTTATCCCAAAGGTTTGATTTTTTTTTTGCGGATGATAACGCAGCCTCCAAAGAAAAAGGCATCCACTATTCCAAAATAGGAGAAAGTCTCTTAGTTCACCACAATCTCATCGATGAAGATGAAGGCGTGGTTGCGGTTCTTGGTTATGTCGTCACGGATGGCTATGTACTTTATGTAGCGGGCTTTGGCGGTGACGGTGGTACCTAAGGTGTGCAGGAGGGCGCAGGAATCGTTGTCCGGAATCTCCAACAGGCAGACGACAGGATCGCTGAAAGTGACGCCGTCCTCTGAGAAGCTCACCTCAGTCTTTACCGGGAATCCGACCTCGGCGGATGTGTGCGAGAGGAACGTGGCTCCGACATAATGAATATCCTTGACCGCTCCGAGATCTATCGTGACATCGACATCACAAAGGAAGCCTTGCCAACGATTGTCCTTGTAGAACCAGCCTCCGAGGTTTCCGTCCACAAGAGCGTTGTCTCCTCCAGCGGGATATCCATTGGAATATTTCTGCCCATTATACATGATCTTCGCGCCGGCCGCAAGATGGTCAAGTGGTTTCAGAGACTCCGGCCTCGGGCCAATCTCGTTCCTCAAATCAAAAGCGTTGTAACCTCTTGAACGAAGGTTCTCCGCAAGCCTCACGGCATTCTCCCTGAAGCGAGGATAGTCCTTGCTTCCGTCCGGACTCCAGCCGATCTCCGCGATGGCAAACGCGCGGGGATAAAGCAGGTACTCCATATACTCCCCTGTCGGAACGAACTCGGACCAGAGATTGGCCTGCAGGCCAAGAAGGTGCACGACATATTCTTCGGCTATTCCATCGGTCGGTTCGAACGAATAGACCTGTTCCAGAGGGCGGTAGCCGCTGAAAGACTTTGGCTGCGAGAACGGAGCGTCCTGGCTGGAATCGAAGTAGCAGTAGTCTCCAGGAGACATAATCACATCGTTCCCCATACTTGCCGCGGTTATGCCTCCTTGTGTGCCTCTCCAGGACATCACGGCCGCGCCTTCCGCCAGACCACCGTCCAGGATCTCGTCCCAGCCGATGGCGTGACGGCCTCTTGACTCCAGAAACCTTGTGATTCTGTTCACAAGATAACTTTGCAGTTCATCTACATCCTTAAGATGTTCGGCCTCCATACGGTGACGGCAGTCCGGACACTCTTTCCATCCGCTTTTCGAGGCCTCGTCGCCCCCGATGTGGACATATTCATAAGGAAACATCTCAATCACTTCATCGAGAATCCTCTCGAACATCTCGAATGTCCTGTCCTTGCCAGGGCAAAGGTCGCCGGAAATCCGCTGACCGCCGTCAGGCCGAAGGCAGGCCAGTTCCGGATATGCGGCCAGCACCTCACCGGAATGCCCGGGAAGTTCTATCTCAGGGATGATGTCGATGTGCCTTACGGCGGCATATTCAACAATCTCCTTCACATCAGCTTTGGTCAGGTAGCCTCCGGAAGCGAGCGGAGAGCCTTCCTCTGAATATTGCCTCCCCAATTTCCTCCATTCCTCGAAGTTCCTTCCGACCCTCCAGGCCGCCTTGCGGGTCAGTTCCGGGTAAGCATCGATCTGGATCCTCCAACCCGCGTCATCTGTCAAGTGCAGATGCAAAGTGCTCATCTTGACCGCAGCCATAGCATCCAACTGTTTCAGAATGAAATCCTTGTCACGGAAATTTCTGGAGATGTCAAGCATCAGTCCCCTGTGGCGGAAGCGAGGATAGTCCAGAATGACGCATCGCGTCAAGATGGAATCCTTATCCATCATCATCCCAAGGCTTGTCTTCGCGCGATAAACACCAGCTTCGGAAACGGCGAAAATATCTATGCCCTTCTTTCCTACAGCCAGCTTATAAGCCTCATTCCTGGCAAACTCCGGAATATTCAAAGAATTGATTTCCTTGAGGAAACGCTTGTCGCCAAGATGGACACGCACGTCACTGCCATCCACATTTGGGAAATATTCCTCCATGAATATCTCGTACTTGACCGGAACCGGAATGATGTCCTGTGGCCCCGAAGCGGCGAATGCCGACGGCACGATGGCCATCAGCGTCGCAAGCACTATAAGTTTCTTTTTCATAAGCTGGTTGATGTAAGTAGAACTACTTGTCAATCAAGACACTTTTAATTTCCTTGAATATGTCCGTGTTGTCCATCACGCCGCCGAACCTCCAGGCGGAAGCGCCGTAGGAATAAAGGATAACCGGGGACGCGGTGTGGCTTGTGGCCGAATAGTTCACCTCAAGTCCGCTCTCCCCTTTCGTGAAATCCTTGCTGCCAGGCACAAGAGTGATTCCACCTGTCTCATGGTCGGCCGTGACAATCACAAGGGTTCCTTTGTGAGTGTCAGCGTAGTCAAACGCGGAGTTGACCAGTTTGTCAAATTCCTCCATCCACCAAAGCACCTCGTCAGTATTGTTGGCGTGTGCCGCATGGTCAATGTGTGATCCTTCGATCATGGCGAAGAACCCTTTCTTGTTCTTTTCCAGAATCTCAAACGTGTGCCCGGCCAAATCAGTCAGAAGATCAGAATTGATCTCCGCCTCATCCAACTGCTTTCCCTCGTCCAACAGGCCAAGGATCGGGGTCGTCCATGTGGAATAGAACTTCTCGGGAGTCTCCACGTAGGTGAATCCGGCGTTCACAGCCTTTTCGACAAGATTCTCATCGGTATATTTCTTTTCCGTGAAATACTTCCGCCCGCCACCGACGATCACATCCGGTTTGAATTCAATCAGATCCTCGGCAATCTCCTTTTTTTTACCACGGTTGTCCACATGGGCATAGAACCCGCCCGGTGTGGCGTCAAGGACGTACGAAGTGACGACAATCCCTGTCGAAAGCCCCTTATCCTGTGCCAGTTCGGCGATACTGGATGGCTTGGTGCCATCCGGAAGCATTCCAAGCATGCTGTTGTTTGTCTTGTGCCCGGTCGCGATCGCCGTGGCCGCGGCGGCGGAATCCGTTGTCTTGTTGTTTGCGGAATATGTCTTCACCACAGCGGCGTGACACGCCCTGTCAAAACAGGTAGGCTCATAATTCTGGTTTATCATCCATGAGGCTGTGGCACCGAGCCCCATTCCGTCCCCGATAATCAGAATGACATTCTTAACCTTTTCATTCTTAGGAGCCTTGTCTTTGGCACCAGCCGGAGCGGCCATCAGAACCGCAAGCAGAATAAAAGCGATTGTTCTTTTCATTATTGTTATTGTTTTGTGTTTACGCGAGCAGAAGAAACACACATGGACGCTTGCCGATCGAGAATTTCGCTTTCTGCCATTCCTTGACGGTCTTCGTCAGAATGGTCTCGTCCGGAAGCGTGATGTCAGCGGCGATGCAGAGACGTGTCTTCGGCTGAAGAGTGGCCAGCAGGTCCCCCATCATCGAATCGTTGCGGTACGGAGTCTCTATGAATATCTCAGTCTGATTCAGTTGCGAGGATCTTCTCTCAATCTCACGGATAGCCTTGCGGCGCTCGTCTGTCTTGGCTGGCAGGTAGCCGCAGAAAGCGAAACTCTGGCCGTTCAATCCGGATCCCATCAGCGCCAGCATCAGTGAGGACGGGCCGACCATCGGCACAACCTGTATTCCGTGAATATGACAGAGCGCGACCAGTTGCGCCCCAGGGTCGGCCACCGCCGGCAGTCCGGCCTCGGAAATAAGTCCGACATCGGTCGGGGAGCCGTCAGAATCAGAGAACATCGACAACAACGCCTCAACCTCGGCAGGTTTCGTGTGCTCATTCAATTCACGGAGCTCAAGCTCAGCGATATGGCCTTTAAGCCCAGCCGCGGAAAGGTAGCGGCGAACCGTGCGGGCCTCCTCGACCACATATTTCCGAATATTCCGCAACCGCTCCAGCACAGGAGACGGAATGACCTCCGAAGGATCATATTCCCCCAGAGGCGACGGAATCAAATAAAGTTTTCCTTTTGCCATAGATTACAAAGTTACTAATTCATTTTGAATATCACCGCAGGGGATTTGTGTCCAATCTGTCATATTTCAAGGATTTTTGTCTAACTTCGCATAGGAATATTTATGAATATGAGTTACGACGGAATAATAGAACTTGATGGAATGGAGTTCCACGCCTACCACGGATGCCTGGAAAAGGAACGCCGGGAAGGCAACACCTTTGTCGTGGATTTCCACGCGGAGACTGAGTTGAAGAAAGCGGTGAAGTCGGATGATCTCGGCAAGACCATTGACTATGGCCGGGTGTATGATATCGTGGCTGAACAAATGGCCATCCCGTCAAACTTGCTGGAGAATGTGGCCGGAAGAATCCTGGATGCAATCCGGGATGAATTCAAGGACATCCTATTTCTCAAGATCAGAGTCTCCAAGAAGAACCCACCGGTGAACGGTGTTTGCGCCTGGTCCAGAGTGACGGTGATGTACGGAGAGCCAATATGGAAATTTTAGGATGAAAATAGCGTTTCTGACACTCGGCTGCAAGCTGAACTACGCCGAGACATCTACTTACGAGAGAGGGTTCGTGGCGAACGGCCTCACGGTCGTGCCGTGGGAGGACAAGGCGGATGTCTATCTCATCAACACGTGTTCGGTCACAGAGCGGGCGGAGAAGAAGTGCCGGAATGTCATCCGCAAGATGCACCGCGCGTCGCCCGAGGCAAAGATCATCGTCACCGGCTGCTACGCCGAACTTCGCCGGAACGACCTCCAGGCCATCGAAGGTGTCGCTCTTGTTTTCGGTGCCAAGGAGAAGTCCCGTGTGGTTCCGGAGACAATGCAACTTCTCCTGAACAGCACCGACGGAGGATATGACTCCACCGGAACCGTGGCCGCCCGTGGCCACGTGAACGGGTGGACCGCCGCAGGCGGGACGGGACGAAGCGCGAAGCGCGAAGGTTCCGGTGGAGTCATATCCGCAGACGGTACAAACATAAAAGAGATCTCGAAGGAGACGATGGCGGCATTCTCGTCGGAGGAAAGGACAAGGTCGTTCCTCAAGGTCCAGGACGGATGCAACAACTTCTGCGCCTACTGCACAGTACCTTACGCAAGAGGAAATTCCAGGAATATCCCGATTTCGGAGGTCATTGAGCAGGCCAGGAAGATAGCCGGAACCGGAATCAAGGAGATCGTCATCACAGGAGTCAACACCGGAGACTTCGGCAGGACCACCGGCGAGAGTTTCCTTGACCTGCTGAAACGGCTCAACGATGTGGACGGAATCGAACGTTACCGCATCTCATCCATCGAGCCGAACCTCATCACCGAAGACATCATCGACTGGATAGCCTCAGGCACAAAGTTCCAGCCACACTTTCATATTCCTTTGCAATCAGGGTCGGACACGATCTTGAAAAGGGTCGGCCGCCGCTACACGACAGAGTTTTTCGCCGACAGGATCGACTACATACGCACCGTGATGGATCCCCGGCCGGAAGACACCACAAAACCGTTCGTGTTCTTCGGCATAGATGTCATCGCAGGACTGCCCGGAGAGACAGACGAACTCTTCGAGGAAACATATTCATTCCTTCGGGACCGCGTCAAGCCGGCGTTCATCCACGTGTTCCCATATTCACGCCGCCCGGGCACTGTCGCCGCCGGATGGAAAGATCAGGTCAGGGATTCCTTGAAAACGGAGCGTGTGGCGAGACTGGAGGCTCTCTGCGGCGAGCTGCATTCTGAATTTGTGGAGAAGAACCGTGGCCGACACTCGCAGGTGCTGTGGGAATCGGATGTCAAGGACGGGATGATGGGCGGCTACACCGGCAACTACATCCGCGTCGAAAGACCTTACGATCCCGCGCTTGTGAATATGGTGGAGGACATAACGATCTGACAAGCGGTTCAGTCTATAAAGCACGGCTAATAAAACAAGACAGCGATCTTATTACAAGAGATTCACAACAACAAGCCATAAAAAGCAAAAGAATTATTATGGGCAAGGCAAGACTTACATTTCTGGGAACCGGAACCTCACAGGGAGTTCCGATCATCGGCTGCCAATGCGACGTGTGCAAATCACCGGACGCAAAGGACAAGCGTTTCCGCTCCTCTGTGTTCGTTGAATATGAAGGGCTGAACATCCTCGTGGACGCCGGGCCGGATTTCAGGATGCAGATGCTTGCGCACGATCTCTGCCATCTTGACGCCATCCTGCTGACACACAACCACAAGGACCACACCGGAGGCCTCGACGACGTGCGGTCGCTGAACTACATCGACAAGCGCGCCGCCGAGATCTACTGCGAACGGAACGTCCTCGATGACCTTATCAAGGAATATCCTTACGTCTTCGCCTTCCCTAAATATCCTGGAGCACCTGAATGGCATCTGCACGTGATCGACGAGAATCCGTTTCTGGTCTATCCGAACGCCAAGGATATGGAGCTGGTCTGGGTGCACGATGTCGGTTACCATTACAAAATGCCTGACGGGACTCTGATTCCGACAGGCAGCAAGCTGGAGGACATAATCGACAAGGCGGATCCGGCTTCGATGGCCACCTCGACCGGCGGAGTGGAGATCGTCCCGATCCGAGGCCTTCACGACAAACTGCCCGTCCTCGGTTTCCGTTTCGGAGACATCGCCTACATCACGGATATGAGCACCCTTCCCGAGAGCGAGTTTGCGAAGTTGACCGGTCTCAAGCACGTTACTCTCAACACTGTGGGCTACAAGAAGCATCATTCGCACTTCAGCCTTGACGAAGCCCTTGAGCTTGCCGACCGCATAGGCGCCGAGCACACCTGGCTAACCCACCTTTCACACACATTCCCCCGCCACGAACAGTTCAGCGAAGACCTTGAGAGCCTCTGTAATGAGCGCCACATCCGCTCGATCGTCCGCCCCGCCTACGACGGACTCATCATAGAATGACTTCCTTATTAAGCTTTGTTTCTAACGAATGACATCGAAAAATAAAATCCCGATTTTTGGTAACGTGCAAAAATCGGGATTTTCTTTTTTTCGATGTCTCCAAACGCAAATATCCGAACAAGAATCACCTCGAAAGAATTTCATTATCTATATATCGGAACATCGCCGTTGTCAATGAGCTGGCGGAGGATGTCAAGATAGTCGGGGGAATAGTTTTTCGATGGGTTGTCGAACTCAGCGACAATTTCTTCAAGGGAATATTCACCGTTTTTAGCGTTGATATATTCAATAAGTTTCTGTCTTGTCATCTGCTGGATGGTGCGGGACGGTACGGAGGCTAGTTCAGTGGACGGAACGGAGACGCGGCGGGCGCGGCAGATGTCGCAGGTGCCGCAGTCGGTGGTCTCGGTCTGGCCGAAATAACGGAGGAGATAGCGGGAACGGCACTCGGATGTCTCGCTGACATATTCAAGCATCGATTGGCTCCGGGCGTGCGCACACTTTTTCAGCATCTCATAGCGGGACGGCATCATATTGACATTCCCCGGCCTCAGCCTGTCGTGGTGCAGGAACACAACATCCGAATGATCAGCCGGCACATAATTGATGACGTGTTCCAGCGAAAGTCTGTATAGAGCCTGCCGCAGCTGCGGAATTGTCATCCCGCAACGCCTGGAGACATATTCCTCGTCAATCGGCAGCACGAAAGAGAATATTCCCGTGTAGCTCCGCATCAGGATTTCCAGCACAGCCGCCATCTCACGGTCCGGCAGATCAATGTCATACAAAGCCTTCCTGTCAACCGAGATGCGGACTTTGGTCTGAATGTCAATCTCTTCTGAATATGTCAGGTGTCCCGTCCGCTCAAGGTATTTGAGGGCATAGAACGCCGGAGCCCGCTGCAAACCGAACCGCTTGCAGAACTCCTCGATCCGGAACTTCAGCTGCCGTCCCATTCCGGCATCGTACGGGATCTCAAAGAAAGCGTGAAGTTTCTGGTAAATGTCCTCGATGTAATCCAGTGACGGAAACGACACATCCTCAATCTGTTTCGCTCTGCGGACATCCACCCCGTTCCAAAGCTGTACGGCGAACGAACGTTGTCCGTCACGGCCGGCACGACCAGCCTCCTGGAAATATGCCTCCGGACTGTCCGGCAGATCATAATGGACAACGAAGCGCACATCAGGCTTGTCGATTCCCATACCGAAAGCGTTCGTGCACACCATCACCCTTATCGTGCCGTTTTTCCACGCAGCCTGACGCTCTGCCCTTGTCTCGCTTCCCAACCCCGCGTGGTAGAATGAGGCCGAGACCCCTTGAGCCTGCAGGAACGCGGAGAGTTCCTCGCATTTCCGCCTGTTCCGGGCATATACGATCCCCGTACCGGGAACCCCTGAGCAGATATTCAGGATCTGTCCGTTCTTATCCTCGACCTTGCGCACGATATAACTAAGGTTAGGCCTCTCGAAGCCACTCTTGAGAAGCAGCTTCTCCCGGAAGCCGAGGCGTTCCATAATGTCACAGGCGACTGTCGGGGTGGCCGTTGCCGTAAGAGCGATGACAGGTGCGCCTATCCGCTCACGTATCTCTCCTATTTTCAGGTAGTCTGGTCTGAAATCGTACCCCCATTGGGAGATGCAGTGAGCCTCATCGACCACGATGAAGCCAACGTCCAGCACATCGATGTAAGACTGGAACAATTGCGTTCCAAGCCTTTCCGGAGAGAGGTAGAGAAACTTGTAATCCCCGTAGGCCGCGTTGTTCAAGGCCAGATCGACCTCGCGGCGACTCATTCCGGCGTGGATCGCAAGGGCTCTGACTCCCCTGTCGTTCAGGTTCTGCACCTGGTCCTTCATCAATGCGATCAGAGGGGTCACCACCAGAGTGATTCCGTCCTTGATCAGACCAGGTACCTGAAAGCAGATCGACTTGCCACCGCCCGTAGGCATAATGGCCAGCACATCCTTCCCATCAAGGGCCGCTGTGATGATCTCCTCCTGCATCGGACGGAAGCCATCGTAGCCCCAATATTCTTTCAACACTTCTGACGGTGACATATTCAAAAACTATATAAACCGTTTTATCACAACCTTTTGCGTATTCTACTGGCAAACTATTTGCAGTGGTGTACGCCGGCAAAAGCAAATGTACGAAATTAATCGCTTACTCATTTGAGTAATGGATAAAAATTCCTTAAATTTGCCGCGCTTTTAAAAGAGAATAAGTTTAACTTTATAAAACACATTTTACTATGCCTAAGATGGATTTAAGCAAGTACGGAATCAAGAATGTGAAGGAAGTCCTTTACAATCCGACTTACGAGGTTCTCTACAACGAGGAGACAAAGCCTGAGCTTGAGGGCTACGAGAAGGGTCAGGTGACCGAGCTCGGCGCCATCAACGTCATGACAGGTATCTACACCGGACGTTCTCCTAAGGATAAGTACATCGTTATGGACAAGAACTCAAAGGACACCGTATGGTGGAACACTCCTGAGTACCCTAACGACAACCATCCGATGACAGAGAAGACCTGGAAGGTTGTAAGAAAGACCGCCCAGCAGGAGCTCTCCGGAAAGAGGCTTTTCGTTGTCGATGGCTTCTGCGGAACCCACAAGGACACCCGCATGAAGGTACGCTTCATCATGGAGGTGGCATGGCAGGCACACTTCGTGACCAACATGTTCATCCGTCCGAAGAACCAGGAAGAGTTCGATCAGGAGCCTGATTTCGTAGTTTACTGCGCTTCAAAGGCTAAGGTCGCCAACTTCGAGGAGCTCGGACTCCGCAGCGACACCTGCGTCGCCTTCAACGTAAGCAGCAAGGAGCAGGTTATCCTCAACACCTGGTACGGCGGCGAGATGAAGAAGGGTATGTTCTCCATGATGAACTACTACCTCCCTCTTAAGGGCATCGCAGCCATGCACTGCTCGGCCAACACCGACATGAACGGCGAGAACACCGCCATCTTCTTCGGTCTCTCCGGAACCGGCAAGACCACCCTTTCAACCGACCCTAAGCGCAAGCTCATCGGTGACGACGAGCACGGCTGGGACAACAAGGGTGTGTTCAACTTCGAGGGTGGTTGCTACGCCAAGGTCATCAAGCTCGACAAGGAGTCTGAACCGGACATCTACAACGCCATCCGTCGTGACGCCCTTCTTGAGAACGTTACTGTTGACGCCAACGGCAAGATCGACTTCAACGACAAGAGCGTGACCGAGAACACCCGTGTCTCTTACCCAATCTATCACATCAACAACATCGTACGTCCTGAGTCTCAGGGTCCTGCCGCAAAGCAGGTCATCTTCCTCTCAGCCGACGCATTCGGTGTTCTTCCTCCAGTTTCCATCTTGAACCCTGAGCAGACCAAGTACTACTTCCTCTCAGGCTTCACCGCAAAACTGGCCGGAACAGAGCGCGGAATCACCGAGCCTACCCCTACCTTCTCAGCTTGCTTCGGACAGGCATTCCTTGAGCTTCACCCTACAAAGTATGCCGAGGAACTTGTAAAGAAGATGAAGAAGAGCGGTGCCAAGGCTTACCTCGTGAACACCGGCTGGAACGGAACAGGCAAGAGAATCTCCATCCGTGACACCCGTGGAATCATCGACGCCATCCTCAACCACAGCATCGACGAGGCTCCTACCAAGACCATCCCTTACTTCAACTTCGTCGTTCCTACAAAGCTCGAAGGTGTTGACACCAACATCCTCGACCCTCGCGACACCTACGCTGAGGCTTCACAGTGGGAGGAGAAGGCTAAGGATCTCGCGGCAAGGTTCATCAAGAACTTCAAGAAGTACGAGTCCAACAAGGCCGGCAAGGCTCTTGTAAAGGCTGGTCCTCAGCTCTAATCGACAATTTGTCTTACTGAATATGGCTGGTCAGGGTTTCCTGGCCAGCCTATTTTTTTGCAAGTGTCAACCATTCTCAATGAAGGTCGGATACCAAGCTATAGAAGGACAAAGGAATATCCCCTTTCCGAATTTTTCACGTTACAAAAATTGCGAAAAAGGGGATATTCCTTTTGTGGTTGCCGAGCCTGTCGAAGCATCGAAGTGCCACGGCGACCTTTAAATGCGTGAGGCTAATGTACCAAGGTAAAGGAAGACCAGACCGAGGACGAGGCTGAGGACCGCATAGATCAATGAGTTGAAGAATGCTCCTGCCTGAAGCATCGAGGCGTTCTCGTTGATAAAGGTCGAGAAGGTGGTGAAGCCACCGCAGAAACCAACGGTCAGGAACATCAGCATATCCTGCGACATTGTGGTGTGGCGGGAGGCTATTCCGTAAAAAAGACCGATCAGAAAGCAGCCGGCGACATTAGCCACCATCGTGCCAAGCGGAAGAGTCGCGGCGGGAAACAACTTGCCGCAACCGACCTTCACCAAATATCTTGCGATGCCCCCGAGGAAACTGCCTCCGCCTATAAAAAGTAACGTTCGCATCATAAATTCTTACCTTTAAATTCCAATCATTCAAGAATATACAAATATCGCTTCTCGGCCGGAACCATAGTTCAATGAATATCCTGCATCTCCTCTTCATAAAGAGTCTCGAATATGCCCCTGAGCCTTTCCGGATCGTGGATTATGTCCCTCAAGTCCTGAAGCCCGGCAGCGTTTCTGGATTCGGGAATATACAGTTTAAGGTACCCACCGTAGTCGTACTTCTCGGCCAGATGTTCCAGCATTCGTTTCCAATGGCCATCCTTGTCCAACTCCGGATAGTGCTCCATTCCGTACTGCACGGTGCGATGCAGGATTCTCATCGGTTCGATGTCCCGGTCAGCCTCGGCGACAATCTTACCGTAGATGTTCCTGGGCTCGCTGCCTGACGAGGCACGGTGATCCTCAGCGGCCTGGGCTATCGTCTCGATCTGGTCAGGGGTGAACCATTCTTTAAGGTGCGGATCCTCCCTGATTATCCTGCCGGAAGAGAGATGGTGCACTTCCCTGCCGTCAACCAGCCCCGTGTCGTGGAAAGCGGCGGCGGCATAGAGAATGTTCTTGTCAATGTCATAGTGAACGGACATATTCATCGCCTCATCGATCACCTTGCGGACGTGATCCATCCTGTGCGCCTTGTCGAAAGCCGCATAACGAGGAATTATCTCATCCTCAATATATTGCGCAAGCCTCGGATTCAGCATATTCCTAATTGATCTTGACATTTTCATTCTGGAATCAGCCTCTTTACTCAGCCGATTGTCAAAGTTGGATCCGGTTGCGTGAGCGACTCCAGAAGCCCGGCGCAGCCTTCGGTGATGTCCCTGTAAGTCTTCTCGAAATCCCCGGTGTACCACGGATCGGAGACATCCGAGTCCTTCCCGGCATATTCCATCATCAGATGCACCTTGGACATATTCATCGGGCTTATGATCCGGGACAGAAGCCGCCGGTTCGATGAATCCATAACTATGATGACATCATATTCAGAGGCTTCAGCATCCGTCACCCTGTGGGCACTATGCCTCCCGAAAGGTATTCCGTGCCCGTGCAGCGTCCGTTTCGCCGGAGGATAGATGTCGTTCCCCTCCTCCTCGTAGGACACCGCCGCTGAATCAATCCGCGCCTCCTCAACCCCAGCTTTCCGGACCATATCCTTAAATATAAACTCCGCCATAGGACTCCGGCAAATGTTCCCGTGGCAAATGAACAATACACTCGTCATACGCACCTTAAATATAACCGCCTAATTTTCAATTTCTTACAAGATACCGCCCTCTGATTCAAGATAGCAGCATTTCATAAATCACTCATCTACTGCCAAATACAGATCAGGTCCTGTTTAGTCCGACCGCAATGGAAGTGAGAATATTCATTGTAAATATACATAAAAACCCGCACAGAGACAATCTGCCTGATTCACGTTCAGCAACCAAGGTGCTGCCCACCACATAAATTTGGCAGGTTGGGTAGTTTTACGTATATTAGTAACTTGTTATGCGAGCAGGAAGAGAGAGATGGATTTGGGACGCACGTATGACAGCCAAACGGGGAGCCAAGCGGAAGTTGAATGAAATATTAATAACACAAATAATTTAAAAGTAAAGCACATTGTATGAAAGGACATCCTAAAGGACTGATTTCAGCGGCGCTGAGCAATATGGGCGAGCGCTTCGGGTACTACATTATGAATGCGGTTCTCACACTCTTCCTTTGCTCGAAGTTCGGGCTGAGTGACGAGACTGGAGGACTCATCTACTCATTCTTCTATGCTGGAATATACATTCTCAGCCTTGTGGGAGGTATCATCGCCGACCGCACGCAGAACTACAAGGGAACCATCCAGAAAGGTCTCATCATTATGGCGTTGGGCTACGTGGTTCTCTCCGTTCCGATCCTCGCGACCCCGGAGAACAAGGCTTGGCTGCTGCCGCTGACCTGCTTCGCGCTCTTCCTGATCGCGTTCGGCAACGGTCTGTTCAAGGGCAACCTCCAGGCGATCGTCGGACAGATGTACGACAACTTCGAGGCTGAGGCGGCAAAGCAAGGTCCTGAGGCACTCAAGGAGGCACAGGGAAAGCGTGACTCAGGTTTCCAGATCTTCTACGTGTTCATCAACATCGGAGGTCTCGTGGCTCCGTTCGTGGCCCCGCTTCTGAGAAGCTGGTGGCTGAAAGTCAACGGATTCATCTACAACTCCCAGCTTCCGAGACTCTGCCACGAATTCATCAACAACGGAACAACCTCACAAAACTTCCTCGACGAGGCGGCTAAGGCAGGTGCCGATCCGGCAGTCCTGGCACAGGGCGGCGAGGCCATCGGACAGTTCTGCACAAGCTATCTGGATGTTTTCAACGCCGGTATCCACTACTCGTTCATCGCATCGGTTGTGGCTATGATGATCTCTCTTGTGATATTCATTGTCAACAAGAAGAAGTTCCCTACCCCGGCCAAGAAGGCAGCCTCCGCCAATGCCGGCTACACCGCCGAGGAGAAGGCAACCATGGCGAAGGAGATCAAGCAGAGGATGTACGCCCTGTTCGCCGTTCTCGGCGTGGTGATCTTCTTCTGGCTCGCGTTCCACCAGAACGGACAGTCCCTCTCGCTCTTCGCGCGTGACTTCGTCAACACGGACAAGATCGCTCCGGAAATATGGCAGGCGGTTAATCCGTTCTTCGTGATCGTGCTGACCCCGATCATTATGTGGATCTTCGGCGCGCTCGGAAAGAGAGGCAAGCAGATCTCGACCCCTCGCAAGATCGCCTACGGAATGGGAATCGCGGCCACGGCATATCTGTTCCTCGCGATATTCTCAGGCGTGATGGGTTATCCTTCAGCCACCGCTTTCAGAGATATGGATGTCGCTCAGCAGGCAACAATGAAGGCCGGACCGTGGGTTCTGATCGCGACCTATTTCTTCCTCACCGTGGCCGAGCTCTTCATCTCCCCTCTCGGACTCTCGTTCGTGTCCAAGGTGGCTCCTAAGCATCTGCTCGGACTCTGCCAGGGACTCTGGCTCGGCGCTACCGCAGTCGGCAACCTCTTTTTGTGGATCGGACCTCTGATGTACAACAAGATGCCTCTGTGGGCTTGCTGGAGCGTGTTCCTCTGTATGTGTCTCGTCGCTATGGGCGTGATGCTGGGAATGGTCAAGTGGCTTGAAAAAGTAACAAAGTAACAGGAATATGTTCAAAAACCAACCGAAAGGTTTATTCGCGCTCTCCCTTGCCAACACGGGAGAGCGTTTCGGCTACTACACGATGCTGGCCATCTTTATGCTGTTCCTCCAGGCTAAGTTCGGATGGGAGCAGTCAACGGCCAGTCAGGTATATTCAATCTTCCTCGCGGCAGTCTATTTTATGCCGGTCGTGGGAGGATGGCTCGCGGACAAGATCGGATTCGGGAAATGCGTCGTGACGGGCATCTGCGTGATGTTCATCGGCTATCTGGTCCTTGCGGTCCCTACGGCGGCCAACGGGTTTGGAGTCGCCGTGATGCTTGCGGCCCTGCTGCTCATAGCTGTCGGAACGGGTCTGTTCAAGGGCAACCTACAGGTTCTGGTCGGCAACCTTTACGATGACCCGCGCTATGCCGCCAAACGGGACAGCGCGTTCAGCCTGTTCTATATGGCCATCAACATCGGTTCGATGTTCGCTCCTGCCGCCGCCACCGCCATCACCAACAAGTTCCTGGCAAAGGCCGGACTCATCTACAAGGCCGCCATTCCGGCGCTGGCTCACCAGCAGATGGCCGGGACAATCACACCAGAGGGAACCGAGCAGCTGAACGGACTTATGGCTATGATGCCGGACGCGAGTGTGGCCGGAATGGGACTCGACCAGTTCTGCCCGTACTACATCGACAAACTCTCGGCATCCTACAATATGGGATTCGCTGTGGCCTGCATCTCGCTGGTAGTCTCGATAGCGATCTATTTCGCTACCAAGAGCTGGTTCAAGCACGCTGACGTCAACGCCAAACAGGCGAAGGCCTCCGGTGGCAACTACATTGAACTCACCCCAAAACAGACCAAGGAGCGCATTGTGGCCCTGTGCCTCGTGTTCGCTGTCGTGATCTTCTTCTGGATGGCGTTCCACCAGAACGGACAGTCACTGACCTGGTTCGCGCGCGACTACACGCAGAGCACGGCGGAAGGCTGGAGCAGGATCGGCTTCAACATCTGGGCTCTGGCGCTCATCGCCACCTCTGTCTATACCCTTTTCGGAATATTCCAGTCTGAGAAGACTTCCGGCAAGGTCGGCTGCGGAGTCGTGACGGCCGTCCTCTGGTGCGGGGCGTACGCGATATTCAGAGGCCTTCCTAACCCTCTTGAGATCCAGCCTCAGCTCTTCCAGCAGTTCAATCCGTTCTTCGTGGTCGCCCTCACACCGGTGTCTATGGCCATATTCAGTGCTCTTGCGGCAAAGAAGACGGCCAAGCATCCTGAGGGAATGGAGCCTTCCGCACCGAAGAAGATAGGAATCGGAATGCTTGTCGCAGCTTGCGGTTATCTGGTGATGATTCTTGCATCGGTTGGACAGCCTTCTCCGGCCGCTCTCAACGGAACCGTGGCTCCGGATCCTGTCGTACCGACCTATCTGATCGGGACTTACCTTATCCTGACATTCGCCGAACTGCTGCTCAGTCCGATGGGTATCTCGTTCGTGTCAAAGGTGGCTCCTCCTAAGTACAAAGGCCTTATGATGGGTCTGTGGTTCGCTGCGACAGCTGTCGGCAACTACCTCAGCTCAATCCCGGGACTGCTTTGGAAAAAGGTTTCCCTCACGGCCAACTGGAGCATTCTGATGGGACTGTGCATCGCCGCAGGTGTGGTGATGTTCGCGCTGCTGAAGAAACTGGAGGCGGCGACGAAAGATTAGGAAGTTTCATCATTGACAGGAAAAACTTCAGGCTCTGTAAAAGAGCGATAAAAACGACTTCTAAATGACAGAAGAAACAAGACAAACTTTGATCCTGTGGGCTGAGACCTACAATGACCCTCAGTACTTTCAGGAAGATCCGATAGCTTTCCCGACCTTGTTCGCGCAGCGTTTCAAGGCCGGGAAACGCTCATTGGCCGACGTGGAGATCGCGGCGGTCTTCGCGGCGCATTTCGCCTGGGGCCGCAGGGTGATGATCATCAGGGACTGCGGCAGACTGTTCGAGGAAATGGACTGGAAGCCTTATGAATATGTGATGCGCGGCAAGTGGCGGGACGACGACACCAGCATCCACCGCACGATCAAATGGAGCGAGGTGGCTGGAATATGCTCCCGTCTGAAAAGCGCCTACGAGGCAAGCCCATCCCTCGAATCTCTGTCCCAGGACGAGTTCAGGACGAATATCTTCGGACAGAAATCCGACCTCAAAGCTCCGAACAAGAAGATCAATATGATGAGGCGGTGGATGGTCAGGAACGACGGAAAGGTGGATTTGGGAATATGGAAGGACACGGATCCCGCCGATCTTCTCATCCCGTTGGACGTGCACGTCTATGACGAGGCTGTCGCGCTCGGACTCACATCCAGAAAGCAAAAGGACATCACCACGGTGAAGGAAATCACCGACTGCTTCGCGGACATATTCCCTGGCGATCCTTGCAAAGGAGACTTCTCCCTATTCGGCTACGGGGTGACACACCCAAAGGCTGCCAAAACAAAATAACGAATATATTCGTATAATAATATATGTGGCCGGTAGTCTGTGATATTCGCAAATGATTATCTGCCCGCAGGAAAGAGAATATGCCAAGACTTTTCATCATAGCAGGTTGCAACGGTTCCGGAAAGACAACCGCCTCATACGCGCTTCTGCCGGGAATGTTGGAATGCAGCGAGTTCGTGAACTCCGACGAGTTTGCGAAAAGCCTTTCGCCGTTCCATCCGGAAAGCGCCTACGTCGCCGCCAGCCGCTATATGCTGATGAAGATGAGGTTCCTGCTCCAGAGGAAGGCTGATTTCTGCATAGAGACCACGCTCGCCACACGGTTTCTGCTCAAGGTGATCAAAGACGCTAAGGAAGCCGGGTACTATGTCACTATCCTATATTTTTGGCTGAACTCGCCGGATCTCGCAGTCTCAAGAGTGGCAGCAAGGGTAGCCTCCGGAGGGCATAACATTAAAGAGGAGACTATCCGGAGGCGCTACAATGTCGGACTCCACTATCTTTTCCGGGACTTTATGCCGATCTGCGACAGATGGCTTCTCCTTGACAACTCGAATGTGCCGTTCTCGATTGTGGCAGAGGCATCCGAGGACGGAAAGATAATCCGTGAACCGGAGAAGTTCAGCAAGATCCAGGCGATCAACGAAGAATATGAAAAACATCTGGAAGAAGAAAAAAGGAAACTAAAGAATGTACAAGGATAAGAATTTCTATCTCAACCTGTTCCAAGTCAGCGAGGCACAGTTGGAAAGGCTTGCGGCCGATGGTCTGAAAGGGGGAGGAAGCTACTGCGACCTGTTCTTCGAGAACACGTCCTACAACGATCTGCTGCTGAGGGACGGAATCGTCTCCTCGGGCGGATTCCACATCGACTACGGTGTCGGGATCAGGGTACTGAAAGGCGACAAGACTGGTTACGCATACTCCGAAAGCACGGATTCCCGCTCGATGGCCGAGGCGGCCCTGGCGGCCTCCAAGATAGCGGAGGGAGGCACCGGAACAGTGGCCGCGATCCAATACAAGACCGTCACCGCACCTAAGGACAGATATTCTTATGAATATGATTGGAGATCCTCCGACGCTACGCAGCTCGTCCCGTGGCTGGAAAAATTGAAGGAGAAGATCGCTGCGAAAGATTCCAGGATAGTGAAAATCATCGTCTCGTTCTCCGGACAGGTGAGCGACATCCTGATGTTCAACTCCTTGGGAGAGTTGACATTCGAGACCAGGCCGATGGGAATTCTTTCAGCCTCCGTCGTATTCAGCCAGGACGGCAAGATCGAGAGCAAGAACACCTCCAGAGCCTATAGAGCAGGCACAGAGATGCTTACGGAATCGCTTCTGGATGAGATTGCTGACAGCATCGAGGCGGGGATAGACGACCGCTTCGCGGCAAAACGTCCGAAAGGCGGGCAGATGTCGGTCGTGATGGGGGCCGGAGCTTCGGGGATATTGCTGCACGAGGCTATGGGACACGCTTTCGAGGCGGATTTCAACAGGAAAGGCCAGTCAGTCTTCTCAGAGAAAATGGGACAGAAAATCTGCGACGAAAGCATCTCGATCGTGGATGACGGCACGATTCCGTTCAATAGAGGTTCCATCAATTTCGACGACGAGGGCGTTCCGGGACAAAAGACATATATGGTAAAGGACGGGGTTCTGACCTCATACCTGCACGACCGAATCAGCGCTGAATTCTACGGGGTCTCCCCTACCGGCAATGGACGAAGAGAGTCGTTCCGTTACGCTCCGATTCCGAGAATGAGGGCTACATATATGGAAAGCGGCAAGGCCGACAAGGAAAGCATCATTGCCTCCGTGAAGAAAGGAATCTACGTGGACCAGTTCAGCAACGGAGAGGTTCAGATCGGTGAGGGCGATTTCACGTTCTTCGTCAAGAGCGGATTCCTGATCGAGAACGGACGGTTGACCCAGCCAGTCAAGGACATTAACATAATTGGTAACGGACCACAGGCATTGGCGGACATCGTGGCCGTGGGAAATGATTTGAAGATTGACGAGGGGGCCTGGACGTGCGGAAAGGGACAGAGTTGCCCGGTCTCCTGCGGAATCCCTACGGTGTTGATCAACAAGCTTACAGTTGGAGGAGAATAAGATGGAAGAGATAAACGGAATGTTGACGGTGGAGGAGATTCTTGTCGCGGAAAAATGTCTGGAGAAGTCTCTGGCATTGGGAGCGGACAAGGCGCGTATCACGCTGAACAAGAGCCTGATGGAACTGTTCGGAACCCTAAACGGAGAGCTGGACAAGGTCTCGCACTGTCTGGACAGGTCGATCAGCGTCTGTCTTTTCGTGGACGGAAAGTTTGGCAGTTTCTCCACCAACAGACTGGTGGAAAGCGAGTTGGATGATTTCCTTAATAAGGCTATCGCAACGGTAAGGATGCTGGCGGAAGACCCTTGCAGGGACCTGCCGGATCCGTCCAGAACGGCGAAAAACGCGGTGACCGGCAAGGAACTTGGGCTTTATGACGAGACTTATCCTGCCCTGACATCGGATGAAAGACTAAAGATGGCGATCGAAGCGAGCATATTCAAAAAGCACTGTGGCGAAGGACTCATCTCGGAGGAGGGGGAATACTCTGATTCCATCTTCGACTCGCTTGTGCTTGATTCAAACGGACTTAGATGCCGCCACACCGAGACTTCCTTTGAATATGGAGTCGAGGTGACTGTGCAGGATGCGGACGGGAACCGGTTCAGCGGCTACTGGTGGGATGCCACACCTATGCTCAAGGATTTGAATATCAGCGACTGCGGTGAGACAGCGTTCAAGAGGGCGATGTCGCAGATCGGACCGGTCAAAATCGAGAGCGGAAAATATTCAATGGTCATTGACAGCGAGGTGGCTTCGAGGCTTGTGACACCTGTGCTGAACGCTCTGGGAGGATATTCATTGCAGCAGAAGAATTCGTTTATGCTGGATTCGCTGGAGAAGAAGATGTTTCCGGAGTGGCTGAATATCTGGGACAGGCCTGTGAGTGTCGGGGAGACGGGATCCAGACTGTTTGATTCCGAGGGTGTTGCGACCGCAGAAACCCCAATTATAGAGAATGGCGTGGTGAAGGAATATTTCATCAATACCTATATATCGAAGAAGATGGGGGTTGATCCTACAATTGAGGACGCTACCAGGCCGGTGCTTCTGCCTTGCGTCGCGCCGTCTATCGCGGGAAAGGCCACTTCGGAAAGTTCTATGACCGGAACAGCATCGGTAGCTGAGCCTGTCGAAGCGACCTGCGGCAAAGAGGAACTGATGCGCATAGTCGGCGACGGCATCCTCGTGACCGGCTTCAACGGCGGCAACAGCAACTCCGCCACAGGCGACTTTTCCTTTGGAGTCGAGGGCTTCCTGTTCAAGGACGGAAAGATTGTCCACCCGGTAAGAGAGATGCTCATTACCGGCAATCTCCTCACCCTTTGGAACAATCTTTTGGCCGCCGGAAACGACGCGAGGTTCTGTAAGTCAAAACTTATTCCTACCTTAGCGTTCGGAAATGTCGATTTTAGCGCTTGACGCTGGATTGGCGATAGCACATAACAAACAGAAAATAAATTCATTAACAATAAAACATCATTATGAAAGTACAGAAAAACAATGTGGTCGAGCTGACCTACGAACTGATTGTGGACGGAAAACTCGCCGACAAGGCGACCGAAGAGCGTCCGCTTGGCTACATTCACGGGACACATATGCTTCTTCCTAAATTCGAGAGCGAGGTCGAGGGCAAGGAGCCGGGCGACGAGTTCGCGTTCACCCTCACTCCGGAGGAAGGCTACGGCACATTCGACGCCAGCCGTCTCTTCGAGCTGCCTAAGGCCGCTTTTGAGATCGACGGGAAAGTTCGCGAGGATCTTCTCGTCGTAGGCCAGATCATCCCTATGCTCAGCAACACTGGCCAGGTCGTCCAGGGAACCGTGCACGAGGTAAAGCCGGACACGGTCGTGATGGACTTCAACCATCCGATGGCCGGCAAGACCCTCAACTTCACCGGCAAGGTGGTCAGCGTCAGGGAAGCTACGGAGAAAGAGCTCAAGGAAGGCCTCCACGGCGAGTTCCTCCCACAGGAAGAGCACGAGTGCCACTGCCATAAAGGCGAAGGTGGCTGCGAGGGCCACAAGGATGGCGAATGCTGCCACGGAGAGGGCCACCACAAGGATGGCGAGTGCTGCCACGGAGAGGGCCACTGCCACAAAGAGGACTAAAAGATGCGCACGGCGGTTGTCATACTGAACTGGAACACAAAGGAATATCTTGAGCGTTTCCTGCCTGGTCTGCTGGCCTCGGCCACGGACGGGACGGAGATCATTGTCGCTGACAGCGCCTCCACGGACAGTTCGATGGAGATGCTGTCCGAGAAGTTTCCGACAGTGCGGCAGATCCGCCTGGACAAGAACTACGGCTTTACCGGCGGCTACAACAGGGCCTTCAAGGCTGTCTGCGAGCTGCCGGATGCCGGAGATCTTGAATATTTTGTACTCATAAACTCTGACATCGAAGTTCCCCAGGACTGGCTGAAACCTCTAACAGACTGGATGGACAGTCATCCCGAGTGCGCAGCCTGCGCCCCGAAACTCCATTCCTGGTACGAAAAGGACAGTTTTGAATATGCCGGTGCGGCCGGCGGCCTTCTGGACCGTTTCGGCTATCCGTTCTGCCGCGGAAGGGTTCTCAAAAGAGTGGAGAAAGACAACGGACAGTATGACTCTCCCGCAAAGGTCTTCTGGGCCACAGGAGCCTGTCTGATGGTCCGAAAGACGGAATATTCAAAGATGGGCGGGCTGGACGACAGGTTTTTCGCCCATATGGAGGAGATTGACCTCTGCTGGAGACTACAGTTGGAGGGGAAGAGCATATTCGTTGTGCCTCAATCGGTTGTGTGGCATCTCGGAGGCGGGACGTTGCCGAACGACTCACCGTGGAAGCTGAAGCTGAACTATCGGAACAATCTCCTTATGCTCCAGAACAACCTCGCGAAGACATATTCATTGCAGGAAGTGAGGGAGCTGACGCCGGAAAAGGCTGCCGTCAAGGCTTGCAGACGCGCCCGAGGCACCATATTCATAAGAAAATGCTTGGACGGGTGCTCCGCACTGGTGTACCTGCTGACCGGGAAGAAGGATTGCTTCAAGGCGGTCTGGGAGGCTCACAAGGAGTTCCAGCGACTGGAGGTCAGGCCTGATGTCAAGATGATTCAGGAATATGCCGACACGCACCGCAGGATTGATGTTCCAGAACTTTTCCCGGAGTGGATCGTGCCGCTTGCTATGCTCAAGGGGAACGGAATTTTTGAATATTTAAGGAAGTTGATATGAAAATCGTCATTCAGGGAGCCGGCGAGGTAGGTTCGCATCTCGCGAAGATGCTGAGCCTTGAGGCCAATGACATCACCGTCATTGATGATGATCCGCAGAGGCTTGCGAACCTCAGCGCCATCGCCGATGTGATCGCCATCGAGGGTTCGCCCTCATCATTGAGGGTGATGCGTGAGGCGCAGGTGCAGGATGCTGACCTGTTCATCTCCGTCGTGCCTTTCGTGCCGCAGGATGTGAACATCGTGAGCGCGCTGCTCGCCAAGAACCTCGGTGCGAAGAAAGTGACCGCCCGGATTGACGACAACGACTTCCTCTCAGCGGAGAACAAACTGTTGTTCAAGCAGATGGGCATCGAATTGATGTTCTATCCGGAAAGGTTGGCCGCTGACGAGATTTTCGATCTGCTGAAGCATTCGTCCTCGACCGAGTCGATGGATTTCGCCCGGGGTAAACTTCAGGTCGAGGTGTTCAAACTGGAGGAGGACTCCCCTCTTCTGGATATGAAACTCGCCGAGTTCGCGGCCATCGCCACGAGTGACGAGCTTCAGTTCCGAGTGATCGCCATCTCCCGTGGCGGCAAGACCCTTATGCCGAAATACGACACCAAGTTTATGTTCAACGACTTGGTCTTCATCATCGCCACACGAGAAGGTATGGCGTTTCTGATGAAGTTCCTCGGCAAGAGCAATGTGGAGATCGACAAGGTGATGATCCTCGGCGGCTCGGACATCGCCGAGCTGGTCGCCGCCAGGCTAAGCCAGAAAATCAGTTCGGTAAAGATTCTGGAGCGGGACAAGGAGCGTGGAATGATTCTGTCAGAGAGACTTCCCGACAATGTGATCGTGGTCATCGGTGACGGCAGGAACTCCGACCTGCTTCTGGAGGAAGGGATCAAGGACTACGACGCTTTCCTGGCCCTGACCGGCAACGATGAGGCCAACGTGCTCGCCTGCGTGGTGGCGAAGAAATTCGGAATCGACAGAACCATCGCCGAGGTCGAGAACATCGAGTACATCCATCTCGCCGAGGAGATGGGTGTGGACTCCGTCATCAACAAGAAACTCATCACCGCCGGCCGCCTGTTCAAGTTCACCCTAAGCGGCAAGGCCCGTCTGGTCAAGTATATGAGCGGCACCGACGCGGAGGTCCTTGAATATACGGTCGCCCCAGGCAGCGCCATTACCAAAGGCACCCTGAAAGACATCTCGTTCCCGAAAGACGCCGTGATCGGCGGCCTCATCCGAGGCAGCGAGTCCTACATCGCCATCGGATCCACCCGCATAGAGCCCTACGACCGAGTGGTCGTCTTCGCCCTCCCGCACACCGTCAAGGACATCGACCGGCTGTTCAGGTAATAGGTTTTAGCGGCAGAGCACATCTTGCCCTGCCACAATGGAATCGTAGTCCCAAACGGCGACAGTGCCTTCCCCAATCTTTTGCCACCCACCCGGCAAATAATCGCAACTCTATGAATATCACGATGTGGGAACACACACATTGATTCTGAGTGAGTTACGAAAGGCCACCGGTCATTTTGAAGAGGCAGCATTCACGAACACCTTCATTAACAGCACATTACTATTCACGTCTCCGACACACACTTTGATAGCGAAAGAAAAGGAACTGACGAATATCTTCTGGAAGAAGGGCGAGATGTGCATCCGGGATCTTGTGAACAGCCTTCCAGAACCGAGACTGTGCCACACTACGGTCTCGATATGTGCGTTTCCGGAGAGCAAGGGATTCCTTTATATGCAAAATAATCATATATTTGTGGTCTAATGATTATATTGACAGGATATGAACGAGAATTATGTTGTAGGAATAGGTGAGGTTCTTTGGGATGTGCTGCCGGAGGGGAAAAAACTCGGCGGGGCACCGGCAAACTTTGCCTGCCACGTTTCGCGGTTCGGGCTGAACGGACTGGTTATCAGTGCGGTCGGCAAGGATAAGCTCGGAGACGAGATCATCAATGTTTTCAATCAGAAAAGACTTGAATATCAACTTGAGAAGACGGATTTCCCGACTGGCACCGTGGAGGTGACACTGGACAATGCCGGAGTTCCCCAATACGACATCAAAGAGAATGTGGCCTGGGATAATATCCCGTTCACTGAGGGAATCCGGCAGATAGCCTCCCGCACACAGGCTGTATGCTTCGGATCATTGGCGCAAAGAAGCCAGAACTCACGAAGGAGCATCAACGCGTTTCTGGATTCGATGCCTGACAGCGAGGACAGTCTCAAGGTGTTCGACATAAACCTCAGGCAGAATTTCTACAGCGAGGAGATTGTCCAGGAATCCCTCAGCAAATGTAATATCCTTAAAATCAACGACGAGGAACTGCTCATCGTGAAGGATTTGCTGAGTCTGCGAGGCCGCTCCCAAGAGGAATTATGCAATGAGTTGATGGCTTTTGGGAATCTGCGGATACTGATCCTGACTTGCGGGACTAAAGGCAGTATGGTTTTCTCACAGGAAGGGATCTCGGTCCTCGGAACACCTACGGTGCAAGTCGCTGACACAGTCGGTGCCGGAGACTCATTCACGGCGGCTTTCATCTCATCCCTCATCAAAGGCAAGACAGTCAGGGAGGCTCATCAGACCGCAGTCAATGTCTCCGCATACGTCTGCACACAGCAAGGGGCTATGCCACCGCTTCCGAAAAGCCTGACCGAATAACGAACGGCACGTTTCAAGTTCGGTGATTGGCAAAGACACGACCGACGGCACCATAACGATAATGTCCTGGGGACCAAGATATTCCCAGGACATTATTCATTCTTGGATTTGACAGGCTATCTATTCGCGAATTTCTCCAGACCGGTATTCAAAAAGGATATAAAACCGTCTATCGAAAGGTTGTAGCCACGTACCGGAACCATCTGATTGCCATCAGCGTCAAGAAGAGCGTAATTTGGCTGGGCGTTCACCCCGAAGCGTGTGCGGGCGATGTAGGAGTTCACTCGACCGATCTCCTTCAGTGTCTTGCCTTCCGGAGTGATCAGCCATTCCGCCTCGTCAAGTTTGGTCTTGTCGTCCACATAGAGAGCCACAAGGACATATTCATTTCTAAGAATATTCAGGACTCTCGAATCGCTCCATACGCGCTGCTCCATCTCGCGGCAGTTGACGCAGCCGTGGCCGGTGATGTCGACGAAGACTGGTTTGTTCTGCGCCTTGGCGGCGGCGAGGCCTTCCTCCAAGGTGAAGTAACCTGTGAGACCGAGTGGCACCTTGAGATCGTACTTCTGGCCGTAGTTGGAGACGCTACTGGTCGCCGAGCCTGTCGAAGCGCCATTATCTCCGGCACTGGTCACTTCGGGAAGATCAGTGACAGATCCGCGCATCATTCCGTCGCCCGTACCTGTCGAAGCGACCGTTCCGGCAGGAGTATCCGCATAATTGTAAACCACAAAATCCTGTGTCTCAAGCGGTGGCAGATAACCTGACAAAGCCTTCAGCGGAGCGCCCCACATTCCCGGAATCATATAGACCACGAACGTGAACACCGCTATCGCCAGTCCGAGACGAGGAACTGAGATATGCTCAACCGGATCATCGTTCTTGAAACGCAGCTTGCCTAAAAGATAGAAACCAAGCAGCGAGAACGTGACGATCCATATCCCTAAATAGACCTCCCTGTCGAGAAGGCCCCAGTGATAGGTCTGGTCGGCGACGCTCAAGAACTTGAAGCCAAGAGCGACCTCTATGAATCCCAGCACAACTTTCACACTGTTGAGCCAGGAACCGGACTTGCCTTTCATCTTCTTCAGCAGCGACGGGAACATCGCCAGAACCGTGAACGGCAGGGCGAAGGCGACAGAGAATGCAAGCATAGTGACCATCGGGGTCCAGAACTCGCCTTGCGTGGACTTGATCAGCACCGTACCTACAATAGGGCCGGTGCAGGAGAACGACACCAGCACAAGGGTCAGAGCCATAAAGAATATGCCGCCGAGTCCTTTGCCGCCGGATTTCGCGTCACTCTTGTTGGCAAGGCTGGACGGCAGCTCGATCTCGAAGGCACCGAAGAATGAGGCCGCGAAAATCATAAACACGATGAAGAATATGAGGTTCGGCAGCCAGTGGGTCGCAAGCCAGTTGAATATGTCGGCGGTGACCGTGTTGCCTCCGATGATCCAGGTCAAGCCGATGATGACACTGATAGGAACCGTGTAGAGAAGCACGATGAACAGACCGTAGATGAAAGCCTTGAAACGGCCTTCCGCGGCGGTCGTGGACTGTTTCATAAAGAAGGACACCGTCATCGGCACCATCGGGAACACGCACGGTGTCATCAGCATTGCGAATCCCCAGAGGATGGCCTCGATGATCAGAGCCCAAAGGGATCCTGAGTCCTTGGCGTCATCTGAAGCGATGGTCGCGGCAGAGTCGTCCACGTTTGCGGCCATATTCGTCGCCACTGATGCATCCGCAGCAAGCGGGACAGAGAACTCCCACGTCTCTGGAGCCGCGCAGAACCGATCATCGCAACCGCTCCAGGAAACCTCACCTGTCACCATCGCCTCACTCCCGGTCAATCTCACCAACTGAGTGATTGTCACAGAGTCAAAGAACACTTTCTCCCCTTTGAACTCAGTCGGCTCGGTGACCTGATTCAGAGTCCCTTCCAATGAATATTCAGGACTTTCCGCAAACTCGATGACGATCGGATTGTAGGCGTGATCAATGGTGTAGATGTGCCATCCGTCCTCAATGCTGGCCTTGAAGGTCAACTCGAAAACATTGTCGGACACAGCCTTGCCGGAGACTGACCACTTGGCCGTTGCCTCAGGGGCTTGCGCGAAAGTGGCCACACTCCCGATAAGGAGCGCAGCCACCAACGCAATAGCTTTCTTGAAAATATGTGTCATAGCGTCAAAACATTTGCCGTTATATTCAAAGATTATTTCGCGTAGGCCACAGAACGGGTCTCTCTGATCACTGTGATCTTGACCTGTCCTGGATATGTCATCTCTTCCTGGATCTTCTGGGCGATGTCAGCGGAGAGTCTTCCGGCCTGATCGTCGCTGACCTCCTCGGCGCCGACAATAACACGGAGCTCACGGCCGGCCTGGATGGCATAGCTCTTTGTCACTCCCGGATAGGCGGCGGCAAGATCCTCCATTCCCTTGAGCCTCTTGATGTAAGACTCGATGACCTCACGGCGTGCTCCAGGACGGGCACCGGAAATTGCGTCGCCGATCATCACGATAGGAGAGATGATGGATGTCATCTCGATCTCCTCGTGGTGCGCTCCGATGGCGTTGCAAATCTCTGGCTTCTCCTTGTACTGCTCGGCCAGCTTCATACCAAGCAATGCGTGTGGAAGCTCAGGTTCCTCCTCGGAAACCTTACCGATGTCGTGCAGGAGACCGGCCCTCTTGGCGAGTTTCGGGTTCAGACCGAGCTCGGCGGCCATAATGGCGCAGATGTTGGCGACCTCACGAGAGTGCTGGAGCAGGTTCTGACCGTAGGATGAACGGTATTTCATTCGGCCGATCAGTTTCACGAGCTCGATGTTCAGTCCGTGGATTCCGAGATCGATGCAGGTTCTCTTACCGGTCTCAAGGATCTCGTCCTCAAGCTGTTTCTGAACCTTGGTCACAACTTCCTCGATACGTGCCGGGTGGATTCGTCCGTCAACGACCAGCTGGTGCAGGGCAAGTCTGGCAACCTCTCTGCGCACCGGATCAAAGGCCGAAAGGAGAATGGCGTCCGGAGTGTCGTCCACAACGATCTCGACACCGGTTGCGGCCTCAAGGGCACGGATATTACGTCCCTCACGTCCGATGATCCTTCCCTTGATCTCGTCGTTCTCAATCGGGAATGTCGTCACGGCGTTCTCGATGGCGGTCTCTGTGGCCGTTCTCTGAATCGTGTTGATGACAATTCTCTTGGCCTCCTTGGAAGCGTTCAGACGGGCCTCGTCCATCGTGTCGTTGATGTAGGCCTGCGCCTCTGTCCTCGCCTCGGCCTTCATATTCTCCATAAGGATGTTCTTGGCGTCCTGTGCGCTCATTCCGGCGATTGTCTCCAACTGCTTGTTGGCCTGGGCGCTCAGCCTCTCATATTCCTCAGTCTTTTTCGCCAACGCCTCCTGCTGTGCCTGAAGGCTGTTTCTGGCGTTGTCAGCGTCGCGCAGCTTCTTCTGGAGCTCAGAATTCTGCTGGTTCAGCGAGTTCTCCTTCTGCTTGATGCGGTTCTCGGCATCCTTCAGCTGGCTGTTCTTCTCGTTGATGTACTGCTCGTGCTCGCTCTTGAGCTGGAGGAACTTCTCCTTTGCCTGGTGAATCTTGTCCTTCTTGATCCCTTCGGCCTCGATCTCAGCCTTGGCGATGATCTCGTTCTTCTGTCCTTTCAGAACTATCCTCTGGACAATTATATAAGCCGCCAGCGCGATTACCGCACCGATCAGGGCTCCTATAAACAATTGTAACATAATATCATAAATATTTTTAAGTGTTCTAATCCCAATTTCAAACGCGGACCGGAAAGCGTTGTCTTCCTAACTTATCCGCCCCCAAAAAATCCCGAACAAGCCAACGCAAAAAACGACCGACAGTCCGGAACGGAAACTGATCGATCGTCTTAAAAAACATTAAAAAAGCCGTTAGTCGCTTGTCAGAAATCTTAATGAATAAGATTTGAGATCCGCACCGGTTCAGAAATCCATCGTCACGCCAAAGGCGCGATCCCCGAAGGTAACCTTGGCCTGTCATTGCCGGCTCGAGTAAACTCGGTTCCGTGGAACTTGTTGATTTGAGCACGTGGGACTAACGGCCGTCTTTTTCAATATTCTTAATGTAGGACTCAACATCCTCCTGAAGCTTCTTCGCCTCCGCGTCGGCATCGGCGAGTCTCTTCTGGTAGGCCAACCTGCCGACCGCCTCGTTCAGGGCGACAAAGGAAAGCTTGTCGGAAAGGGTCTTGTTAGGATATTTCGCATCATAGGCCGTCAATTTCTGGTTGATGGCGTCCGCCGCAAGCCTCATCATCCTCTCCATCTCCGGCGAGGAAGCCACGAGGGGATATTCATTGCCCGCGATCTTTATCTTGATGTTCTGTCCCATTCCTAATTCTCAAGCAAGGAGATGCACTTGTCAATCTCCTTGATAAGTTTCTCTATCTTTTCCTTTGCGGCGGAACTGTCTCCGCCCGCTCCGAAAGCCTCAGACAGATGAAGGTTGTTAACCTGTTGTTCCAAATCTTCAATCCGCTTCCTGCAGGACTCATTGTCAGCCTTGCTCTGCACAAGCTCAGTCTGAAGCCTTACACGCTCAGACTTTTCCGCTTCGTACAGCGCGATCAACTTTTCGATATCTGTCTTAATACCTTCAAGCATCTTTCATCAAGGCTTTCTTTTTACCTGCCTGAGCGCAAATTTAGTAAAATATCTTCATTTGCACAAGGACTTCAACTGGCAAGGTGGCATCTGATTTGTTAAAATTAGGTAATTATTATATTTTTGCGCCAGTATGACATTTTGACAATAATTGTAAAACTATGACAATAACAGTGGAAAACAGGGAAATACCGGTGCTGCTTCTGACGGGATACCTCGGAAGCGGCAAGACAACTCTGGTCAACAGAATACTCTCAAACAAGAAAGGCATCAAGTTTGCGGTCATCGTCAATGACATCGGCGAGGTGAACATCGACGCGGACCTCATCCAGAAAGGCGGCGTAGTCGGCACGACCGATGACAGTCTGGTGCCGCTCCAGAACGGCTGTATCTGCTGCACCCTGAAAATGGATCTGGTGGCACAGCTGAACGACCTCTGCCGCTCAGGTAAATTCGACTACATCGTCATCGAGGCGAGCGGAATATGCGAACCCGCCCCTATCGCGCAGACCATCTGCTCCTTCCCTAAGCTTGTTCCTGAATATGCCCAATCGAATATTCCTAAACTTGACTGCATAGTCACCGTGGTGGACGCATTGAGGATGCAGAGTGAGTTCGCCTGCGGGGACGCTCTAAAGAAGGACAATCTTGAGGAGGACGACCTTGAGAACCTTGTGATCCAGCAGATCGAGTTCTGCAACATCGTACTCCTGAACAAGGCCTCCGAGGTAAAACCTGAGGAGCTCGGCAGGGTCCGCAGCATCGTTAAGGCTCTGAATCCTAAAGTGACGATCTTCGAGTGCGACTATGGCGACATCGATCTCGACAAACTCCTGAACACCAAGATGTTCGACTTCGACAAAACTGCTACTTCAGCCGCCTGGATCAACGCAATCGAGGGAGAGGGAAACGAGGCGGATTTCGATGACGAGCACGATGGACACGAGCATAATGATGAGCATCACGAGGAACACGAACACGAGCACCACCACGAGGAGCACGAACACCACCATCATCACGATCACGAGGGCGGTGAGGTCGAGGAATATAACATAGGCACTTTCGTCTATTATCGCCGTCAGCCTTTGGACATCAACAAGTTCGATTGGCTCGTCTCAAAGAAGTGGCCGAAGAACGTGATCCGTGCCAAGGGGTTGTGCTATTTCGCGGACGAGAAGGACAAGTGCTACCTCTTCGAGCAGTCCGGAGTACAGAAATCCATCAAGGACGCGGGCCTGTGGTTCGCCACGATGCCGGAGGATCAGCTTCAGGAGATGATGCGCAGGGACAAGAATCTGCGTAAGGATTGGGATCCTGTCTATGGTGACCGAATGATCAAGATTGTCTTCATCGGGCAGAATCTTGACAGGGCGGCCATCTCTGAACTGATGGATTCTTGCTTAGCAGAATAAGTTCAGGGCGAACGCGAAAAAAAGGAAAACCACGATTTTTGCACGTTACCAAAAATCGTGGTTTTATTTTTTCGCTCGCGCCAGTACTTCCTTTCAACAACAAATACTGATAAAACATAATTTCTTGTCACTTAATGCAATAGCCACAACCGCGTACAGTTATAAAATGCGATGAGTGAACAATAGACAGCGAAAAAATCAAATGGTGGATTTTGGTAACGTGCAAAATCCACCATTTGCCTTTTTTTCGATGTCGCTCAGCACTTATGTCGCCTCGACTAGCTCAGCGACCAGGAATTACAGTTCGGTCACGAAGTGGTGCTTGCCGGGGGCGAGGGTCTTGATCTCGCGGGAGCTGTCGGGGCCGGGGATTAAGGCGGTGGCGGTGGTGCCGGCAGGGATCTCGACGGTCCACTCGAACTTGTCACCGGTGCGCTTCCAGTTGCTGACAATCTTGCCGTATGGAGAATCGTATGAGCAGTTGACCCAGTCAAGGCCCTCGATCGGGTAAGGCTTCAACTCGATTGACTTATAGCCAGGCTCCGCGGGACGGATGCCGCCAAGATATTCATAATACCAGGTCACAAGGTCGCCGAGAAGCATCACGTGGTTGCCGGAGTTCATCGCGGGATCGGCGGTGTTGCCGTTCCAGAGCTCCCAGATTGTGGTCGCACCGTTCTTCGCCATATATCCCCAGCTTGGATAGGTCTCGTTCGTGGCGATCTTAAGGGCCAGATCAGGTCTGCCGAATTCAGTCAGAGTGCGCATCAAGACCATCATTCCGACAACTCCGCAGCTCACGTGCCCGTCACAATCCACCTCGGTCTTGTGCACGATGTGCTCGAACACATCACCCTCACGGCCGGCCGGAACCATCCCGAAATAGAGCGGAAGGAGGTTGGCGGTCACTGTGTTGTTGCCATAGTAACCTTCCTTCGCGTTGAAATACTTGGCGTTGAACGCCTCGCGGGCCGCGGCTGCATATTCATTGAATATCTTCACATCCTCCGGATGTCCGGCGATAGGAGCGAACTCCACCATCTTGTTAAGAAGGAAATAGTAGAAAGGTGTGGCGATGAGAGGAGCGGCTGTCTTTCTGGCTGGATCCTTTGAATGAATGAGTTCCAGAGACTCCGGTGGCATACACCAGTCCCCGTAGGTGTCCTTGATCATCACACCTTCCTTAAGGTACTTTGACCTCATATATTCAAGCCACTTCTTCATCGCGCCGTAGTGATCCTTGATGGACTGGTCGTCCCCGAAACGGCGGTAGACCATATCCGCACCTGTGAAGAACGCTCCCGGCCAAGTGAAATTGTCCTGATAGAGGGTCCAGTAGCGAGGGCAGACATCCGAGATGCTGCCGGCCTCGTTCTGCCCGTCGTGGATGTCAGTCAGCCACTTGGAATAGAGGGCGTGGTTGTTGAATATGTAGGATTCGCCGTAGCAACCCATCGTGCGGTCACCGAGCCAGCCAAGCCTCTCGTCCCTTTGAGGGCAGTCGGTAGGCATACCACGATAGTTGCCCCGGATTCCCCAGAAAGCGTTGTGGTAGATCTGGTTGATGACAGCATTGGATGTCTCGAAATGACCGGTGACGGTCATCTTGTCGTACATCACCTGTCCCTCGAAATCACTGAGTTTCGGCTCGTTCTTCAAGCCTTTTATCTCAACGTAACGGAAACCGTGGTAAACATATTCAGGATGCCAGACGATCGGCTTGCCGTCCTTTGCGATGTAGGTGTCCAACACCTTGGCGGAACGGAGGTTGGCAAGGTAGAGAGTGCCGTCCTCATTGAGCAGCTCGGCGAACTTCATCGTGATGGTGTCGCCTTCCTTGAGCCCCTTCGCCTTGATCTGAAGGCGGCCGACCATATTCTGTCCCATATCAAGGATGTAACCGTGATCGGTCTTGGTGATGGAGACCGGCTTCACGATGTCCTGAACAGCGATGTTAGGGTTAGGCTGGAGAACGAGCTTGCCTCCCGGGGCGTCCATCAATGAGGCTTTCGCCCAAGTCGAGTCATCGTAGCCGACCTTTGTCCAGCCGGTCAGTTCCTTACGTGCATCGTAGGTCTCTCCGTCGAACTCGTTGTTGGCGCGGATCGGTCCCTCACAGGTGATCTTCCAGCTCTCGTCGCTGACAACGGTCGCCGTGCGGCCATCCGCGTAAACAATGTCCAGCCGGTACCAAAGCCTCGGGACTCCGAAGCCCTTCATTCCCGGCTCTCTCATCGTGGTATAACGGCCGCAGCCAAGGCTCACGGCAAGAGCGTTCTGCCCTTTCTTGAGGGTCTTTCTGACATCGAACTCATTGAAATACACCCTCGTCCTGTACTCGGACACGGTCGGGGAAAGTTCCTGGTCACGGGTGATATATTCCCCATTGATCCAAGTGTCATAGACTCCGAGGCCGCTGATGCGGAGGGTCGCCTCCTTCACCTTGCCGTCAAGTGTCACTTCCTTGCGAAGGTAGCGGGCAGGGAGTACGGTGCTGCCTTTCAGGACATCACCCTCATAGTCGCAGCCGATCCATTTCCCGTCATATTCGGCGGCGGAGACTGTCAGAGTGGCGGCGAGTGCCGCGAAGACTGTTAAAATTCGTTTGATCATTATTTGAATACTTTAGTGTTATTTCTTGAATATGAGGTTGATATCCCGCTCGATCGCCGGACCTGCGATGTTCTCCGGCACGAAAGACCAGTGGCCGATCTTGGCAGGGTCACCGATGACGGCCGGGTCGATCACACGGTTCTTTTTGAGATATTCATAGAGAATCTCGCGGATCTCCGGGTAATATTCAACGGTCCTTTCGGCGATCTTGTCCGTGTCGATTCCGACCTCGGCGAGGAGTCCGCCGCCACCGCTGGCGCGGTAGGAAGTCATCGCTACGTTGTAGGTCTCGTCCATACTGAACGGCTTTCCATCTGCCATAGAGGTGATCACGATCCTTGAGCCGAAAGGCTTTGTGACATCAACGGTGTAGTCAATTCCGGCCGCGGAGTCGAAGTTATAGGCACGCTCGATGAACGACCAGCCCTTCTGGCCAGTGCGCGGGTCATCCTTCTGGACTATGTTCAGCACGTGATCGGTCGGCTTCGTGGCAGTGACGATCCAACGGTTGTACGAGGCCTCCAGATAGTCCTTGATCTCCTTTCCGGTCATCGTGATGACATAGAGCTGGTTCTCGAACGGGTAGATCGTGAACAAATCCTTGTAAATCAAGGTTCCGCCTTTGACGAACCCATCGTAGGTCAACGGAGCCGCGATCGATATCTGTGCCGGAGCGCAGCCGAGGCAAAGCGTGTGGACAAGGTTCACATAGTCGCACATTCCCTTGTAGGCATCACGGGTGCGCATATCCGCCTTCAACTCACCGACCTCCTGGGTGGTGAAGACCTGCACGGCCTGATAGTCCTCGTAAAAGTCCTTTTCCATCTGGGTGTCAATCCTGTGGGGATCAACCGGAATCAATTCCGTGGTATGCTCACGTTTGACAACCTTGCCGTCATCAACGGTCAGACGCAGTGTTCCGTGACCTATAAAGCGGCAATGGCTTCCCGAATTGATCAGCCCGATGCTATCACAACAGGTAACGAACGGCCTGTGGTCGTGCGAACAAACGACGAAATCCACTCCGCTGAGGCTCTTGTACAGATCCAGCCCCTGGCCTTCCAGCATAGAGCCGTCTCCGAGACCGGTCCCCGAATGCACGGACACGATCACGACATCCGGCTTTTCCTTCGCCCTGACCTTGTCCACATCCTCCTGAACCAAAGGCACAAGGCTCTCGAACGTCATTCCGCTCCAAAGTTTCTCGGAAAGCCAGTTCTTCATATTGGCGTTGGTGAATCCAAGCACGGCAACCTTCAGCCCTCCCCTCTTGAATATCTTGTACAGAGGGAAATACGGCTTGCCGTTGTCGTTGCGGATGGCGTTTCCGCCAAGGAACGGAATCCCATAAGACTCAAGGTCACGGGCCACACGGTCATAGACCTTGTGGCCGGTCTCGACATCGTGGTTGCCCACCGTCACAGCATCATAACCCATATAAGAGGCCAAACGAGGGTAAACGTGGGGAGAGAGTGTGTCCACATAATTGAAATAATACGCGGCATTGTCTCCCTGAAGGCAGTCTCCCGCGTCAATCAGAAGCACATTGTCGGCTCCATCCGCGGCACGGACGCTGTCCACTACAGCCTTGACGGCATATAGCGACTTCTTCAGTCCCCCGCCAACATAGGTGGAATCAAAATAGGTTCCGTGCACGTCATTGGTCGTCAGAAGCTGGAGGACATAGTCCCCGTCCTTGGGTCCCGAACCGCATCCGGCCAACAGAAATCCGGCGGAAGCGGCGACAATGATAGACTTGAATATTCCTTTCATACCTTATAAATATATTTCAAAATTCCTTTGCCTGCGCGAACCTCCAGAAGCCTTCGCCGTTCTCCTGGAGCTCAAGGCACGCCCAAGATCAAACAGGACGCTCAGCTTCTGCTGGCCGCCCTGGAATCTATCCCCTGTGAAATGGAACACGGCGGAAAGTCTCAGACGCACGAAATCAGCGATATACGGCTGCCAGTAGATCTCGGCGCGGTCATAAAATCCGGAATGCTTCCAATTCCCGCCATAGTCACAGACGCGGTAGAACGGACTTCCGGCGTACAAGTCCTGTCCGAGCATATTCCCGCCTCCGTCAATGGTGAAGTAGTAAGGCATCTGGCCTGTGCCATAGTAGGAATCATTCAGGATGCCTAACTTCTTGTATGCGAGATTCAGCGTCAGCAGCCCGCCGAACGCCGGCTCAAGCCCAGTCTCGTTGATCCTGTCCTGATGTATTCCTTGAATATAGCTTAGCTTGGAGTTCCAACGGAAGTCGCTTCTCCCGGCGGTCAGCGACACGAAAGGCGAGACAAGAATATTATCCACCACGCCCCGATATTCAAGCGTGTTGGCGAAGTGGTACATAGTCGCCGTCCATCCGGCGCGTAGGTAATCCCCGGCAAGGGCGTAATTGCCGTATGTGAATATCTGGAAGCGCTCACGCCGGCCGTGCCCGATCATTCCCATCCAGTCCAAACCGGCCTCGCAATAGCCTTTCCGGCTCTCGAACTTCAGGAGCAGTCCTTCTATGTTGTTGTCATAAAACTGGTTGACATCGGAGATGAACAGGGACGGAACCTGATCGGTTTTCACAGGATCCTCCGACCAGCCCTGATAACCCGAGCCGAAAACGGAGTGCCCGCGCGGGAATATTCCCGCCAAGAGATTGAATTTTCCGCTTTTGCGCCGGCTTTCAAGGCCGTACCAGAATGTCATCTCCCGGAAAAGTCCTATGTTCTGAAGATCCTTGTCGCTTTCGGACACGGGAGCCTCGCCCATATTCTTCATCACATCGATTCCGAGAGTAAGTTGGTGGGTGAACCGTCCGCCCGCCACCTTGACACCGACCGTAGGAGTCAGCCTGGCGGCGTGAACCGTGCCGGATGTCTCGAACTTGTTGCCAGCGCCATCATATTCCCGATTGTCAAAATAGTACTGAAAATCAGCACCGTAGGTAAAGGTAGCCTTTTGTTGGGCACGACCGGCGAAGGCCGACGCCAGAAGAAGTGTTATTACAATTACGCTCTTTCTCATATTCATAAGCCACGGAAGGAAAAATCACGCCTCCAAGGCAGTTTATGCAAAATTACTGATTATTTTGTAATTTCGCACCCGTATGGAAGGACTCAAATTACAGACTCCGGTGGAAACCGGCCGCAGCACTGTCAGCATCTCGCTGAAAGACAGGATATTCGTCCTCGGAAGCTGCTTCGCTGACAACATCGGCGGGAAAATGGTGGATCTGGGCTTCGACGTCTGCGTCAACCCGTTCGGAACCATCTACAACCCTGTCTCCGTCTGCAATTCCATCGCCAGGCTGACTTCGGGAATCCCGTTCACTGAAGACGAGTGCGTCCCGATGGGCGCGGGATCGGATCTCATCTGCTCGTTCAGCCACCACACCTCCTTCGCCCGCCGCACCGACGATGAGTTCCTGAATGTCGCCAACGCTTGCCTTGAGGAAGCCTCGCGCCGTTGGAAGGCCGCGACGAAAGTCATCATAACCCTCGGCACAGCCTGGATCTATGAATATACCCGCTCTGGCGAGGTCGTCTCGAACTGTCTGAAAATCAACGCCAAGGAATTCACCCGCCGGCGGCTTACCGTCCGCGAGACAACGGCGCTGCTTATGAATATGATCGCCCGGCATCCGGAGAAGGAATTCATCTTCACCGTCTCCCCTATCCGCCACCTCAAGGACGGAGCTCACGGCAACCAGCTCAGCAAAAGCACACTCCTGCTCGCCCTGGACGAGGTCATCGCCAAGTTCCCGGAGCGTTGTGAATATTTCTCTGCCTACGAAATCGTGCTTGATGAGCTGCGTGACTACCGTTTCTACGCTCCGGATATGGTCCACCCTTCCGAACAGGCGGTGGACTATCTCTGGACACGGTTCGCCGCGTTCGCCGTCCCTTCCGCCGAGGTCCCGGAACTTGAGGCGAGGCGCAAGGAGTTTCTCCGTTCGAGGCATCGTCCCATCCATCGATAAGTTATCACGATTAATCGTTTTTCCGGTTACATATTCAACCAAATAATCTTCGGTTTTCTTTGCTTTTCTAATTTAAAACGTTAAATTTGTGACCTTGATTTTTCGCGCACCAAACTACGCCTTGTCAAGATTATTACCAAAGCCTGGGTTTAACAACCAATAAGTTAATACTAAACCATTATTAAATGAAAAAGAATCGCACTTACAGAGTAAACGCCTTTCTCGTGATGCTGCTCGTCGGGACGCTGTCATTCAGCGCGACCGCGGCCGTCTCCGAGTCCGGCTTACTGCCTGCGACGGCCGCTCAGCAGCAGCCCGTCAAGGGAACGATCGTCGATGTCAACGGCAACCCGGTTCCGGGTGCAAGCGTGATGATCCCTGGCACAACCACGGGAACCGTCACCTTGGTTGACGGAACATTCTCACTCAACATCGCCGAAGGCACCACAGTCGAGGTCGGCTGCCTCGGCTACACCACCGTCAAGGTCAACGCCAAGAACGGAATGAAGATCGTCCTCAAGGAAGACGCCCTGATGCTCAGCGATGTCGTCGTCGTCGGTTACGGCACACAGAAGAAGGCAAACCTGACCGGAGCCGTAGCCACTGTTGATGTCAACAAGACACTTGAGGCAAGATCGACCGCGGATCTTGGCAAGGCTCTCCAAGGAGCTGTGCCGGGACTCACCGTCCTGAACACAAGCGGTAAGATCGGTGCTGAGCCTACAGTTGTCATCCGTGGTGTCGGAACACTTTCCAACAGTGCCACTTCCACACCTTTGTATGTTGTGGATGGTGTGCCGATTGACAACATCTCCTACCTCAACACACAGGACATTGAGAGTATCTCCGTACTCAAGGACGCATCATCTTCTTCCATCTACGGAACCAGAGCCGCGTTCGGAGTTGTTCTCATCACTACAAAGTCCGCGAAGACCACAGAGCACATCCAGGTGAACTATACCAATAACTTCGGCTGGAGCCAGGCGACGACTCTTCCTGACTATCCTACCGTCCTTGAACAGATCTACGCCCTTAACCAAGTCAACCACAGATACGGTCTTGACAGCGAGCTTTTCGGTATGTACCTTGACAGAGACGCTTACATTAAAGCAGCCGAGGCTTGGCAGAACAAGCACGGTGGCAAGTCTGGCTACAGAGAGATGGTTGAAGGAGATGACTACATTCCTGGAGTCGGTTACGTGGCTGACTGGGATGTCGCGGGCATTATGTTCAACAACGCCGCCCCTTCACAGAACCATACTATTTCCGTGCAAGGCAATGTCGGCAAGACAAACTATTATATGTCATTTGGTTATGACAAAGAGCAAGGTCTGATGAACTTCAATCCGGACAAACTCAAGAAGTACAATGCCACCGTCAATGTCACGACACAAGTGAACGACTGGATCCAGATTGGAGCCAGAGTCAACTATGTCAACAAAGACTACGAAGACTGCACCGACGCTCTCCGCCAAGGTTCATACCAGTACTTGTGGAGATGGGGTTCATTCTTTGGTCCTTGGGGATATTTCAGCAATGGATTGACTGGCCGTAATGCCATTTCATACCGTACCCAGGCCGGAGAAGGATGGACAAAGACAGACAACCTCCGCATCGGTGGCTTCACAAAGATCAACATTGTCAAAGGCCTTACCCTTAATGCTGACTTCACATACCTGCAGAACAATATGAGATACAAGCAGGTAAACCTCCCTGTCCATATGATGAACACCTGGTCGATCACTCCTTCCGAAACGACAATGAGCACAACGACCTTCATTGACGCCCGCCGTTCATACACAAGAGGTTACAATACCAACATCTATGGCAACTATGAGTTAAGCATTGCCGGGAAGCACAATTTCAACATTATGGCTGGTTTCAATGCTGATGAATCAGAATATGAATACCTTAGAGGCACCTACAACAATATTCTCGACACGAACCTTCCGGAGATCTCATTGACTTTCGACAGCGAGAACAAGAATATTTTCGGTCACAACCACAGTGAGACAGGCTCCGCCGGTTTCTTCGGAAGAATCAACTATAACTACAAGGACAGGATTCTCCTCGAACTCAACGGCCGTTACGATGGGTCATCCAAGTTCCCTGAGAACAACCGCTGGGCATTCTTCCCTTCAGCATCCGCTGGTTGGAGAATCTCAGAGGAGCCTTTCTTCGCTCCTGTGAAGAGCGTTGTCAACAACGCCAAGATCCGCGCATCCTACGGTGAGATCGGCAACCAGGAAGTAGGATCCAATATGTACATAGCCACTATCGCCCGTCAGGGATCTAATGTCAACTGGCTTGGCACCGGATCCACAAAGATGGACACGTTCGGAATGCCTAAGATGGTTTCCTCAACCCTTTCTTGGGAGACACTCGCCACTACGAACTTCGGTATTGACCTCGGTTTCCTCAACGGTGAGCTGAACGCGACATTCGACTGGTTCCAGAGAGACACGAAGAATATGCTCGCCCCTGGCCAGACAATGCCTCAGGTTCTTGGAGCCTCTGCAGCCTACGAGAACGCAGGTACTCTTCGCTCGCGTGGATGGGAGATCACCATCGACTGGCATCACAACTTCAATGGTGCGAATGTGTATGCCATCGCGAACCTTGCCGACTATAAGACTGTCATCAAGGAGTGGAACAACGACTCTATGCTCTTGAACTCCAACTATTCAGGAAAACGTTACGGTGACATTTGGGGATTTGAGACCGACAGGTATTTCGAAGCTTCTGATTTCGTAGGCAAAGACGAGAAAGGCAACTATATTCCTGCCGAAGGTGTCGCAAGTCAGGTTAAGCTCCAGACAGGCAAGTTCATCTACGGCCCAGGTGACATCAAGTTCGTGGACCAGAATGGTGACAATGAGATCAACGGAGGAAAGGGCACGGTTGACGATCACGGTGACTTGGTTGTGATTGGTAACACCGAGCCACGTTACCAGTACAGCCTTAGAATCGGCGGTGACTGGAAAGGATTTGATCTCGATCTGTACTTCCAGGGTGTAGGCAAGAGATCTATGTGGACTCAATCCGCTTTCGTTATGCCGTTTATGCGTGGCGCGGACGCTCTCTACAAGAGCCAGACTTCCTACATCACAAATGAAGACGCTGAGAAAGGTATCATTGACCAGAATGCAACATATCCAAGGCTTACCCAAGGAGGTGCGGCCAAAGGAACAGTTTCCGTTCTTGAGAACGGTAGCACTAACTTCTACCCACAGTCCAAGTACCTTGTAAATATGGCTTACCTTCGTCTTAAGAACATAACCATCGGCTATACCCTGCCGGCACAGCTTACCCAGAAGGTAAAGATCAGTAAGGTAAGAGTCTATGGAAGTATCTACAATGCATTTGATATCATTGACCACACTAAGAAATACGGAATTGACCCAGAAATGAACAAGGGAGAAGGAAAATTGGCTGATGGAACCTGGGGTCGTACAGATCCTATGCTCCGCACATATTCCTGTGGCATTCAGATCACTTTCTAATTTCAAACACTGCAAAGAATTATGAAAAAAATATTAATAGCAACAATAGCTCTGTCAACGCTGGTTCTGTCAGGATGCGACAATCTTCTGAACAAACAACCGATGGATCAGTTCACCGATGGGAACTTCTGGTCAAGCGAGACCAACGTCGAGGCTTTCGCCAACAGGTTCTATGACACATTCTCTGGCTACAGCGGAGCTTTTTACTTCCCGACCCTCAACGACAATCAGGGAGTGATCGGACTCAGTGACTGGAACTACAAGAACGTTCCGGCGTCAATCTCACTTTGGAACAGTAATTATCAAGCCCTCCGTAGGGCCAACCTGATGATTGCCCGTGTTCCTAACGTCGCTTCTATGAGCGATGAGGCCAAGAATAATTGGATCGGTGTGGCAAGGCTCTACAGGGCGCTCAAGCACTATGAACTCGTCAGGGCATTCGGAGACATCATCTATGTTGACAAGCTTCTGGACGTTACGGATGAGGACAAGAACCTCTACCTCTACGGGGAGCGGCAGGATCGTGACATCGTAATGGATAAGGTTCTTGAAGACCTCAACTTCGCGGTCGAGAACATCTCTATGAACAAAAATTCAAGAACTGCCTTCAATGCTGCCGTCGCGCAGGCCATCAAGTCAGAGATCTGTCTCTACGAAGGCACTTTCTGCAAGTATCGCTCTACAGCTGACGGGCAGAAGGCCGCGGACAACGCCCGCGCGCAGAAATTCCTGACCGAAAGCAAGGCCGCCAGCAAGGCTATTATGGACAACTCTATGTACGTGCTCAACGCAAGCTATCAGGGTAACTACAACTCCTTGGATCTCGCTGGAAACAAGGAAATGATACTCTACAAGAAGTATCTCTACGGTGTCTACGGACATTCCACTATTGACTATACCTGCTCATCAACAATGCAGAACGGAATGTCAAAGGCTGCGTTCGACTCTTATCTCTTCACCGACGGTAAGCCTCTCGCCACCACGTCATTAAACAAGACCGACCACCCTGTTATGGACAACGGACACCTTAGCATAGCCAATCTGCTTGCCGTTCGTGACCCACGTCTCTCCGCTTCTGTTGACCCGGTGCTTATGTACAAAGGTAATGCTTATGCCCGCTTCGATCTTCCTTCAGCCGGAGGAATGGAAACAAGTTCCAGCACAGGTTACGGAGTTTACAAATTCGACAATGATGATATCGATGTCGCCCGCAGGAACCAAGGCGGATCCAATGAGACCGACGCTCCTATCTTCTGGCTTGCGAACATCTATCTGAATTATGCGGAGGCCTGCGCAGAGCTTGGCAACTGTACCGAAGCTGACCTCAACGCATCCATAAACAAACTCCGTGACCGTGTCGGTATGCCTCACCTCACCACTTCACCTGTAGCAGACCCTGCCAATAATATGGGTGTAAGTAACCTGATCTGGGAGATCCGCCGCGAGCGTCGTGTCGAACTTATGTACGACAACGATGACAGATACTGGTGCCTTATCCGCTGGCATCAACTTGACAAACTGGACACCAGCAAATACCCTGAGCAGACAAAGGGCGCTTACATAGCAGCCGAACCAAAGGTCGGCACAGAAGATTGCGCGACAGTTGATGACAATGGCTACATCAGCTTCTCTTCAGGCAAATCAAGAATCTACGAGTCTCGTCAGTACCTCTACCCAATCCCATCCGGGCAGATTGACCTTTATACGGCAGCCGGCAAGACTCTCACCCAGAACCCAGGCTGGGACAAGTAAACTCGCAAAAAGGCTTTTTGCTATTTTTTCACACAAAGCGTGACCGGGAAAGTACCCGGCCACGCTTTTTATTCTATTGATCTTATGTGAGGACACATCTTACAAAACACGTTCAGCCTCAAATGCCTCTGAGTGGGTTGATTCGCAGGGTTACATGAAAAAGTCTTGACTTGCCCTCGCAGTTATTCATCCAATGTTCCGCTCTAAGGCCTTCCGTTGGCATTTGACCTGAAGGCATTTTGCAAAATCGCCGCAGGGTCTGTCTGTGTCTTCGGGAAAGAGTCTCACGGGGAAGCGGTGTCATCAATCCGCTCTATGAATATTCCTGTGCCACTACTCCTCCTCGGCAACCTTCCAGGATTCCAGGGTTCTTGTGGCGGACGAGATGTTCACCCCCACCTTGACGCACCTGCCTTCCTTCTTGTACGGAATCATGTAGCCTTTGCCGTCGATCTGTTTCAGGGCTTCCTCCGCCGAGCCGTCCACCTTGAACTCGAATACGTAGGTGCCATCCTTTGTCCGGCAGACGGCATCCGCGCGTCCGACGGCGGACTTGACTTCGGTCTGGGTGTAGTAGCCGAGCAGTGAGAAGATAAGGTAGATGATTGTCTGGTAGTGTTTCTCAGTTTTGTTTTCCAGATCGTAGGGGATGCCGGCCATGAAGGTTTGGAGGAGTTCAAGGGCACTGTTCACGTCGCCGTCCTTCAGGGCCTTGTTGAACCTAAGCACGAATGACGCGCTCATCCCCTCCGAACTTTTGTAGTTGGCGAGAAGACCTCTTAAGAACCCCTCCCGAACCTCCTTGTTCGGGTAGCCGAGTGTGTAGGAATGATCTTCCCTGTTGTAGCCTTTGATTGTAAGATAACCCGTTTGGTATAGCATTGGAAGGGTGTCTTCCGTCAGCTCCGGAGAGATGTCGAAATCGCTTTGGGCAACTTCTGATATCTTGTCCAGTTTTGTCTCGTCCATGGGATGCTTCCGCAACCTTTCCAAAAGGAATGTGGGCGTGCCGGTCTCGAACCAGTATGAGCCGAACTCCCTTGCGTCAAGGCATTTGATCAGGCTGAACGGGTTATAGATGTCCTCGGATCCGTGGCAGAAGTGGTAGCCGTCGTAGTTGTGCTTAAGCAGTTGCAACGCGTTGTCGTAGGAGACACCCTGACTGTCGGCGAGATCACGAACAGGCTCCTTCATATCTCTTTCCAGTTCGGACTGCGTGATGCCGCAGATGGCGGAGTACCTCGGCATCATCGAGATGTTTTGGAGGTTGTTCAGCTCACTGAATATGCTGAGCTGGGCGAACTTGTTTATCCCTGTGATGAACACGAACCTCAGGTAAGGGTCAAGGCTCTTGATGGGGCTATAGAAGTTCCTCATTATCTGCCGCATCGGAGCCAGCCTCTCCCTGTCGTTCATCACGTCCAGCAGCGGGGCGTCATATTCATCAATGATTATGACCGCCTTCTCGCCGGTATTTTCGACAGCCGCTTTGACAAGACGCTCAAATCTCGCGTTGATGTCATCCTCTGCGATGCCGGAATCCGCACCCCACTTCTTCTCGTATTCGGATAGTTTGTAACCCAATATACGTTGCAGTTGCCCTCCATTAAGATGTTTCGCCGTTGACATGTCAAAGTGGAACACCGGGTGTCGTGTCCACTCCTTCCTGAGCCGTCCCGCCTCCAGACCCTCGAACAGGTCCTTCTCCCCGGCGAAGTAGCTGCGGAACGTGGAGGAAAGCAGCGATTTCCCGAACCGTCGCGGTCTGCTCAAGAACACATACTTGTATGTCTCCGCCAAGTCGTGTACAATTCCTGTCTTGTCGATGTAGAGGTACCCTCCCTCGACAATGTCTCTGAAAGTCTGCACCCCGATCGGGTACCTTATCCTTTTCGCCTCCATAGTGCCAACCTTTTTTATGTCCTACCTTCAAAGATAATGAATATTCCCGGATTCCCAATCATCTTCGGAAATGGAATAACTGATGGAATTGACGTCCGACAATTAGGAAATTAAACAACATACTTTGCCAAATTGAAGTTGCAAGATGCTGAAAGCAACACACTCGTTGGCAGCGCCTCACAGAAAGAGGACGGCCAAACTGACCGTCCCCCTTTTGCTTGTGTTATTTGAACAATTGAATTACTGCTGGTCGGAATCCCACCAAACGTTGATAGTCCACGCATCCTCAGCGGCATTCCACTGCTCGCGAGTCATATCCGCTCCGGGAACCTGATTGCCGATGGCGTGAAGATTCTTGGAGTTATAGTTCAACTCGTGCGAGCACTGGATCCAACGGCGGAACTGCTTTCCGTCAGGAATAGCCTGCGTCGCCTTTACGACCTGAGAGTGATATGCCGGGACAGCCCAACCAAGGAAGTATTCCGGGTTAAAATCGTAGCGGCGCATATCATTCCAGATCTCAACAGAGAAATGAAGGGCGATACGCTTCTGAGTTAAAATCTTTCCAAGGGTAAGGTTTCCTGAAGTTCCTATACCATTTGCCAGGAAGTTGTCCATTTCGCTTTGACTCATAGGCCTGAATGAAGGACAATCCGCAAGATTCTGGTCACCGCTGACCCAAGACTGAAGAGACACATTCATCTGCTCCATACTTGCCTTGATTCCCTCCTTATAAGCTTCGTAGGCACCAGACTTGTCGCCTTTGTTGAAAAGAACCTCAGCCTTAATGAAACAAGCCTCGGAATATGTTCCTATGTAGGTAGGTGAAGACACTCGTGTGTAGAAAGATCCAGACTCCTTAGAATTATCATATTTATTGTTTCTTCTATAGAGAAGATCGGAAGCCGCGGCATATCCTTTGGATGTGCTGGTACACTCAACATAAACGGTGTCACCAAGCCTTGAAGGTTCTTCTGAATCAATCCACCATCCTGATTCGCCATAGCCTGCTCTGAGAGGGCCTCCCTGAAAATTAGGGCAGGCATCTGATGTCATATCAACACCGAGCGAGCGTCTCCAATTGCCATCCCATTTGATTTCCTTGACAGCTTTGTCTGATTTCTTCGACAGAGCCCAAGGAATAATTCTGTCAGCTCTTGGATCCTCCACACCATAACCAGCGAAATTGGTAAGGTTGTCGTAGAGCATCTTTGTCACCATATAACCACCATTCATTCCGCAGACCGAGTACAGAGGAGAGTAATCAACCGGTTCGTCCCAACCCAAATTGTCGTGTGTCGCACTATTGTCATCGGTGTGCCATACAACGGTGTTGTCGGAATTGCTCTGCGGTCCCTTGGCAAGAGCGGCGAGAATCGCGTCAACGTCGTATTTGCCTTCACTATAACTACCAGTCTGTTTTTTAGAGAGTTTCAAGCAGTAGCGCGCCTTCAGCAAGTTGCCAAGTCTTATCCACTTATCAACATCACCATTGTTCCAGGAATCACCCTCTGACAAAGTAGGAAGACCGGTACCTTGCGTCTTTGCAAGGAGTTCAAGACCTTCATCTATGTCTTTCAGGCATCCGAGATAGATGGTCTTTCCGTTATCATATTCAGGAAGGGCATACTGACCGCAGGCCTGTGTGTATGGCATCTCTCCGTAGATGTCAGCCATCAGCATAAATCCATACGCATTGATGATTTTGGCGACCCCGGCGTAGTGCCAGGCTTCAGCGTTCATTGCTTTCTGGTACATATCATCAACATTGCAGGCGGCACCGCAGAACCACCACTGATATGGAGTTGTCACAATGCTGGATGTTGGATACCACAGGGACATATTCCAATAAGTACCGCCACCGTAATATCGTGTCCAATCTCCCATTGACATACTTGAACGCCAAGCGGCAAACTGATTTGCGCTGTTGGTGTAGAACTCAATATGTGCCAAACGGGACTGATAAGGTGCGGTATCACTGGTTGGATTCTCCGGATCCTCATTGACGTTCAACCAGCTATCGCACGAAGAGAGTGTCAGCCCTACAAGGCCAACTCCACTCAATAATATGGTTTTTAATATTTTCATAATTGTCTGAATGAATGTTAGAATGTCAGATTAACACCAAATGTCATTCCTGCGGTTGATGGCACTCCGCAGTAATCAAAACCTACGGATGAAGATCCACCAACACCCGCTCCGGCGGCGGCAACCTCAGGGTCACCATTGTAGTTCGTTATCAAGAGCAGATTGTTGGCAGAAGCAGAAACGGAAGCTCTCTTGATGAAGCCGACCTTCTTCAATAAGTTCTGAGGCAGTTCGTAATTGATGGAAATCGAACGAAGTCTCAGCAGGTTTACTTTCGTGATGTAATTAGCGGCCTCGACAGTGTAATAGTTCGTGTAGTAGTTCTTTATTATATTATAGCCACTCATTTCACTGCCGTTGAACACGTAGGTCTTGTCAGCTTCCCAAGTATTGCTTACTGATTCTCCATTGCTGTCCACACCTGTAATCGTCAAAGATTGGTTTCTGATGTCACCGGAGAACTTGCTGGTTCCGTTTACATCCATCGCATACTGGGTACCATTCACAACATCACCACCAACTCTGAATTCCCACAGCATATTAAATGACAGGTTCTTCCAGGTCAGTGTATTATTCAGACCACCAGTAAATTTAGGCTCGCGGTTTCCGACCTCAAACAACGTCTTGTTGTCGTATGTAGGCATTCCATTCTTGTCCAGAATGACATTTCCGTTGTCGTCTCTGTACCACTTCTTACCAGCGATGGCCATAAAGTTGCCATTATTGAATGATGCGGCCTGCATTCCAGCATACTGAACATCAGTAACATACATCACGTCAAGTCCTTGCGGAAGATTGCCGATCGTACCGCGGTTCCCGGCCATATTTAAGCCGACATCCCACCTGAAATCCCTTGTCTCGATCGGAATTCCGGAAACGGTAAGTTCCATACCTTTATTATAGACATTACCGGCGTTCATCGAGAAGAATATATATCCTGTTGACTGAGGGCCGCGAGGGCTGAGAATCTGGTCATACGAATCGTTGGTGTAGTAAGCGTAGTCAAAACGCAGCCTGTTGTTCAAGAAGCTCATCTCAAGACCGATTTCCGTTGACTTGGTCATCTCTGGTCGTAGGATAGGATTTCCCTTTGACCAAGAATTGCCGACTCCAACCTTGCCGCCAAGATAAACACCGGTAGGCCAAAGTGTTGTGGCTGTCTCATAAGGATTTGTGTCCTTGCCGACCTTAGCCCAGGATACACGGAGCTTTCCATACGACAATGCAGTGTTCTTTGGAAGCAGTTCGGTAAATACAAACGAGCCGCTTACCGAAGGGTAAAAATATGAACGGTTCTCCTTAGGAAGAGTTGAAGTCCAGTCATTTCGCCCAGTAACAGTCAAAAAGAGCATATTCTTCCAAGATGCTCTGAACTCTCCGAAGACACCTGCAAGCCTTTTCAGCGAAGCCGAATGCTTGAACTGCTTGTTGTTCGTCGTCGTGTTGGCATAAGAGAAGAAATCCGGAACGGAGAAGTTCCAAGCCATCTTGTAATTGCTGTCAATCTTGGTATCATCCAACTGCGCTCCAAGGAGCAGGTTCAGGTCGAAGTCTCCGAACTGCTTGTTCATATTGGAGATGAAGTTGTGGGAGATGTATCTGAAATGCGATGTGTTGTCACTCATCATACCTTTCTGCCAAACCTGTTTGATGGCTCCGTTGGCTGCGATTCTGTTGGATGCCGTCTGTGTATATGAGTCAACTCCTGCCTTATACTGGACATACCACCATTTAGCGATGTCAGCCTTCACGCTTACGCTACCGGTGAAACGCTCAACGTTATCGTACATATGGTTTTTGTTCACAAGCCAATAAGGGTTGTCTCTCTCCTCCCAAGGATCCAGTCTATTGTCAAACATACGATAACGTGTGCCATCTTCATTCAGATAATGCTTCATATCATCAAATGGAGACCAATTGTAAACGGCGTAAAGAGCGCCCGTTCCGGAAGATCCATAAAGAGCTGCTCCGGTAAGAGTCCTGTCTGTATGAGCGTCTGAATATGCGGCACTGGCGTTGAAAGTGAATAGACCAACCCTCTGCTCACCATTGAATCTGAACGAATATTTGGTGTAACCAGTATTAGGAACTATACCATCTTGATCATAGTAGGAGCCTGAAAGGTAGAAATTACTGTTCTTGGTACCACCAGATATGCTGAGGCTCTCGTCAAGGATTGTACCTCCCTGGAAGAAATCGCCTATGTTATCGTAGGTCTGGGCATTTGATTTTTCTCCCCAAGAAGTATAGGCGAAGTCATTGAAAGTCGTACCTGTGTACTTTTTCGAGGTATCGTAATTATCCTGCATATAACCTCTTGTATATTCCTTCTGAACCTTAGGAAGATTCGTCGCCCAAGAAGTGGACAGTTTGGAATTGAGGTTCACCTCAATCCTGCCGTCCTTACCTTTCTTTGTGGTGATAAGTACGACACCGTTCGCGGCGCGTGATCCGTAAAGAGCGGAAGCGGCCGGTCCCTTAAGGATTGACATGCTTTCGATGTCCTCAGGATTGATGTCCATCACACGGTTGGATGAAGTTGTCGCGGATCTCATACTGCCATCAAAGGCAGAGTTGCCCACAACATTCGTTGAGTTGTCGTAGATGATTCCGTCCACAACAAACAGAGGCTGGTTATCCTTGCCTTCCGAACCGGAGGTACCACCACGAAGGATGATCTGAGCACCGGATCCTGCGGCTCCGGAGGACTGTGTGATGTTCACACCGGCGATCTTACCGGAGAGCGAGCTGATCGCGTTGGCGGTCTTGTTCTTCATCAATTCGGAAGCGTTGATGTCCTCCACGGCGTAACCGAGGGACTTCCTTTCCCTCTTGATGCCGAGAGCGGTGACAACGGATTCATCGAGAAGCTCATTGTCCTCGGCGATGGTCACATTGATAGGAAGGCCTTCATAGACAACCTCGACCGTCTTGTAGCCGATGCTGGAGAACACGATAGTGGCTCCGGGAGCCACATTGGAGAGAGTAAAGGTTCCATCAGGATTGGTCAGGGTACCGTTTGAGGTTCCTTTCACCATTACACCGATGCCGACCGTACCTTGACCGGACGCGTCAACGACCTTTCCGGTTACAGTGCGGTTCTGTTGCTGAGAGGCAGCCGCCTCTGACAGCGAACCGGCCTTGGTCTCAGCTGCCAGCGAGGTCGTTCCGGCAAGGAAAGACCCGGCAAGCATCATCGCGAGAAAGGCGTTCGTTCTGTAAGTGCGATTCTTTTTCATTTAACAGAAATTTGTATAGAAGTGAATAAAAATAAGCTTTGCTCATAAATGTATTAACAATTTCCCACAAGTGCAAGAAAAACTTAAACAATCGTTTTACAATAGAAGTTTTTTGTCAAACCCAGGCTTTAACAAAAGTCCCACGCAAAGTTTTCTGACAATCGTCAAGGAAAAAGTTTCGAGATAGACGAAAAATTCGTAATATTGCAAAATTGAGTAAAAAAGCGGTCAGAACGAGTCTTTTGCCTATGGAACTGAATGTAGATCTTCTTTATTTGCCGGTGGTCAATTTCGCGATGCAGCAGAACCACGTCCCGGTGCTGCGGGAAATAAAGCTGCGCAACACTTCCGATACGATCATCAAGGATATCACCATCGCGCTCACATTCGAGCCGGATTTCGCCTCCGGCTACAAGACCCATATCGAAAGCATCTCCCCCGGATGCGAGGAGACGGTCTCTCCCGTGCCGATAGTGTTCTCGACCCGATTTCTGGCCGACCTGACGGAACGTGTCAGCGGAAGCATACACCTTAGGGTGTCATCAGGCGACAGGGAACTGTTCAACAGCACTTATGCGATCTCTGTCCTCAGTTATAATGACTGGTGCGGCACACAGGTCCTTCCGGAGATCCTCGCGGCATACTCAGTGCCGAACCACCCGGAAATATCATCCCTGACAAGAAGGGCGGCGGAAATACTCGGAGAATGGACGGGATCCCCTTCACTTGACGAATATCAGCAGCGTGATCCCAACAGGGTCAAACTCCAGATGGCCGCGGTATATGAAGCCATCGCCGAGAAAAGTATCATCTACAGCGCGCCTCCGGCAAGCTTCGAGAAGACCGGACAGAAGATCCGCCTTGTGGACGAGGTCATTGGCAAAGGACTCGGGACTTGTCTGGATATGGCAATGATGTACGTCAGCTGCCTCGAATCCATCGGCCTTAATCCGATTGTCGTGCTTACCCAGGACCACGCCATAGCCGGATGCTGGCTCATCAAGGAATCATTCTCCGACAGCGTGAACGAAGACCCTTCGATGCTCACCAAAAGGACCGCCGCGGGAATCAACGAGATCCTGCTTGTCGAGACGACCTGTATGAACGCTGGATGCAAGGCCTCATTTGACGAAGCCTGCCGGTCCGCCGACAACACTCTCCACACCGCCGGAGATGTGATATTCATTGATATTCATCGTTCGAGAATATCCCAGATCAGGCCGCTGCCGCTCAGGGTGCGTGACGATGGTTCAGAAGACATAAATGAGGTTCCCGCAGACAGGCGGTCAGGAGCGCCGGAGAGTCTGACCATAACAGACATCGGCGACGAGGCAAAGGCGGAGATCGGCAAGCGGACGGTCTGGGAAAGGAACCTTCTGGACCTCACGCTGAGGAACAATCTTCTCAACACAAGGATCACGAGGAGCACCTTGCCGATAATCTCGACGAACATCAACAAGCTTGAGGACTCATTGGCTGACAATCAGGATTTCAGAATCCTTCCGATGCCTCAGGACTGGAACGGCGGCCTTCTGAACGGAGAGCTTTACAAGACAATCAACGCCGAGGATCCGGTGTTCAAGGTGGTGGAGGAAGAGCTTTCTCAGAACCGCATCCACACCTACCTTGACGACATATCCCTGAAGAACGGGTTGACGCATCTGTACAGGACATCCAGGACGGCGCTTGAGGAGAACGGAGCGAGCACGCTCTATCTTGCGCTTGGGTTGCTGAAATGGTACGAGACACCGACCAGTGTGAAAGAGATCTACGCCCCGATCCTTCTGATGCCGGTCGAGTTGGTGAGAAAATCCGCGGCTACCGGCTATGTGCTCAGAAGACGTGACGAGGAGACGATGCTCAACATCACGCTTCTGGAGTTCCTCAGACAGGAATTCGACATCACGATAAACGGACTTGACCCGCTTCCGGCTGACGCTATAGGGGTTGACGTGCCTCTGGTTCTCAACATTATCCGCAAGGGCATAATGGAGCAGCCGCGCTGGGACGTGGTCGAGCAGGCGATCATCGGCAATTTCTCCTTCAGCAAGTTCATAATGTGGAACGACATCCACTACAATTCCGATGAACTGTGCCGCGGGAAGGTCGTCTCCAGCCTTGTTTCCGGGATGATTGACGAGAGCCTCAGCGAGGACATTCCGGAGGAGGCCAATCTGGACGAGAAATTCAAGGTCGGAGACATAGAGCTGCCCATCAGCGCGGACTCGTCGCAGCTGGAAGCCATCAACGCCGCCCTGGAAGGGAAAAGTTTCATCCTCCACGGCCCTCCGGGCACCGGCAAGTCCCAGACAATCACGAATATAATAGCGAACGCGATCTACCGGGGAAAGAAAGTCCTTTTCGTGGCGGAGAAAATGGCGGCCCTGGAGGTCGTGCAGAACAGGCTTGAAGCCATCGGGATCGGGCCGTTCTGCCTGGAGCTTCACTCCAACAAGACAAAGAAATCCTCTGTGATCGAGCAGCTCAACAGGGTGACCGAAGTGAGCCGGGAAACATCCGGCAAGGAATACGTGACCGAGGCCAGGAGCATCAACGCTGTGCGCATGGAGATGAACGCCTACATCACCGCTCTGCACAAGACAAGGGCCATAGGATGGTCGCTGTACGACTGCTTCTCAGGCTATTACGCCATCGACGAAGGATGCCCCGCCATTGACTTTCAGATTCCGAAAATGTTCCGCCTGACAATGGAGGAGATCACCTATGCTCAGACACTCCTGCCGGAATTCATCACGGCCTGCGGGATAGTCGGAAATCCGGCGGAACATCCTCTTCTCGGAATCGCTCTAACCGAATATCCCGCCGACATCGACAAGGCGTTCAGAGACCTTGGCGAGCTTGATTCCGCTTGCGGAAAGCTCTCCCCGCTGGCGCAAAAGTTAACGATGGACCTTTTCAACGCCACCAGCGGCCCGCTGAGCCTTGAAAAGCTCAAAGCATTGTCGGAAATATGCGCGGCCATACTCTCTTCAATGAATATGTACGCGGAGATTCTGTCCCTGCGCAACGAGAGCGACATAAGCATCGTCGAGGACGCTTGCCTGCACGGAGAGAAACGGGACGCCGCCCAAGGCAGGATCCTTCAGGAATATGACGAAAGCATCCTCTCGCTGGACACCGCCGGCTTCGACCGGGAATGGCGTTCGGCGGAGGCTAAAAGCTTCATTCCAAGGTTCTTCTCACGGAACAGACTGTTGAGGGTCCTCCGGACATATTCAAAGAACAGGGCGAAGCCATCCAAAGAATCGGTTTTTCCGCTGATGAGGGCCATCGCGGACTATCAGGCCGAGCAGGCGGTTCTTGTCGAAAGGGCCGCGGCCAACAAGGTCTTCGCGGAGATATTCAAGAAAGGGAATTGCGACTGGAACGCCATCGCCGGGAACTGCGGCAGGGCGAGGGTTTTGTATTCCGCCGCCGACAGATTGGCGGACAATGAGGCCTCCGTGATCAGTACAAGGGAAACGTTGGCCGGGATGTTCGCTTTTGACGCGGCGGGCTTCATCAGACGCAACGAAAAGACTTTCAGAGAGTTCATCGAGACTTTTGAAGCATTGGAAACATCTCTTGGCGCTGTCCGGGAGGAGTTCGCCTCGAATCTGGTGGACGATTCAGCCAGCGGCTGGCTTGCGGCGGCGAGAGACGTCTGCGCGCGGTGGACCAGCGGAAGGGGGAAGCTTCGGAACTGGATTCTGTACAACCTGGCCAAATCCAATCTGGACAATGCCGGGTTCCCGGAGATCGCCAGTCAGGTCGAGTCAGGGGCGGTTCCTGTCGAAGTCGTTCCCGACGCGTTCAAAAAGGGACTGTACAAGACGTATGCTGAATATGTCATCTCGCATAAACGGGATCTACGCATTTTCCACGGTCTGATGTTCGAGGAGAAGATCCAGCGCTTCCGCAGCCTTTGCAAGGAGTTCGAAAGCCTGACCCGCAAGGAGATATTCGCCAAACTGGCCTCGAATCTGCCTGACATCCAGCAGGAGGCGGCAAAGAATTCCGAGATCGGCATTCTCCAAAGGAACCTCAAGAACAGGTGCCGGGGAATTTCACTGAGGAGATTCTTCGACCTTATTCCTAACCTTCTGCCACGGCTGTGCCCTTGTATGCTGATGAGTCCTATCTCCGTGGCGCAATACCTTGACATAAAGAGGGATAAGTTCGACCTTGTCATCTTTGACGAGGCGTCCCAGATGCCGACCTGCGAGGCTGTGGGAGCGATCGCAAGGGGCAAGAACATCATTGTCGTCGGGGATCCGAAGCAGATGCCGCCGACCAACTTCTTCTCGATGAACACATTCGACGAGGACAATTCCGAAGTCGAGGACCTTGAGAGCATACTGGACGACTGCCTGGCACTCTCCCTTCCGTCAAAATACCTAAGATGGCACTACAGGAGCAAGCACGAAAGCCTTATCGCGTTCAGCAACTGCAAGTTCTACGACAACAAACTATTCACGTTCCCATCCACCGACGACCTGACCACAAGGATCAGCTACCAGCACGTGGAAGGAATCTACGACAGAGGCGGCAACAGGCAGAACCGGGCCGAGGCCGAAGCCGTGATAGCGGAGATCAAGGCCCGTCTGAAAGATCCAGAGCTCTCGAAGAGAAGCATCGGAGTCGTCACGTTCAACAACAGGCAGCAATCTCTTATAGAAGACCTTCTGACAGACCTGTTCGCCGCCAATCCTTCACTTGAGAAGACGGCGATGTCCTGCGAGGAACCGATCTTCGTGAAAAACCTTGAGAATGTCCAGGGAGACGAACGCGATGTCATCCTGTTCTCCGTAGGCTACGGCCAGGACAAGTACGGGAAAGTGCTGCTGAACTTCGGTCCGCTAAACCGTGAAGGTGGAGAAAGAAGGCTGAACGTCGCAGTGTCCCGAGCCAGATACGAGATGAAGGTCTTCTCCACGCTCCTTTCAGACCAGATTGACCTGCGACGCTCCTCCGCCAACGGAGTGGCCTGCCTCAAATCTTTCCTTGAATATGCCGAGAAAGGCAGATCCGCTCTTCTCTACAGCACCGCTGCCTCGTCCAAGCCTACCGACGGGTTCATTGAGGAAGTGGCCTCAGAGCTCAGGAAAGCAGGTTTCGACGTCAGGACGAATGTCGGCTGCTCTGGCTACCGTGTAGATATCGGCATCGTCAATCCGGGAAACGGTTCCGACTATATTCTCGGAATCCTTTGTGATGGCTACGGATACTCTGCCTCCAAATCAGCCCGTGACCGTGAGATAATCCAGACAGGCATTCTTGAGGCCCTCGGCTGGAAGATCACCCGTGTCTGGTCCACCGAATGGTGGAATGACAAGAATGAAGCGTTGAGAAGACTGACCACCGAGATCCAGACAACGATCTCGAAGGCCTCATAGCAAGAAAAAGCCTCGCAAGTTGTTGAACATCAACACTCTTGCGAGGCTTTCTGCGGTGCGGAAGGGACTCGAACCCTCGACCTCCGGCGTGACAGGCCAAAAC